>Ga0153949_1000108_pt1 | contig 26261 bp, 25 predicted proteins | sample TSNJ033MetaG_FD_104705 | JGI IMG/M metagenome (GOLD analysis project Ga0153949, IMG submission 104705) | Attine ant fungus gardens microbial communities from New Jersey, USA - TSNJ033 MetaG | ecosystem: Host-associated > Fungi > Mycelium > Unclassified | place: USA: New Jersey, Wharton State... | reverse complement strand
AAGTAGTTGGGGGTTGCCCCCTGTGAGATATGGTAAATGCCAAGTGATTGGGAGTTTAGCTCAGCTGGGAGAGCATCTGCCTTACAAGCAGAGGGTCAGCGGTTCGATCCCGTTAACTCCCATTGAATATGTTATAATATATTCAATGACAATTAAATAGCGGAAGGGTAGCGAAGAGGCTAAACGCGGCGGACTGTAAATCCGCTCCTTCGGGTTCGGGGGTTCGAATCCCTCCCCTTCCATAGTTTTACGGGCATAGTATAAAGGTAGTACAAAGGTCTCCAAAACCTTTGGTGTGGGTTCAATTCCTGCTGCCCGTGTTTGTATTATGGCGGATGTGGTGAAGTGGTTAACACACCAGCTTGTGGCGCTGGCACTCGCGGGTTCGATTCCCGTCATCCGCCCTTTTAATGGGGTATAGCCAAGCGGTAAGGCAAGGGACTTTGACTCCCTCATGCGTTGGTTCGAATCCAGCTACCCCAGTTCAAATATTTTATTTGAGAAAAGTCTGTTGCCGAAGTGGCGGAATAGGCAGACGCGCCAGACTCAAAATCTGGTTCCTTCACGGGAGTGCCGGTTCGACCCCGGCCTTCGGCATAAAATAAAAGATCTAAGTATTCTTAGGTCTTTTTTGTTTTTATTGAAAATTGATATATAAAAACCACTTTCACTAAAAGCGAAAGTGGTGTAATTTATCTTAGGCAAGGAAAGTTTTGTTTGCCTTCTTGATGAAGAATTTTTCAAGTTCTATCACAACAAAGATCAGAAGTGAGAGGAGTATGGCAATAAGCCAGTGTGTTGTTGTGAGGGGCACAACATCAATGAATGATCGTAAAGGTGTAAGTGTGAAGACAAAGGTGATGAACAAGGATATAATGCTTGTCCAGAAAATTGTTTTATTTGAATATAAACCATCTTTAAATATGGAATCGTTACTCCGAGCATTAAAGATATGGTAGGTTGAAGCGAGGGCGAGGACGAGAAATGTCATTGATTGTCCGACTTGCATACTTGGAGTTGTTCCCGCTATTTCTACAAATCTTCCAATATAGAATCCAATCAGCGAAATAATGATAAAGGTTGTGGACGATGTGAGGATACGTTGTGAAACGCCCCTAGAGAAGAGGCTTTCGTTTACATCGATAGGTGTTTTTTTCATAATGTACTTATCAGAGGTTTCTCGGCTTAAGCCAAATCCAGGAATACCATCTGCAAGGACATTGATATAGAGAAGTTGCATGCCTGTAAGTGGCAGCCCCCAACCAATTATAGCCCCAAACAGCATGATAAGTATTTCGGCAACATTGGCAGAAAGAAGATAATAAATCGTTCTTTTAATGTTAATGTAAACACGACGTCCTTCAGCAATTGCACTCACAATCGTCGCAAAATTATCGTCAGCTAAGATAATATCAGAGGCATTTTTGGCTACTTCTGTTCCAGCGATTCCCATTGCGGTTCCGACATCTGCCGCCCGCAATGAGGGAGCATCATTGACACCGTCACCAGTCATGGCAACAATATGTTTTTTATCCTGCCAAGCTTTCACAATTCGGAGTTTGTCTTCAGGCGAGACACGTGCATAGACTGAAATTTTTTCAATCTTTTCCTTGAGCTCCTCATCGGTCATGTTGGCCAAGGTAATCCCATCTACGACCAAGTCCCCCTCACGGTAAATATCAAGTTCCTTTGCGATTGCTTTAGCAGTTAAGGCATGATCCCCTGTAATCATTACAGGAATAATTCCAGCAGTACGGGCTTCGGCTACGGCGTGTTTACTTTCAGGTCGTGGAGGATCAATCATTCCAATAATTCCTAAGAATGTTTGGTCTTCTTCCAATAATTGATGATTTTCTGGAATCTCTTCAATTACTTTGTAGGAAAGAGCAAGGACACGCAAAGCATTTTCTGCAAAGGTGTCGTGAATATTATGTGCTTCGCTAAAATGATCCGGGACAAGCCGATCAAAGGCTCCTTTTGTAATAACGAGGTAGCCTCCGCTTTCGTGAGGTACAACAACCGTCATTTTCTTTCTGGTCGAATCAAAAGGAAGTTCCAAGAGACGCGGGGGATTTTTATCGGGTTGATAAGCATTATGCGCGATGAGGAAGTTGATGATGGCTGTTTCTGTTGGATCGCCGTGAGTGACCCATTTTCCTTCGTCTTGTACGGCTGTCGCATTAGATACTAAACCAAACTTGTAAATTAAATCTTTCTCTTTATCCGAGAGTTCGTCCTTATGCCAAATTTCTTCTCCTTGTACCCAGAGTCTTTGAATAGTCATCTGGTTTTGAGTAAGTGTTCCTGTTTTATCGGAAGCAATGACAGAAGCATTTCCGAGGGTTTCAACTGCAGGAATGTTACGAATGATGGCTTTTTTATACGCCATATTTTCTACACCATAAACAAGGGATAAGGTCACGATGACTGGAAGGGTTTCCGGCACGGCAGCAATACCAAGAATAACAGCTGTCATCATGTTTTCACTGAAAGGAATACCACCGTGCAATAAGTTGACAATAAAGATGATTGCACCCGCGCCAAAAGCAATTGCGGCAAGACGCTTCGCTAATGAATCAATACGTTTTTGTAAGGGTGTTTTCCCTTTGACCTGGTCCTCTAAAAGTTGGGCAATCTGTCCCATTTGACTTTTCATTCCTGTAGCAACAACAATACCCTTCGCTGTACCATTAAGCACATTTGTTCCCGAGAAAACCATGTTTACTTGGTCTCCCAAAGGCACGTCTTCAAGAATCTCGCGTGAAGCATCTTTTTCTATTGGTTCTGATTCCCCTGTGAGTGAAGATTCATCGACTTGTAAGCTATTTGCTGAAAGGAGACGAACATCAGCACCAACCTGTTCGCCAGCGTTGAGCTGAAGTAAATCACCGACAACCAATTCCTCAGAAGGAATGGTGCTTAGCTTCCCTTCACGTATAACCGTAGAATTAGGGGCTGATAATTTCTTGAGGGCGGATAATGCTGTTTCGGCACGTTCCTCTTGCATATGGGCAACGATGACATTGATGACAACGATTAACAGAATAACGATGGGTTTAGTGAAGTTACCAGTATCCATCGAGAGGTAAAAAGCAGGAACCGAGACAATGATTAAAACAAGATTCATTACCTCAAGTAGATGCTTCAAAAGCTTTTGAAAAATACTTTTTTCTTTGGCTTCTTGAAAAACATTGCTGCCGTATTTCGCTCGGTGAGCGGTAACTTGCTCTTTATTTAAACCCTCTGAAGTGCTGGTTTTATAGTACTCTTTAATCTTTTTTATATTACTTTTCTTATAATTCATAAATCCTCTATTCTACTTTTTGTCCTAATTTATAAAATGTTTTATAATATAATTATAATATTTTTATCATTTGTTACAAAACGATTTAGCGTTCAGAAAAAGCTGTATAAATAGCTAAAAATGTGGTATTATGGTAGATATGGAAACGAAAACAGTAAGTGAACTTGCAGAACTTTTTGGTGTGACTCGCCAAGCGATGAATAAACGCATCAAGCAGCTAGACGAGCAATATGTAGAGAAAAATGAAAAAAATGTTACTGTAATTAATGAGGGCGGCATTCATGAACTTGAACGCCTTTATGGCAAAGTTGTGACAGCGCAGGCGGAAGTTGTTGATGATAAGGATAACACACAAGAACTTTCAACATCGCCAACGGACACAGCTGTTTTTGAGTTGGTTTCAAATCTGATGAAAGACAAGAATGCAGAAATTGACCGCCTTAATCAGCAATTGATGGCCAAAGATGCACAAATTGCAGAAAAAGATAAGCAAATCAACCGTCAACAAGAACTGATGGAAAAATCTTTGAGTGATAATAATCAATTTTTACTTGAAATGAAGGCGGAATCAGAAAAAGGTTTCTTTGCCAAACTTTTCGGAAAATAATAACAGTGGCAATACTGTTATTTTTTTATTATAAATATATGGAAGTAGACAAATGTAAACGTTTTCCTCTTCGTTCCCACGGTTGTGCCTCTTTTCCGGCTTTTATGTTTGCAAAATCTCAAAAAAGTGTTAAAATGTAAGAGTAAGTTAAATGATTAACTTAGTGATAGAGAATTTCTCTATAAACAAAATTTTAAACCTATAAGGAGACTTACTCATGGTAGTTAAAGTTGGTATTAACGGTTTCGGACGTATCGGTCGTCTTGCTTTCCGTCGTATTCAAAACGTTGAAGGTGTTGAAGTAGTAGCAATCAACGACCTTACAGATCCAGCAATGCTTGCTCACTTGTTGAAATATGACACAACTCAAGGTCGTTTCGACGGTGAAGTTGAAGTTAAAGATGGTGGTTTCGAAGTTAACGGTAAATTTGTAAAAGTTACTGCAGAAGCTAACCCAGCTAACATCAACTGGGCTGAAGATGGTGCAGAAATCGTTCTTGAAGCAACTGGTTTCTTCGCAACTAAAGAAAAAGCTGAACAACACTTGCACGCTAACGGTGCTAAAAAAGTTGTTATCACAGCACCTGGTGGAAACGATGTTAAAACTATCGTTTTCAACACTAACCACGAAATCTTGACTGGTGAAGAAACAGTTATCTCTGGTGCATCATGTACTACTAACTGTCTCGCACCAATGGCTGATGCTTTGAACAAAAACTTCGGTCTTAAAGTTGGTACAATGACAACTATCCACGGTTACACTGGTGACCAAATGACTCTTGATGGCCCACACCGTGGTGGTGACTTCCGTCGTGCACGTGCTGCAGCTGAAAACATCGTACCTAACTCAACAGGTGCTGCTAAAGCTATCGGTCTTGTATTGCCAGAATTGAATGGTAAACTTCAAGGTCACGCACAACGTGTACCAGTTCCAACTGGTTCATTGACAGAACTTGTATCAGTTCTTGATAAAGAAGTTACTGTTGAAGAAGTAAATGCAGCTATGAAAGCAGCATCTAACGAATCTTACGGTTACAACGAAGATGAAATCGTTTCATCTGATATCGTAGGTATCTCTAACTCTTCACTCTTTGACGCTACTCAAACTGAAGTTACTACAGCTGACGGCGTTCAATTGGTTAAAACAGTTGCTTGGTACGATAACGAAATGTCTTACACATCTAACCTCGTTCGTACACTTGAATACTTCGCTAAAATCGCTAAATAATTCTGTTATTTAACGTTAGAAACAGAGAAGCTTAGCTCCTCTGTTTTTTTGTTGTCTTTATTTTTTAGTGAGTCTTTGAGATTTTTCTCATAATATAGTACACTATAGGGAGATACGTACAAGGAGTAGGGCTGGAGAAAGTGAGGATAAGAGCATGGATAAAAAGCCACAAAAGAGAAGGATTATTTTAGGAGGACTTCTTGCAGGTCTTTTACTTATTGGAATAGCTATATTTCTGATTGTTGTTTTCTCTCCTAAACCTAAAAAAGACACTGCGCGAGCTTTAAATCAACACAGAACTTCAGAAAGTTCGCTAACGAGTGCGAGTTCAACTCAAGCGAGTAAATCAGATCCGATATCCACAGCTTTAACAGAATGGAAAAGCTTGGCTCTTAACCAACAAATTGCTTTATTGGCCCAATCCTATGCTCAATTGAATCCTCAAACCACGATTTTGTCATCGGACCATATGGCAATGACAGGGAATCTTGAGGAGGGTGCAATAGAGTGGTATGACTCAAACAAAATCATCCATAAAGTTAATGTAAAAATTAACCAAGCGACAGTTAAATATAATTATATCAATGCTGAAACATGGGAAACAGAAGAGCAAACAACAAAAATAAATAAAGTTCTTGCAGATTATTTTGAAACACCTGCAGCGAAACAAGCGACTGAAAAAATAGCTTCCAGAGTAATTGATTCTGCCCAATTGACAAGCTTAAATTCTGAGATGAGTTTAGAACAAATTATTCAAGGTGATTATTCAAGTGTCCAAGGGACTTGGAAAGCTTTGAACGGCAGCACACTAACTTTTGAAAATAATCAGTGTTACATTGTAGAGGATGGACGGAAAACCAAACTTGTTCTTACTCCTCTAACAACAGATAATCTGCAAAATCAAGGCTTTCTCATGGTAAATAGTAATCCTGAAGGTTCTCCTGCTGGAGCAGGACTCTCCTTTATTCCCACAGGTTATGATTGGGCAGATACAGACAAAGCAAAACCACGTCTTTGGCTGTCCAACACTTTTGGTCCAAGTGCGCAGAGCCTTCCAGAAAGACAAAAATTAGCAGTACAACAAGCAATTTTCTATAAAGTAGATTAAACGTATAATAAACAATACCAACAATTAAAACCAGAGAATGGAGAAAAAATGGAAACACCTAAATGCCCAACTTGTTCAAGTGAATATACCTATGAGCTGTCAGACACGACATTTGGCTGCTCAGAATGTGGTAACGAATTTACACAAGCAGATCTAGAAGCAGACAAATTTGTGGTGCTTGATAGTGTGGGACAGCCTTTAGCTGATGGAGATGCTGTAATTATCATTCAAGATCTCCCCGTCAAAGGAATGCCAAAACCCATTAAAAAAGGTACAAAAGTTAAAAATATCCGCATCAATGAATTTGGGAAAAATGAACACTATATAGATTCAAAAATTGATGGTTTTGGGGCCATTGGGTTGAAGGGCTCAGTTGTCAAGAAAGCATAAATAAAAAATGACCTTCTGGTCGTTTTTTTTATTTGAGGATAAAGGAAAAGGCAGTAAAACAGCTTTTCTGCTATAATGAACTTATGAAACTAACAGACAGTATACAATACCTGAAAGGTGTCGGACCTAAATCTTTTGAAAATTATCAGAAGCTTGGCATTGCTACAATACAGGATTTATTGCTTTATTTCCCTTTTCGTTATGAAGATTTTGCTGGACGTTCAATTTTTGAATTGGTAGATGGAGAAAAAGCAACGGTGATTGGTGAAGTGGTGACACCCGCCAATGTCCAATATTATGGCTTTAAACGCAACAGGCTCACGTTTAAACTCAAACAAGGTGAAGCTGTGGTCGCTGTGAGCTTTTTTAATCAGCCCTATTTGGCGGATAAGATTGAGGTTGGAAAAGAAGTCGCGGTCTATGGCAAGTGGGAACAAAAAAAGCAGCAATTGCTAGGGATGAAAATATTAACACAAGCAGAAGACGGCTTTTCCCCTGTATATCATCTTACCGCAGGGATGAAGCAATCCAGCTTGGTGAAAACAATTCAGATAGCCTTTGATAGTGGGCTTCTATCGGAGTTAAACGAGAATCTGCCAGACTATTTATTGAAAAAGTACCGCTTGATGCCCCGGCAGGAGGCGGTACGTGCCATGCATTTTCCAGAGGATATGGAGATGCACAAGCAAGCTTTAAGGCGCGTGAAGTTTGAAGAACTCTTTTACTTTCAACTGAAGTTGCAGGCTTTGAAACATAAAGAGAAAGCACAACGCTTTGGACGGAAGGTTATTTTTGACCAGCAGGTGATGGAAGAAAAAATTAAAAATCTTCCTTTTGAACTGACAGGTGCCCAACAAAAATCCTTAGATGAGATTTTAGCAGATATGTCCTCAGCTTACCATATGAACCGTCTTTTACAAGGTGATGTCGGGTCAGGTAAAACAGTTGTTGCCAGCTTAGCAATGTATGCAGCTGTATTATCAGGGCTTCAAGCAGCTATAATGGTCCCTACTGAAATTTTAGCCCGACAACATTTTGCTAACTTAAAGAATCTTTTTCCCGAGCTAAAAATTAGTCTTCTCGTTTCGGGTTTAAAAGTTGCGGAGAGAAGAGAGATACTAGACAGTTTAGCAAGTGGTCAGACACAGATGGTTGTGGGAACGCACGCTTTGATTCAGGAAGGTGTTGATTTTTATGACTTGGGTCTGGTCATTACCGATGAACAACATCGCTTTGGGGTTAACCAACGGAAAGTTTTACGCGAAAAAGGTCAAAACCCTGATGTACTTATGATGACTGCGACACCCATCCCTCGGACTTTAGCGATTACGGCTTTTGGGGATATGGATGTCTCCATCATCGATGAATTGCCTAAAGGACGACAACCGATTACGACCAGATGGGTAAAACATGAGCAGCTTCCAGAAGTCTTACGATGGATAAAAGAAGAACTGGTGCAGCAGGCTCAAGTCTATTTTATTTCGCCGCTTATTGAAGAATCAGAAGCTTTAGATTTAAAGAATGCTGTAGCTCTTTATGAAGAGTTAAACCAATATTTTGGCGAAGAAACTGGTATAGGTTTACTGCACGGGAAGATGAAAAATGAAGAGAAAGATCAGATCATGCAGACCTTTAAGGCAGGGGATTTGTCTGTTCTGGTTTCCACAACGGTTATTGAAGTCGGTGTGGATGTGCCGAATGCAACGATTATGGTGATTATGGATGCGGATCGTTTTGGCCTTTCTCAGCTGCATCAGTTACGAGGCCGTGTAGGGCGGGGGAGTAAGAAGTCCTATACGATACTTGTTGCCAATCCCAAGACAGAATCAGGTAAAAACCGGATGAAGATCATGTGTCAAACGCAGAATGGGTTCCGTTTAGCGGAAGAAGATCTGAAGATGCGAGGCTCCGGAGAAATATTCGGCGTGCGTCAATCAGGTTTACCAGAATTTCTAGCAGCTGACATAGTGAATGATTACAATATTTTAGAGGTGGCACGTCAAGAAGCGCAGGAAGTTTTTAAAACACCTGACCGCCCAGAATATCAGATGATGCTTGCAGACTTGGATGTTGACGGTGGCTTTGATTAACGTTGAAATTGTAAATTCAAGAAAGGAGGAAAAACATGGGACTTCTCTTAGCATTTCTAGGTGGTGGACTTTCTCTGCTGAATTTTTCTGCCGAATGGCAATCTCTTCCCATGCAGTTCATCTTCACTCTCCTCTCCTTAAGCAGTATGTTTGCCTATAAAGGAAAGCGCACAAGAAGATCCTATGAAGGAGATGGAACAAGTATCTTTACCCTTGGTTTTGCCTTGTGTTTCCTTTCATTTATCGGATCAGCATCTATTCTTCTGGCTTTATTTATGGGCTGGCAGTAAATAAAAAACATAAGCGGAGTATCTCCGACTTATGTTTTTTTATTTTCCTAAACAGAACTGGCTGAAAAGCTGAGTAATCAGTTCATCCGGTGCAGCTTCTCCGGTTATTTCACCAAGCAATTGCCAGCAGCGCGTGATATCCACTTGGATGAGGTCTACAGGAAGTCCCATCGCCAACCCTCTGTTTGCTTCTTTCAAAGCATCTAAAGCTTGTTCGACCAGACCGATATGACGTGCATTGGAAAGAGTAGTGGCATCTTTTGCTTCAATTTCCCCAGAGAAAAATAGAGCGCGTATTTGTTTTTCGACGGCATCAAGATTTTCATTTTTTAAGGCAGAAATTCTGATAAAGTCTTCAGGGAGTTTTTCGAGCTCAATTTTTTCTGGTAGATCGGTCTTATTCAGCAAGATGATACGGTTTGTCGCAGAGGAAAGTTCCAATAATTCCAGATCTTTAGGAGTTAAAGGTGATGAAGCATCAAGTACAAGCAAGACCAAGTCGGCTTCTTCTAAGGCTTTTTGACTACGTTCGACACCAATCTTTTCAACGACATCCTCAGTTTCTCGTATACCAGCAGTATCAATTAACTCAAGGGGCACACCACCAATATTGGCAAACTCTGTGATAACATCACGTGTTGTTCCAGCTATATCGGTAACAATGGCCTTTTCTTCACGTAAAAGCTGATTGAGCAAACTTGATTTCCCCACATTTGGACGACCAATGATTGCTGTTCTCAAACCTTCACGGAGAATCTTACCACGTTTAGCTGTGGCAAGCAGTGTTTCCAGAAGCTGTTCAAAATGAGCCGTTTTTTCCAGAAGCATTTGACTTGTCATTGTTTCAACGTCATCATATTCAGGATAATCAATATTAACTTCAACTTGCGCAAGTGATTCTAAAATTTCTTGACGAATGTTGTTAATCAAGTTAGAGAGGCTTCCATCAAGTTGTTTTACAGCAATATTGGCTGCCTGGTCTGTTTTAGCGCGAATCAAATCCATTACGGATTCGGCTTGGGCCAAGTCAATACGTCCATTTAAAAAAGCACGTTTAGTAAATTCACCCGGTTCAGCGAGGCGTGCGCCAGAGCGAAGCAGGAGTTGCAAAATTTCTTGAGTGACAGCAATTCCGCCATGTGTGTTGATTTCTACAAGATCCTCACGTGTAAAGGTTTTAGGAGCTTTCATCACAGAGAGCATAACCTCATCAACGAGACGGTCTTTGTCAAAGATATGACCGTAGTTGATGGTGTGTGAAGCTACTTTATCGAGATCTTTTCCTTGAAAGACCTTTTTAGCGATTGAGAGCGCATCGCTACCAGATAATCGGACGATAGCAATCGCTCCTTCACCTAAAGGTGTGGAAATGGCTGCTATAGTATCAAATTCTTTTGTTATCATATTTTTATCCTAATTACTAATTTCAGTATGCCTTATTATATAACAAGTCGTGATAAAAATAAAGATTCGTCAACTCCTTCTTAAAGGTTTATCTTATCCATATTGAGCAAAATTCTAGTAAAATAAGAGTATGAGATTGGATAAATATTTGGCGGAAGCCGGACTCGGATCACGTAAAGAAGTGAAGGTGATTCTGAAGACAGGAAAAGTGACAGTGAATGATCAGAAGGTGAAAGATGGCAAACGACATGTTGAGCCAGGTAAAGACAGTGTAAACTATGATGGCCAGCCCCTAGTTTATCAAGAATTTTATTATTATCTCCTTAATAAACCTGCTGGTGTTGTTTCGGCGACAAAGGATAACAAGGACAAAACAGTTGTCGAATTATTAAAGGCTCAAGATTTTCGCGAAGATCTTTTTCCTGTGGGGCGTTTAGATAAAGATACAGAAGGTCTTCTTTTGCTGACAAATGATGGACCACTCAGTCATAATCTCTTGAGCCCTAAGAAACATGTGGAAAAAGAATATTTTGCTCAAATCCAAGGCCAAGTTACACAAGAGACTGTTCGAGAATTTGCAGCAGGTTTGACCTTGAAATCTGGAGAGAACGTCAAACCAGGTCAACTTTTTATTGAGAAATCAGGGGAGAGTAAAAGTGACATCCGCCTCATTATTCATGAGGGGAAATTTCATCAGGTCAAACGAATGTTTGAAGCTGTAGGGATGAAGGTAACTTATCTCAAACGGATACGTATGGGAAGTTTAAAACTGGATAAGGCATTAACTTTGGGCGCGTATCGTCCGCTCACAGAAGAGGAAATTTTAAAACTCAAGGAGTAGCTATGGAAGAAGTAGTTTCTGTAAAAAATTTAAGTGTCCAATTTGAAAAAGAGGTGGTTTTGAAAAACCTATCTTTAAGTCTATTTGCAGGAGAAATTGTGGGACTCATTGGTCCTTCAGGTTCAGGAAAGTCAACTTTTATAAATGCATTGCTCGGGATTGTTGCTCCTAATAGTGGGGAAATCAAACTCCTTGATATCTCGATTCCTAATCGCAAAGTGATGCGTAAGATTGGCTATATGGCACAGTCGGATGCCTTGTTTGCAGAACTTACAGGCAAACAAAATATGGAATTTTTCGGCGCCCTTCAAGGAAAAATAAGTGAAGAGGAGCTGCTTAAAGCTGCTCAAACCGTGGGGTTAACATCCGCCTTGTCCAAAGCTGTTTCAAAATATTCTGGCGGGATGAAACGCCGCTTGTCTTTGGCCATTGCCCTACAGACGAATGCCCCTTTACTATGTCTGGATGAGCCCACCGTTGGTATTGATCCAGAACTTCGACAGGAAATATGGGCAGAGCTTAAGCGACAAGCAGGGATGGGCAAAGCTATTCTTATGACGACACACGTCATGGATGAGGCAGAGCGGTGTGATCGAGTTATTTTATTAAGAGACGGGCATTTTGTGGCCCAAGGAAGTCCTGAAGCCCTCAAATCCCAGTTCCATGTTTCTACTGTGGAAGAGGCATTTATTCAAGCAGCACAAGCAGGTGATGATGATGAGAATTAAAGCGATTTTTAAACGTATACTGCTCCAAAGACGGAGAGATAAACGAAGCTTAGCTTTACTTTTCTTTGCCCCTCTTGGCATTCTCACTCTTTTATATTTTCTTCTTCAAGTTCCTTCGGATATAAAATACCGTGTGGGTCTACAAGAAAACCAACACATTTTAGCACAAGTTCTCAAGCAGAACGATAAACTAGAAGTGATTGAAATAGAAGAAACGTTAGATAAACGAGAAACAGTAAATGCTCACAATTTGGATGCTCTTGTACAGCTAGTAGGAAATGAAATAGAAGTAACGTATGCAAATAGAGACACAGCAAAAACACAAGCACTTACTCAGATGATTGGACAAGTTGCTCAAAAGATTCCAGCGAGCATGCGAGACAACCCAGCAAAAAGTTCTGTAGAAAAAGTGCCGCAAGCCTCGTTAGAGCTCCCCACCCTGAACGTAAAAAGTCATTATCTTTATGGTGACAGTTCATTGAGTATGTTTGACAATCTGGCGCCACTGCTGGTCAGTTTCTTCGTCTTCTTCTTTGTCTTTTTAATATCAGGCATTTCTCTTGTTAATGAACGAAGCAGTGGTACACTTATGCGAATGCTGGTTACGCCTGTCAGACGGACTGAAATTGTGGCTGGTTATACTTTAGCCTATGGTTTCCTCGCCCTCCTTCAAACAAGCTTAATTGTGCTTTGGACACGTTATGTTTTACAAATGCAGATTTTGGGGAACTTTATCTTTGTTTTGTTGATTAATTTACTGATTGCTCTAATTGCGCTTTTGATTGGACTTTTGTTGTCTGCCCTTGCAAAAACTGAATTTCAATTTATCCAATTTGTTCCGATAGCTGTCGTACCACAATTCCTCTTTTCAGGTATTATTAATGTGGACACAATGGCAGAGCCCTTGCGCTGGATTGCCCATCTTATGCCTCTGTATTATGGCGTTGATGCACTTCAAAAAGTAGTGAAACAAGGTATGGGCCTCTCTCAAATCGGGAATAACCTGCTTATTTTAGGGGGGCTTGCTCTTGTATTTTACGTAGCTAATGTAATGGCTTTGAAAGGTTTAAGAAAAACTTAGCTCTTCAAATAAAAAGCGAGTTATTTTCGCTTTTTTGTTATAATGATTGAGAAGAGTATTTGAAGGGATTTTACAAATGGAAAATTTAAAAAAACAAGTAGGTATAAAAGCAGCTGAATACGTGAAGTCTGGTATGATTGTTGGTTTAGGCACAGGTTCAACGGCGGCTTTCTTTGTGGAAGAATTGGGACGTCGTGTTAAGGAAGAAGGTCTAAATATTGTTGGTGTTACGACATCAAATGTAACCAGTCAGCAAGCTGCAAGTCTTAATATTCCTTTAAAATCAATTGATGAAGTGGACCATGTTGATGTGACAGTAGATGGTGCAGATGAAATTGATATAGCCCTTAATGGGATTAAAGGTGGCGGTGCAGCCTTGCTGATGGAAAAAATCGTTGCCACATATTCTAAAGATTATATTTGGATTGTTGATGAAAGTAAACTTTCACAAAATCTTGGAAGTTTTAAAGTTCCTGTTGAAGTCATCCCTTATGGTTCAGAGCAGTTGTTCCGAAAATTTGAAGCGGCAGGTTATGCCCCAACATGGCGTATGAATGGGCAAGATAAACTTATAACTGATATGCAACATTATATTATTGATTTGCATATCGAAAAGATTACTGAGCCAGAAAAGTTGGCTGAAGAGCTTGACTTAACAGTGGGAGTTGTCGAGCATGGTTTGTTTAATAACATGGTCAAAAAAGTTATTGTTGCAGGACAAGCCGGTGTGAAAATTATAGAAAAATAAAAAGAAGGAGAGGACTCCTTCTTTTTATTTGGTCTTAAGCCATTGTTCCACGCCCCACTTATGAGATCCCCGCTTGAGTTTCGCCAAAGCAGTTGGCACATCAAACCAGAAAATTTTATTGAAATCTTCAAGAGGAGCCTGATCAAAATGAACCTCCAGCGTCTCGTAGATGTAAGCAGGGTTGCAAAAATATTTATCCCGATGTGAGCTATAAAAATATTCGTCGGCTTGACCGAAATATCGGCCTAAGGTCGCAGTCGCACCTAACTCTTCCAGAAGTTCTCTTTCTAAAGCGCGGGCATGATTTTCATCTGCTTCAATTTCTCCGCCAGGGAGAAAAAAGGCCCCGTTTGGTGCTTGAACAAGACAGATTTGGCTCTTGTTTTCACGTGAAACAATCCCGTACACTCCATAACGGTATTGGTAATCGACTCCGGCAATTTTTTCACCGAAGACTGGAATTTCTTGTTGTGTCATATTTACGGCCCTCCGATATAATTTTATAGAAGAAAATTTAATTATATTCTATCAAAAAGTTGACAATTTTGATAAAATAAAGAGGCTAAACAAAGCTCTTGCGAAGGGAAATATGAACAGTGAAAAAATTCAATCTTAGTAAAATGATTATTATCGCCTTAATTATTGTTATTTCAGCATTTACAGCAATCTTCATCTCGGCTGATAATTTTAAGAATAATAAAAATCCATCAACGATGACGCAAATTATTAATGATGGTACAGGAACCATAGACAGAATTATTGGTGCACCGATTCGTTTTGTTCAGGACAAAGCCAATCAAGTGGGCAATCTTTTTGATACATATAAACAAAATCAGTCATTGAAAACACAGGTGGCAGACTTAAGCAGCACGAAAAATAATCAAGAAAGTCTAGAAGTTGAAAATAAAGAATTAAAAGAAGCCTTGAAGCTTCAAGAAACATTGACAGACTATAAGAGTATTTCGGCAAATGTGATTACCCGTAATCCTGCCAGCTGGGCAGATACGCTCGTCATTGACAGTGGGAGTAAACAAGGTATCAAAAACCGTCAACTCGTCATGGCTAACGGGGGTGTTATTGGGCGTGTAAGTCAGGTAAACGAAAATTCCTCTAAAGTTTCCTTGTTGAGCTCCGATAAAGGTATTGATGCTAAAATCCCCGTTCGCCTGGGTAGCCCGAGTGATCCAGTAAATGGACTTCTTGCGAGCTATGATGAGGATCAGAATGCTTATGTTGTCACATCTTTAGTGGGGGAAGGCAATATCGAAAAGGGAAGCCAGGTTGTTACTAGCGGTCTTGGAGGAGATTCACCACGTGGTCTCCTGCTTGGAACAGTAATTGATGTTAAAGAAACAGATCAAGGCTTGAACCGTAAAGTATATGTGAAACCTGCCAGCAATTTGTATGATATCCGGTTTGTCTTTGTGATTCAAGGCATGATTGGAGGCAACTAAATATGAGTCGTTTTAGCTTCCAATTTTTTAGTCCTCTATTTCTTTTTTTCCTGCTCTTGCTTGATGGGCAGCTGACGCATTTCTTTACGGCTTTGTCCGGTGGAAGTATCATGCCTGTAAGCCACCTGCTGCTCATTTTCATGGTATATACTGTGACACAGCACCGTCATAGCTATGTTCTCATCGTAGGTGTTCTTTTGGGAATTGTCTATGACAGTTACTTTTTAGGAATTTTTGGTATTGCCAGTTTGATTTTGCCGCTTATTGCTCTTTTTGTTTATCAAATCCAAACTGTTGTATTTACTAACCGCTGGACACGTTTATTTACAGTGATTATCATTGTTTTTGCTTTCCAAGTTTTAAGTACACTTATTGTTAACTTGGTGGGTGTTGTCAATGTCAATTTTGTCTCATTTATCGTTAGACAACTTGCACCAACATTAGCCTTAAATATTGTCTTTGCAATACTGCTGCAATGGCCTTTAGAAAAGATGTATCGCCTTCGGTGAACATCTTTTTGTAATTAAAGAGTAAAAAAAGTATTCTTAAAGAAATTAAATTGACTTGATTAGGTTATAAAAGAGTGTTATACTTGGGACTATCTTGGCGTTATATTTATAAATTATAGAAAACGGGAAGAAAAGAAAACTATGAAAAAGAAACTTATCACAGCATTGATGTTGTCGACAGTCATTTTATCATCGGGCGCAAGCCTTGGAGCGGTAAAAGCGGACAGCACAGACGATCAAATCGCAAAACAAGATGCAGCAATCAACGCTGCTAAAGGTTCTTCTGCTGAAGCGCAAGCAAAAGTAGATGCGATTCAATCACAAGTAAATAGCTTACAATCTAAAAAAACTTCAACAGCAAATGAAGTAAATAAATTGATGAAGGAGCAAAAAGAACAATCAGCAGAGATTGCTCGTTTGCACAAAGACATCAAAGAACGTAACACAGCTCTTGAAGCACAAGCACGTAGCGCTCAAACAAGCGGTTCAGCGACAGACTACATGTCTACTATCTTGGATTCAAAATCTTTGACTGATGCAATTCAAAAAATGACAGCGATGGCAACCGTTTCTGGTGCCAACAAAGCCATGCTCGAAAAACAACAAGAAGATGAAAAAGCTATTCAAGCCAAGTTAAAAGATAATGAAGCAAAATACGCTAAAGCTACAAAACTTCAACAAGAGTTAGAAGCACAAAGTAACGAGTTGGCAAGCCAAGAAGCCGCCCTCAAAGTTGCTCAGTTAAATTATCAAACAACAATTGCTAACTCTGAGAGCAAAAAACAAAGTTTGATTGACCAAAAAGCAGCTGCAGTAGCTGCTCAAGAAGCCGCAGCTAAACAAGCTGCAGCAGTGGAAGCTCAACAAGCGAAAGCAGAGCAAGCTGCTCAAGCCGCTCAAAAAGCACAAGCAGAACAAGCTGCAGCATCTAAGAGCGAAAATAAATCAACTGCAAATACAGAAACAGTACCTGTTGTTACAGCACCTGTTGTTGAAACAGCTCCAGCGGCCTCTGCACCAGCAGCATCAACGCCAGCTGTAGAAGAAAGCAAACCAGCATCAAATAACAACACAACCACTACGAATACTGGTTCAAACTCAAATACAAGTACTGGTTCAAATAACACTAACAACAGCAACAACACTAACAATAATAATGCATCTGGAGGTTCAGGTTCAACAAGTACTCCAGGATCAAGCTTGAGCAATCCTTATCCATGGGGACAATGTACTTGGGGTGTTTGGGAATACTTCGGTGGAAGCATCCCTACTTATGCCGGTAACGCTGGTGACTGGGTAGTTTACGCAAATAGTGGACCAGCAGTTGGCACAATTGCGGTGTTCCCTCCAGGTAATCAAGGTGCCGGTGGTGTAGGTCACGTTGCCGTGGTCACAGCTGTAAATGGTAATAAACTTACTGTCTCAGAAACAAACTTCTCAGGACCTAATGGTGGCGGTTTAGGTATCCGCACAACTCGCGAAGTTTCAGCTGCAGGTGTAAGTTTCATCCGTCCATAAGAAATAATTCAAAACAAGTAATGAATATTGCTTGTTTTTTTGTCCATTGATAAAAAACAGAAACCGACAGAAACAAACTTAAACGTAACTGTAATTGTTTTGTTACAAAACGGGTGTGGGCACATGATACAATATACTATATTCACCGAACTAACCTAGGGAGGCAAATTTAAAATTTTATGAAGAAAAAACTTATTACAGCATTGATGCTTTCGACAGTCGTGCTTACGGCTGGCGCACCTTTTGCTGCCGTAAAGGCTGATTCAACAGATTCAAAAATTGCACAACAAGATTCAAAAATCGCTAATGCAAAAAATGAAGCTGCTAAAGCGCAATCACAAGTTGATTCAATTCAATCACAAGTAAGCACTTTAAAATCAAAGCAAACATCAATGACTAAAAAAGTTAATGAGTTGATGGCTCAACAAAAGGAACAATCACAACAGATTCAAAAGTTGAGTGAGAGTATCAAGGAGCGCAATACGGCACTTGAAGCTCAAGCACGTAGTGCACAAACTGATGGTTCAGCAACAAACTATATGTCTGCTGTACTGGACTCAAAATCTTTAACAGATGCGATTCAAAAAATGACAGCAATGGCAACAGTTGCTGGCGCTAACAAGTCAATGATTGAGCAACAACAAGCTGATCAAAAAGCTATTCAAACGAAGTTAGCGGATAACCAAAAGAAATATGCTGAAGCAACAAAACTTCAACAAGAGTTAGATGCACAAGCTAATGAGTTGGCGACACAAGAAGCTGCTCTCAAAGTTGCACAGTTAAACTACCAAGCTACAGTAACTACTGCAGAAGGTAAAAAACAAGATTTATTGAGCCAAAAAGCAGCCGCTGAAAAAGCCGCTGAAAAAGCAGCAGCCGCTGAAAAAGCCGCTGCAGCTAAGTCTGTAGTAGCTCAACAAGAAAAAGCTGTAGCTGCGGCTCCTGCTGCTTCTAATCCAGCTCCATCTACTGGTAATACTGCTGGTAATAGCAATTCTTCTACACCAACACCAACACCAATTCCAACACCGGATCCAATTCCAGATCCAGATCCAAAACCAGAAAAACCTGTGGATCCAGGACACAGTGGGACTAACCCTTATCCTGCTGGTCAATGTACTGCATTTGTCTGGGACTACTTTGGTGGTAACATGCCAACATACATGGGGAATGCTGGTGACTGGGTTGCTTACGCAAACAGTGGACCTGCAGCAGGTACAATTGCTGTATTCCCACCAGGTAACCAAGGCGCAGGCGGCGTAGGACACGTTGCAGTTGTTCTTTCTGTATCTGGTTCAAAAATGACAGTTATTGAAGGAAACTTCAACGGCGGATGGGGAACAACACGTGAATGTTCAACAGCTGGCGTAAGCTTCATTCGTCCATAATTAAATAAAATTTAAATACAAACTACGGTTTGTATTTTTTATCTCAAAATTTTAGCACTCTTTATATAAGAGTGCTAATTTTTTTGCCAAAAGTCATAAAAAATGCTAAAATAGATTATGGTAGAAGTGAATATAGTCTACTTTTAGAGAGGCGATGGTTGAAAAACCAAGTGAGTCTCTAAAAATTCCATGTCAAGAAGGTTTAAATCATATGAATAACACAGAATTTTACGAACGCCTAGGTGTGGATAAAAATGCCAGCCAAGACGAAATTAAAAAAGCTTATCGAAAGATGTCCAAAAAGTATCACCCAGATATTAATAAAGATCCGGGTGCAGAAGACAAGTACAAAGAGGTTCAAGAAGCTTATGAAACTTTAAGTGATGAACAAAAACGTGCCAGCTACGATCAATATGGTGCCGCAGGTGCTAATGGTGGTTTTGGTGGAGGTCAAGGTGGTTTCTCTGGCTTTGACGGTTTCCAAAGTGCAGGTGGCTTTGGTGGTTTTGAGGATATTTTCTCAAGCTTCTTCGGTGGGGGCGGTGGCCAAGCTGATCCGAATGCGCCACGTCAAGGAGATGACTTACAATATCGTATCAATTTGACATTTGAAGAAGCCATTTTTGGTGTTGAGAAAGAAATCAAATACCATCGCGAAGAGCTTTGTCACACTTGTGCGGGTTCAGGTGCCAAACCGGGTACTCATGCTGAAACATGTCATAAATGTCATGGACGAGGTCAAACACAAGTTATTCGTGATACTCCATTAGGACGTATGTCAACAAATGTCGTCTGTGATGTTTGTCATGGTACAGGTAAAGAAATCAAATCTCCTTGTCCTACATGTCACGGTACAGGTCACGAAAAATTGGCACACACTGTTAAGGTAAAAGTACCAGCTGGTGTTGAATCTGGTCAACAAATGCGCCTCCAAGGTCAAGGTGATGCGGGGACAAACGGCGGTCCTTATGGGGATCTCTACGTCCGCTTCCAAGTTGCTGCAAGCGATAAGTTTGAACGTGATGGTAGCGAAATTTATTACAAGATGCCATTGAACTTTGTTCAGGCAGCCTTAGGTGATGAGATTGAAGTACCAACCGTTCACGGGAATGTGAAGTTGAAGATTCCTGCTGGTACGCAAACAGGTACCAACTTCCGACTTAAAGGCAAAGGTGCACCTAAATTACGTGGTAGCGGTCAAGGTGACCAACATGTTGTGATTAATATTGTCACACCTGAAAAATTGAATGAAGCTCAACGTGATGCTTTGCGTGAGTTTGCAAAAGCGAGCGGGCAAAATATATCAGAACAGAAAAAAGGTTTTTTCGATAAATTTAAATAAAAAAAGCTGTCCTTAGACAGTTTTTTTGTTTATCAATTAGGTAAATGCTACTGTATTTGATATAATGTTTTTATGAAACTTGTGAATTATAAACCAGACTATCTTCTAGAAGCTGTGTATAACTTGGATGTGGAAAACTTAAAAAAGCGAGATATCCGAGGAATTATGGTGGACTTAGATAATACACTTATCGCTTGGAATAATCCCGATGGAACACCCGAATTGCACCAATGGCTACAACTAATGCGTACAAATGGTATAAAGGTTATTGTCGTGTCAAATAATAAACATGAACGTGTCAAACGTGCGGTAGCTAAATTTGATGTTGATTTTGTTTCGCGTGCGATGAAACCTTTTGCTTGGGGAATAAATAAAGCCTTAGTTAAACTTAACGAACAACCGGACCACGTCATTATGGTTGGGGATCAACTCATGACTGATATTCGAGCAGCTCATCGTGCAGGAGTCCGTAGTATTCTTGTCAAACAATTGGTGGAGTCTGACGGTTGGAGTACCAAGTTCAACCGTTGGCGTGAACGCCGTGTGTGGAAAAAGTTAATTCGAAAATACGGCTATCCTAAATGGAATACAAGATTATAACTTTGCAGAGGCAGGGTTATTTTCTTTTGCTGGACTTTTCCCGAGGTTTTCCACTTTATTTTTCTACTTATCCCAAGTTTTCCACAGTTTTACACACCTTATTCACAAAAATGTGGAAAACTGTGAATAAATGTGTGGAAAAAAAGAAACCTCAATGAAGTTTCTTTTTTTTATTTACATTAAGCCACGTTCTTTATACCATTGATCAGGCTGCCAGATCCAATGTCTTCCATCTTTTTTAAGAAGATCAAAAGCTTCCTGTGGTCCCATGCTTGCTGCCGGATATTTAGGGAGCTCCTGATGAGCTTCATCCCATGCTTGGCGGATAACATCAATGAGTTCCCAAGAACGAGAAACTTCTTCCCAGTGGGAGAAATTAGTACCATCACCATGTAAAACGTCAAGCAAGAGTTTTTCATAAGCTTCGGGAGAATTTCCTAAAATTGCTGCATCATGGCGGTAGCCAAGTTTGATAGGCGCGATATTGAAGCCTTGACCGACTTCTTTGCCATTAATTGTAAGGGAGAAGCCTTCAGTAGGTTGGATATAAATGGTAAGGATGTTTTCCCCAAGAGCTGTATCAAAAATATTGTTAGGGTCTTGCTTGAAGACAATGTTAATGCGTGTTCCTTTTTCTGTCAAACGTTTCCCGCTACGTACGTAGAAAGGGACGCCAGCCCAACGGTCATTGTCAATGAGGAATTTTCCAGCGACAAAAGTTTCTGTGTTAGAATCTGGCGCTACAGAAGGTTCAGAACGATAGGCTGCAAAGTCCTTGCCATCAATCTTGCCCTCGATATATTGGCCAGGAATGAAAGCTTCAAGCGCTTCTTGTCTTGAATATTTACGAATGCTGTGGAGGGCCTTGACCTTTTCGTTCAAAATATTTTCTTGTGTAAAAGTTTGAGGTTTTTCCATAGCTAGTAAAGCCAAAACCTGGAGCACATGATTTTGAATCATATCCTTGAGTGCGCCACTCGTTTCATAATAACCGCCGCGATCTTCAACACCAATACTTTCAGCAAATGTAATCTGTATATTGTCGATATGGTCCTTGTCCCAGATAGATTCAAACATTTGGTTGGCAAAACGGATAGCTGAAACCGATTGAATCATTTCTTTTCCGAGATAGTGGTCAATACGGAAGGTTTGGTCTTCCGAAAAGACATCTTTAAGTGCGGTATTCAGTTCTTGAGCTGTTTCCAAATCACTTCCGAATGGCTTTTCGATAATCACACGTTCAAAACCTTTCCCTGTCAGAATCTTTTCTGACTTGAGATGGTTAGCAATGATTGAGAAAAATTGTGGCGCCATAGCCAGATAGAAAACTTGGTTGCAAGCAGTATCATACTTTTCTCGGAGCTGATCTCCCAGCTCTTTGAGGGCATGATAGTGACTGCTGTCATTGACATCATGGCTTTGATAGTAGAAGTGGCTCGAGAAGGCCTTGAGTTCGTCTTGATCATGGCTTAAACCCGCCAAAGATTCGATAACGATTTGGCGATAATACTCATCGGTCCACGGGCGACGCGCAGTACCAATCACTGCAAAATTTTCTGCAATTTCGCCTTTTTTATAAAGTTGGAAAAGGGCGGGATAAAGTTTCCGTTTAGCGAGGTCACCAGTTGCCCCGAACATGGTAAAAAGTACTTGTTTACTCATAAGTCTCTTCTTTCTATTGATTATCAAACATCATTTTCAGCATAGTCGATATAAGTATCAACATAGTCCAGATAGTCTTTGTTTAACTGTGCTTTTATATCCTGATACTCAGCTTCAGTATAGTCACGCTCAGCAATTTTAGCACGATAAAAAGGTAAGTTTAATTCTTTTTGAAGTCTCTCTTCAAGCTCTTTACGATTCATAATGATTTCCTTATATGAGAAAAATTTACTACTAAGAAAATTATATCACAAAATCACCTTTGCGCCCTCCAAGTGAGATTCTTTCGAATGAAAGTGATAGAATAGAAATATGTCTTTATTAACTTTTACACTTTGTATGCTCCTGCTTGGCGTTGTTGCCGGTATTGTAGGAAGCATTTTAGGTCTCGGTGGTGGAATTATTATCACACCGATTATTACCTCTTTTTTTGGTGTTGATATAAAATATGCAATCGGTGCAAGTATTGTCGCTGTTATTGCAACGAGTTCAGGCGCCGCCATTTCTTATTTGAAAGATGATTTGGTCAATGTTCGTGTTGCCATGTTTTTAGAAATTTTTACCACAATTGGTGGATTACTAGGAGCGATTTTGGCCGGACTCTTTAATGCTGCGGTATTAAATATTCTTTTTGCTTGTTTATTGATTTTTCAAGCCTATAATATGTGGCGCAAGCTGCATCAAGGTGAGAAAGTCTTGCAAAATGTTACCTCAGACAAGTGGGCAGAAAAGATGAAGCTTAATTCTTCTTATTTTGATAAGCAAACAGGAAAAGAAGTCGCCTATCAAGTGGAGAAAGTCCCAGCTGGCGCTTCGATTATGTTTGGTGCAGGAATAGCTTCAGGACTTTTAGGTATAGGTTCGGGGGCGTTTAAGGTTTTAGCTATGGATACAACGATGAAAATGCCATTAAAACCGTCAACCGCCACCTCAAACCTCATGATTGGGGTAACTGCAGCAGCTTCAGCGACAGTCTACTTCTTTAACGGCTATGTTGACCCGTCCTTAGCAGGACCTTTAGCAATAGGAATTGTAGCTGGCGCAGCTATTGGCTCACGTATTATGCCACATTTACCTGCTCGGACGATTCGCTTGATATTTATTCCTGTAATTGGTCTTATGGCTTTACAAATGATACTTAAAGGACTTGGTTTATGACGGAAGAAAAAGAAAAATTACTTGAAATTGAACTCAGAATAGGAAAAATTTTAAGAGCGGGTGTATTCATTAGCTCCTCAATTATCATTATTGGTTTAATTATGTTTGTTTTCACGGGGCATTCTGGCTACCCAGGAACGACTTATCCTCGAGGCTTGTCTGAAATTGCAGAGGGACTTTTCGCTTTTAAAGCCTTTGCTTGGCTTATGACTGGTCTGTTTCTTTTGATCTTAACACCTGTACTTCGGGTGGTTGCTTCTATTTTTGCCTTTGCAAAAGAGGGCGATAAAATGTATGTCATTATTACGATGATGGTACTTGCTGTATTGGTTATAGCCATCCTTTTAGGGCATACAGGTGCGTAAGCTATTTCTTGCAAAACACTATTGAAACTGGTATTATAGCTCAATATGTGCCTATTACCCCAGTATAGAGCGAATTCTGTATGAAAAATGGAAAAACTAACCAAAAAACTAACCAAGCAAGGAAAAGTGCAAAACCAAATATATAAATTAAAAAGCCGTTAAGTTATTTAAAATTAACGGCTTTTTAATTTATATATTTTATCTCTTTGGTATGCGATATACTAATCATATTAATTGTAATATAAAAGGAGATTTTATGAAAATAGTATTGTGTTGTCTGGGCTAAGTCTATCTTTTGCTGTAGTTTTAATGTTGCCGGGGACAGGTTCAGTTTCTACCTTTGGTAAGGTGGGAGAAGTTTTAAACAGAAAAACAAGAATAAAAGAATATAAAAAATTCAATTTATTGGAATGAAAGATTTTGATAAAATTTTACCTCCTATAAAATAAAAGAAGGATAAATCTCTGGTAAAGTTTATCCTTCTTTTATTTTATAGGGTATGACTTATCTTATCAGAAGAAAAAATTTGTTTCAACTTTTATGAGTATTTTTTTGTTTTGGGAAACTATTGTTATGTTAGAGATCTTTGTGTAAAATATAGTGTATATTACACAACAGTAAAAATAAGAAGTTTTTTATACTGTATTTAAATTATCATTATCATAGATAGATTACTTTAGAATAGAGTGAGGAATTAAAATGTCAAATCGTTATCCTGAGGGTTTATTCAGTAAAGATGGGGTGCGTAAGCTACTCCTGTTAAAACTCCTCTATAATAGTGAAGGGGCAGTGGGAATAGAGGAACTTGTTTTTGAGCTCGGCTTAGATAGAAGAAGTGTATATAAACTGATAGGAACACTTAATGATCTCATTCAATCTGAAAAATCAGTTCCCGGGATAGAAGCTATAGCAAGAGGGCAGTATATTTTTAGTGGGAATAAGGTAGATTATTTTCGATTAAGAGAGAAGATTGTAGATGATGAGCCCCTCATGAACTTAGCCAAAGAATTCCTTACAAATGAAGAGGTAGACTTTGCTAATTTTTGTGCAAAAAACTTCATGAGTGAAAGTACGCTACGAAAATATATAAGGAATGCGAATAAATTACTTAACCCACTAGGTTTAAACGTAAGTATACAAAAAAATAAGATTCGAATATTCGGCAATGAAGCAAGTATTCGCTACTGTTTAGTCAGTTTCTTCTGGCGTTATTTTCAAGGTGCCTCCTGGCCTTTTGAGAATGTTGAGCAAGAAACATTGCACCGTTTCATTTCATCTTTTACACATGTTTCCGAAGAAATTAGCTATGGCAAGCGACTTCAGCTGAACTATTATTGGGCTGTGTTTATTCAGAGAGCTCAGATAGGGTGTGAAATATCTAAAGCAGATCTCCCTTCCTATTTTGAAGCACTCCTCACGAACAACAAGTATTTTAAACAGTTTTCCAAGCAGTTTACATTGAAGTATAAGCTCAATCCTCAAGAAATTAAATTTGCCTTTTTTATTTTGTATATTTTCCCTGAAAGCTATAAATATATACAAAATACATCCGAAACTTTAAGTGTTTTAAAGAGTGAGTCACCGCAGAGTTATGAGAGTATCCGGGAATTTATTGTGTTTGTAAGAGAGAAACACTGTGACTTTGAAATTATTTCTGAAAAAAGAGCTCGGTTTGTAGCGATGCTCATTTCAGGGAGAATATTTGTGGATATATTCAAAGATATTTATTTTAATTCTTCAGCCCTCACTATATTTACTTATAGTGACAATAATTATCCCCATTTTTTGCCAAGTATTAAAAAGCATATCGAAGAAACTTCACCTCAACTTTCAGAAAATATGATTAAATCTTTAACGTTACGGTATGCACAAGCCTATGCTGCAGAGTTTTCACCCCGAGATTTTGAAGCTAAACTCCTTATCTTATTGGATACGGACTTTCCTCTCTATGTGGATGTAATCATGCGTAAACGATTGGATCATTTACTCTCTCCCCGCTTTAATTACGAATGGGTAAGTTTAAAACAAAAAGTTCTTCCTGATTTATTGTTGGCTACAGGCCCCACTGATTTAAGATTTTCAAAGGTTCCCAAAGTATTTATCAATGCAGAAGTATCGGAACAAGATAGGAAGAACATTCTTGAAGTGTGTGAAGATTTGATCACTCAAAAAAAGAAGAAATTATAAGAAATTAAAGTCAATAAAAAAACAAGTAACCAAGAGGTCCTTGTTTTTTTTAGTGGAATAATAATCCACGTCTTAATCAAATTAAGATAAATAAATGAATAGAGCGCTTATTTTAAAAAAGTACTTTTATAGTACGTAAAAAGAAAAATACTCAGGTTTTCAAAGAGGAAATGTATGTGTATATTCATTGTAATGCGTACGAATGGCTTTTTCTAAGGCGTTTGTGGTTGTTTGAAAAAGTCAGAAAAATTAATGTTTT
>Ga0153949_1000100_pt1 | contig 27570 bp, 22 predicted proteins | sample TSNJ033MetaG_FD_104705 | JGI IMG/M metagenome (GOLD analysis project Ga0153949, IMG submission 104705) | Attine ant fungus gardens microbial communities from New Jersey, USA - TSNJ033 MetaG | ecosystem: Host-associated > Fungi > Mycelium > Unclassified | place: USA: New Jersey, Wharton State... | reverse complement strand
TTTTCCACATACATAGCACGTCCTGTCTCCTCCTCTTCCTCTATCCACATCTATTGTGTTTGGGTCTCTCCCTGGACCTATTTGAGCTCCCCCTTGTTATGAGAGCCTCGAGTAGGAAAAGACGTCCCACACATTCTGAACACTCAGTCTAAAATCCCCAAGCATACAATGGAGTAAAGACAGAAGCAGAATAGGGACTTAGTAAGCCAAGTTACGTGACAAGGTCAGGTGACCATAGAACATTCTGGAAAGGACATGTGACCATGGGACTCTAGGGTACAGCCACTGTAGTAGTAGTATAAATAAGGCTACAATCCAACGAAGAACTCCATCGAGTTCTTCCTGAACATCCACCTAGGGTGACCACTAAGAACATTCACTGTTCCTTGGTAACACCCCTCTATTAGTCGTGTTTCCACTACCTCCTCCTCTGTATCCCCCTCCCATTCTCCATGTTATTTGTCCCCCTCTTCCTCTGTATAATCCTCCTCCTCTTGGCTGTACATTTCTCCCTAGGCGCACTGCATTTCTTCCCAGTACTCTTTCTTCTGCCCTGCTTTGTCTTTGATTCCTGTCCAATCTTACTGCCCTTTCCTGCCACTCCCCAATAGTGGTAGGTGGTTCCTCTGCTTTGGCCAACTTCCTTCTGATGGCCCCATTCAATCCTCTTTTGAATTCTTTGATGAGGGGTCTTCCCTCATAGTCACTCTCCCTGGCGACCTTTTTAAACCCCTGTACATACTCATCACAGGTCCTTTCCCCCTACTCAATTGTTCTTAGCTGCTCTATCTTTCTTTCCTCCTCCAATGTTTCTCTGAAGTCGTTCCTTATCTTTGTGAACAACTGTTCTGCTGACTCCACCTCTGATTCTCCTTTTGCTAACTTGTCCAACAGGTTATCTTTCCATGCCTCTACTATTCCTCCTTGTATATATGATAATACCTAGGCCACCTGGGTCGCTCCCACCTCCTCTGTCATCTTCATTCTAATGTATAGTCGGGCCACGTTTACAAATGCACTTACTTCCTCCATCTTCCCACTAAAGACTTGAGGTCTTGTGACCTCTACTCTGCTCCCTTGTTACTGGAGGAGCATGGTATTAACCTGCTGCTGCAGGGTGGTGATCATAGCAAGGAGCTGTTTCTTTCTGGAAGGGGTTTCCCCCTGTTGTTGTTGGGACATATTGTATGGTGGTAGTGGTGGTGATGGTGATAGTGATAGTGACAACTCATACTCCAACGATTCTTGATCCAAGGTTGCTAACTAAGGCCTATATCCAACAGGGCACGCAATCTTCACCTGTCTGGATTCCTACCACCTTACTGACTACTGCCCTAATCAAATTTGGTATACAATTGCCTCTAAGGAGAGGACCTCTACACTAAGTGGCTTCCTAAGAAATAACTACCAATCTCCTGCATATACTGTTCACAATGGAATGTAACATGGAGTTTATATGGAGAAAGAAGTAAAAAGCAACGTCCAATCGTGAGGTCAGGACTCGAGCAAGATACCTGAACTTGGTATCTTGTCTCCTCCCTCAGTCCCTAACTGACTGAGAAGTCCTCTTTACAGCTAGGGCCCACTATCCAAGAGGCTTGAGAGTGCTGTGCTCCCTAGTAAAGAAGAGTGTAGAATAAGTGTGGTAGGGGAAAATCACTCACAGAGCCAGTATGAAGCCAACTGCATCTTTAAGTGATTTTGAGCAGGGTTTGAGGTGAACAGTGCTTGGATATGGTATCAAGTTCTTATGTTATCAATAGGCAGTAAATGCTCTTAGTGATCATCCTAGGTGAATGTTCAAGAAGAACTCAATGGAGTTTTTTGTTGGATTGGACTACTACTTATACTACTTTTACAGTGGCTGTACTGCTACTAGTCCATAATCACATGTTCCTCCAGAATGTTCTATAACCTTATGATCTTATCACGTGACTTGGCTTCTTAAGTTCCCCTGCTATTTATATCTTAACCCCATTGTATGCTTTGAGGTTTTGGACTAAGTGTTTGAATACACAGGAGACTTTTTCTTGCTTGGGGCTCTCATAACATCCAAGTCTAATCTAACAAAATGAGAAACAAATTAGCTTACAGTTCATAGACTAGCCTTGCCAGCTCTTGCAGGTTTGCATATGATATTGCATCATGGGTAATATCATGCCAGTTAATGAGGGATACTATGTCTTGCCTATTGTCATATTGTTTACTATACCTCCAGTGAAACCCCATAGTTTTTGTAAATGTAATAATATATGTAATGCATGGTAGACAGATGTGAGGTCAAAGAAACAATAAAATTTTCACAAGACAAATTTTACTGATTAAGTAATCAAAAATATCCTTCTCCAGATTAATACACTGATACACTATTCTTTGACACTCCTACTCATCAAGATATTAAGTCAATGGCATAATACCCAAACAACTGTGAAACTTCTCAAAAGCTTTATGTAGAAGTTGTCTTATGAACCTATCAGCCAACATATCCTTTGTAGAAATGTATTATAGATCAATCTCATCCATCCCAATATGTTCACAAATAAAATAATACTAGATGTCAATATGTTTTGCACAAGAATAATTGACAAGGTTTCAGATAAGAGCAATACAGTCCTGATTATCAACAAAGATAATCATTGCAGATACTTGAGGAAAATCTATCTCCTTCAACAATGTCCTTAACCAAACAGCTTCCTTTGTAGTATTTGTCAATACCATGTACTCTGCTTCAGCTGAAAATATTGCTACTGTGGGCTGCTTCTTTAATGACTAGGTCACTGTGCTCCCAGAAATCTCAAAGATAAATCCTCCCACTAAATGATAATCATCTAGATTCTGAGCCCAGTTTGAGTTTGTCCAGCCAACTAGATCAAACCCTTTAGTACTATAATAACCAAGTATAAGACCATGCTCCATTATCCCCTTTAGATAACAAAGAACTTGCTTGGCAGCTTCTAAGTGCAAAATGCCTAGATTGTCACCAAAATAAAATACTAGACTGATAGCATGCTGGATATCCAGTTGAGATTGAGTGGCAAATAGTAGAGAGCCAACAATAGAGAGATAGTGAAGATCACCAGCATAGTTCAGGTATTTAGCCTTTTTGTCATCTATTACTGGTGATTGCACAGTTAAGAGATCATATTTTATAGCCAGTAGTGTTGAGACAGGTATTGCATCTTCCATGCCAAAATATACAAGCATCTTACAGATATAGGCTGTCTGAGAGATATAAATAGCCTTCTCAGATCTGTTTTGAGTAATGACAAGACCAAGAATATGCCTGAGTTCACCTAGTTCAGTAATCTCAAAGTGATCATCTAATTTTAGTGTGAACCAGTATATCTTTTATCACAAATGGCCACTTACTGATTTGTGAGTTGATGATTTAATAATCAAAAGGCTCAAAAAAGCAAAGTTTAGACAGTAGCAAAAGATGTTGTTAAGTCTGAGGTTTATCCTCAGATATATAGTCCTTAAATATATGATTGTGGTAGTTTGTGCACAAGAACAGCCTACCACATGATCATTACCTATTGTTCTACATATAGGAGTGCTATTGTTCTTGAAATAGAGATAACCTAACTGTCTTAGGGTAGTCCTTTGTTCTACTCAAGAACAGATGATAATCTATGAATAAAGATCAGTGTCATATACAAACATTGAGGACCTTGTATCTCCATGTGATCTTATTGCCTCAGGTTCTATTTATAGCTGGAAGAAGTACATTGAAGAGAGCTTCACAATAGTTATTAAAGCAAATGATTACATTAAGCAGTTCCCAAGATATCAGCAATTTAGTGTCTGGTAACTTGGTGATCACAGACTGATCTACTGATAACTTGGTAAATACTGATCACCTTGAGACATTTTTTGGTACTGTTTAAAAGGTCTTCTTAAGGGCTTTTGGTGGCCATTTAGATTGTCAAAATCAGTCAAGTATTCCCAGAGTTATGGTTTGAATAAAGTTTGTAATATCTTTCCAGAGCACTGGGGACTAGCAACTGCTATATCATCCACATAGACCAGTACCATCAATATGATCATCCCACTTTTTCATAGCAAATACAAGCAGTTGTCAGCCATGGACTTAACAAGGCTAAGTTCAATAAGGACTTTATTCAACTTTATCTTCTACTGTCTTTCTACTTGCTTCAGTCTATAGAGTGCCTTCAGGAGTTTCTAGTATGTCTTTCCATCACCAAACCTCTTGAACTCCTCTGGTACTTGCATGTAGATCTCCTCCTCCAATTCTCCATTCAAAAAAGCAGTAACAATATCAATTTTCTCCAAGTCCTAGTCTAGATAAACCACTAAAGCCAAGAATATCCAAAGCATAGCAAATTTTGCAACTAATGCAAATGTCTCAGTGAAGTCTTCACTAGGAATCTGTAAGAAGCCTCTTGCAACAACATAGATATAATACTTCTTGAAGTTCCTATCTTCATCTAATTTCTCTTTGTAGACAACCTTTCCAGAAACTGCACTTTTGTTCTTAGGTGATTTATCAACCCACTCAATGACATTGTTTTTGACTAAGTTATTGTATTCAGTATTAATGGCTTTCTCCCACTGCTTCAAGTGAGAGAACTGGCAAGCTTCAGACTATATCTTTGGTTCAGCAGATACTGTAATGGATGCAACAAATACTTAACCACCTTCAATGGCAATTACATCTAGACCTAGAGCACTGAACCCATACTTGTAGCAACTTAGCTGGAGATGACTTAATCATACTTCAAGTCTGAGTTGATAAGAAGAACTCAATAGAGTTTCTATTGGATTCTGTATATTACTTATACAACTACTATATGGTCTGTGCACTACTCTTCCCATACTCATTATATGACTTCATCATGTGACATGACACTGTAACATCCTGACATGTGACTGTGATATGTGACATTTGTTACATAATACTTTTCTGCACTCTTTCCTTGTGTTAGTAAGTCTAAATAAGAAGAAAAAGAAAAAGAAAAGAAAAGAAAAGAAATATAAATAATGACTTAGCCATTTTGCCAAGTCATAACAATACTGATCCACTGGTTTTTTGACATGATTTGATGGGTTTCTCTTTGGTAAATTTGCCCACTTTGATGGTTTTGATATAGTAGGAGACTGTTTAGAGGACTTGATAGATGAAGGTAAAGGTAGTAAATCTAGTTCAGGTGACAGAGGAGACAACAATAATAGTGTATAGTAAGTTGAAGTGTCATTAGCAGCAATTGGTATGATATTATCTAAACTTTGTCTTAATATAGTTGATGTAGCTGTGTCTTGATTGCTATTGATGGCATTGTCTACCAATCTATCAATATCATCAGTAGATGGGCATTTTATGTTAACTTCAACTACAGCTAGGTTACTAGGTGTCTCATCTTTAAAGAACCAAACATTGTACAAAGTTATCAGTTTGTTGTTTTCTAGATCCTCTAGCCTGTAACCTTTAGTCTCATCAGACCATTATCCTAATATCTTAACTTTCGCTACTCTTGACTCTAGCTTCTCTTTTCTCATTTCTTTCTGTACCTGTGCCCAACCAAGCAATCCAAAGATTCTTAAGTATGATATATCAGGTTTCTGCCCAGTCTAGGTTTCAAAAGAAGTAATCTTTTCCAAGCCAGAGGTGAGAGTCATTCTCCAAATATAAACTGCATATATGAAGGCTTTACCCCAGTAGTGCAACTTAATACCTGCTGTATGTAACATATACTGAACTATCTCAAAGAAGATAGCAATTTTTTGCTCTGCAATACCATTTTGCTCTGGTAAGTAGGGATTTGTTGTTTCATAAAGGATATTATTTCAACAACAGAATAGGTTTATTGTGGAGTTCACAAACTCTAAACTGTTATCACTTCTGAACCATTGAACCTTCTTCCCAGATTATCTCTCTAGAAAGACTACCATGTCTCTTACAGCCACTCTAGTCTCCTTCTTTGACTTTAATAGCCTCTCTACAGGATAGCAGTAGCTAACCTTTACCATCACCAACACATAGATATAACTATCCCAAGTTGTAACTGACATTGGACCAGTCAAGTCTATTACAACAAGCTTTATTTTATTATACTTTGTTGAGCTCTGTTTGGACAGGGGAAGTCAGTATGATTTTTCATGAACACAGCTGCTGCACAGATAATTAAAGGCCAAAGGAGACTCAATGGTAAGTTCTTTTACAATCTCTTGCTAATGCATTGTATGAATCATATTGGAATTCAGATGACCCATTCTCCTGTGCCACAAGCATATTGTATTGCTAGTAGCCATAAAAGCTTCATGATTGACCCTATCTTTGACCTGAATATGATATAGGGTACTATTTCCTCTAGCAAGCATTGTATAAAACAGCTCCTCACTATCAGTCTCAATAACTAGGTCCATTTTAATGCTTCAAACACTTGCTTCTTTTCTGTATAAAGCTCTAAGGCTTACAAGATTAGCTCCAAGACCAGGAACATGAATGATATTATGAAGGACTACAGTGAGTATTCCAGCTGGTAATTTTGCCTAAAATCTTACTGATTCTTGACCAGTAATAGAAACTTGGTTATGACCATGTCACAAACTTCATTCAGACTATAACTCTGGGAATACTTGACCAATTTTGACAATCTAAATGGCTACCAAAAGCCCTTAGGAAGACCTTTCAAACAATACTAAAAACATCTCAAGGCAATCAGTATTCACCGAGTTATCAGCAGATTAGTTGGCAATTACCAAGTTACCAGACACTAAATTACTAATATCTCAGAAACTGCTTGACATAATCATTTTCTTCAATGACCATCATAAAGCTTTCTTCAATGCACTTCTTTCAGCTATAAATAGAACCTGAGGCAATAAGATCACATGGAGATACAAGGTCCTCAATATTTGTATATGACACTGATCTTTACCCATAGATTATCATCTGTCCTTGAGTAGAACAAAGAACTACCCTAAGACAGTTAGGTTATCTCTATTTCAAGAACAATAGCACTCCTATATGTAGAACAATAGGTAGTAATCATGTAGTAGACTGTTCTGGTGCACAAACCACTACAATCATGTATTTAAGAACTATATGTCTGAGGATAAATCTCAGACTTAACAACATCTTTTGCTGCTTGTCTAACTTTGCTTTTTTGAGCACTTTGATTATCAAATCAACCAATCACAAATCAGTAAGTAGCTATTTGTGATAATCTCTTTGATCCTTGACCAGTGGTTATCACAATCACTAGTCACCTCTATATATAGCTGGGCCCTTGGTTTAAGGGGACTTGTTAATCAGTTAGGGATTGATGGTGGAAGTACAATACTAAGCTTGAACATCAATACTGAGATCTAACCTTGCAATTGAGTGGTATTTAGTAGATACTTGTACTATTCTTAGTATAAACCTTGTGCTCGGGTCCATTGTGACTTGTACACATAGAGGATTGATGGTTACTCTCTAGGAGGCTGTCTAGATTAGGGATTCCATTCATTGGGTGATAGTTTAACCCTAGTATTAAGGTAGTAGTTAGTAGAGCAGTAGGACTCTAGCTAAGTGAAGATCTTGTACTCTAGCAGATATAGTATAGCTAGTAAGATCAATCATTCACTCTGTACCATTGAGGCATCAACACAATGTCTCAGTCCCAATACAATTCTCTTATAAGCAGTCTGCTCAACCAGAAGTGTGCTTTTGCTAAACTGAGGGCAAAGTTAAAAGGAGAAAGAAAAAGGATGTATCAATGTTGTAAAAAGTTCAGGTACCTGGCCCATAACTGCAGGAATAAAAAGAAGGAGGTAAAAGGGAAACAAATTTCCCAAAATAAATTTGAAGTGATAGTGAGTAGGGTAATGCAATATGGAGTGAGGGAAGAAGTAAAAGTGGAAAGGCAGGAGATGGTAAAAGAAGTAAAATGTTTCAGATATTGAAGAATAGAGCACTATAAGTAAGAGTGCCCAAAGATTGAAGTAGAAAAGAGAAGGCATAAAGAGGTAGTGGCATGTGTAGCAATGTCACAAAAGGTATAGCAGGAGAGGAGGCCAGTATGTTCTACATGGAAAAAGGTACAGGAGTACTGTAGAAGGTGGAACATATCTCTGGAAGGTGTACTCTTACTCAAAAGAGGATGGTATCATAAATGGCCACTTACTGATTTGTGAGTTGATGATATAATAATCAAAAGGCTCAGAAAAGCAAAGTTTAGACAATAGCAAAAGATATTGTTAAGTCTGAGGTTTATCCTCAGACATACAGTTCTTAAATACATGATTGTAGTGGTCTGTGTACCAGAATAGCCTACCACATGATCATTACCTATTGTTCTATATATAGGAGTGCTATTGTTTTTGAAATAGAGATAACCTAACTATCTTAGGATAGTCCTTTGTTCTATTCAAGAACAGATGATAATTTATGGGTAAAGATCTATTATAAATAGCCACTTACTGATTTGTGATGGCTTAATTTAATAATCAAAGTGCTCAAAAAAGCAAAGTTAGACAAGCAGCAAAAGATGTTGTTAAGTCTAAGATTTATCCTCAGACATACAGTCCTTAAATACATGATTGTAGTGGTTTGTGTACCAGAACAGTCTATCACATGATTACTACCTATTGTTCTACATATAGGAGTGCTATTGTTCTTGAAATAGAGATAACCTAACCATCTTAGGGCAGTCCTTTGTTCTATTCAAAGACAGATGATAATCTATGAATAAAGATCAGTGTCATGTGCAAATATTGAGGACCTTGTATCTCCATGGGATCTTATTGCCTCGGGATCTATTTATGACTGAAAGAAGCGCATTAAAGAGAGCTTCACAATGGTCATTGAAGCAAACAATTACATTAAGTGGTTCCTGAGATATCAGCAATTTAGTGTCTGGTGACTTGGTGATCACAGACTGATCTGCTGATAACTTGGTGAATACTGATTGCTTTGAGATGTTTTTGGTACTTTTTGAAAGGTTTTCTTAAGGACTTTTGGTAGCTATTTAGACCATTGAAATCGGTCAAGTATTCCTGGAGTTATGGTCCAAATGAAGTTTGTGACAAGATCAATGTTATATGCAAATATTGAGGACCTTGTATCTCCATAGGATCTTATCACCTTGGGTTCTATTTATAACTGAAAGAAGTGCATTGAAGAGAGCTTCATGATGGTCATTGAAGCAAACAATTGCATTAAGCAGTTCCTAAGATATCAGCAATTTAGTGTCTGGTGACTTAGTGATCACTGACTGATCTGCTGATAACTTGGTGAATACTGATTGCTTTGAGACATTTTGGTACTGTTTGAAAGGTCTTCTTAAGGGCTTTTGGTGGCCATTTAGATCATTGAAATTAGTCAAGTATTCCTAGAGTTATAGTCTAAATAAAGCTTGTGACAGATAGATTACAAAAGAAACAGTGGCAATATATGTGAGCTGTAGAGGATATGAAGGCAAGGGGGTACAGACCCACAAAAATCAGGGACAAGGATTTCTCCTTGAGAGACAAGTAAGAAACATGTAGTACGGCCTATGCCAAGAAGCATAGAACTAGAGAGAAGAAGAAGCAAAAAGAGGAGAGATAATAAGAGTGGAGTATGTAAAGTGTGGAAGAAGGGATGCAATTATGAGAAAGGTATCAAAATGGGAAAGAAGAAAGATTCTATGCCCAGAATATAGGGTAGAAAGAAAAAGAGAGTGGTGGAACTGGAGAGAGGCAGTGTACCCTACAAAGAAAAAAGCACAGCAAGGTGATGCATAGACAGAGGCTCCAAAAGGTGCAGCAAAAGAAGGGGGTGAACAGAGAGAAGTGAGAAGGACATTTAAAATACTGAGAGAAGTGTGGCTAGACATTGGAGTAGAAAGGTAGATATGCATAAAGGCATAACAGTAAAAGTACTCTTGGACAGTAGCACAACAGAGATGTTTATGGATCAAAAGATAGTAGTAAGACATGGATTTAGGCTGCAGAAATTGGAAAGACTAATAGTGGTCAGGAATGTCAATAGGACAAACAACAGTATAGAAGCTATTACCTATCAAGTAGAGGTGAATATGTACTATAAAAGTCACATAGAAAGAATAAGGATGGATGTGTGTGATCTAGGAAAGACAGACATAATACTAGAAATACTATGGTTGCAAGCACACAATCCAGAGATAAATTGGAAGATAGAAGAGGTAAAAATGATGAAGTGCCCACCACTATATAGAAGAAATATGAAGTTGAAAGAAGAAAAGGGAGAGAGAACAGGAGAAAGGCTAACAACTCTAGAAAAGGAAAAGATAGTAAGATAGACAGTAGATGATAAAAAAGATTGGGAAAGAGAAGAAAAAGTCAAAGCAGACAATTGAATAGAAGACAAGCTAGATGGGCCTTGTATCTGTTGAGGTTCAACTTTATACTAAAACATATTCCAGAGAGTAAAATGGGAAAGGTAAATAGCTTGAGTAGGAGGCTGGGCTGGGAAGTAGGAGTAGAAAAGAACAATGAAGACAAAATGTTGGTAAAGCCAGAATGGTTGGAAGTTAGAAAGACAAAAAAAGTAGAAGTAATAGTAGAAGAAGTGGATTTACTAGAAAAAGTAAAGCAGTCAAAAGTAAAATATGATGAGGTAATCAAGGCAGTGAAAGTGTCACAGTTGTACTATGGACCAGTAGTCACATACTGTATGGTTTACTACTACACCAAAAGGGCGATATTAGCAAGGCTACTTGCTAATGAAGGTCCAGCTATTTATGTAGTTCTTTGAACAGGTATTTTGTTATACCTCCATATCACTATTTAGTAATCACTTTTTTGTGACAGGAAGAAATGAAACAAGCAGAGGTAAAAATGTTAAGAGATGAGGAGTGGAGAGAAGTTGGTAGCATTATGTATAAAGAAGGAAAGGTATATATACTGAGAGACAAGAAACTGAGAGTGGAGATCATTTAGTTACATTATGATATACTGGTAGGAGAGCATAGGGGACAATGGAAGATGATAGAATTGGTCACTAGGAACTTTTGGTAGCCAGGAGTTACAAAAGAAGTAATACAATATATAGAAGGGTGTGACACTTGCCAGTGTAATAAAAACTGTACAGAATAGCCAGCAGGAAAGTTAATACCAAACTCAATTCTGGAAAAACCTTGGGCACATATCTTAGTGAATTTTATTACTAAGTTGCTGCTAGCACAAGAATACAATTCAATTCTAGTAGTAGTTGATAGGTTAACAAAAATGGTATATTTTATTCCTACTATAGAAAAGACATTAGTGGAAGGATTAGCTAGGTTGTTTAGAGACAATATATAGAAGTTGCATGGGTTATCTGAAAGTATCATTTCAGATAGGAGACTCCAATTTGCAGCAGGAGTAATGTAGGAATTGAACAGGATGTTGGGGATTGAAAGTAAATTGTCAATAGCATTCCACTCTCAAACAGATGGACAAACAGAGAGGGTTAATCAGGAACTAGAACAGTACTTGAGAATATTTATTGACCATAGGCAGAAACAGTGACCAGATTGGTTAGGGACAGTAGAGTTTGCCTACAATAATAAGGTGCACTTAAGTACTAAAACATTGTCTTTCAAGGCAAATTACAGACAAGATCCCAGGATAGGGTTTGAAGTAAGAAAGAAGGGAAAGTACAAAGGGGCAGAGAAATTTGTAACAAAAATAAAAGAAATCTAGGAAGAAGCAAAAGCAGCACTAGGGAAAGTGCAAGAGGAGATAAAGAGGTACATAGATAGAAAGAGAACAGAAGTCAATGAATATAAAGTAGAGGACTTAGTGATGCTAAGCACTAAGGACTTGAAATACCAAATAGCTGGAAGGAGAATGGAAAAGTTGACAGAGAGGTTTGTAGGGCCTTATAGAATAAAGAAAATCACATTACCAAATGCAGTAGAATTAGAGCTACCTAGTATAGTAAAAATACACTTGGTAGTTAATGTTAGTAGAATACAAAGATATATAGGGCAAGTAGAGGGGCAGAGAAAGAAGTAACCAGCTCTAGTTATAATCAAGGGAGAAGAAGAATAGAAGGTCAAAAGAATTTTGAACAAGTAATGGATAAGGGGAAAAAACAAGTATTTGGTATGGTGGAAAGGGTTTACAGCTGAATCCAATACTTGGAAAGAAATAAAAAACTTGGGAAATACAAAAAAAGCAGTTGAGGAATTTGAAAAAGAATATTGGTGAGATATGGAAGATATTTAAAGACAGGAACAGAAAGAGGGGATATTTAGGAGAGGAAGATTACCAGGAAGGTTTACAGCAAGAAAATTATTTGGATAGTCAGATAAAAGATACAACAAGGAATACTGGGCAAGGTTGGAAAAAAATTGGAGGAAATAGAAAGGAGAAAGAGCAAGGGGACAAAGAACAATAGAAATAATAAAGGAAAAGGAGAAAATTGAGCAGGAAAACTTGGGAATCAAGGAGTAGGCAGAAGAAGATAATGATAAAATGGGGAATATCTGCAATCCCTACTATGAGTTGTAAAAATCCTCAGGACAAGGAATCTTGAGAGAGGGGTGATGTCATGACATGGCCAAATGGCTAAGTTATTATTTATATTTCTTTTCTTTTCATTTAACTATGAAATCAATGGATATGCAAGAGGGAATGACTCAAAGGAGATATGCAGGTCTTTATAAATAGAAGTAAATAACAGAAGGTGTATAAGTAGTGTATAGCAATTGAATGAGGACTCTATCAAGTTCTCCTTGTCAACTCAGACTAGAAGTAGTTCTAAGGCATCCCTGTCTAAGTTCTTATATAAGTAGTGTATAGAATCTAATGGGGACTCTATTGAGTTCTTTTTGTCAACTCAGACTTGGAGTGTGATTAAGTCATCTCAGGCTAAGTCACTACACACAGTGTCAACTGCTCTGTCATTACCTTCTTATCTCACTTCTCTAAGTCCTTATCATTTATCAATCTATCATATGTGGCATTCAACTCCATGATTGCCAAGTCCAAGGTAAGTTTTGAGCCTTGACTAAATAATAACCATTTGACCTCCTTCCACTCCACAGTGAATGGAAGTGAGATACAAATAGCATTAACAAGGTAGATATCATTGAATGGAACACTACACTCCAAAATACATTGCCTGAGAAGTATCATTGCTCCAATGTAGTCACTTATTGGGACATGTTCATCCCAACATTTGTTCCAAATTTCTTGGATATAGTAATGAACATTGACATCTCATCTAGTGACAAAATGCAACTGGTATAGTTGACCCCACATGTCCTTCAAAGTGACAGCTCTAGACACATGTCCCCACTGGAAAGGGTCAATAGCACCCTTGATCAAACCCATAGTGGCACCATTGCTCTGCACCCAGGTACAATAACACTCCCAACCTTTTTCCCAACAAATATAATTTGGGGAATAGAAAAATGCATCTCCATCTTCATCTAATTCTGCAGTGGCAGAAGGCTTCAAGGGGGCAGGAGATTCAGACAGAGTAGAAGCCACTGTTGCCTTTGTAGTTGGTACAGGAGGAGAAGCAGGTGGTTTGGGAGGTTTAGGTTCATCTCCAGTTACGTATTACCAGAGATAGCAAGCCTGGAGAGCAGCCTTCATCTGCTCAGACCAGGTAAAATAGTTTTGTCCAGTTAATTTTGGAAAAGACCAGACACTGGTAACTGGGTTGCGTTCGGGGGCCATAACCTTTCGTAAATGTAATAATATATGTAACGCGTGGTAGGCAGATGCGAGGTCAAAGAAACAATAAAATTTTCGCAAGACAAATTTTACTGATTAAGTAATCAAAAATATCCTTCTCCAAATTGATACACTGACGCACTATTCTTCAACAATAGTCCCAATCCAGTAAACTTTGGTATGAGCTGTGCCAGCGAAGGCAGCATCGGCTTGCCTCGATATCTGGTTGTCCAGTGAAATGATCCCGCCAGGCCAGTGCTGACTATTCTTAATCTTTACAATCAGAACTGTTCGAAAGGTAAGAGGCGGAGAGGTCAGCTTAACGACCTCAATAACGAAGTCAGGGATATGACTTTGGCTATCTTCAGGAATGCGGCGCTGGGGTGTGATGATGAATCCCTAATCATCGGGGAATAGGACAGTGAGCATGGAGTTCCAGGGTCCATACCTGTGGAGGCAAAGGATGGGGATTTGTCAATAGACGCAGAGTATACCACAAACCATGCATCATCAGTTGAAGGGGGATATGATGTATAGTGTTCAAGTACTCTCAAAGCAGTCGGGCCGAAGCTCATGTCGCGATGGTATGTGGATGTATAAGAGAGGTGCGGTGGACGTATGAGAGTCAAGCCAAGACGGCCTCTTCCCACGCACGGTCCACAGCCTTGCCGTCAACCGATATCAAAGTCGATACATTGGCCTGCTACAATATCCATCAGATAATCACTCACGATATCACATTTCAAAGCTCCTGAAGAATGCAGCATGGAATGAGAGGCTTGAAAACGGGGGAACGGCGCAGGAGATCCGGGCGGTGATTCAGAAGATTAAACATCAGTCGCTAGCACGCGCCAGGCTTACTACACTCAACATCGTCAGCTCGGTGTACGAAACCCTGAGACCTTCCATCAAGGGAGGTCCAGAAACCCATGCGGTTTAGGCAGGCATCACATGCGAGCACAGCATCTCCGAGGCTCCACTCTTCGGATTCGAGTAGGCGAACACCGTCGAGATTTTCGATGTGGTTGACAAACCACCGGAGCTCACGATAGACGCCGTTGTTGATCCAGATCTTAGCGTTAGCGTCAGATTTCCCGGCAGTCTTTCCGTAGAGGTGGACAGAGTAGGGGTTAGGCATCCAATGACCAATTGATCCAGCCTCCCATTTGTTGGAATTGGCGGAGAGTGAACCGTTTTCCCCGGATAGCGAATCCCCCAGCTACCAGGTCAGATTTTGCGTCAGGAGGCATGGTGATGGTCATGGCGTTGGGGTCGACGAGTAAGCCGATGATGAGAAGAGTTAGGCCCCATAGCTGCTTTTCAATACTGTGCGGGATACCAAGTAAGTCAAAGAGGAGGAGAGCAGCCTATGCAATATGGCTCATAGAGGCTTAGGTTGCCTTCCAGCTCGATGGAGAATACATCATTGACGTAAGCCAGTAGGCCTTCAAGACCTTGGACAAAAATCTGATCCGTCAACTTTCAGGTTTTGTGTCCAGCGGTCTATCAGATGACATTTTGTTTTGATGAGCTTTTGACAAGTTGTCCACAAGAGATTCAGGGTGGATTCCTCCAAGGACACGACCTCAGGCTTTAGCTCCTTCATCGGCAATGATGTCTGGTATCTTCAACCACTTGCGCCCGGAGAGGACCCATGACAGAGCTGAGAGCGTAAAGACACAGAAGGGGATGGCGACAACATAGGCTACCAATTCTTGGATTGGATTGACAATCAAGATACATACTTATAGCTTCAGTAATACCGCTGACGAGCCCTGTTCGAGCACCCAGTCCTTCCGCCCCTTCTTTGACTCCACTAAGCCTAACACCTCTCTCTTATTCTCCCGGTGAAGATGTATGTGGAGACATAGTGATGGAGACGTGGCGAGGAAGATGCCGCCGCTTGTGACACATTCCATTCATCAGGGATTTTCAATTTCCGATTTCTCGATACACACTCCCATGAGCACCATCTTCCCCTTCGATACCTGTTCTCAGTAACTGTATGCTACCCAAGAGGTATGGGAAATTGCCGGTGAGACGCAAGAACTTGCTGCAGAGGAGACGGAGCATCATGAGGATACACGCCTGAGTAAGAGTAGTGTTGAGGCGATGATAGTGATGGAAGGGATGCTCAACGAGAAGGAGGTTGGGGATAAGGACTATAAGGTGTGCATACAGCTAATGGAACCAGAGGTAGAGTTTCAAAGCGAGGAGCATGAGATAACGGTGGCAGATAACGAGCATAAATTGAAGGGAACCTGTGGTGCATGTGGTTATGGAGGATAGTATAGATAAGGTCGGGATATTCACCACCTGCCCCAATACCTCAGACGTTGTGGGCTGCAAGAATTTCGTCGCCTTCCAGGCCTCCAGCTGCTGTTCCGCCCATGTTGAACCCTGATGCTTCTCAGGCGCAAGCCTCTGCAACTGCGACCTCGCCATCTCGAACTCGCCAATACTTTCGCGATCGCAATCGCAATCACAAATGGGTCATCATCATCCTCATATATACCGGGTATATTGACCTGGATGAGCAGGTAGAGGTGGTATTGACTAATAGGAAGGATAACCAGGTTGGGGTGCGTATTCGGTTGTGTGCGAGGGTGATGGCTGCACGTAACCGTAAACCGAGCGGAGGATAACAAGTTGGAGTTGGTGGTGAAGTGGTCGCAGGTGGTGAAGTGGGCTCTTGGGGAGGTGTTTGTACTCCCTGAGGGCTAGTCGGACTCGCAGCTTAGGATGGGAACTCAGATTGGTGTTTGGAATGTAGCGTATTTGATACGCTTAGATGCAGCATCATGTCTCACGGTCGGAGGGCCAGTGAGATGGGATCAAGTGTCTACATCATCAATTTCAAGATTGTATATGTTCTCTCACCACATGGCATTTACTAGACATGGTAGTTAAACAGATAATTCCAATCAAGAATTTGCCGAGTTCAATCTCTCGGCAGCGGTGTAATGCAAGCAAGTGCAGCAAAGTTAGCGTGAACCTGCGAGGACCATCGATAGCTTATTGATGAAAAAACAACAACTGTAAGCAAGGGACAAATATTGAGCATCAACTAGATGATGGCCGGGAGGTAAGCCGATCTAGGAACCGAATTTCAAAATCTAGGAGTGTAGTGCAAATCTTGATTTCTCGTCAGGGACAAATATGATTCGGATATATGATTACTACATGCCTCGGTGTTTGTCATTTATCATACTACTCTTCAGGCACAAACCTCATCATCTTTATCTACTACAACAAGAATTCCTTTTGAATCTTCACCATCCATTGCAAAACTTTGCAAAGACCAGAAGAGCTGAGCATTTAGTACTACCAGAAAATTTCCAGCAAAGTATAGTATGTTAATTGTCTACAGCAGACGCCATGGGAACATGGTTTGATCCGTCAATCCATAAAAGGCTAGAGGGAATTCCGGCAAGATCACGATATTCAAGTCTTGGCAAACAAAGTATCTGAAATGATCGATCAACAGGGACAGAATGATGATCACCACTCGATCAGTGGCAGCAAGCTTGCCGATAGGCATATGCAAATGTGATGTGACTGCCAAGGCAGTTAAGAACAGACACAGGACCATGTCGCAATCATGATGTGATGTATGCAAAATGTACGAACATAATGCATACTACCCATCAGTCTCACAAATGCCCTTCTCCTTGATATGCTAAGGAATTATAATTTGAGTTTATTGCCATTGTGGAAACTTTTGTACTAACATGCAAACATTGTTCATACTTTGTTGACCAGTCTCGGTTCCTGGATTATTTACCGGTAACCTTTACTGCAAATGTATTCCGTGGACCTTTCCATGGGCGACTCACATGTAGTGTTTACATTGGGCATGAGATCTCAAATGGTGCGCACAGCTTGATCTGACATAATGTACGGCAGAGCTCCTCTGATGGGTGCCCTGCGATGGGTGCAACATTCTGTTGGCGCCCAATGTGGATAGGATTGAGCGTTCTGAGCCTCCACGGCAGCATCGATACTGACTACAACAACATATTGTGTTGCTTCTGGTCTTTCTCGCCCCTCCTTCCATTTTCTCACACCGCCTGTTGAGCCGTGTTCAACAATCCAGATGTCAACAATTCGCAGCTATAGTGCCGGCCCTCCTAAGAGGTGTCAGTAATCCAACTGCATCTAATCCCCCCAATAATGGTGCCACAAGTGAATCGGATGACGATTACCAATGTGAAGCAGTTTGCCGAACTAAGAGAAACATCGACATTATGGAATCTGGCACCGAGGAGAGGAAGATGGGCATCAGGGAATGGAGAAGGCGTCGGAGAACCCAAGGGAGCGTTGAGAATGGTGTATCAGGTTCAATGTATGCCCACTCATCCTTTTCATCGACAACTCCACTCAAATTGACTATGCAGCTCGACCCAACTCATCAACATCATTATTCTCTACATCCTCCGTTATTTGGCTCCTCACAACAGCCCGAACTCAACTTGACGCCGATCAAAAAATCAAGAAACGGCTGATTGAATACCTTGCAGTTCATCTCGAGGTCAATGCCAACAACAAAACACAGGAAGAAGTAGCTATCACTGCTGTAGCCAAGAAGCCTGTTGGACGAGCCGAAACCTTATCGATGCAGGTGAACCTGCTCTATCGGTTTCACACTCCAGTGACGTATCCGCCCCTTCAAGTCATCTGCTCCCCTTCGCCTGATGAAATCTCATGGCAGCGGAGAGTTGAAATTGACCGGGAGTTTGGGTGGGGTGCGGAGAGCTGGCATTGAGTTGGTGTTGGTGCTGTATGGACCGAGAGCTGGTTGATGTTTTGTGTGAAGAGGATGTCTCGGCATGTACTTGCTCTTTTTGTGATATGCCATGATGAAATTCGAAATAGTGTATTTGTTGAATGGTTGTTTTGTTTTCATTATACGCAGTCTGCCATCGTCACTACAGACGCCCTCTCAGAGGGTTCTCGATGTGTTATGTCATAGTCGTCAAGGTGATTCCAGAGAAGATAAGCTTGCGCGCTGTCTACACTAACGACCATAAGTTTTTATAGAGGGCTAAAATTAGCTCCTCTATCTACTCGTAGTCAGCTCTCAACCAAGCTGGTACAAAACTTGGACTATGGCTATACTATGGCTGTGCAGGGCGAGTCGGTAACCACTTTGTCAGGTACACTATATGGAACATTGTATCCGGTCACTTGATTTAGAGCCGGACAAAGAACTGACTGACCGGATGTCATTGGCGATGCCGACCTGCTTGGAATTGCCTGGAATTGCGTCAAGTTGGCTTGGAAGCTAGAGAGATACCACATCATCGATCTGCAACTTGGTTCACCAACACATTCGAGCTAAGCTTTCGGACAAAGTTGAATGAGTGGAGTATTGAATTCAGGCCAAAGTACACTGTGGAATGGGAACCAGCACGAAGCAGTTCCCGGATTGAATTTCAGAACGGATTTCCACCATTACAATGTCGGATATACGTCACACTCTAAGTGGTATGCTCAGTGGGGACAAATGTTATCCTAGCCAATATAATTTTTTAAATATATCCAGTTTGCGTTAGAACAGTAACTGGACAACTTGAACTCACGTCGATGTCTAAGCATTGTCTCTGCCCCAGTTGCTAATCCCCGCTCTTTTCACGCTCTACTAGCCCATCCACCAGGCTTCATGTCACCAGATACCAGCACAGCTATACCTGTCTCATTTCCTTGCCAACCTTTACTTTGGGACTCCTTTGAGTAGTCAACAGTGATGGCATCGTGGAGATTCTCTGGTAATTTTGGAACGCAAAGCACCTGATGGGGATTCAAACCTAGATGCTGTCGTCCGCGAGGCGGTCCTGACGAGTCTCCCGCTCCATTCACCCTCAAGTTATTACTGCTCAACACCTCTCCCCTCACTCGACATCCATGGTGGTTTCGGGTCAGGTCGTCTTCCTGGCCTAACATCGGAAGGAACATCCACTCGCAGCCATTGTGCCGCTATATCAAGTTTCGGGTCCGTACAGCGCATTACTTGAGCGGTTTAGCCAACGAAGATGGCTGTCCCTCCCTTGACTCAGCCTCCGCCTTCGCAACGTCCCTCCACACCCATCGACTGCTTCATCTTTGCCTGGTCTCCCCGGCTTTTTAAGAGGTGGGCGGAAGCGTTGAAGAGTCTGGGGTTCTCGCTCCTGAGTTGAGTTTGGACAGCACGCCCATTTTCCATGAGTCAAGGCGATAGAGAACACGCTCAAAACTCTCCTCAGGCTTCTTTAATCGACGTATATGATATTAGATTGGCAAACTTGCAACGATGCTATCTTTGGTGCTAAGTCTTTTTGGACACATCTCTTATTGTTCTCATTAGTGCCATCAGTCATCTAGTAATTTAGGCACTATTTTACATTCTCTATGGACACTAACAGCTACTAGTTTCACATATATAAGGTGCTATGTAGCACGATGTACACTTCAGTTCTCGTGTCACTTCGAGTGCTGAAGTTATCCTTACATATGATTGTCGTATGGTAGTGTGAGCATTCGCATGATGTTAAGCCTAATAGAGGTCTTGTTGAATGATGCAGTTGAAATATAGGGTTGTGTTTGTACCAATTTTCATCAATGTCATGGAAAATCATATCTTGCGCGAGATTATATAGGGAGATAAACACCAAATATTCTGCAAAAGCACGTTGAGACTATTCATTATGATTACTTTGACAGAAGCCTGGCAGCCGTGAGTACAACAAATAATGGGTATCCTTAGACTCTGAAGTGAAAACATGTCTTGAGGCACCGAGAGAGTGAAAACATGAGTAGAGCAACGAACTCGTCCGACTCTCCTGTTTACGTATTTGAATACCTCCAAGCGCTTCTGCTGAGGACAAGACATACCTCGCTTTCTTACTCCAGCAGCTTCCCTACCTCCTTCTCCCTTTTCTCGAGCTCTCTTAACCACTCTTTGTCGATGCATTCTGTCCACTTTCTGCCGAACCTCGATTTAGAGTAGTCCAGGATTGTACCCCTCAATCACCGCTCTGGGCCGTGGCACGGATAGACCTTTCCTGTTCTCGACTGGGACCCAAAACAGCGGCTCATTATCCTGACCCATCATCCATCCATCTCTTATGCCTTGCAGCATAAGCTCAGAATGCCAGCGATCAACCGAGAGATCTGCTATGTCACAAATTTTCGAACCAGACCTGTGGAAATAGTATGCCAACGCTGTTCCATCTCGTATGAACGCCATGTGTGCATCTGCTTGACCCAAAATCTGAACGTAAGGATGGCCGGTATAGGCATCAAAGAGACGTATTGCGTTCTCACGTTCAGAGCTAAGAGCAATGAGTCTCTCGCCAGGGGAGTGGTCAATCAGAGCAGGTGAAAGGGCAATTCTATCAACCCAAGACGTTGGAAACCTGGAAATGCGATGGCCAGTTCGTGTGTCCCAGACTCGGACGTGGGAGTCTTTGTAGGACCAACATGCGAGGATTTTCCCGTCGGGTGAGTATCTGGGATGCCAGGGAACATGCACTTGATCGTCAAAGTCAACAGGATCAAATTGGGCAGTGTCGTGATTCCATGAATAACATTTGGCGGAGGAAGAGTGAGGCATGATGACGGTCAAGCCATCGGGTGCCAGGAATATGCCCCGAGGAATTATGATGTCAAAGTCCAAAGAATACGTGCATTCGAAATTTGCAGGATTCTGCCGATGCCAAACTTGCAGCAATCCTGAGTGATCATCACGTGAGACGCCGCATACAACCAGATCGTTGCATGTCTGGAAGGCAACCTTCCAATCCCAGACACTTTTTCTCGGCCAGGGGTCAAATGAGACGCACTTCTCCGGGTGCATTCTATCCCATATAGTGATGAGAGACTTAGACCAAGATGCTACCTGTTCTTCATCTTGGGAAAATGCAACCTTCATGTCGTCTTCATACTCAATGTCCGTACACACTACGACTTCCCCAGTAGTCATATCCAGGAATTCGATTTTGGAAGATTGCTGTGATCTTGTGACTATCATCTTTCCGGATGGTAAAATTGTAATAACTCGTCGCACATCGGCATCATCTTGAGTGTCCATAGTGTCAGTCTGATTGATCGCCAAATTCTCCAGGTCCACGTTCCACATCCTCACACTTCCATCATAATATCCGACCAAAATTCTGTGACCATCGCTTGATGGACAGATACTCCTTAATAGTGAAGTGGATGTAGGCTTCATCTCGCAGATCATTTTTGAGCCGGTTGCAGAGACGTCCCATATCTCCACCATGTCAAGTTGTTCGATAAATAAGAAATTCGTAAGGGGTGAATGAAGAACATGTGGTACACCATAGAAATCATGGGTGAAAGATACCATCTCTTGCGTGTCCAATCTCCAAAGGTAAACTTGGTGAGGTTTTTCCTTAGATCCAACCATCAAAGTATCACTGGTTGGAGAAAAGCGGATAAACGACAAATTTCGATAATATGTGAATCGTCGAATTTTCTTTCTATCTTCCAAGTTCCGTAATTCAATGACGTCCCCAGACCCCTTTGTTATGGCGAGAAAATGCCCATCAGGAGAAAATCGGGCAAATCGAACATCGTTCACTTTCAACAGCTTGTTGGATATGAGTGCACCACTTCTAGCATCCCAGAACTGGACAAGAATCCGATTTGCGCCTTTACCTTCAGAGTCATCCGAGTTTCCATCTTTTTTCACCGAGGCAATTCTTCCATCACGATGAATGAAGGCAAAATCAGAGCCCTCGATTCGGAACTGTTCCTCACCCGTCTCAATGTCCCAAACTACTGCATGAGAGTCGTATTTGACTAAAATATGCTTCCCGGAAGGACTAAAGCAGGCATCGCAGCTATCAGGAATCTTAAACGGGCCTGAAATGCAATAGCCTGTTTCAGAATCACAGATACACACAGTGTCGAATGATCTGGATAAAAATGTGCTTTCATGCAGTGGGAAAGCCATATGGCACATGGGATCTTTGTGGTGCTTTGCAGTGAAGGCCACCATTGGCCATCGACTATGTTTGCCTTGAGTGACCATGGAAGTATTGCAAAACCTCGAGCGGAATTTTCTGGCAACATGAGATTCCTCAGGTGCAAAAGGGAGTGCCGAGAGGTACACATGAGGAGCGGACTGTGAGATTGGAATGATGAACGCAAGAATGTAGCGGAGGGCATCATGGATAAACAATGTCAGGACATTATCAAGGTTGAGGGGCTGGCCAGCCGATGTCAAATATGTTGCAGACAAATAACCTGGAAACACACCTTCCATGATAGAACCATTTTCAAGATCGAAGCGACTTCAGGCGCTTTTCCCAATAGGCTCATTGTCTCTATCCAGAACAGGAGTTTCTCGTACATCACGAACTTGATCCCCGCCTTCAGCTTCTGGTCAGATGGCTCATCAGAGTGAGTATGAACAAGATGGTCTGCCCAGAATTGGGATGAATATAAAACGATAGGAGGGATCATGGATTTGACATCAGGCTGAATATCGACGTTCTTCATGACCGAAGAGTCCAGGCTGCACATATTGAAATGGAGCTTGGGTGATACAAGGGTTCTCAAGCATAACATAGCCAGCTGACGTTCGTGATAGCCCCGATCCTGAACAACAGAAAGCTTTGGTAGTTGTTTTAGAAGCAACGTCGAGAGAAGGTAGTCTTTGAATGACTTGTGATGGAAACGAAGGATAGGGCCAGAGTCAATGATAGATGCGAGACGTTTTCGAATTAATTGCATCACATCTGACTCCCCAATCTTGACTCCAGGAAGCATCACAAGCGCATCATCACTAAGAGGTTGCCTGGCATAGATCATGGCACCCAAAACAGATATAATCCCTTGGACCTCTTGCTTTGAAGTCCGTCCGAATGATGCGCTGACAACAGTGGTGTAGAGAGAAAACAAATCATCCATCCCTTCTATGTCATCCCCTTCCTTCCTCGATCTAAGGGTGTGAAGCCGTGCTTCGGGATCGTCTTCAAGGAAGTCGGCGACAGTAGTAGCCCAGATAAAAATGCCAGCAGCACCAGGAACTAGATAGTCAAGAGCCTTGGCGATCCATGCAGGTGTCATTTTCATGTTTCGGAGTCGTGACTGGAGGAATGTATGAATGTCAATTGAGACACTGTCCCCTGGCTTGACCTCACGGCCAGAAGGAATATCATGGATGCTGATCAAATCGGGGAAGGTTATATGGTCCCTTGGCCAACTAGTAATGACTATCTTGAGCTTCTTCAAGTGATCAACCTGAATCCAACGCCTGAGTGTATGCAAGAGATCCCGGAAATCCTTCTTCCCTAACGTGTCGTGCCTCAGGCCACCACACTCGTCCAACGCATCTATCACAATCACCGGAAGCTCCTCACGTGGAATATCATGAACCAATATGAATAATGGTACTTCAATGAGCGATTTGAAAAGTTGATCAATGTTGGATGAGCTGTACCCTTGATTTCCTTGAGCTATGTGTGGCCGAAGAGAGGGATACCGACGGGCAAGATCACATGCAACAGCACGCCACAGGGCGCTTGTCGTGATGGAGGATTCTGTGTGGTCGAACCGGAATGAAATTACGTGGCGTTTCTGGTCTATTAGTCGTTTGGCAATGCTAGCTGCCAAGGCTGATTTCCCAACACCAAGCGATCCCCTTATCCAAATCATATTGGGACCATGGACATTTTTGATCTCGTTTTCAATCTCTTGTAAGATGGTGGTCCGGGTGCCTTCCATACATGATTCACGTAGGGGAAGCCTATTCTCCCCAAGCATGTGCATCAAATCGTCCAACTCCTTCTTTTCAACTTGTGCTATGTGCATCTCTATATCAAGGTCTCGGTCGAACTTGTCCTTGATTGTATCGAGTTTGCCCTTCAACTTGATCGCGTTCTCCTTTTGAGAGATGTACTTGACTGGAGCCGACTGATCAGTCACGAATTCACCCAGATCAAGATAAGTGGACACGTACATTTCCAGCTTTTCAGCCATCTCAAAATGAAGATGACCACTTCTTCCATAATCTCGAGAAACTCCCTCATAGTACGGTACAGTCGATCTGAGATTCGAACTTCTTTCAGTCTGTCGAGCTGGTCAGCGAGCACTTGGGTGCTGTATGCAAGACTTTTCATTGCTTCACAGGATTCCTCTTGGGACTTCAAATGCTACCAAAACTATCAGTCGTATTATTAATTTGAAAACAGAAAAGGAGCCAACTCTGCAAACGACATCGACACAAGAGAATACAGCATGAGCGACACAATTCAGCTGCTTCAAGTCAGACAGCATACGGGCACACTAGTCAACAATCATTTACCTTGCTAGCTACGATCTTTAAATCAATTCTAACAACATCGCTTACAAAAGAAGAACGTTCCAGAACAGACTGTAACTCGTTCAATTCCACCGTCATCTTTGCGATCTGTGGATCTAGCATGTTCATATCAATGTCGGGAACCTACGATTGTGTTCGAAGAGTAAATAACAATCATAATGATAGCGAACCTCGATGACCAGCCACAGCTGTAATCCTTGGATAGCATTATCAAATTTTACCTCGAATTTTGCTAAGGTCTTCTGAGTAAATTAGGAATGATCAAGGTAGAGATCCGCTCACAATTTGTTTCTGCTCCGGAAGACACATGTTTCCATAAATCGTCAAACCTGACGCTGGCTTCACTCATGAGTTCCCCCGAAGTGCGCCCGAGCATCCGTATCTTCTGTCCTTGGGAATGTCTTTTGTGTATCTCAATACTTAGTTCGCTTCCTTCCATGAGCATGCTGTACCACATGAGTATGTAGGACTGCTCAAGCACAATAAGCTCAACTTACCATTCATTTGGGGTGAGCGTCAAAGGCTGTTCATCCCTGGTGCGATGGTCCAATATTATTTCAAAACATTCATTGACATTGTCAGAACATTTGATAGTCAGTGACTGTGGAAATCTATCGAGCTTTCCAATTAGCTCTACATGTCGATTTAGTCCCTGATCTGCGGAGCCGATTGAACATAGTAGCACTCACTGACAACTTGGATGGCTGAAAGCGATTTGACTAGATTTTTCATTACTTCAACTATTGGAGAGTGAGAGTGAGAAGGATATGTGGCACGTTATCACACGACGAATAATGCTGTGACACAGGAATGATCGAAGCAGCTATAATTGTCCCGGGAATTGAACGGTGTGGGAACAGACATCAATACCTAGCGTAGAACGTACAGAAAACCCAGTCTCAGGATCACTTGAATCGAAGTTAGTACTGGTGACCATAGTCTTGATTGTATCGTTCAATTATCATGGCAGCTGAATTGAAGAGAAATATGATGAGATTTACCTTACCAGATCACATGACAATGAAGATGGACGCGAATCGATGGCAGTCTGTCACTGCGGATACTCAAGACTCTCGATTGATTGTGATCTCACACTCCCAAATTATGGTGGCTACAATGTCAAATTCCCGGATGCAACTGAGGCGCGTACGGATATCATCGAATGCAAAGGTGGCATGGAGTTTAGTCAATATGAGGTAAACGGTGATATTCCATAATCTGTTACACAAACTTTGTAAGATCAGCGACGATCATCAGCCTAAAATATGTCTTCCTCCAATACATGTCCCTGAAGCTTTGGATTCTGCTGGGCCGATCTATATTTTCAACACCGAAGAAAATGCACAAGAGCCGACAAAAATCACCTTTGATGAATTTGGATGCGGTTGATACATCGCAACCCTGTAGTTCTTCAGCATCAAGTCACTCTGCTCGGTCTCATGAAAGCAGGCTTTGTAGTAAACTCACGACAAATGCTCGTTCGTGATAAATGGCTAGGCTGATCTCGTTAGTCCTTCCCGATTTCTCCTCAACTCAATCCTGATACTGTCATTCATCTGCTAAGAGTGCTTGTCCATATGCACGTTTCTTCTGTCCCAACAAGAACATCTAATAATTCACTTTAATCACTGTAGAGATCAGGTACTCGCTAACATCATAAACTCCATCGACGAGCACCCTCCTCCACTAATTCTCTGTCAATAAAATCCCTTCTATTGTCTTCGTCTCCATCCTCTTCTTCAATTGGACTTATTCTTTTGTTTTATTGTTTCAGAACTATTTGTCAGCAGTTTTATTGTTCTACTATACAAAAGTAGTGGCCTGGCCGTGGTAGCTACAGAGTATTTAAGAGCCTTCTGTAACAGAAATTAGGGAGCGAAATACAGGAGCAGTCCATCACCTTCATATTATCTCATAAATCTACAGGTCAGTAGCCAAACAACAGACGGACGCTGTCGTGCTCGCAAACTACTTACCAACAACAAACCACCTCTTTGTCACTTCATTACTTCAATAGAGGCTTTGGTGGAGCGAAGATCCAAGTAGACCAGCGAGCTCCACGGATTTGTCCTACTTTCCTGTTCATTTGAACATCTCCAAGCACTTCAGTTGAGGACAAGACGCACCTTTTTTTTCACTCCAGCAATTTTACTACATCCTCCTTTTGCTCGAAATTCTCAACCATCCTCTGTCGATGGATTCCATCCACTTTCTGCTGAGCCTTGAGTTAGAGAGGTCCACGCTCGTTGTCTTCTTTTGGGGTATCCCGAATATCGCGCCAGGCGGTGGCACATAAAAATTCTTTCTGTGCCCGACTGGGACCAGAAACAGTGGCTCATTGTCCCGACCCATTACCTATTCCATCTCGCATACCTTGCAGGAAGTGGGAATAGTTCTCCAACCTTTTTACATCTCGTATAAACGCCATGTTTGCGTATCCTTTACCCACATTTCAGATAGCCGGTATAGACGTCAAAAAGACGTATTGTGTCTCCGTATCTATGCCAAAGAGCGATAAGTCTGTCAGCAGGGGAAGATTCAATCAGAGTAGGTGAGAGGGCGATTCCATCAACCAAGGACACTGAAAGCTTGCAAACGACTTGACC
>Ga0153949_1000099_pt1 | contig 27669 bp, 24 predicted proteins | sample TSNJ033MetaG_FD_104705 | JGI IMG/M metagenome (GOLD analysis project Ga0153949, IMG submission 104705) | Attine ant fungus gardens microbial communities from New Jersey, USA - TSNJ033 MetaG | ecosystem: Host-associated > Fungi > Mycelium > Unclassified | place: USA: New Jersey, Wharton State... | reverse complement strand
CCCTCAGCTTTTTATTCGGCGGCGCCGCAGGTGTCCTCCCCGTACTGCTGATGCTGCCTGTCAACAACGCCTACAAAAAACTGGCGCAGGCTGCAAAAGCCCCCGCCGCATAACGGGGGCAAGGCAGCTCATACTAATAAGAAACCGGTGCCGCAGCAATTTTGCATTTTACCGCGGCACCGGTTTTTACAACCCGTGTTTCCTCAGCTTCCTATAGACATTGGACAAATCCAGCTTGAGCTCCGCCGCAACTCTTGCTGGCGTTTGAAGCCTTGCCAAAGACTCCTGCAGGAGCCGCTTCTCGCACTGCTCCATATAGGAACGGAAGGAAAACTCCGCCCCGTAAGAGGCGGGCAGCAACCCATACTCTGACTGACCTGCCTCGGGCGCATGGTGGAACACGCTCTGCCGCAGCCAGTCAGGAAGAGTATCCACCATTACATCGGTATCAGGCGAGGTTACAACGATCCGTTCAATGAAGTTGCGCAGCTCGCGCACGTTACCGGGCCAGTCATAGGCCTTGATCGCGTTCAGCATCTCCTCCGACAACACCTTGATACAAGAATATTTATTGCAAAACAGCTGCAAAAACTGCAAGGTGAGCGCCACAATATCCTCCTTACGCTCCCGCAGAGGAGGTACATGAATTGGAACCACGCTGATTCTGTAATATAAATCGGAGCGAAAGCTGCCGTTTCGGATCAACTCCTCCAGCTTTTCATTCGACGCGCATATCAGCCTGAAATCAATAGGCCGCTCCTCATTTGTGCCGATGCGCCTTATCTTTTTGGTCTCAAACACATGCAGAAGCTTTCCCTGAAGGCCAAGGGGCATGGAATTTATTTCATCCAGGAAAAGTGTGCCGCCGTCGGCCATCTCGATTTGCCCCGCTTTCCCTCGGACCGAAGCGCCGGTAAAGGCCCCCTTCTCATAGCCGAACAGCTCCGATTCCAGCAGGTTTTCTGGAATTGCCGCGCAGTCGATGCCAACAAACGGGCCGCTAACCCGGGCGCTTGTGCGGTGGGCGTATTCGGCTAAAACCTGCTTGCCTGAACCCGTGGGGCCGGTAATTAAAATGGACGCATCGCTTTTTGATACCGTGGCCAGCAGGGCAAGCAGCTTTTTCATCTCGGGGCTCTCAGCGATAACGCCCTCTACGGCGGCTGGGGAAGACGCGGCCGTTCCCCTCATGTACTGCTTGTTTAAAATCCCTTCTTGAATTCGCATGGCGATATTCTCCATGGGATCAATCAGATAGACGATAGATTTAATGCTGCCATCCTGGTGAAAGATAGGCACCGCGGATGTAAAGTGATGGTAAACCCGGTTTGCGTCGTCATGGGTAATGGTCATCAGCGCCGTCACAGGCGCTTTACGTTCCAGCACCTGCTCCCAGACACTGGAGCTCAGGTAATTCAAATCCTTCATTGTCTGAATAGACGCTTCTTCAAAATAGTCGGGCGTTCTGTCGAAAAAGCCGCAATAGGTCTGGTTCACATAGATATACCTTCCCTCGGCGTCCAGTACAAAAACCCCAACATTAAGATGCTCTAATATCCCGGTCAAAAAGCCAATATCATGCTCCATTACGTATCCCTCCTCGCAGTAATCATCATGTAGCACACTAATGGTATATTTTAACATTGTTTTGGCAACATTGCAAAATTAAATTTGCAATGTTGCCTTTTTTGGCGTTTATACAAATTTCGACACTAAGTTCTTTCCGGGTATCTTCCTCATCCCTAACCGGCTGCAACGCAAGGGATAGAGGGGAAGCGCCCTGGCCCGCGGGATAGAAAACGGGCATAGGGTGTTGGATATTTTAGTTGGCACTATTATTGCTTTATGTAAAAGATAGTACCCCCAGCGAGAGGTAAACACAAAATGGAAGCAGGAGAGGAGATTTGCGATGTATGATTTCAGCGGAAAAATCGCGGTAATTACAGGTGCGGCGAAGGGACTGGGGGCCGCCATGGCACAGCGGTTTCTTGAAGACGGAGCCCAAGGCGTAGCCATGCTGGACTTAACGCAAGACGCGTTAACCGCAACCGCGGCGCGGTTGGATCCCACGGGTACCCGCATCCAGACAGTTATTTGCAACGTGGCCGATTACCAGTCTGTGGAGGCGGCCTTTGTGGAAATATTAGCACGGTTTGGACGCGTTGATATTCTTGTCAATAATGCAGGCATCACCCGGGATTGCCTGGCGGCCAAGATGACGGCGGAGCAGTTTGACCCGGTGGTGCAGGTAAGCTTAAACGGCGCTTTTTACTGCGCGCGGCAGGTCATGGGCGGAATGCGGGAGCGGGGCTGGGGCCGTATTATTTCCCTGTCCTCCATCGCCCGCCACGGCAATGTGGGCCAGGTCAATTATTCCGCGGCGAAAGCGGGCATCGTCGGCTTAACCAAAACCTTATCCAACGAGCTTGTATCGAAAAACATTACAGTAAATTGCATTGCACCCGGCATAATCAACACCGATATCATCAAAACAGTGCCGGAAAAGCAAATGGAGGCCTTTTTGCAAATGATCCCCATGCACCGATTCGGCGAGCCGGAGGAGGTTGCCGGCCTTGCAGCCTTCCTTGCCAGTGATGAGGCGGCGTATATCAGCGGACAATGTATTGAAATAAACGGCGGCTGGCGCTGAGCACTGCAAAGCGGACATCTGCCGACACTTATAAAGAGAAAGGGAGTCATATTATGCCTAACAAAATTTTTATTACCGCCGCACTGACCGGCGCTGTCACACCCAAGTCTATTAATGAGAACATGCCCATCACACCGGAGGAAATTGCCGAGGACGCTTACCGGTGCTGGAAGGCCGGCGCGGCCATTGTTCATCTGCACATGCGCGACGAGGACGCAAAAGGCACCATGGAGCCGGAGCTTTTTCAAAAGACCATAGAGCTGCTACGGGCCCACGAGGATTGCGACGTCATCGTCAACTGCACCTCATCGGGAACCTGGAAGCCCATCACCTCAGAGGGCCGCATGGAGCATTTCAAACGCATTCCTGAAATTGAAATGGGCTCCTTTGACGCAGGCTCCATGAACTGGGGCTGTGACGCGGTTTTCGAAAACAGTCCGCAGTTTCTGACCAGCCTTGCCCAGTGCTATTTGGACAACGACGTTAAGCCTGAGCTGGAAATTTTTGATATGGGGATGCTGACCAATACGGTGTACTACATGAAGCAGAAGCTTCTTAAAAGCCCCGTATACTGTCAGTTTGTGCTGGGCGTATTGGGCGGCGCGCCTGCCACGGTGGATTGCCTGACGCATCTGTTGCGGCATATACCGGAAGGCTCCAAGTGGTCAGCTTTCGGCATAGGCAAGGACCATCTGCCCATTATGTACGCCTCTCTGGCGCTGGGCGCTGATGGCATCCGTGTTGGGCTGGAGGATAACGTTATGTACTCCAAGGACGTCAAGGCCTCCAACGTGATGCTGGTTGAGCGGGCCGTCCGCGTGGTAAAGGAGTTCGGCAAGCAGGTCGCCACCCCCGCCGAGACCCGGGAAATTCTTGGAATCAAGCCTCTGGTCAGATGAATAAACCCGAGGCAGTCCATTCAAACAGGAGGTACATAATGAATAATGCAAGGGAAGCCGTTATTGTGGCTTATGGTCGTACACCCATGGCCAGAGCGTTTAAGGGCGGGTTTGTGGAAACACACCCGGTGGAGTACGCCGCCCAGGCGCTGAAGGGCGTGCTGGCGAAGGCGCCAAGCCTCGATCCTTCCATCATTGAGGATGTGCTGGCAGGCTGCTCCATGCCCGAAAGGTATGTGGGCTTTAACGTGGCGCGACTGATTGCCCAGCGGGCAGGACTGCCCGACGCCGTTCCCGGCCAGACAATTAACCGCTTTTGCTCCTCCGGCCTGCAGGCCATTGCCACTGGGGCAAACGCCATTATGGCCGGAGAAATGGACGTGGTGGTGGCAGGCGGCGTGGAGCTGATGACCGGCATCAGCATGGGCCACCCCGAGGAGTATCAGGACGCGCTGCTTAGAGAACAAATCCCCGGGACCTATCTGCCTATGGGCATCACCGCTGAAAATGTGGCGGCCCGCTACGGTATCACCCGCCCTGAGATGGAGGCTATGGCTGTACGGAGTCACCAAAAGGCAGCGGCGGCCCAGGCGGCAGGGAAGTTTGTGGAAGAAATTATTCCCATCACCGTTGAAACTGAAAACGGCACCGTCACCCTGACCGCCGACGAGGGAATCCGTCCCGGAACAACAGCGGAGGCCCTGGCCGCGCTGGAGCCCTGCTTTAAGGAAGACGGCGTAGTCACCGCGGCCACCTCATCCCAGATGACCGACGGAGCCGGCTTCGTGGTTATGATGTCACGTGAGCGGGCCCAGGCGCTGGGCTGCACGCCGATTGCCCGGTTTGTCTCCTACGCAGTAGGCGGCGTGGCGGCCGAGGTAATGGGAATCGGCCCTGTTGTGGCAATTCCTAAGGTCATGGCGAAAACCGGATTGACAGTAGACGACATGGATGTAATTGAGTTGAACGAAGCCTTTGCGGCGCAGGCGCTGGCTTGCATTAGGGACCTGAAGCTGCCGGAGGAAAAAATAAATCCCAATGGGGGCGCAATGGCCTTGGGCCATCCTCTGGGAGCGACCGGAGCGGTGCTGACCTGCAAGGCTCTCTCCGAGCTCAAGCGCACAGGCGGCAAATACGCGCTTATTACCATGTGCATTGGCGGAGGAATGGGCGCTGCCGGTATTTTTGAAATGGAGTAACTATTAGGAGGAGATTCGATTTGAAAGTAGCAATTATCGGCTGCGGCGCAATGGGTACCATAATGGGCGCGTATTTGACCAGGGCGGGCTGCCCTGTGGAAATGGTAGACGCCTATCAGGCCCATGTAGACGCCATGAATGAGAAGGGAGCCCAGGTTGTGGGCACCGCCAATTTCACCGCTAGGGTAAAGGCCATCAACCCCGCGCAGATGGAAGGTATTTATGACGTAGTGTTCCTGTTCACTAAGCAGACGGCTAACGACGCCGTTTTCTCCAGCCTGCTTGCACATCTGGACGAAAACAGCACAGTCTGTACTCTTCAAAACGGCGTGCCTGAGCCTTATGTGGCACAGCATGTGGGAGAAAAGCGGACGGTGGGCGGCGCGGTGCTTTGGAGTGCCACCTTCCTTGAGCCCGGCGTTTCCCAGCTCACCCAGAACATTGAAAACATCGACCATCTTTTTGAAATAGGCGAAATGGACGGCTCCGTTTCTTCCAGAATCCAAAAGGTTGCCGATATTTTGAACCTGATGGGCCGCCCTACGAAGATCACAACCGAGCTGATGGCCTCCCGCTGGGGCAAGCTGGTGAACAACGCTTGCGTGAGCGGCATGTCGGCTGTCTGCGGCGCCACCTTCGGCCAGGTGCTGGAAAACCCCGTCTCCAGAGCCTGCGTGAGCTACATAGGACGCGAGGTTAAGCAATGCTGTGAGGCAGCGGGCTACAAGCTCCCCCTGGTGGGCGGTACGGCCTCCCCCGACTCTTTGGCGCTGCTTAATCAGGCTATGTTCGAGGAGAACCAGCGAATGTTTATTGACTTATATAGTGTCGCGTGGCCTGCCAAGGCCAGTATGCTTCAGGATCTGGAAAAGGGCAACCGCACCGAGGTCCGGATGATCAACGGCTTTGTGTCCGATACAGGCAACAGGTATGGCATTGACACGCCCTTCAACGACAAGGTTGTGGAAATCGTTTCCCGCGTTGAGGCGGGAGAGTTGACCTATTCTATGGATAACCTCAGCTATTTTGACCCCAGCCTGTTTGTGTACGAGAATAATACAATTTAAATAAAGAGAATCGTTGCGTATTTAAAATATTAGGAGGAAAAGATTGTGGAAATCATCGGTATTATCGGCTTAATTCTGGCGGTAGGAGTTCTAATCATCGGCGCGTATAAAGGACTGGGCGCTTTCCCTGTAACTCTGCTGGCCTCTTTAGTGGTCATCATCACTAACGGGATGTCTGTGTGGGCCGGTTACTCTGAATACTATATGGGCGGCTACACCGGCTCCTACATGAGCTACTTACTGCTATTTGCCGCCTCCAGCCTATACGCGAAGTTTATGGATGTCTCCGGCAGCGCCACATCCATTGGTTACCAGTTTATTGATTGGTTTGGCAGAAAAAAGGTTATGCTGGTGTCCACCTTGATCGTTTCGGTGCTGACCTACGGCGGCGTCAGCCTGTTTGTGGTTATTTACGCCGTGGTGCCTATTATGTATCTGTTGTTCAAGGAAGCAAATCTTCCTCGCCACCTTATGGTAGCCTGCCTGGTCGCCGGTTCTTCAACCTATACTATGACCAGCCTGCCCGGTACGCCTGCCCTCACCAACGTTATCCCCACCCAGTTTTTAGGCACGACATTGACAGCCGCGCCTGTGATGGGTATAGTCGCTTCCATCGCAACCTTCGCCATGTGCATGGTATATATGAACTACGCGGAGAAAAAGGCCGTGGCGGCCGGAGAAATGTGGTCCTTCCCTGATAATTACAATGCCAGCCTTTACATGGTCAAGGACCGCAGCCTCCTGCCCGCGGTTTGGAAGGCGTTCCTTCCCATCATTGTATTGCTGGGCATCATCCTTGTGGGCAGCCGCTTTGGGATCAATTCCACCATGCTGGCGATAATCGCTATGCTTGTGGGCACACTGATCACCTACATAATTAACCTCGATAAGTTTAAGGGCCAGCCTATGAAGGATCTGGTCACCCAGGGCCTCGGCGGAGGGATCGCCGGTATCGGCGGCTTGGCAGCGGTCGTAGCCTTTGGCGCTGTCGTGCAAAACTCCGACGCCTTTGCGAAAATTGTTGAGTGGGTGTTAAGCCTGGATCTGAACGCTTATTTGAAAGCCGTTTTTTCCACCGCGCTGGTTGCCGGCATCACCGGTTCCTCCTCCGGCGGTCTGCGGATCATGTATACCTCTTTGGCTGAGACCTTCATCAATTCTGGCGCTAACCTTGAGATACTCCACCGCCTGACTTCGATTGCCGCCAGCTCACTGGACACACTGCCCCACTCCCCCGGACTGTTTTTGACCCTTGCAGTACTGGGACTGAACCACAAAAATTCCTATCGCCATGTATTTGCAACCAGCGTCGTGATTACGTCTATTGTTACCGTTGTGTTGCTGATTATAAGCATATTATTCTTCTAGAATTCGACTGAAAGGAACCAGACTATGAGCTTCACGGATGTCTATCAAGCAAAACTACGTACGCCGGAGCAGATCGCGGCGGAGTTCCAGCCCGGCTGCGTCTGCTGCTCCGATAATGGCGTGACTGTCCCCGGAACCATATACGGCGCGTTAAGAGAGCGCGCGCTGGGAGGGGGTATCTCAGGCGTAACGATCCACACGTTTTTAGATACAATTCCTGTACCCTGTTACGACGAAGACATGAAGGATGTGCTGTCAGGAGTCACATGGTTTTCCGGCGCGTACGCGCGCAAGGCCGTAGCGGGAGGGTTTGCAGACATAATGCCTTGCTATTATCGGGACGTGCCCGGCCTGGTGAGGGACTATTTGGACTACGACACCTTCTGCGCCGCGGTCTCACCTATGGATAAGCATGGCTATTTCACCACCGGCGGCTCGGCCTCCAACAGCGTTTCCATGATTCGAAACGCAAAGCGTATTTTTCTGGAGGTAAACCGTAACATGCCCCGGGCGCTGTCGGGCCCTATCATTCACATATCCCAGGTAGACGCGCTGTGTGAAACCGACGCCGAGCTTCCCTGCATAGCCTCCGCGCCCTCCGACGCAATCAGCACTGCCATCGGCCAACTGATTGCGTCCGAGATCCCCGACGGCGCGACTATCCAGCTTGGCATCGGAGGCATTCCTAACGCGGTGGCCGCGGCCCTCATAAGCAAGCACGACCTTGGTATCCACAGCGAGATGTTCGCCGACGGCATGATAGACTTGCTGGAGTGCGGCGCGGTCAACAACAGCCGCAAGCCCATCCACACTGGACGAACAGTCGCCACCTTCGCGCTCGGTTCCAGACGCTTGTACGACTATATTGATGACAACCCCGCCGTCCAAATGCTGCCCGTTGATTATGTAAATGATCCCGCCGTTATTGCAAGGCATCCCAATTTTATCTCCGTCAACGCCGCGGTGGAGGTGGATTTCTATGGCCAGGTAGCCGCCGAATCGGTGGGTACGCGCCACATTTCCGGCACCGGCGGGCAGGCTGATTTCGTGCGGGGCGCGATTCAGTCCAAGGGCGGTAAGAGCTTTATCGCCTTCCCCTCCACCGCCATGGGCGGCGCAGCCAGCAAGATTGCCCCCACCTTGACGCCCGGCGCCATTGTGACCACCGGTAAGAACGACGTGGATCACATCGTCACAGAATACGGCATTGCCAAGCTTCGTGGGCGTACCCTCAGCCAGCGGGCCAAAGCGCTGATTGCCATAGCGCATCCCAAGTTCCGGGAGGAGCTGACCTTTGCGGCTAAAAAGCTGAATATTCTTGTTTAACCCACCGCGCAAGAATTCTCCCGCCTCTAAGGCGGGGAGATGAATTGCGCAGTTTTTTTCTTGCGATAAAAGAAACTTTTGGCGTATTATTCTGTCGATGATTGCACATTGATAACCAGTGTTAACAGGTTAAGGGAAATTATCCGACTGCCGTCATACCGGGCTTGACCTGTCATCCTGAGCTTGACTCGTCATCACGGACTCGACCCGTCATCCCCGGTTTGACCCGTCATCCCCGATTTGACCCGTCATCCCGGGCTCGACCCGGGATCCCCAAAACTTGGCCAATATTAAAGAGATTGCGGGTCGGAGCCCGCAATGACGAACAGGAGGTAGATTTGCGCGGCTGATAAGTCAATTAAATTCGATGTTAAATCAAAACCTTCCAGTCTTACCGCGGCCGCCAATATGACTGACATTTCCTCCCATGTGATGGGCTCATTGGGTCTGAAATTGGTTTCCGTAAACTTATCCAGCAGTCCCCACGCTTTAGCCCTCATCACGCCATAGTAGTACCATGTCTGCCGCCACTTTAATCCATTAAATCAGGGCCAATGTTTTTTGCTTTTTCAGCGGAATCATCAAATTTCAATTGATCATATAACCTGGAAGGAAAAGGAACAATATAGGCTAATGAATATATCATTTGAAGGCAATAGCCAAAACTATCGCTTCCATCTTTTATATAACCTATATTGTTGTTTTTTGCGATTTAGTGTTGACAAACCTATCCCCAGCCTTGTGGCCGCCGAAATAAGGCTGTCGGTTTGATTGATAGCGTTTACGATGTATTCTTTCTCAAAATTTGTTACTGCCTCTTTTAATGTGAGATTAGCCGCTGTACAGGGCTTTATTCGCCAGTGTGGATTTACTCAATTGACGCAATGCAAGAGCCGCATTGTTGATCGTTTTTGAATCCATATTTATATTGTTTTTTCCTTGGATGGACTAAAAGGGTGTTTCACTCGCGTGAAAACACCCTTTTCTCAATAAGGATTATTGTAGCAACCCTATATATGAATCGCCAGCCCTCGTACATCATTGGCGGCCTCGCCAATGGCCTCAGCCACTGTAGGGTGGGCGTGGACGGTAGTGACAATCTCTTCAATGGTGGCCTCTAGACGGATAGCCAGGGCTCCCTCGTGGATCATGTCGGTGGCGCCGGGACCATAGATATGCATACCCAAGACATCCTCGGTTTTGGCATCGGCGATGATCTTCACCAGGCCACCGGTTCCCATCAGCATAGCCTTGCCGTTGGCCACAAGAGGAAATTTTCCTACCTTGATCTCGTCCCGCTCCTGCTTCGCTCGTTCCTCGGTCATGCCGACCATGGCCAGCTCCGGATAGGTATAGACACAGGCGGGGACGGTTGCGCTGTCATATCTGTGGTGATCGCCCTGGATCGCGTTGGTCACCGCGACAATGCCCTGCTCGGACGCTACATGGGCCAGCATCATACCGCCGGTGCAGTCGCCAATGGCGTAGATGTTTTTAATGCTGGTCTGCATATATTCATTGACCAGAATGGCTCCGCGCTCACTGGAAACTCCAACCTTCTCCAGGCCGATGGTTCCGGTGTTGGGTTTTCTGCCCACAGCCATGAGGACATTCTCGCCCTTTTCCGTCTCATTACCAGATGTACTGGCGAAGTGCACCGTACCGTCCCTGTCGATCGCGGTGACCTTGCAGCCGGTGCGAATCTCCACCCCGAGTTTCTTCAGATCCCGCGCCACCATCGTAATCAGTTCGGCGTCCATGTTGGCAAGGATGCGATCCAGGAATTCCACGATGGTCACCTTGCAGCCAAGCCTTGCGTAGACACAGGCCAGCTCAACGCCGATGACGCCGCCGCCTACGATCACCATGCTCTTCGGCGGGGCCTCCAGGCAGAGCGCTTCGTTGCTCGTGATCACACAGGCTGCGTCTGCGCCGGGAATTGGCAGGCTGGCGGACATGGAACCGGATGCGATGACCGCCTTGTCAAACTGCACTGTCTGCGCGCCGTTCTTGGTCTGGACATTGATACTGCCCGTAGATGCAAAGGCCGCCGTGCCGCTAATAAACTCTACCTTGTGGCGCTTGAGCAGTCCACCGACGCCGCTGGTCAGCTGACCGACCGTCTTCTGCTTGTAGCTGAGTACAGTCTGCCAATCCAGGCTTGCTTCCTTGCACTGCAGGCCAAAGGCTGCACCGCGCTTGATGGACTCCAGCTCGTGGGTGGCGTGGAGCAGTACCTTAGTGGGGATACACCCCACATTGAGGCAAGTGCCTCCCAGGGTTTCCTTTTCGATGAGCGTCACCGACGCTCCAAGCTGCGCGGCGCGTATGGCGGCGACATAACCACCCGGCCCACCGCCGATGATAGCCAGTTTCATGGCGTTTCCCCTTTCACTTTTTTGATTGGCCCTCGTCCCATTCCGGCTTACGGATGACAACTGCCCCTGCTATGATAATCAGACAGGCGGCGATCATCAGCTGGTAGGATAGATCCCAGGAACCGGATGAATCAAATAAAAAGCCGTATGCACTGATGCTGATTGCCGCTGCAAATCCCCCTGCCATGTTGATGCAAGGATACACCTTTTCGTAACTGTATAGACCAAAGACTTCTCGCACCATGATAGAACCCATGGTCAGTGACGTGGAAGATCCCACCGTGTATAGGATAATGCCGGCATAGTAGCTGATTTCCGTCGCACCCCGAATCAACAGCATTGAGGCAATCCCGACAGCGCATACACCGAATGACAGCAGCAAGACGACTTTGTAGCCCAGCCGGTCGGCAAGAGAGCCCCAGAGCAGACGCCAGACCACGATAGAAATCATCAGGATCGTCACACCCGTAACGCCCACTGACTGGCTGAGTCCCATGGAGACTGCGATTGACGGCACGTGTTGGTTGAGGCTCGCTACGAACATGATTGCCATCTGAATTAAGAGAACCGTATAGAAAGCGGGATGACGTACAATCCGAGCGAAACTGGCGCCTGGTGGAATCGCACTGAACTCCGGCTCGTCTGGTAACGCCTCATCTGTGTGCAATCCATATGGCATAAGCCCTTTATCGGCAGGCTGAACGCGGATCAAAAACAGTATGGAACACAGCATGATAATCCCGCACATCACCCCGCAAAACAGGTATGTTTGCCGCCAGCCAAACCGGGCGATCCACAGCCCGACGATGGGATTGAGCACCGCTCCGGCCAAGCCAGAGCATGCCATGGCGATCGCTTGGGCCAGGCTGTAGCTATGTCGGAACCATCTGTTGATCAGAAGCATGACGGTGAGAACACTCAGAAAAGGGAGTGTGATCCCGCACATAACGCCGGCTGCCCACCACTGCCAGGCATGGATAAAACGTCCCATCAAGCCGTAAGTCAGTGAGAAGACACAGGCGCTCACGAGCATGACCGGATACTGGTGCTTCCCCCGTGCCACACGGGCAACCACTGGAACCATGAGCAGCTGGACCCATCCCTGAATCGTGAGGTACATGGACAGTGTGCCCTTGCCGATTCCCAACTCGGCCCCGGCCGCCTGGATGAACTGGCCGGACACATTGTTGCTGAGCCCCATGGACATGAAAACCATGACGCAGCATCCGGCCAGTACAACCCAGGCGTAGTGGAGCCTTCCGATAGCACACGGCTGCTCCTTGATTGAGATCTTCAACGGGTTACACCCCGGCTTTGGCGTATCTGCTGAACCAGCGCGGGGACCACCTCAAAGAGATCCCCGACGATGGCAAAGTCGGCAATATCAAAGATGGGAGCTTCCGGATCCTTATTGATGGCGATGATCGTATCCGAGGACCCCATACCCGCCCGGTGTTGAATCGCGCCGGAGATACCCACAGCGATGTATACCTTCGGCCCTACCGTCTTGCCCGTCTGCCCCACCTGGTGGGTGTAGGGGATCCAGCCGGCGTCCACCGCCGCCCGGGAGGAACCCACCGATGCACCCAGCTCGGCCGCCAGATCCCGCACAAGCGAGAAGTTCTCAGGTGCGCCAAGCCCTCGGCCGCCGCTCACGATGATTTCGGCTTCCTCCAGCTTGGGGACGTCCTCCTTGATCGTCCGGACCAGTTCCATGATCTGTGTGCCCAGGTCCTTACCTGGCGCCTGGATGCTCTCCACCGAGATGGGGCCGGTACCCCCCTTGTTCCGCTTGGGCTTTTTGAATACGCCGGGACGAACGGTGCCAAGCTGCGGACGGGTGTCCGGACAAAGGATGACCGCCATCAGGTTGCCACCGAAGGCGGGCCTGGTCCAGGCCACGTTGCCGCTCTCCTCATCAATGCCCAGCGCCGTACAGTCCGCCGTAAGACCTGTCTTCAGCCGGCACGCCAGCCGGGGACCCACGTCCCGCCCGTTGATGGTCGCGCCGATCAGCAAGACGGGCGGGCGGTATTTGTCGCATAGCGTCTCCAATGCGTGTGTGTGCAGATAGGTATTATAAGTCTTGTATTCCTCGCCCTCGACGATCAGCGCTTGGTCTGCGCCGCTTTCAATGGCCATTTCCGCAATTTCCCGGGCGTTTTCACCGATCACGACCGCCACCAGCTTTTCGCCGTGATCTCCGCCTTGTTTGCCGCCATCTTGCTGCGTATGCTGGGGTACCGCGGTTCATAGTCTGTCTTGATAACGGATACCAGTGCCGGCAGTGAGCACTCAACCATTTCGTATCCCTTGTCATGCTCCCGTTTTGCCTCCAGTTTGCCATCATTGACTTCCACATCCATCAGGCAGGTTACCTGAGGAATGTTCAGGTGCTCGGCCATCTCGGGACCCACCTGTCCGGTGTCGCCGCCGATCGCCTGTTTGCCGGTGAAGATCAGGTCGAAACCGCCCAGTTTTTTGACGCAGGTTGAGAGAATGTAGCTGGTCGCCAGGGTGTCCGAGCCGCCGAAGGCCCGGTCAGTGACCAGAACGGCCTTGTCGGCGCCCACGCTGAGGCACTCCCGCAGAGCGGCAATCGCCTGATCGGGTCCCATGCTGAGTACGGTGACGGTGCCGCCATGCTTTTCTTTCAGGCGAACCGCCAACTCCAGCGCGTAAGCGTCAAACGGATTGACAATGCTGGGAACCCCCGCCCGAATCAAAGTGTTGGTCTCGGGGTTGATCTTGATCTCGGTTGTATCCGGGACCTGTTTCATGCATACCAATATGTTCATATCTATTGCCTCTTTGCTAAGTGCCGAGAAAGTACCATTCGCTGAATCTGGTTTGTGCCCTCAAAGATGGTGAATATCTTCGCGTCGCGGTAGAGCTTCTCCACCGGGTAGTCCTTACAGTAGCCATAACCGCCGTGAATTTGCACCGCCATTTCGGTAACCCTGACGGCCATTTCGGAAGCAAAGGTTTTGATAACCGGACTGAGAGAACCAAGGGGGATTCCCGCGTCTACCATGCGGGCGGCGTAGAAAATCAGCTGGCGGGCAGCCTGAATCTGGGCTTCCATATCGGCGAGCATGAAGTTCACGCCTTGGTTGGCAATAATGGGCTGGCCAAAGGTCTTCCTCACCTTTGCGTATTTAATAGAAAGCTCCAGAGCCCGCTGGGCCAGGCCAACCGCGTAGACCATGGTGAAGGGGCGGGATGTGTCGAGAAACTGCATCACGTACTTAAAGCCCATGCCCTCCTCTCCGATAAGGTTGGATGCGGGGATGCGCACATCGTCGAAGATCACCTCGGAGGTGTCGGACAAGCGGATGCCCAGCTTATCCTCGTGCTTGCCGGCTTGGACACCGTGCCTCTTCTCTACAATGAACATTGAGATGCCTTTGGCGCCCTTGCTGCGGTCGGTGGAGGCCAGCACCAGAAACATATCGGCAATGCCACCGTTGGAGATAAAAGTCTTGGTACCGTTGAGGACGTACTCGTCCCCATCCCGCACAGCGGTGGTGCGCATAGCAGCAGCATCGGAGCCGGCCTCGGCCTCGGTGATGCAGGTGCAGGAGATGGCGCCGTCGTTTAGAATACGGTCAGTACAGTATTTTTTCTGCTCGTCGGTGCCGTGGGTGTATACCGCTTTGAGAATGCCATTGGCCGCGTTGAAGGAGAATGCGAAGCCCGCGTCGTAACGCGCCATTTCCTCACCGATCAAGCAGTAAGTAACCATGTCCATGCCAAGGCCTCCCAGTTCATTGGGGATGGTGACAGAGTTGAATCCTGCCTCGCACAGGGTGCGGTGGACATGCATGGGGTATTCGTTCTTCTCGTCGTATTCGGTGATGATGGGGGCCAGCTCTTTGTCCAGAATATCTCGCAGTATGGTGATGAAGTCTCTTTGCTCCTGTGTAATAAAAGCATAGCTATCCATAAAAAAACTCCTCTCAATAATTTTTACTATTTACCGGTGAAATTGGGTTTGCGCTTCTGTGCAAAGGCGACAATGCCTTCTTTGAGATCCTCGGTGTCCAACAGCATGGCATAACAGCGGGCTTCGATTTCCAATCCAGCCTCCAGAGTACCCTCCAAGCCCTCGTCCACCGCCTGCTTGCTGAGCCTCAGGCCGATGGGGCCGAGCGCGGTCATCCTCTGAGCCAAGGCCGTGGCGGCATCCATCAGCGTACCCGAGGGTACCACCTGGTTGGCGATGCCCAAACGGTAGGAGTCCTCAGCACTCACGTGGGCGCAGGTGAAGATGATCTCCTTGGCGCGGCCGGTCCCAATGAGGCGGGCCAGACGTTGGGTGCCGCCGCCGCAGGGAATTGCGCCGATGCGGATTTCGGGCAGTCCCACCTTGGCGTCCTCACTGAAGATCCGGATGTCGCAGGCCAGTGTCAGCTCCATGCAGCCGCCCAGGGCATAACCGCCCACCGCTGCAATGGTAGGCTTGGGCAAAGAGGCGATCTTGTCCGCCATCCTATGCAGGCTGCGGGAGAATTCGTACCCACTCAGTGCAGTTCTTTTTTCTCCCTCTCGGTTTCGCGTCAGGTCTACGCCGGCGCCGAAGAGCTTTTCGCCGCCCCATAGGATCAGGGCACGGACATCATCGTTGGCCGCGATCTCGTCCATGGCAACGCACATATCCTCAATCATTTTCGGGTTGATGGCGTTCATCTTTTCGGGGTTATTGAGCGTCACAATGGCGACGCGATCCTGAATGTCCAGCTTAATCATTTCATACATGCTTTTTGCCTCCTTATCGCTTGTTGCTGCGCCGCCACAGTCCACATTGTTCGGCCTCTTTGTACAGCTCCTCCCGGAAGTCGGGGTGGGCAATGGAAATCAGCAGCTCGGCCCGCTCCCACAGGTTCCTGCCCTTGAGGTTGACAATGCCGTATTCGGTGCAGACATATTGGGTAGTGGCCCGCAGGTCGGTACAAGTGGCGCCGGGGGGAAGCACCGTTTTGATGCGGCTGGCCAAGGTCCCGTCCTTCTTCTTGTGGGTGGACGGACAGCAGACGATGCCCTTACCACCTTTGGAACGGTAGGCGCCGTAGAGGAAGTCGAACTGGCCGCCGGTGCCGGAGAAGGGCCTTGTACCGATGCTCTCAGAATTGACCTGGCCCTGCAGGTCGATTTCCATGCAGGCGTTGACAGCAACAAATTTATCCATCTGCTCCAGATGATGGGGATCGTTGATATAGTCGCAGGGGGCAGGGTTCATCATGTCGCTTTCCTTCAGGTAGTCGTAGCACTCCAGCGTACCGGTGCACATGGAATAGGAGATAAGACCCTTATCAAGGGCCTTGTTTGAGCCGGTGATCCTGCCCTTTTTTGCCAGCTGCATCATGCCGTCGGAGAAGAGTTCTGTATGGATTCCCAAATCCTTGAGGTCGGAGTCGGCCATGAGGTTGATGACCGCGTTGGGAACGCCGCCGGTACCAAACTGCAGGCAGCAACCGTCCTCGACCTCTGCTGTTATGTATGCGGCTATCTTTTGATCCACTTCACTGGCGGAACCAACAGGCAAGTCAACGTGCTCCCAATTAGGTCCTTCAATGATATATGGAACCTCGGACACATGGATCCGGGCATCCGGGTGGAAGTTCTTAGTGGGGAAATGGTTTTCATTGACCTCCGGTATAAAGCATTTCACGCCCTCTGAGATCGCCTTGGCGTAGGCGGGGGAGAAGGTGAAGTACATGTAGCCGTTATCATCCGGCGGGCTGACCTGGATGGAGCCAAAATCGGCATGCCAGTCACCGTTGCGCCACAGCATCGGATACTCGTTGAAGAGCGCGGGTGATGCGACCTGGTTTTGCGGCTTGACCTGCGCGCGGTCATACGTTCCGAAGAAAGGAGATTCATTGATATAAACTTTCCCCTCCGGATCGGAGGCGAAGGTCGCCCAATGGCGCAGGCTGGTCATAGTGCGGATGGTGATGTTCTCAAGCTCCGGCGTACGCTTGGCCAGCGCCGCATCGAAGGCGTTGCCGGCGCTCATGTAGCCGTACAGCTCGATCCTGTCCCCGGATTTCACCATAGCCGCCGCATCGTCCGCTCTGATAAGTTTGGATTTGTATTCTGTCATGTAAGACATATTCGGTTCCTCCTTTTATGCTTTCGGTTATTATCCTCGGCAATTCATGAATTGATCACCTGCAATTTATATTGTAAATCAGAACGCTGGTGAAGTAACCGTATCCAAAAGATGAACGCTTTGAAAAATATTCATACTGTCAGCACAAACAAATAAAAAACGCCCCAATCATCAGGATTTTAGGGCGTCTTAGCATATTGCGGCTTGCGTTTCGCACTTTATGTATTTGGTTTCATCGGACGATTGACTCCTTTTTCATAAAAGCGAAGGATGTCGCAGGAAATTCTTACATGAAAACGGACTAAAGAATCGTTGTAATCGATATTGATGATATCCGCGACACGTTCCAAGCGATAAACCAAGGTGTTACGGTGAATCATCAAATCCGCTGAAGCCTTGAGAAGGCTGCGTTCATTGACTATGTATGAGTATAAACTGTCGAGAAAATGCGTGTTATTACGGCGGTCATACTCTCTGAGCTTCAGTATATCAGGATGACAGAGCGCAAGAACATTAATCTCATTATTGCATAGGCTTACAAATTGATTATGTATATTCTTTTGAGCTAAATAAACTCTTGACTCGCTCTCTGCAGCCAAACCAAAAGCAACTGCGTCTGTAGCAAGCCGGAATTGTGCACTGAAAAAAGCGAAGTAATCAAAATACAAGCTGACTCCAGCCACCAACCCACGATCTACAAGCATTGTATCTAGTTTTACCAAGGCTTCCTGATTCAGTTCTCCACGGAGGCGGCAGTTGATTATAAAGAGCTGGTAGTCATCCTGGCTCAAATAAAAACAGTCTCCAAAGATGCTTTTGATGGCTCTAAGATCATAATAAACCAGCTCTTTCTTCATATGCCCCTCTTTGGGTACCAGCTTGATCAAATAATAGCGGTCGTGCAGTTTCCAATTGATCTGCGATAAATAGTGCTCCAAGGTCTTGTCGTCAGCGGGCTGGCCATTCAGTATATTGCTCATAAACTGCTCGATCAGCGAGCTTTGCATGCCTCGCTTGATCTTGTATCGTTTGAGCATGGTAGCGGTCACACCGGCAATATATTCCGCCAAGGCCAGATGACCCTTCCCCATTTTCTTAAAGTCATCAGGTATTATTAGTCTTCCAACACGCTTTCCATCAATATGGACAGCAGCGGTTATTGAATTGTACAGATGTGGATTCACAGATTCAAATTTCACGGATTCTTCATTTTCCGTATTGTTTACTCTCTGCATAACAGAATTTAAGGTTTTAACAGTCACGCGCCCTTCATGTACAATGGAATGCCATTTTTCCTCATCAATGAGTTGTCCATTTACTTGTTTTGTAAAAGCGATCCGTGTTAATGCCGTATCCAATAGAAAGATGGGGTTGGAAAACATCTCCGCGGCAATCTCCAGGCATTGCTCCATCGGCTCCTCGTTAGATATAGCTGACAGCATACGTGCATTGCAGTCTGAAAAACGGCTGAATAAATCCAAAATCTCGTTAAAAACTTGCGTAAGATCGTAAATTGCTCCCAGAAAGATACAACTAAAATCCCAGCTTTGTAGAATTGGCTCGTCACTCTGTGCTCCAACACATAGCAGGTGTACTTTTTCAGATGGAATGGCATAGCCGGACAATGTCTCCCATGTTGCGACATAAAGATAATCACTTGCCAGAGAATGTCCGCCGCCAACGAGAAGTTTTGGAGAAAACAGGTTAAGCGCCCTTCCCTCCACGTTGTGGAGCGTTGGCGAGTAGTCCTCCAGATAATCAGCAATTATCTGCATGTTTAGTTTCATCAATACGACTCCCTTTCATAATATAGGGCACGCAAAACCTGTCCTTAACAAGTCTATAAATTTTTGAAATTTTGTATCGTTTGTACAATACCAGTGTATTGTCAAAGATTAGTTTTGTCAATATGTGTACTATGCCCTAAATATCAAAAAATACATGCAATTAGAAAGGCGCATACCTTTGTATTGATAGTACGGAAATAAAAATGGAAATTCTGATTGCGCGTCTGATTACAAAATTCGTGCATCAGCTTACTATGAAGAAAGGCAAAAGCATGTTTTGGATATCTAAAGCATTTAAGGAGGAATTTCCATGTCAAAAGAACTAAAAAACATCGGATTCATCGGCGTTGGAACGATGGGCAAGCCTATGGCGGAAAACATGATCAAGGCTGGTTTTCAGCTTTTCCTCTATGACATGTACCCGGAGAAGGCGAAGGAGCTTGTGCCGCTTGGTGCAAAGCTGATGAACAGCCCGGCTGAATCTGCCTCAGAGGCAGACGTGGTCATCACGATGGTGAACGACGCCCCCAACCTAGAGGAAGTCTACTTCGGGGAGAAGGGGTGTGCGGAGACAGCGAAAAAAGGGTGTATCTTTGTGGACATGAGCACCATTGCCCCCAACTCCATCCGTGGGTTTCACAAACGGCTCACCGGTATGGGCTACGACATGCTGGATGCGCCGGTCAGCGGCGGAAAGTCTGGAGCGGAAGCAGCCACCCTTACCATCATGGTGGGAGGCTCGGCGGCTGCCTTTGAAACCTGCAAGTCAGTGTTTGAGGCGATGGGCAAGACCATCACTCATCTCGGTGGGCCGGGCGCCGGGCAAATCACCAAAATGGGCAATCAGATCATGCTGGGCCTCAACACCCTCGGCGTCTGTGAGGGACTGATGTTAGCCTCCCGGGAGGGGCTGGATCTGGAAAAATATCTCCAGGCTGTCGGCGTTGGCGCCGGACAGTCCGCAATGTTGTCTATCTTCGGTAAACCGCTAAGCCAGCGGATATTCCCCGGCAACTTCCCCATCAAGCTGATCCAGAAGGACTTCCGTCTCATTGTCCAGACTCTGGCGGAGGAGGATCTGGCCCTGCCAGGCGCGGCACTGATGCAGTTGTTGTATAACTCGGTAGCGAACACCGACCCGACGATTGGTCATGAGGGAGTCTTAGTGGCCCTTGAAAAGATGAACAGTTTCCAAATCGGCAAATATGAAAAGAAATAGTTTGCTGGGAAAGGATGTCCTTTTTATGAAATACATACACACTAACATCGTGTCCAAGGATTGGCAAAAGCTTAGCAAATTCTATCAGGACGTGTTTCAATGCCGCCCGATCCTACCGCAGCGGGATTATAGCGGGGAATTCATAGAGACAGTGGTGGGAATTCCTGGAGTGCATGTGGTCGGAGAGCATCTGGCGCTGCCCGGATATGGTAACGCGGATGAGCCCACCCTGGAGATTTTTACATATAGCATCCCTGGAAAACAGGAGCCCCTCAAGGTCAACGATTGCGGCTTTGCTCACATCTGCTTTCTTGTTGAGAAGGGGACGATCCCTGTGCTGCTCGACAAGATTGTGGAACACGGCGGCAGCATTCTGAGCACTTTTCCCAAGGGAAAAATGGCCGAACAGGTCTGCGTATATACCCGAGATCCAAACGGCAATATTATTGAAATCCATTACTAAACCGGAAGGGAGTATTATTTATGAAGCTATCCAATGAAAAAATGTTGGAAATGTACGAAACTATGTACCGTATTCGTGCCTTTGAAAGTAAAGGAAAGGAGCTGTTTTTAGAGGGCAAGCTGCCGGGATTTATCCACATCTACCTGGGCGAGGAGGCCGTTGCTACCGGTGTTTGCGCTACACTGAACAATAACGACCAGATCACCTCTACCCACCGCGGTCATGGTCACTGTATCGCCAAGGGCGGCCGCACCGACCTCATGTTTGCCGAGCTTTACGGCAAGGAGACCGGCTACTGCAAGGGCAAGGGCGGTTCCATGCACATTGCTGATCCGGCCCTTGGCATCCTGGGCGCCAACGGCATTGTGGGCGCGGGTATGCCCATTGCCACCGGCGCCGCCTTTGCGCTCAAGTATAATAAAACCGACAATGTCGCGGTCACCTTCTTTGGCGATGGCGCCTCTAACCGGGGTACGTTCCATGAGGCGCTGAACATGGCATCCACTTGGAAGTTACCGGTAGTGTTTGTATGTGAAAACAACGGCTACGGATTGACTACTGCCCAAGCTCGCCACCAGAACATCAAGGATATTTCGGTTCGCGCCGCAGCTTATGGAATTGAGGGTGTGACGGTGGATGGAAATGACGTCCTTGCCGTATACGAGGTGGCTGAAAAAGCGGTGACAAACGCCAGAAAGGGCGGCGGCCCAACTTTGATTGAGTGTAAGACCTACCGACATTCCGGTCATTACGTCGGCGACCCCGAGAAGTACCGCTCCAAGGAGGAAGTGGAAGCCTGGATGAGCGACGACAAGGATCCCATTCCGCGTTTTGCCGCTTATCTGCTGGAGAAGAAGATCGCAACTAAAGAGGCGATCAAAGCCATTCGAAGCAAAGTGGATGAAGAAATCGTGGCTGCGGTGGAATTCGCCGTTAATTCGCCCGACCCCGATCCCGCCAACCTACTTAAGGGTACTTTGGTGGAAATTTGATATTACCAAAAAGTGAAGGAGGATCATTATGTCTGAGATAAAACAAATGTTTTTTGTAGAAGCCATTCGCAACGCAGTTGAGCTTGAAATGCGCCGTGATCCCACCATCTTTGTGGCGGGCGAAGACGTCACCGAGGGAGGAAACTACGGCGAATATCTAAATATGGTTCAGGAATTCCCCGACCGTATTGTGGATACCCCCATCACCGAGACGGCCATTGTTGGCCTTGGCGTCGGCGCAGCCGCCATGGGCATGCGGCCCATCTGTGCCATGAGCAAGGTGGATTTTATGATGGTGGCGATGGACGAAATCGTTAATCAGGTATCCAAGTTCCGCTACATGTATGGCGGGAACGTCAAGCTGCCGATGGTACTGCACGCGAGCTTCGGCGTACGTCGCCAGGCCGCGGCCCAGCACTCCCAAAGTCTGGAAGCGTTCTTTACCCATCTGCCTGGCGTCAAGGTAGTCATCCCATCCACCCCCAGCGATGGCAAGGGCCTGATGGCTGCAGCCCTGCGGGATGACAACCCTGTTGTCTTTATGCAAAATCTGCGTTTGCTTCCCACCAAGGGCGACGCGCCTGTGGGTGAGCATATCCTGCCTCTGGGTAAATGCGACGTCAAGCGGGATGGCAAGGATTTGACCATCATAGCCTGGGGCGGTTGCGTTCAGGAGTCCATCGCGGTGGCGGATAAATTGGAGAAGGAGCAAGGCATCTCGGTCGAGGTGGTTGACCTGCGCACGCTAATCCCACTGGATTTGGACGGTATCCTCAAATCCCTTGAAAAAACCGGCCGCCTGATGATTGTTCACGAAGCCATTCAGCAAAGTGGCTTTGGAGCGGAAATTGCCGCGCAAGTTGCCGATGCCGGCTTTGACCTATTGGATGCACCCATCAAGCGTTTGGGCGCGCCACTCTGCCCGGTGCCGTCCAGCCCAATTTTGGAAGCGGCGTATCTGGTGGATCAGGCCAAGATCGAGGCGGCGATTCTCGGATTTCTTAGATAGGAAGGGGGAAAAAGCATGGCAACCGAATTTAAAATGCCGCAATTAGGCCTGCAGATGGATGCCGGCACTGTTGTGCGCTGGTACAAGTCCGAAGGTGATCTTGTTAAGGTCGGTGACGAGCTTCTTTCGATTGAAACTGAAAAGCTGGACAATGCAATTGAGTCCCCGGTGGAGGGCTTCTTGCTGAAGATTCTAGCTCAGGAAGGTGATGAGATGCCGGTCGGTGCGGTGCTGGCGTTGATCGGTGAATCCGGGGAGCAGGTTTCGGCCGCGCCTGTCGCTGTCCCCGGGATACCCAAGGAAACGGGGCCCGCGCCCCATGAGCGCGCCCCCCAGGCAGTTGCAACTCCAGCGGCAGGCAGGCGGATCAAGATCAGCCCGAAGGCAAAGAAGCTGGCGGAAAAACTAGGTGTGGACTACACCAACATTCAGGGGAGCGATATAAGTGGGCGGATTATCGCTGCCGACATCGAGAGGGCGGCTTCCGTGGTCCAAACCACATCCATAGCATCAGTTCCCGCTCCGGCTGTTCCGGCCCAGGCTGCTCCTTATGCGGGGATGCGCAAACGGATCGGCGACAATATGACTAAGAGTTGGACCACCATCCCCATGGTGACACACCATGTTAAGGCAGATGTGGGTGAGCTGCTGGCTGCTCGGGAGAAGATCAACGCCTCCGGTCGGGGCGACAAGGTATCCATCACCGACATGTTGGTGCTGATGGTAGCCCGTGCTCTCAAACGCGTTCCCGGCCTCAACGTCTCCCTGACCGAGACGGGTGTCATAACCCATCAGGGCGTAAACATGGGCGTGGCCGTCAGTGTGGAGAATGGACTCATTGTGCCCGTCGTGAAGGATGTTGACCGCAAGGGACTTTTTGAGATCAGCGCGGATTCCAAGGAGCTCATCGCTAAAGCCCGGGAAAACCGGCTCGGCTTAAACGAGATCACCGGCGCGACATTCACCATTTCCAACCTGGGCGGTTATGGTTCGGTGGATACCTTCACCCCCATCGTCAATTCGCCCGAGGCGGCGATTCTGGGTGTGGGGCGCACTGTGAAAACCCCCTGTGTAAGGGACGAAGAGATTATTGTTCGACCGATGATGGGTCTCTCCCTTACATATGACCACCGCTTGGTAGATGGTGCTCTTGCTGCGGAATTCATGCAGGAAGTGCTCACTTATATTGAAAACCCTATTGCAGCGATATAACCACAGAAAAGAGCGTCATGTAATACGTGGCGCTCTTTAAAAATTCTGTTTAGCTCAATTGATTAGAAAGGCCGGCGTTAAAACGCCGGCCTTTCTAATGATATTTGTATTACTTTTTATTTGTATAAACGATGGGATTTGTGCCGTCCCAGTTTTTGGCCGCATCGGCGATCTTCTGGAATACCTGAGCCTTGCTGCCGCCCATACAGGAGGGCTCGAAGACCACGCCTGGGAACTTCTCATGATCAAAGTAGATGAATCTGCCATCCCCTTCGCCATTGATGCCGGAATGGCACTCCCGGAACCCGGCCGCACGCAGTTCATCGCATACTTTGTCGAACTCCTCGGGCTCCTTCCAGATCGCCAGATGGTTAATTCCCTCACCGGTCTTCTCCAAAAATTCCTTATAATAAGTAGGTCCCTCACTCTTGTCCAGAATCAGCTCGATCTGAAGCTCGCCAAGATTAGCCAGGGCTGTGGTCATGCTGAGCTCAGAGGGTTTCCCGCGATACATATAGTTTCTCGGCTTGACATCACTCACAAACCAAGGGCCCACTCCCATGACATTTATCCAGAAATCCAGTGAAGCCTCCAAATCCTTGACTACATAACCCACCTGATTGAATTTGCCTAAATTTTTAATCATTACATTACCATCCTTTCATTAACTTTTTTCATAAAAGTACCGTTTGCATTGTCTCGGTAAGAGCGCGAATAGTGTAAGGTTTCTCCTGGCTTCGCTGCAATTGGCGACTCACCATAGCCCGCAGGCCCATACAAGTAAGGGGCTGTCGTCCGCTTCCTTTCGGTATTCGAACGCCAGCCCTTTCGTATGTTGAGATAAACCATTGGCTTGTTGATGTCATTGACCACATAGCCGATCACCGACTCTTAGTTCATAACGGTGCCGCCATCAATCAAAATGCTCTGGCCGGTTATGGCGCTTGCTTCATCTGAGGCAAGATAGGACACAAGGCCCGCGATTTCCTCTTCCTTAATCCATCGCCCTATCGGAATTTTTCCAACCTTGCTTTTTTTGTATTCTTCCAAAGAAACGCCGAGCTCCTTACTGGCCTTTTCACAGATGTGGTTCTGCATCGGTGTGTCGGTTGCACCGGGAGCATAGGCGTTGACGTTGATATTGTATTTAGCTAGGGCTGACGCCATCGAACGGGTAAATCCACGAACTGCCCATTTGGATGTGCAATACGCCACTTGCAACCCGCTTTGGGAGAAGGAACCCGTGCTGGCAGCGTTGATAATCCGGCCTCCGCCCTGTTTGATCATATGAGGAATTGCATAATGGGAACATATAAACAGCGCGTCGGTATTGATGCGCATACAACGCGAGAATTCTTCCGGTGTATGTTCCAGAATGTCACCAACCGGACAGATCCCGGCATTGTTGATCAAGACATCAATTCTCCCATAGGCTGATATCAGTTTTTCGTACATTTCCTGAACTTGCTGGGTGTCACTGACGTCCGCTTTTAAGGCAATACAGCGTGTACCGAACTCTTCGATTTCCTTGCAGGTTTCCTGTAAAAGAGCTTCGTTGATGTCATTGATGGCAACATCAAAGCCATCCTTTGCCAGGCGCATTGCAATGACTTTCCCCATGCCTGCGGCTGCTCCAGTGATCAATGCAACTTTCTTAGCCATGATTACCTCCTCGTATAATAAATATTTTATAAAGGAATGTCAGCGAATGGGATCTTTACCATCCCAGTCTTTCGAACATTCAGCAATGTACTTGAATCGTTCACCCTTTGCGCCAATGACGGCGGAGACTTCGACGATGGTGCCGGGATGTTCCGGATTATCGTAGTAGGCAAATCTGCCGGCGACATCTCGGATTGCGCCGCCCATGGCAAATTCAAAGCCAGCCTTTTTTAGATTTTCACCTACCTCGTCGAATTCCTCAGCGGATTTTGTCCATACTGCAATGTGGTGGATACCAGTATGATTGGCCTGAACAACCTCCTGATAGAGCGTGGGGCAGACGCTGTTGTCCTGGATAAGCTCGATCTGCATATCCCCCCAGTTTGCGACGGCGGCGCTGAAATTAAGTTCGCAAGGTTTGCCGCGATATTGGGCGTTCATTGGCTTGATTTCGCGGGTGAGGAACCAAGGACCCACCCCCATCACATTGACCCAATAATCCAAAGCCTTGTCAATGTCATTGACCACGTAGCCGATCTGATGAATTTCGCCGATATTCATTGAGATTCTTCCTTTCATAATATAAAATTATAAAATGCTATATGTAATTGCAAATAACCAGCAGAATTATTCCTGAATGAGAATAATCTTGCCAAAGTGTTCGTTCTTAGTCATGCGATCAAATGCTTCCATGGCCTGCTCGAAGGGATAGATTTTATCAACAGGCAGCTTCAGTGCGCCTGCGTTTAGGGCAGGAAGCAGGGCGGCGATAGCCTTTTGAGTCAACTCCACAGCTTGGGCCGGGGTACGCATGCGGTGGGACGCGCCAATCAGCTTGATGCACTTCATGTTCAGAAGATCGAAGTTAGTATCCCAATGCTCACCGGCCATGCGCCCAATATTCACGATAGTACCGCCCACCTTGATGACCTCAAAGTTCTTGTCCATATAAGGACCGGCCAGGAAGTCGATCATCAGATCGGCGCCCTTCCCATCGGTGGCATCAGTGCTCTGCTGGACCCAGTCCTCGTTCTCCGTGTTGATAGACACATCGCAGCCAAAGTCGTGGAGCAGCTTGCAGCGTTCGTCCATGTTAGAGGTGCCAATCACCTTGCCTGCGCCCAGATATTTAGCAATCTGCATGCCCAGAAGCCCCACAGCGGAACTGGCGCCTTGAAAGAAAACGGTCTCACCCTTGGCGAGATTGCCGTTAGTGACTATTGCGTCGTGCATGGTACGGAAGGCTACGGGCATGGTAGTAGCTTGCTCAAAGGAAAAACTTACAGGAACAGGAATCATATTCGCAATGTTACCGACGGTATATTCGGCAAAAGCGCCGCCACCGGAACCCATTACGCGATCCCCAACCTTGAAGCCAGTCAAATCCTTGCCGATTTCAACGATCTCACCGGACCACTCAAGTCCCAAGGGGACGTTATCGCCGCTTCCCCAGGCCCCGTGGGCGGTGCCGCCCAAGATCATCAGGTCGGCACGGTTCAGCGCGTTGGCCCTTACACGAACCAGGGCCTGGCTGGAATTAATTGCTGGGTTGGGGATATCCTTGATCCGGACACCCTCCGTAGTGTTTACAAGTGCGCGCATTATACAATTACCTCCTTAAAAATTGTTGATGAATCATGTGTTCTCCAAGTGCTTCATGTGCAATTACTACAAATACATAATGACCCGAGCAGGAATTTTAAACAAATTCCATAGTTTGGAGTATAGCGGTTTTGGATAAATAATGCATCGTATCAAAGATACCAAAAAAAAGAATTTCTTTCGAACCAGCGAACCGATTACAAATGAATTTTATTTCTCTATGATAGGTGATGTCTCGTACTTCATGTGTTTCGTAGTTTCAGTTTCATATGTGAACCGAGCTCATATGTGAATCAAGCTAATCAGTGAACATCTTGACCCGAGGAGGTGTGCGGAGGGCGACTCCAATATATAGTGTTAATATTTATAGAAAGAGAGTGAAAGCTATTGGATATAGTGGGAATTGTCGGGATTATACTTGCTATTGTGGCGTTAATCTTCCTCATGGTCAAGGGATTCCACGTTTACGCAGCGTCTCTGGTTGCTGTTATTATTTTAGGCCTGTTAGGAGATGTTGGCGGAGTCACGCAGGGCATAACCTATTGGGTGTCTGGTATTGGTAACTCGCTCCAGACCTATTGGATGCTATTTATTGCGGGTGGCATTACGGGCTATGCCATGAGAATAAGCGGAGCGGCGGCCTCTATCGGCAAAGCGCTGGTCAAGATCATGCCCAGAACACTGTTGCCAATTTCGGTTATGTTTATCTCCACAATTATGG
>Ga0153949_1000098_pt1 | contig 27833 bp, 26 predicted proteins | sample TSNJ033MetaG_FD_104705 | JGI IMG/M metagenome (GOLD analysis project Ga0153949, IMG submission 104705) | Attine ant fungus gardens microbial communities from New Jersey, USA - TSNJ033 MetaG | ecosystem: Host-associated > Fungi > Mycelium > Unclassified | place: USA: New Jersey, Wharton State... | reverse complement strand
GGCTCGGGGCTGGGGGGGGGGTAAGCCCCCTGGAAGTGGGGTTTGGGGTGTGGGGAAGAAGGTTGTGGGGTTTGGTGCGGGGGGAGGGAGGGGGGGGGGGGGGGGGGGGGGGGGGGGGGGACGGTGTATATGGACTGAGTGACCATTGTCAGAATGTTTGTGATGTTGGATATAGACAAACACTTGACTTGGTTTGTTTTATTTTATTTCATTTCACTTGAGAGTTCGTCATGGCAGACCTCACAGCTCTCCTCAACAACTCAAAGTCCCTCATCTCCCATCTCCCAAAGTCTGACTTGCCCTCTGTCAGTCTTTCTCTCGACCAGATCGAGGCTCAGTCCCGTCGTCTCGTGTCGCGCCAGCCAGCATCGTCCACAGATGCAGACCGGGGGTGTGTATTCTTTGTTCTTCCATCTCCCTATCCCATTTCACAACAAATTTCCAGCAATTACCTTCTTGCAAGAGCCCACATCGATGCTCCTGCGCTCTCCAGCTCCATCGCTCACCTGAACACCACAACAACATTCACGCCACTACAGGCCCTTCAGGACACCGATGTCGCGGGTTATCTGCGTCATGCCCACGAACAGAACCTCATTTCTACTATAGAAGAGGGCAGAAAGGAAACACAGGACGACTTCTACCGTGTGCTCGAGGAACGCAGTCAAAAAGATTGGGAGGCCAAGAAGAAGCGTGTCTTTGAAGAGCTGGGAGCTCGTGTGGGTGGCACTAACATGGGTGCTGTAGAACTCAGGAAGAGTGCTCATGGAAAGAATAGTCTCCTCGTAAGCTCACCTTTCTTGCTGTTGCTCATGGGCTGACCCAAGTCTCCAGGGAGTAAGCGTGTCTCGGGCACCTGTCATATCGCCCCAGATGCAGAATAAGATGGTGGTCTACAAACGCATCGTAACAGACTTGAACACTGCTCGTCTCAAGGGAACATCCTACCCCATCCTTCACTCTCTCATCGATGCTTCTGTCTCTCTCTCTGACGTGCGTGCTATGCCTCGTTTCATCTCACTTATTTATCCAACACAAACACCAACAGCCTCGTGGACACGAAACTACTCAAGCTCTTCATATCCTGGCAAAAATTACTGATGAACCCCAGCCGATTGAAGATGCAGGAGAAAGTATCATCAATGCACCACCCTTCGAACGCAAATATGCCCGAGCTCACCTTGGAGACCAAGATTCTCGCGATGCCGCAACGCTGAGGAAACAAATCGCGCGTGGTGCCAGAGAGGCGCTGGAAGAGCAGTACTGGGATATTTTGGATACGACCGTGCAGACTAGACAGACCGAAGCAAAATTGGGAGGCGATCCCGGTATCTGTAATAGGGTTAGGGCTTTTCTAGCAGTCAGGTTTTATAGCAATGGCGAGTGGGAAGACAGAATTGAGGTACGTTTCATCTATGTTATTATCCTGAAGTCAAGAGTCTGATACTCTATAGTTGGTGGGAGGTCAACCCATGTGGGCTAAGCTTTTCTTTTTGGTACGGACGGGCCACACCCACGAAGCTCTGCAAGAGGCAATACAAAATCAAGGAGCCATTGGGCGCAAGGAAGTCAACTTCATCAACTATTTCAAAACTTGGATTGAGTCTCCTGAGCGAAAGCTCTCAAAAGCTCAACGAAGTCATCTTCAGGTTGTATACAATGCACATATGTTGCATTCCTCGGTCGTCGATCCGTACAAAATCGCCCTGTACAAGCTGATGGGCAAGATTGAGCCTTCAAGGAGGAATGTCCCAAATGTTACGACGACAGCAGAGGATTGGTTATGGTTCCAGTTGATGATGGTTTGTTGTCTGGCCTGTTTCTCCGGGTTGTAGCTCATCGAGGGATAGATCGATGAAGATGAAGATGGTGGTCTTCGCATCTTGGGTGAAGTCCTGCTTAATTACGGTGAACGTCACTTTGATGGTGCCCCGGGTCAACGTGGTAGGCGAATGTGGCCTATCGTGTTGCTCATCTGCGGACAATTTGAGCGGGTAAGGAAAACTAGATCTCAAGTGACTTTATCTGATCATGTGTCCAGGCCGTTGCTGCGCTTTGGGAGAATAGCGAAACAGAAATCGAGGCCATTCATCTGGCTATCGCTTTGGCTTACTACGGTCTCCTACGTGTGCCTCCACGTTCCGAAGCTTCAGACGTCACTCCTCGTAAGCCGGATTACCTGTCCGTGTTTCCGTTCTGATTCGTTTTCGTAGTCTCCTTCTCCTCAGGTTCACCTCCTGCTTTGAGCCTTTCAACCCTGGTGTGGCGATATGTCCGCCAGTTCGTCAAGTTGGACGCTAAAGAAGCATTGCAATACGTGTATACTGTTTGCCTCTCAGCGGATCAAGGGGATGTTGGCAAAGAACAAGTTGAGATCGCCTGGGAGCTTGTGAGAAGAATTCTTGTGCTTGCCGACAGTGGACCAGTATGGGAAGAGCTTGTTGGCGGCTTCCGCGGAGACGGCTCGCGATTTGTACGCATTGAAACCGGTCCTATGAAGGATGCATGCTGATTTCTTATATCCAGAGCGGATTGATCGAACAAAATGCAAGACTGCTTCGTCTCACGGAAGTTCAACAATATAATGAGCACATTCTCCTTCGTGCCGCACGCCGATCAGAGGAAAATGACCGTATCTCGGAGGCTATCAAGCTCTTTAACCTTGCGGGTGATTATGCAACCGTTGTATCATGCCTTGCCATTGCCCTAGGGAACATACTCGCCAATTCGGGGCCAGATGAAAAAGCACATGATATTCAACGAACAGCGAAAGAGATTCTGCACCACTATGAACGTACAAACAAAGTCGTTGGTAAAAATTATAATGCTGCATCCAACTTACTCAAGATACGTGAGGCAATGGAAGCCAAGGAGAATGGAGATCTAGAAATTGCACTGGAGTTGTTGGAGAACACGAATTTGGTGCCATTGGCTGAAGATACAATGAAAATCGCAAAGAAGGTGGAGGAATTCAAGGACTTGCATGAGAGCGTGCAACGAAATTTGCCGGTGTATTTGTTGTTGACGATGCGCACGCTAGCAGAAGTATACCACAAGGTGAAGAACTCGGCGGTGGCGGATGCGACGAAACAGAAGGTATGTATTTCGTGGTTCTAAGACAGACAAAAGTGTTAACCATGATATAGACAATTGCTTCCATTCGCAAAAAGTCGAGGTCGGTAATGGTATTCGCGGGATTACTCAAGTATCGCATGTCACCCGATGTGTACTCAAATCTTGCGCGACTGGATGTGGAGATTGCGCTCTGAGACTTTGTTTAATACCCACTATTAGAATATGCAAATCCTATTGCTGCGTAGATACGAAATCTTCGACTTGTTCCTCGTCGCTATCACCAATATCGTGGTCCTCGGTCTCGTTTGTGTTTGGTTGTGCCATTTGTGTTTGGCGATGACACTGGAGAATGTCAGCGTGTTTGCACCAGAAAAAGGACCAGACCTACATGGTATATTGCTGTCCAGTAACCAGACCAATAGCTAGTTTGTACTGCGCGTTCAAAAGCTTCATCCTGGGAGACGGGCAGCTGAGACGTGTGGGCTAGCCCAGGGACTTGTTGCTCAGCCATGTCGAGAGCGGCAGACAAGCTCGCGTCATGGGTTGGGACAAAAGAGGCAAAGTCGATAGGTTGAGAGCCAGCTTCGTCCGGCTGTGGATGGTCAACATGTTCAGACTTTTTGAGTGGATTTTTCGGAGGAATGTTGTACCAGCTATGGTGAATGTTGGAAAGGAGAATAAAAAAAAGAGAGAGAGAGAAAAACGGACAGGGGGGATTTATGAAGTGGTTCGTTTTTCCAGGCTTTGTCTGGACCGTGGTATGCCTCATATTCCTCCATGGCAGCGTTCCATGCTTCAACGAGTGCAGAGTCGTCCCAGATTTCTTCATGTGTGAGCTCTCGGCTTTGTGTTGTGTCATCCAAGGCTTCGTCTTCCTCTGCTGGTTGAGGTGGCGCAGATCGCTTGTTGCGTCTGCGCTTTTTGGTTGGAACCACATAGGGAGCGGTTATGTCGTCGTAAGAGACGAGAGAACGGGAAGTCATGATGTTGCAAGGCAGATTTTCCAAATAATATATGTGACAAGAAAATACATATACAATAGATAATGTGCTCCGGATATCCCACAGTGATCACCAGTCCTCTGTATCGGTCCAGCCACCCCTGTCGCGATTTTGGCCAGAACTGCCGAGTTTTGGCTTTGAGCGAGCCTTGCGACCGCCGAGCTCCTTGTACCTCTGACGCATGTCGAGTTTTGAGGACTGGGAGACGGCCTGAGCCTCCATGCGCCACTGATGCTCTCTGATTTCACGAGGTGTCTGATATCCAGAGTTGTAGGCTGACGAAGAACGAGAAAAGGGCGTGGACGGTGGCGAACGCTCGCGGAGGGATTTGAGATGGATAACACGCTGTCCAACTGAGAGTCAGTAAGCTGCTTTCTGGTTTCTAGATATGGCCTACCCAGTTTTGTTTCGACTCGCGCTTGGACCACTTTCCGGGCGGCAAGCTTGCGTCGTGGAAGTTTTCTCTGCGGTAGTGCTGGAACCAGACTATGGAGGGTGAGTGAGCTCTGGCTAGCGGCGGCTGGAGTGGGCAGATACCGTAGTTAATTGTCTGGCTGCGATTCCACTTTTTCGAGACGAGCGAGCACCCGGCGAGGTCTCGCAGAGAAAGACAAGTAAAGATGCGCTGCGAAATGTCTGTAGGCAGGGTTCGCAGAGGATCTGTGTGCTTGGCTTTTGCTGCTGCGCTCCTCAGTGCCGGCGACGGGGGTCTAGTGGTGCCCGGCGAGGCAACAGGGACGATGTCGTCGTCGCTGTCGTGGTGGACATTTGAACGGAGGAGATGGTAGAGAAGGCTCATTATAACTAGCTAGACGGTCGTAAACAAGGTCCATACGCCAGAAGCATACGACACTATTTCATTCGCCCCCAGCTTGCTTTCCCCGTACAGCCGGTCCACGAACGTTATCGGTACCTCGCCAACGCTGTACCCCAGCGCTCGAGCCCGCACCATCATCTCCATCTGGAACACATACCCCTTGGACACCGTCGAGCTCATAATCTGCCGCAACACCCCCGTCCGGTACAGTCTGCCGCAGTCAGTTTCAATCTCCGAACAAATCGGCACCTCGGCACTCACCTGAAGCTCCCTGTCACGTCACTCACGCCCGGACTCAGCACCGTCGCCGCCAGAAAATTGGCACCCCGCGAGACAAGCTTGCGGCGCAGATCCCATCCATACACTCCTCCAGCCTGAGCACCCTCCAGTGCTGGCTCAGCACTTGCCCTGTACCGCGTCCCCGTCACAATGTCCAGATTGTGCGCCTGTTGCTGCCGGATAAATTGCGGAATAAACCTGGGCTGCACATCCAGTCAGCCTCCCTTTCTCAGAAATTGTCAGACACTCACATGGTGCGAAAAGTCCGCGTCCATGATTATCACAAAATCTCCACTGACAAAGTTCAGTCCATGCATGTACGCCGTTCCCAATCCTAGTTTGCCTGCACGAGGTTTCAAAATCTGTCTTGTATATATATCTATAGCAAAAGTTTCAGTGCACGCTATCACTCACAATCCTGTCTTCTCCGTACACCCTCGCGAGCTGTCTCGCAATCTCTTGTGTCCCATCCGGACTCGCATCATCTACCACAATAATCTCCCAAGCTAGGCCACTTGTTCTCCGTCAGTCCGGGGGAGACCCGCAATGAGCTTATATACTTCTCATTGAACGTCTTGGCGAGTAGCCACACAATTATCGGCAGGTTTTTGCGTTCGTTGTACGTTGGAAGAATGACAGAGTACTTGTGAGTATCTGAACTGTTGAACTCGCCCTGCATGTTCAACGACACCGCGCTTTCAAACGGGTTCATGCAATAAATACGTCGTTTTGTGACGTGTCATTGACATCTTGTCACAATAGCACCTCTGATCCTGATCATGGCTTCGCCTCCTGTCATTCGTCTCGGGAACTCGTCTCCATCCTTAACCATGAAACTACAGACTCCTGCTATCGTAAAACTACAATCCCTTCTGCGCCAGTTCATCCGCATTTCGATATTTGATGGCCGCATCTTCATCGGCACTTTTACTGGAACTGATAAGCTACTTAACATCATCCTCACCAATGCCGAAGAGTACAGGTTGTCCCCGCTCTGCGTTTATCACTTTTTGAGTTGCTACTTATCCATCACTTCATAGAGTGCAGGGCCCCGGCGAGCCGCCAGATGCACGATATGTCAACCTTATCATGATTCCCTGGCGTCATATCTCCTCTGTCGAAGCTCCGGCTCGTTTGATACAGGGTGACCAGACACACTCTCCTGGCTCTTCTATATATTTCTAGTGCTCAGTCTTGAGCCGCTAGTTACTATCATCGTACACAAGCCCATTGGGACCCTGAAGCTCTTCAGCTACTGTGCTCAAACACATCCCTGATTACTAGTTGTAAACCCCAATCTCAGAAAATGGATACTGTAAACAAAAAAACTTAGGTCAGTGAGAAACATCCTGGGCCGTAGTTTGGTTTAATTTGTGCGAGAATATCTCTCGACACTGGTAATGTGTGACTTCACCACGAGGGGCATGCACAGCGATGACACTGTTCCCAATCCGTTTATGGCACTGTGGACATCTGTTTTCGATGAGCACCATCATCCCTGTATCGACCATACTCAACGTACATTCGACTATCAATCACCCTGACTTTCCTTCTTTGCAATGCCATCAACTTCCTCGCGACGGCATCATTTCTCGCCTTGCTGATGCATTTCACAACCTTCGTTCCAAAGACCGGTGCTCTCAGTACCTCCAGCAAGAACCCTTGGACATCGTTCGCATTCACAAAAGGTGGAAGCAAGTTGAGCGTTTCTACGGGGTCGAGTCGAGGTTTGTGGCGGGATATGAGGTCCAATGCAGCTTGTAGAAGGTCTGCCGGAGAGACCTGTATTTGATTCAAGTTTGGACGGAGGTAGATGTGAAGGAGTGTCAGATAAATGGAGGATGTCAGGGAATTTGGTTGATAAATCCGATTACAGTACCTGCATTTTGTTAATCTTAAAGCGGAGGTCTTTGGGGAGAAAACTTACTCTTCGGCTTTCAGATAATCATGGAGTCGGTACGCGTAGAGTTCTAACGCTTGATCATGTCTTCCTAGCCGACCAAGGAGAATTGCACGGGCCTCATATAAATCTATAGGCAGTGTTGGTACTTTCAACTGTAATGTGGTCTATTACCTGTTGGTGATAGCAGCCCGTAGAGTCTCTCCACGCTGATCCTTTCATTCGTGTTCAAAAATTTCAGTAATTTGGTGTATAGATCCTCTTGTGTCTCTATATACATGTCAACAACTCAGACCGACTGGAAGATCAGAGTAAAAGCACTCACCGTTCTCGTTTCGCCGCTTGGCCATCAATGTCATCTTGATATACAGCTCTGCTAATCTATCATGGAACACTGGTGACTCTTCATGCCGTTCGTGAATAATAAACTCAAGATACTGAGCACAAATTTTAGGGTCTATGCTCTCTAGGTAACTTGCAACAGCTTGATGAGGAAGTTCAACGTCTTCTGACAGGAAAATCTGGGTATTGTGTCAGTGCGACTCAACAAAAAGGATATGACACACCTCGAAAGCCATGTCAGCATCACGCTCAAACACCCATCGCGAAAATTTGAATATGATATCGAGATATTCTGGGCCTAGTTTCTGGAGGTAGACAATTGATGGACGAAGTTTGTCTTTTATATCAGTCGACCTTTCACTGAGCCTGTGCAAAACTTGCGATGAGTTTGAAATGTAGAAAAAGGGGACACATACTCCTTCAAAAGTTGTAGTGCTTTGGCATGCATCTTCTTCCCGAAATAGAGATCCTTCAGCTCAACGAATCGCTTCATGCACCCCAGGCTCAATTCCGTGACTCGTGACTAGAAGAAGAAATTTCGCACACCTGGAGCCCTCTCAAGTCCTCCTCAACTTCGCTGACCTCACACCAATTAGGCAATCGACAAAACGAGCTCAGCAATCCAGGTCTGATTACGATGTACGACTTGTACAACGCCGTGTCCACAATTTGTGAGAATCTCAACAGTTGCTCTGGTGTCAGCACACTTAGTGGTGCATCAGGTAGAGCAAAAATATCAGCGACGGATACTTCGGATAGAGGTTTGAATTCATTGTATTGATTTTGGGGAGTGATGCTAACTGAGGCAAGTGCTACGCCGAGCTTAGTTCGTCGATCGACCAGATATCTCGTCAGAGTCTCAATTGAGTAGTGAGCTTCATCTGAAACGGAATGAATTGCCTGATTGTATCAAGATGGTAAACATACCGCGGACCGAGTCTCGACCTCGATGGCCACTGTGGACGGACGCGGAGTCATCATCCTTTTCTTGGTATCCACCCAGCAGCCCCGATCCAACTCCTTTCAACTTCTTGATCGTACTTAAACCGCCAGGATTACCGGCATGCACAACGGTGTCTAGCAACTCTGACTTGTCTTGTCTCGGTACACTATGTCCTTCGTCACTATCATTCCCGTGCTCACCATTTGCAGTTTGCGAAGCAGGAGATGAAGGGCAAGGGTCATCTGAAGGAGTAGGTCCACCATATAATTGGATCCAATCTCGTTTGGGGATTGCAAGCCGGCCAGATATGCTTTTGGGGTACAAAGCGATTACTTTGGCAGGATTGAGCTCAAGCTTGGAGAATGTGTCAATGGCCTTGTCAAAATTTCCTGCTCGGAATTGCGAAACTGCATTCAGGGCACGGAAGCAGCTTCGCCTTTGTTCCTGTAGGAGGTCCAATTCAACGAGCTTATATGATAGCAGCCAGCGCACCTTGTCAGGTAAAGCGTCATCCTCAATGACATCGATTAGCCGTAATGCATCAGCATAGAGCCCACCTAGCATGAGTTGATCAATCTGATCTTCCCAAGGTCGCATGGGAAACTGCCAAATTGTGCTGCCCTCTGCCGCAGCCAAGTTCCTATCTGTCGGAGTAGTAATGACATATAATGGAGATTTTGTTGAAAGAGAAAAAAGGGGGATATGGATGGTAGCATTCTGTGCAGCTGTTGGCTGAATAGTAGTCGGGATGGTCGCAGTATCATCTGTTGACGTTGCATTATTCATATCCGTAAGCGAAGAACGAAACGGTAAAGGAAATATTTGAGATATTTGTGATGAGATCGACGATTGAACGTGCACAACACTTGTAGGTATCATACTAGTCACTTGCTGCCCTGCCAGTGTGGTAGTGGCAACCACGGACCCTGTCAATCCCCCGAGTTGTGTGGGTACAGACCCTGCAGGAAATATGGAAAATACATATGGCGGAATGAAGGCGATCTCGTCGGGCGGTGCTACCCATTCTAAGTTTTTCTCCCTTGAAGGCTTGCCATCTTGACCGATAAATACACCCTCGTCTATCCGGCGGTCAGCCTCAAACCAGAGCAGGACGATCAAAAGGTACAACAAGTACGTACTGTCTTTAACTATGAGTACTTCACTTGCACTGGTAGGCGCAATCGTCGGCCTGGTTTTCGCACCAAGACTGAGAGACATATAGCCTGTCAGACCGCTGAACGTGCCCTTCCCCATTCCAGTAGAAGTAGAGGAGGGAAGTGGCAGGATCACGTCTATTACTGACATCGATGGAATGTTGAAAATTGCATAGTCTGGGGCATAAGCAAATCCAACTACTTCTGATGTGAGGAAAGATATTGCGCGCGGAGAGTGCGGTAGAGGTGCTTCCTATATCGAACATATATTTGTTCATTCAAAGGCTTATAAGGACGACGTACCTTTACTTCTTGAGCTTCTCCGTCTTTCCATGAATATATCACGACTTTCCGTCTGCACCCAATCAGCAGCTGCGTGACAATGCTTGGAATCTTTTGCATGGCTTTCGCATTGTCAGATGTAAATACGGGCATTGGATCCGATGCAGAGTCCTTTTCCGAGTCCGGTGAATGGGCGGGGTGCTGAACACATGTATGTACACCAAATGAGAATGCAGCCTTAGCTTTGACCAAAGGCGTGGAGGGCGCAAACCCAGGCAGAGGAAATAATGTCACAGCCATGTCTGGAAGTGGAGAGGTAGCTGAACTCGCCGAAATCCATGCCAAGAAGAGACAGAGCGCACCCGACAGCACAATAAGTGAGTTTATATCCTTAATGTAGCTCAGCTGATCAATTGACCTCTTCACAAGTGACTTCTTCGTCTCCAGTAGGGTAACTGTCTGTCCTTCAATCGCATCTGACCCGTATTCCCTCTCCATCCGCAACTGTAGTCCTCAGGAAGAGACAATGACGCACCTTGAGATGTGCGAAGGTTGTAAATGTGTAAGTTTCCAGTATTCGTTCCAACATACAGTCGGTCGTCTAAGTTCCACCCGAGGTAAGGGACTATGTCTAGACAACCAGAGAGATGACAAACCATGCTGATACAAGGACTCAACTTTCTCTTTCAGACTAGTAATAACCACTCGTGGAATTGCAAATGGCTCCATCGTGTGTTAGTATTTGTTACAAAATATGCACCCTTCTCTTACACGCATCATCAGTGCAAAATTCACACGCAATGTATAACACACCCAGTATCAACAACCGATATATCTGGCCTTCCAAGAAACAGAACTCCCATGGCATCATCCGCTCAGGTGCAATGAGTACACATAAAATTGTTTTCACTGTCATGACTTTTGGACATATCACTGCCCCAACTATTTACTAACAACTTCTCCCATGCCTTCTTCCCTCCGTAGATACCCTGTTTAAGCCCTCCATGTTTAGTTTGTTTTACACAGTAAATTGACGACTGAGGTGCAATGCAATGAATATTCAACCTAGACCACATGACTGTCGTGGTACTATCAGACTGGACTCTTCCTACTACTGCGATGGTCCACCTCAGATTGCTTGTTGGGAACTAAAGTGAATACAATCTCAGACATCACCCAGTGTGGTAAACGGCTGAGGGAGGATACATGCAAAGAAGCTATTTAACGAGCCAGCAATGTCTCAGTTGACTGATGTAAGGACTTGGCGCTCAACATTGGGGAATAGAAATCTACTCAAGTAATGTGATTGATATGATAATAGGCTTCGTCTCCTGTATTTCGTTCTCACCATGAGCTTCCTGGATTCTACAATGGCCACTACCTTGAACTTAGCTGAACAGCACTATCAAGGTACCGATTTCTCGTCTCTCAACTGGTTCGAAAAGCAATGGGCGACTTGGTATATCTGGATTGGCAATCCTGCTATCGCTACGGGTCTTATGAGTTTTCTGCTTCACGAGGTGATTGTCTAGTGTATCTGAGTTTCTTATATGCTGATGTTCTTGACGTAGATTGCATACTTTGGCTGCTGCCGTGCCTTGGATCATCGTCGCAATACCATATTTCCGCAAATGGAAGCTACAACCTACAAAGACACATACACCGCAGGAGCAATGGGAGTGCACCAAAGCAGTCCTTTGTAGCCACTTCATGGTAGAGCTTCCAACCGTGAGTTTGCCTTACCTGTTGATTTAGCCGTCTTGAAAATAATTTTTGAAGATCTGGTTGTTCCACCCCGTCGCTGAAACTCTCGGCATGGCAACCTGGCAAGTGCCCTTCCCCTCGTGGAAGGTAGTGGTTCTTCAGAATTTATTATTTATCTCCTTCGAGGATTTCTCTCACTACTGGGGTATGTGCTTCCTGATAAACATCTCCGATTTTGGCCTTGATGTGATGTCGCCTTTTTCTCTATGCAATTCAGCCCACCAAGCGTTCCATACTGGTCTCCTCTACAAGTATATCCACAAAATTCATCACAAGTACTCTGCACCTTTTGGTCTTGCAGTTGAATATGCCCATCCCGCTGAAGTCTTGATTCTTGGAACCGGTACCATTGCTGGCCCAATCCTCTACACCGCCTTCGCTCGTGATCTCCACATCTTCTCTGTATATATTTGGATTGTCCTAAGATTGTTTCAGGCTGTTGACGCTCACAGTGGTTATGGTAGGTTCATTGCTCTTGATCAGTTGAACCAGGTACCAATGATCAATGGACATGGTCACTCGGACAGATTTCCCATGGTTACTCCAACACATTCTCCCTTTCTGGTCTGGCGCTGAACACCATAATTTTCACCACATGGCACTCACCAACAACCATTCAACTTCCTTCCGCTGATGGGATTGGGCCTTTGGCACTGATACCAAATATAGGGAATACAGGAAGAAGGTCAAGGTTGCCAAAGCTACAATGAAGAACACGACTCAGGAGGAAAGGGATGCTTTTGAGCGCAAGCTCATCGATGAAGTTGAGAAGGATGGCATCAAGTCTGAGGCCGAGGCTGAGGCTCAGGGCACCACAAAGACCAAAACTCAATGAACTCTTTGTCAACAGTATACCTCAGACAGTAATTTACCTAAATCCTAATAGACTGAGTTCAAGAACAAAAGAGGAGAAATCAACATGTGCCCTGGCTTGTACAAGTTGATGGTGAGACTATCTTTGTATCATGACCAACTCCAGAAAGTTTGCCTGTATGTTTATTGGTGATCTCTTATCCCAGGTCAAAAACAAGTGAACTAGACTCAATCCACCATTTTTTGCCATGAACAATGTCTGTGGTAGAAAATTCCAGCAGTCCTGCAACAGTTTAACCTATCTTGCCCATTGAGATTACCAACAATGTCTGGCAAAGACTGAACATGAGGTTTTCATCTAGGCCTCTGGTCCAACTTGAACCCTCTACTAATTCTGAATGGAATTGATATTGTGTTGAAGTCAGTACACTGCACTCCCTTTCTCCAACAGTCCACATGACAGTAGGTAGTGTTGCCTGTTAGCTTGCTATGTTTCCTTCCTCCAACAGTCTGTGTAATAGCAAGTAGTGTTGTCTGCTAGCTTGCTGCACTCCCTTTCTACAATGGTCTACATAACAGCAGGTAGTGTTGTCTGTTAGATTACTTTACTCCTTTTCTCCTGTTGAACTACTTATAAATCTATAATAAAATAGCCCAGGTATCACCAGTGTAGTAGACAACTATTATATTTACCTATAATAATACAAAGATGAGGGCCAATGAGGATAATAAAGGAATAAAGCTCACCTCAGGCATTACCAGTTATCATGACTTGACAAAACAGCTAAGTCATTATTCATATTTCTTTTCTTTTCTTTTTCTTTTCTCTTCTTATTTAGACTTACTATACAAGGAAGGAATATAGAAAAGTGTCACAGGACAATGTTATATGTCACAGTCACATATTAAGATATTACAGTGTCATGTTACATGATGAGCATGGAAAAGTAGTATATAAGCCATATAGTAGTTGTATAAGTAGTGTATAGAACCTAACAGGAACTTCATTGAGATCTCCTTGTTAACTTGGACTTGGAGCATAATTAAGTCATCTCAGACTAAGTCACTATACTAAACTCAATTCCACATCTAGAGCACTGTTTGCCTTAGACCTTGCTCATCTTAACTCTCATAATCTTTTAGATCTTTGACTAGTAATTATTACAATTACTAGTCATCTTCATATATAGCTGGACCCTTGGCTTAAGGAAACTTGTCAATCAGTTAAGAATTGATAGTGGAAGTATGGTACTCAGCTTAGATATTGGTACTAAGACCTAATTTCACAATCAAAGCAGTGTTTAGTAAATACTTGTACTATTCTTAGTATAAACTAACCTTATACTGGGGTCCATTGTGACATGTATACATAGAGGATTAACAGTTACTTTCTAGAAAGCTGTCTAGATTAGGGATCCTATCCATTGGATAATAGTTTAACCTTATTATTAAGACAGTAGTTAGTAGAGTAGTAGAACTCTAATTGGGTGAAGATCTTGCACCCTAGTAGATATAGTATAACTAGTAAGATTAAAACATTCATTTCCTTAAGACATCAACACAATGTCCCAAACTCAATACAATTCCCTTATGAGCAACTTGCTCAACCAAAAGCATGCCCTCACTAAACTAAGGGCAGAACTAAAAGAAAGAAAGAGAAAAATTTGTTGATGTTGTAAAAGGTTCAGGCACCTGGCCCAAAATTGCAGAAACAAGAAAGAAAAGAGAAAAGAAAAATCAATTCCCTAGAATAAATTTAAGATATTAGCAAGCAGAGTAATGAAGTATAGAGTAGAAGAGATAACAATAAGAAGATAAGAAACTAAAAAGAAAAAAGTCATAAAGTGTTTTAGATATTGGGAAGAAGAGCACTATAAGTAGAAATGTTCAAATATTGAAGTGGAAAGAAAAAGATATGAGAGAATAACAATATATGTGGTAATACTACAAAAGGTGCAGCAGAAGAAAAAGCCAGTGTATTCCTTATGAAGAAAAGTATAGGAATATAGTAGCACATAGGACATACTCCTAAGAAATACAGCAATAGAAGAAAAGAGATAGAAGACTAAATGAAAGGTAGTTATATATGTGGAGTATAGTAGGTGTGACTACAAGAGTACCAAAACAGAAGTCAACTAGAGACAAGGATTTATCTCTAGGAAGTAGCTAAGAAATATATGGTGTAAAAGCTATTTAAAAGCATAGAAGTGGAGAAATAATGAAGAAGGAAGTAGAGTTGAATGTACAAAATATGAAAGGAAAGATATAGTTATAAGAGAGAAAATACACTAGAAAAAGCAGAAAAAGATTTTATGTCCTGAGTATAGAACTAAAAAGAAAAAACTATGGTAGAACTGGAGAGAAGTAGCACAGCCTATAGAGGCAAAAGTACAACAAGGTAGCACATGAATAGAAGCTCCAAAAAACATAGTAAAAGAGGAAGGTGAACAGAGAAAAGTGAGAAGGACCTTCAAAATGTTGAGGAAAATATGGTTGAACATTGAAATAGAAAAGATAGATATATATGAAGGTATAACAGTTAAAGCACTCTTGAATAGTGGTACTACAGAGATGTTTATAAATAGAAAGATAGTAGCAAAATATAGTTTTAAACTACAAAAATTAAAGAAACTAGTAGTGATTAGAAACGTAAATAGAACAAACAATAGTATAGGAATAATTACATATCAAGTAGAAGTGAATGTATACTATAAGAATCATATAGAGAGAATGAGAATAGATATATGCAATTTAGAGAAGATAAAAGTGATATTAAAAATACCATAGTTATAGACACTAAAGGGGACAAAAGGAACTATTAGCCTAGTATGAGCTGAATATATGGTACCAGGTTCTAATTGTATGCTAAAGAGTTTGTGGAAATGAATCAAAAATGAAGGTATTAAAAAGTGAATATAGAAACTTAGCACAATAAAGTAAGGTAAAAGTGTTCAAAAAGAATATAAGCTCAATCTAGATTTGTCTTGTATAGTATTCCTAAGGTGCCAACCTTTATACACTATAACAAGCTCACTATCAAGATAGTCAGTAAACTATTCCTGGATCTTACTACACTTAACCAAGCTCTCATCTGTATTCCCAATACCAAACCTTATAGGTGTGATATAATTTGAGTTAATGGCTAACTAGGCTTTTCAAGCCTACTACCTTGGAGAAGGTTGTTTGAGCAACCACTACATCTTGTCTTTAGAAAGAGTAAGGGTATAAAGTGAATTCACCTCAACCATCTAACTACTTTATTTAGAACTTATACAAGTACCAAAAGACAACTCTAGAGCTTTTGAGATAGTGGTAGGTATTAAGATTATATGCCCTTTCTCACCAGCTCTCTAAGTGTTATATTAAAATTACAAATTAATAAGACTCAATAAAAAAATAAATAGAAAAGGAAAATGCTTTTTTTTCCAGCTTTTCTCACTTCTGTCCTTTATAACTATATTATGTAGATATGTCCATTATTGCCTTCTATTCTGCTATGCCAGCCTATCACTACCATATGCTCTTGTTCTACCTCTATACTACTACTTTCTATCAATATCTTCTGACCTTCCAACCAGCTACTTCTCACTCAAGTACGGTCTAGAAACTGGCTTTAATACATGTAAGTGTTCCAGTTCATGATGTTATTGTATACTATGTCTGCTTCTTGGTTGAGTTTAGTAGTGATAAGATCACAAGTTATTGATAGATTTTTGATTTGTCACATTGGCATCATATTTGTCTAAGTATTATCAATAGACAGTAAATGTCCTTAGTGATCACCCTAGATGGATGTTCAAGAAAAACTCAATGGAGTTCTTTGTTGAATTGTAGTCCTACTTATACTACTACTACAGTAGCTATACCCTAGAGTCCTGCAATCACATGTCCTTTCCAGAATGTTCTATGACCACCTGACCTTGTCACGTGATTTGACTTACTAAGTTCCCACACTATTTATATTCTTACTCCATTGTATGCTTTGAGGTTTTGGACTAAGTGTTCAAATATGTGGGAAATCTTTTTCTGTTTGGGACTCTCATAACACTAAGTCTGTTTTAGATTGAAAGTCTATAGTATTCCAAAGGTGTTTTATAGAGTTTCTGAGTTCTAGAGTATCAATATTGATAGTCTGTCTCTAAAAAACCTAATACTAGCTCATCAGTCTTGTCTCCTAAGGTATATGCTATTAAGCAAGTGACAGGCTTGATGACCATCTGGTAAGAATGATCTTTGGTAGTCTTTTATATGTCTAAGGGCTTGTAGGAGATTTCTAGAGTGAACTCAAATACTGAATTCAGGAGTATAAAGTATATCCTATGTTACCTAGGAGACAAGAAAGGTTAAAATAACAAGATGTTTACCATTATGTAAAAAAAAATACAAAAAGGAAAGAAAATAGGAAGGTAGAAAAGAGGAAAAAAAAGTAGTCACTATAGAAGAAAAGAAAATTATAAGATGAGTAGTAAATAGTAAAGAAAATTGGAAAAGAAAGAAGAAAGTTGAAGTAAACTATAGAAAATTTAAGAAGATGGTCTTTAAAAGATTTTTAAAGTAGAAGAAGATATTTGGGAAGATAGAATCAGAAAGGATACCAACCAGAAAAATTTGAAATCCTACTATAGATCTCAAAAAAATATTCAAACCACAAAAGAAAAGGATTTACCTTTTATCCAAAAATAAAAAAAAGAGGTCCAGAATTTTGTGGATGACCAATTAAGAAAGAAATATATTAGACCATCTAAATTTTCTCAGATGTTACTGGTGTTCTTTGTGAACAAAAAGAATAAAAGCAAAAGAATAGTCATAGACTACTGCAGTCTAAACAAATAAACTATAAAGAATAACTACCTATTACCATTAATAATAGACTTAATTAACAATATAAAGAGTAAAAAAGTATTTGTAAAGATGGATCTGTAATAGAAGTTCAATAATATGAGAATCAAGAAAGGTAATGAGTGAAAAGAAGTGTTTATAACATACATAGGCTTCTTCAAACTAACAGTAATGTTCTTTAGAATAATAAACTCACCAGCTATATTCCAAGCAATAATAAATGAAATTTTGAGGGACTTGATAAATAAAGAGAAAGTTGTGGTATTTATAGATAATAAAGCTTTCATCCAGGTCTACGGTCTAACTTGAATCCTCTATTAATTCTGAATAATTAAGTATATGTTGAAGTCAGTTTACTATACTCTCTTCTTTAACTTTTTGTATACTCTGTAATATTTTTTCAATCACTTACTAACTTAACTATCCTAACTGACCTTATTTACTTACTTTTAATATTATTTTTCCTCTAAACCTCCTATTCTTGCTAATAATCCTATACTGAAGCATTTTTTTTCTTATATTTAATACCACCATTTTTGTCCTATTGTAAAGTCCTTCTCCTAGATCCAAGTTCCTCAGTAAGATAACTGGACAGCCAACCTTGAGACAAAGTAAAGCAGGAGGCAATCCACTACTATTGAGTTGTTAAAGAAACTCTGCAAGATAGGCATAGTATATTCCATCTTTCTCAAACACAGAGTCTACACTTCTTAGCATATAGACCTCTGTATTTAGTACTAGGTTGAGCTGTTAGAGAATAGCTTCATTAATATTATACACCTCATTATTTCTAGAACAGAGAATAATATACTCCAAGAAGTATTGGTCATCTTGAACTCTTGGGTTTCCAATTTCTGGATAGATCCTGTTGATGAGAGTATTAAGATTAGTACAAACTATAGACTAAAGAACTTGTATCATCTTATTATTATTTACAGTTAATTTAGTACCAATTTCCAACAACCACTGAGTATGTTGATTGTTAGCTTCAGAGTGGTCCAAGTATATATTGTATCTGAGATATAAGAACTTAATATATCTCTATAAATTTCCTTTGTAGAAAGATGCTACTACTACTTGTTGACATATTTCTTTAGATACCACAAGCAAAGTTTGATAAAAATCCCCTCCAAATACCACTGTAATTCCACCAAATAGATGATTATTCTAGATAATATATCAATTTAACAGCTATCAAGTACAAGTAATCACTTACTTCAAGCAAGTTTCTTAGACATTGATTAACAATATTGATGTCATACTTGTACTATATAGAAACTTTATTCCAAATAATAACCTTGGTCTATTAAATGACTGGAAATATATAACTATTTTGTTTCAGTCTAGCCACAGAGTCCTCATTAATGGAAAGAGAAATTTTGAAGCATAAATAAGACGTCCTTCCTCTATCTAGCAAAAGAATAGCAATTTCAGATGATGCTATATACAATACTACCTGTTCTCTCCTTCTAACCTTAGCAGCAATAGTGTTACAAAGAAATGTCTTTCCATAACTACCAGCAGTATAAATAAAGAAAAGATGATCTTGGTTGTTAATGATAGACTCCAAAATAGCATCAAAAGTAGCAGCTTGTTTAGGGTTAAACATTGCTCCTACTTATTTACCAAAGTTGCTATTTTATTTGTATTATACTGTTTAGCCTGTAAGAGAGGATTGGGTATTCTGTGACCCCACTGTTATTGTAAAAGAGATATAGGTGAAAACTCAGCAAGACTTCTTCCCATTTCTACCAATATTCTGTTTAGATCCCAAAGACTATAATCATAAATATCATCCTCTAGTATCTCCTGGTTAGCTTGATAGTAGCTCATATGATAGGGTTTGTACTTGATATTATTACAAAGTCCAGTCTTAAATTGGTCCCAGAGAATATAAGGCTCAGTCACTTCATCAGTTAGCAAAATTACTGCCAACAACTAACAACATACTACTCTAGGCTATATTGCTATCCTCTAGTAATCCTCTTGCTATACATATCTCCTTGAATGTGACAAACACTTGGTCATTTCAGGTCCTCAGATGCTCCCAACTTTTTCCATCTTCAAATATGGTCAAGAGAAGTTGCAAAAAAAACTGTTCTCTCTTTGATAGTATACAAAGTATATCCTTTCAATCACCTTGGCATGCTATCTTGGATGCCATGACTTGGCTTTAGCATTCCAGGTATAGTATTGAGGAAATTGCCAGTAAATAAGGCCTAAACCATTATTATGTATAGAGTTGTAATTAAACCAAGCAATAAGCTGAGTCTTCTCTACATTTTGTCTGGCCAATATTTCATTGACAGTCTGGTGTGTATGAAAGTTGACATAGTGCTTATTGGAAAGATGAACAGAAAGATATTGAATAGCTGGTAACTCTCTATGTATATTAAACTCAAAGATCTTTCAGCAAGTTTCTATTAGACTAATAAACCAGCCATCCAAATGTGTTTTGATCTCATTCTACATTCTACTACTAATCTCCATAGTTACTCTGTCAGAACCTTAATTTAATATGACAATCAAAGAAAAAAAGAAGTTGAGGATAATAAAGGACTGTCAGGCCTAGTATAAAGTAGATAACTATTCTCAGTCCAGTCTATTCTCTCTTTATAATCTTTGGGAAAGCATTTACTATATTGTTTATTGACTATATACAACATATATTTGATGACTTTTGTATAAAGAAGTGGTTGTAGCTGAGAATTAGATAACTGTACTGAAATCATAGAGTTTATATAATGAGGATCTTGAATACGATCTTAAAGGTATAAAAAGATGAGCAGATAAATATAAAGAAAACCTCTCTTCTAGAACTCAATAGTGTAAATATGAACTACTACAGTACTAAAGAAGCCATTATCAATTAGCTTAAGAAGTGCTTTTTTCTTTTGCTCAAAGACCCATAATATAATATTAGGACAATTAGTAGCTATCTGTCTAGGAAAAAGACTCTAAACAATTTCTGACCATTTGGAATTAGTAGTCATAGTAAGGAATAGATCTGGTTTGTGAAAATACCTACAAATGGCTATAGTATCCTGAAACAACTAAGTCATAAACCTAGAACTTCCTACATGAGAAGAAGAAAAAATAAGTTTGTATCCCAAACATCTAACATTTTCTCTATTATATCTATCATGCACAATAGCATTCTGTAATCTCTGATAGAGCTCAGATCTGAGAGTATATTGATGTGTTCTAGCCCAATTGAGTTTCCTCTATTCACAATTTGCCTATGCATCAACAACAAACTACTGAAATAGCTTTTCACTATAGAAGAGAAATGGCTAAGGACCATCTCTAACATGAAGACAATAGGTATAGTAGTATGTATCAGAGACCACCTGTGAGCAAGTCCATTCTTTTTCATCTCTCTGTCTTCTATTCTCTCTTTGTTTACTCAGTTGAGTACCACAAATTGGAATTCTTGGATACCATCCATTCTCTCCCTTTGGAAACAACAGAATATAATAAAGAACAGCATATGAAGGACTATTCTGGCTTATTTGCTCATGTTGTTCTTCTCTTGTCTGTAATACCACATCCCTATTATTTATTGTATGATAGACTCCTTCCTCAGAAATGATGACTGCAATCTCTTTAGCAGTAGACAGATTGTGAGTTCACTGATCATGCTGTAGGTCTATATACAATCTAATTCTAACCTCCTATTGCTCATCTGCTGGTTTGTCTCTGATAAGCTCATATGTATGACAGTACTAGTCAATATATAGATAACTATCCAGAAACATTGTCTGAATATTGTCCATTACTACAGGATCTAGATTATTGTTGTTGGCTCTCCTGACATTGAACTGCTCTGCTGTGTCAAGGGTATAGATTTGTGCATATATTAGAGTCTAATCTGTATGAGAAAGGAGAGTACCAGTAAGATAATAAAGTTCTCTCTGGATTTTAAAACAGTAGGGGCCTAACTGTCTAATGACTGAGTTGTTACTTTTAACTTCTACTAAAGTCATAGCAAAGGCTGTATTATACTATTGTATATTATTGTAAAATTCTCTTGAGGAATAATCATTTCCAGTCAAGTAGTTGTGAAGGATTTTAGTGAGTGGTTGAAGAGGAGATAGTTGGATCTGTTCTTATAAATAATATATACCAAACTTGGAATAATTGACCCTTGAGGAAGTAAGTTTTTCATACTCAAAGTAAAGAGCATAATAGTAAAAGTAAATAACAGTCAGCATGCCCAAATTGTTATACTGTATATCAGCCTCTAAGAATGGCTGTCCAACAGATGGACCAGATGTAGGATAAAGAACAGATGGTGGGATATCATCTGCAACAATAGCTTCTTGATCCTAATAATTTATGAGTATATAGAATTTTATTATACAAAAATCAATATACCTGAATTATATTATCTTCTATATCAACCTCTTGAATATTTCTCTCCCTAACATCCTGTAATATCTGGTTAAAATTCATTTATCAACAATCAGTAAAATCTGTTACTTATAACTCTTAGAATATTTTCTTGCATATTTCTATCTACATTTAGGTCTCTATTACCATCTCTATTCTGCTGCTCTTCATAATCAAGAGCATCTATATTTTCATTCCTCTATTCCTCCATTATTTGGCTGATTTGAACCATATGAACTCTTTTTTCTACTTGTAACACTTCCAACTGTTGTACTATTCTCTGTTACTGTATTTGTTTTTCTTCTATCTCTCTTTGTTTTTCTGCTTCTACTCTTGTAATTTGCAAATGATCAAGAAGTTAATGTTGTTCAGCAAGTTAACATCTGCACAAATCAAGTATAGCATTATCAAAATTCTATGGAACATATATAGGAGTCATATAGAATCTTCTTCCCCTTTCTTTACCTCTTTCTCTATTCCAAACAGAAGCTAGAGGAACATTTTGGAGCAAAGCAGATAGGTAATGATTCTCTAGAACAACTATATACTACTGTACTTGTTCCTCAGCTCTCCTAGTCTGATATTCTTCTTTAATAGAATCCATTTCTCACAGTTTGTCTTACTGTTTTACTTGCAACTATCCTAAGAATAAAGATATACTATTATTCCTAAGAAAGAGATCTCTACTCTAAACAACTCTTTTAAGAAGCAGCTGTTATTCTCTTGCATATAAGGATTACAATGGATCTCAAGTACCAGGTTACTAATAAAAAGAAATATAGGTATATTACTGTAGCACCACTCAAGAAAATAGTAGTCTGTTTAGAAGGGTAGACTTGAGCTTAGTTATACCAATTATGCTCTATACTACAACTGTAAAGTACTATTTCCTTTATATCTAGGGTCTGGTATCTAGTTAAGGTATAGAAAGAGTAGAGAGGTAAAAGAGCAAAGAGAGAAAACAGAGAATAGTGATCAAAGACAAAAAAGTTGATGAGCTGGTACTATCAATCTCTATTTGTATATACTTATTTCTCTCCCATATATCCAATTTGGGTTAAATATTATGAAAAGAGGAGGGTACTTATGATTGAATTTTGTTGTCCAAATTTAGAGAAAAAAAGAGAAAGTAAAATATATTTTTTCTCTGATTTTTATTGATTTTTTCTAATTTTTAATGAATTTTCAATAAATTTATTATATTTTGAGTAAAAAGAGTGAAAAGAGAGACTGTGAGAATGATTAGGTAAATTTGACTAAGTGATGACAAAGGCCTATCATCCTATATTTGGTCTTGCATATATAATAGATATATTAGTAGGAACAGAAACTAAAGAAGGACACAATGAGATTATAGAAGAAATATTAAAGAAGCTAGAAGAAAATGACTTGTATGTCAAGCTAAAGAAGTATGTATGGAAAGTGTGAAGGATTGGATTTCTAGAGATTGTTATAGGACCCAATAGAATAAAAATAGAAAAAGAAAAAATAGATAGGATACTAAGTTGGCTAAAGCCAAAAAAACATGAAAGATATTAGAAAGTTCTTGGACCTCATAAATTACTATAAAAGATTTATTAAAGATTTCATATAAGTAGCTAGGCTGATGAATATGTTGACAAAAAAGGATATGAAATAGCAGTGGAAAAGTAAATAGTAAAAGGTATTTAATGAGCTCAAATAAGTCTTTACTACCAGACCAGTATTAGTAGTCCTAGATCTAGACAAAGAATTTAGGGTAGAAGTAGACACTTCAAATTATACTACTAAAGAAGTTCTATTAATAAAATACTCTAATGAACTATGGAGACTGATTGCTTTTATTTTCAAGTCATTAAGTGATAAAGAACAAAATTACAAAATACATAATAAAAAAATACTAGTAGTAGTCAGATACTTAAAAGTATAAAGACACTTTCTAGAAAAGACAACCACTAAATTCAAGATCTAAACAAATCACAAAAACCTCAAATACTTTATAAAGATACAAAAGTTAAATAAAAAACAAGCAAGATAGGCCTTATATTTGTTAAGATTTGACTTTACACTAAAACATATTCCAGAAAGCAGAATGGAAAAGATAGATAGTCTAAGTAAAAGGCCAAACTAAAAAGTAAGAGTGGAAAGAAACAACAAGAACAAGATATTGGTAAAGCCTGAGTAATTAGTAGAAGAACAAAGAAAGTAGAAATCATTGTGGAAGAAATAGATCTACTAGAAAAAGTAAGACAGTCAAAAGTGAAAGATAATAAGGTAGTAAAAGCTATCAAAGAAATAAAGCAGACAGGAGTAAAGATATTGAGAAATAAAAAATAAAAAAAGGTCAATAATATAATATACAAAAAAGAGAAGATATATATATCAAAAGATAAAAAGTTAAAAGTGGAGATCATTAGACTATATCATGATACACCAGTAGAAGGGCATAAAGAACAGTTAAAGATAATGGAGTTGGTTACTAGAAACTTTTGGTGGCTAGGAGTTATAAAAGAAGTAAAGTAATATATAGAAAGATGCAATACTTGCTAGTATAATAAAAACTACATAGAACAGCTGGTAGGAAAATTATTGCCAAATTCAATTCTGGAAAAACCTTGGATATATATCTTAGTGAATTTCATTACTAAGTTGCTGCTAGTACAAGAATACAGCTTGATTTTAGTAGTAGTCAATAGATTAACAAAAATAGTATATTTTATTCCTACTACAGATTAGTAGAAGAACTAGCTGGGTTGTTTAGAAATAATATATGAAAGTTATATAGGTTATCTAAGAGTATTATTTTAAACAAGAAACCTCAGTTTATGATAGAAATAATATGGGAGTTGAACAGAATATTGGAGATTGAAAGTAAATTATTGACAGCATTTTACTCTCAAATAAATAAACAAACAGAAAAAGTTAATTACAAACTAGAGCAGTACTTAAGAATGTTTATTGACCATAGACAAGAACAGTAACCAGATTGGTTAAGAACAATAGAGTTTATTTACAACAATAAAGTGCACTCAAGTACCAAAATGTTATTTTTTAAGACAAGCTATAGACAAGATCCTAGGATGGAGTTTAAGACAAAAAGAAAAGGAAAATACAAGAGAGCAGAGAAATTTGTAACAAAAATAAAGGAGATTCAAAAAGAGACAAAAATGGTACTAGAGAAAGCACAAGAAAAAATAAAAAAGTATACAAATAGAAAGAGAACAGAAGTTAACAAGTATAAAGTAGAAGACTTAATAATACTAAGTACTAAGAATCTGAGATATCAAATAGTTAAAAGAAAAACAAAAAAGTTGACTTAGAGATTTGTAGAGTCTTACAAAATAAAGAAAATTGTGTTGTTAAATACAGTAGAATTAGAACTACCTAGTATAGTAAAAATACATTTGATAGTTAATATTAGTAGAATATGAAGATATGTAGAGCAAGTAGAGAAACAGAGAAAGAAACAACTAGCTTCAGTTATAATTGAGAAAAAAAAAGAGTGAAAAGTGAAAAGGATCCCAAATAAGTAGTAAATACAAGAAAAAGACAAGTACTTGGTATGATAGAAGGAATTTATAACAGAATTAAATACTTGGAAAGAAAGGAAAAATCTAGAAAATACTAAAGAAGCAATTGAAGAATATAAGAAGAAATACTAACAAGACATAGAAGATATAAAACAACAAGAGAAAGAAGAAGAAATATTTAGAAAAAAAGAGCTGCTAGAATGATTTACAGCAAAGAAATTATTTAGATAGTTAAATAAACAGTATAATAAGGAATCTTGGAAAAGATTGGAAAGAAATTGAAGACAATGAAAAGAAGAATAAGCAAGAGGAAAAAGAACTTTAGAAATGATTTAGAAAGATGAAGAAAAAATTAAACAAAAAAGGTTAGAAATTAGAAAATAGATAGAGGAAAATAAAAGCAAAATGAACAATATAGTGGACCCTTACTATAAGCTGTAAATTCTCAGAACAAAGAACCTTAAAAAAGAAGTAGTGTTATAACTTGGCAAAATGGCTAAGTTATTATTTATATATTTTTTTCTTTTTTCTTTAAACTTACTATACAAGAAAGGAGTGCAGGAAAGTATTATAGTATTATATTATATAATGAGCATAGGAAAGTAGTATACAGACCATGTAGTAGTTGTATAAGTAGTATACAGAATCTGATAGAAACTTCATTGAGTTTTCTTTATTAACTTGAACTTAAAGTGTAATTAAGTTATCTTAGGCTAAGTTGCTATACCAGTGTGGTAAACAACTGAGTAAGCCTAAGTACAGAGCCAGTATTTATACTATAAAGAATATTTTATATTTGTTATAAAAGTTGGAGAAAGAAAAATAAAACAACATTACTGTTATGGAAAAGTACTCAAAGATATAGTTGCAATTTAAAAAAGAGTTTAAAGTTAAGTTAGACAGGATTATTACTATATTAACTAATATTGTTCTAGTATTACATAATATGAATGTTATTATTTAATATTTTGTCTAGCATCCTCTGACATCTTCCTCCTTTATCAATACTATGTTCTTATAGCTATCATTATTGTTTCAAAGAGATTTTTAGATCTATTGCTGTAGATTTTATCATGGCTAGATGCATTCAATGGAACTTGTTGATTGCTTCTTTTGCATGCCATAGATAGTGTGCCAATTTTTATATATTTTTGTCTTGTAGTAGACCTATCCAATATACTCTATACTAATAAGTTTCTTTATATTACCTGGCATTAATGATTGTATCTACTTTCTACTCTGGCTTACCATTGATGATATCTAGGTTGTAAGGACTTAGACTGAGATGTCTTAGAACTACTTCTAGTCTGAATTGACAAGGAGAACTCGATAGAGTTCCTGTTAAATTTCCTCTACTACTTATACAATTACTACATGGTCTGTACACTATCTTCCCATGGTTCCCATGTGACTTAGTCATGTGACGTCACCTGACTGTGACTCTGTGACATTTAGTTATGTAATACTTTCTTGCACTCCATTCTTGTATAGTAAGTCCAGAAAGGAAAAGTAAAGTAAAGTAAAGTAAATAATAACTTTAGCCATTTTTCCAAGTCATGACACCATCCCCCTCTTAAGTTTTCTCGTCCTGAGGATTTCCCTATAACTCATAGTATGGGTCAACCATATTGCCCATCTTCTCATCATTATCTTCTATCCACTTTCTTATCCCTGATTTGTTTTTTTCTTCCTTAATTGTCTCTATTGTTTTTCTTTTCTTAGGTCGTTCTCCTTTCCATCATCTCCAATTTCTTTCTAATCTTCCCCAGTATTCTTTGTCATATTTCTTATCTAACTATCCAAACAACTTTTTTGCTGTAAATTTTCCTGGCAATTCTTCCCTCTCAAATATTCCTTCTTCTCTTTCTTGCTGGTTTACTTTCTCTATATCCCATTGATACTCCCTTTCAAATTTCTCAATTGCTTTCTTTGTGTTTTCCAGATTTTCCCTTCCTTCCCAAGTGTCTGATTCCACTATGAATTCTTTCCATTGTACCAGGTATTTGTTCTTTCCTCTAATTCACCACTTATTCAAAATCTTCTCTACTTCCCATTCTTTCTCTCTATCAATTATTACTAGAGCTAGTTGCTCCTTTTTCTGCCCTTCTACTTGCCCTACATATCTACATATTCTACTAACATTGACTACCAGATGTATTTGAATTGTATCGGGTAGCTCTAATTCTACTGTGTTTGATGATACTATTTTCTTTACTTTGTAAGGCCCTACAAATCTTTCCATTAACTTTTCTGTCCTCCTCCCAACCATTTGGTACTTTAGATCTTTGGTGCTCAACATCACTAAGTCTCCTACTTTATAATCATTGACCTCTCTTCTCTTTCTGTCTACATACTTCTTTATTTTCTCTTGCACTTTCCCTAGCGCTGCTCTTGTTTCTTCTTGTATTTCTTTTATCTTCTTAATAAATTTCTTTGCTCTCTTGTATTTCCTCTTCTTTTTTCCTTTGAACTCCATCCTAGAATCTTGTCCATAATTTGCCTTAAAAGGTGTTGTTTAAGTACTTAAGTACACTTTATTGTTATATGCAAATTCTGCTGTTCCCAACTATTCAGGCCATTGTTCTTACCTATGATCAATAAACATTTTTGTTATCAATAGGCAGTGAATGCCCTTAGTGATCACCCTAGGTGGATGTTCAAGAAGAACTCGATAGAGTTCTTCATTGGATTGCAGCCCTACTTATACTACTACTACAGTGGCT
>Ga0153949_1000092_pt1 | contig 28697 bp, 25 predicted proteins | sample TSNJ033MetaG_FD_104705 | JGI IMG/M metagenome (GOLD analysis project Ga0153949, IMG submission 104705) | Attine ant fungus gardens microbial communities from New Jersey, USA - TSNJ033 MetaG | ecosystem: Host-associated > Fungi > Mycelium > Unclassified | place: USA: New Jersey, Wharton State... | reverse complement strand
ATCTACGAATGGCGTATCTACGAATGGCGTATCTACGAATGGCGTATCTACGAATGGCGTATCTACGAATGGCGTATCTACGAATGGCGTATCTACGAATGGCGTATCTACGAATGGCGTATCCTCTTGCTTCGCTTCGCTTGCTGCGAGAATTCTTTTCACTTCATTGAGCTGTTCTTGAATATCTTGTGAAAACTCAAGAGCTGACAAGGTAAAACCACCTCCACCACTAAGATCCCAATCTTTTATATTATCTGGCTGTAACTGAGTCTTGCTCATTTGACTACCTCCTTTCTAGGTGAAATCACAACTCATGATATATCAAAAGTTACACCATACAATCTTTTAGATTTCTAGAATTTCCATAATTACGTTTCGGTTACAAAATAATTATATAACATTTATTTCGAAAGTAAAAAAGATATGGGAAAATAAAAATAAAATTTAAATCCTCTAATGTTTTTGTAATGTTTTTTGTGTTTTCTACGATTGGACACTACTCCAGAATTATTATTTCTCCTGAAGAAGAGAAATTATTTGTATTTTCAAGATAAGACAACTTAATTTAAAGCAAAAAAAAAACTCAGCATTGAGCTGAGAGTTTAATGTTGACAATAGAGAATTAGACTTTTTCTCCTTGGCAATTTTTCTTATTTGTCACCGCGGTTACGCATTACGAAGCCAGCTTGTTTTTCGCTGCCTTGTGTTTTTGGTTTACGGTCTTTCTTGTAGTAGTCACGTTTTTTATCGTCGCGATCACGCCAATTGCGTTTCTTGTCGTCACGGTCGCCGCCTTTTCCACGGTAACCGCCCTTGCCATCACGATCGCCTCCACGGCCACCGCGATTGTTGTTGTTGCGGTCACGCCCATAACGGCCGCCACCTTTGCCGCCTTTACCTTTGCCCTTGAAGCCTTTGCCTTCACCATTAAATGGTAATGGGCGTTCTGCTGTGATTTGAACTTCTGGCATTGTGTCAGGGTCTTTCACACGGCTTTGGATAAGCATGGCTACCAATTCTTTGACATCATATTCTGCCAAGAGTTGTTCTGCATCAGCATCAAATTTTGTCAACTTACCTTTAAGACTACCGTCTTGGAGGTCACGTTTGATTTCATCCATGGCAACAGAAAGGCTAGCTTGATAAGCATCTTCTTTTGTTGGCGGACGCATGCCTTTCATTTCTTTCTTAGTCAATTTTTCAATGGCACGGAGATAACCCATTTCATTGTAACTGACGAAGGTTACAGAACGACCTGACTTACCAGCACGACCGGTACGTCCAATACGGTGAACGTAGCTTTCTTGGTCTTGCGTAATGTCGTAGTTGTAAACGTGGGTTACACCTGAGATGTCAAGTCCACGGGCTGCAACGTCAGTAGCAACCAAGATGTCCAAGTGGCCACCTTTAAAATCACGTAACACGCGTAAACGTTTGTTTTGGTCCAAGTCACCGTGAATACCTTCGGCACGATAACCACGTAATTTCAAACCACGTGTGATTTCATCCACACGGCGTTTTGTACGTCCAAAGACAATAGCGAGTTCTGGGCGTTCAACATCAAGCAAGCGTGTCAAGACGTCAAATTTTTCAAATTCTTTTGTCTTGATAAAGTATTGATCGATACGATCAGCGGTCATTTCTTTAGCCGCAACTTTGATATGCTCTGGATTCTTCATGAATTTGACACCAATTTTTTTGATGTCATTTGGCATAGTTGCTGAGAAGAGCAATGTTTGACGTTCTGCTGGTGTTTTACCGATGATGAATTCGATATCCTCAAGGAAGCCCATGTTAAGCATTTCATCTGCTTCATCAAGAATCAATGTTTCAAGATGCGAAAGGTCAAGTGCTTTACGTTTAAGCAAGTCCACCATACGTCCTGGTGTACCGACAACGATGTGTGCACCTGAGCGCAGAGCTTTGATTTGTTTTTCGATGCTTGAACCACCAAAAACAGTGCGGACTTTAAGCCCTTTAGATTTACCAAAGCGGAAAAGTTCTTCTTGCCCTTGAACAGCAAGTTCACGTGTTGGTGCGATTACAAGAGCTTGAATCGCTTTATTTTCTGGATTAATTTTTTCGATTGTTGGAAGGCCAAAAGCGGCTGTTTTACCAGTACCTGTTTGAGCTTGTCCAAGAACGTCACGTCCTGAGAGCGCGAGTTGAATCGTTTGCTCTTGGATGGGCGTTGGTTGCTCATAACCGATAGCTGTAAGCGTCTCGACAATGCCTTCTGAAAGGCCGAGTTCGTTGAATTTCAATTGTTTCACCTATAATTTTCTAAATTTGCCACTGGCAAATATGACGACCAAGCTCGAAAGCTCAGTTACAGGCGAAAAAATATTTGTCTTAACTCGCCTGAATATATAACTTGACTATTATATCATACTTTTAAAGATGTAAATGCTTACCTTTTTTATTTTTTTTTAAATTTTTTTTAGCATCTAAAAAGTCAATAAAAAAGCACTCCTAGAAGTGCTTTTTATTTTTCCAATTTGAAGAAAGGAGAATCTTCTTTCAAATAATGTTTACCAGAGGTTAAGTCATATTGTACCAACTTCAAATCTTCCATACGCTTGCTTTGTTCTTCTGTCAGGGTTACTGTTGAAGATAGAGGGGAGTTATAGGCTGCCGGAACTTCCCACATCACATCTGACAAGAGCGCATAGTAAGGTGAAACTTTTGAGCCTGTCGCTTCAAATAAAGCGGGCGTAAAGGTTGCTGAACTTAAGTCCACTTGTTTATCGGTAGTGTTTCCTTTGTTGCTCCAGATGAAGTAATCTGTCTTATAGGCATTTAATGGATCCTCTTTGAAGCCGGCATAGTCAGAAGGAAAGACATTCGACAAGTGGTCTCCATAGAAAACCAGAGTAATTTTTTTATCAATCTTCTCAAGTTCTGTTAAGAATTCTTTCGTTGCTTTATCTGTATCCGAAATCTTACGAACATAATTCTCCAGAAGTTGATTTTGCGCTTCTGAGTAACCTTCCCCTGAAGCTGTTATAGTGGAAGACCCAGAATAGCTCGTGTATGGCATATGGTTTTGCATGGTCAAAACACTAAAGAATTGTGACTTAGAGGGATCAATTTTATCTAAAACATCTCTATATGTTTGAGCATCTGAAACCTTGCCATCAAGAGTTTCTTGGTTGGTTAATAAATCAGCTTTATCTGTACCCGAGAGCGCATAGAAATGATCGAATCCAAGTTTATTATAGATTGAATTACGATTATAATTGGTTGCATTTTCGGGGTGAAGGGCAATTTTTTCCGGGAAGTAATTAGAAATAGAAGGAATAAACGGCATACTTGGAAAAACATCTGAATTAATCGTAGAAATATTGCTTGAAAAATTGACTTTGGGAAGTCCACTTAAAGTCTGTGCTTCCATATTGGCCGTTCCACCAGCAAAACCATTAGAATACATTAAGCCGCCCGTTGCACTTGCCTTAATTTCATCAATATTTTTCAAAGGATTTTCTGATAAAGTTGCGCCTTGGACACGGTTAGGGTTTGACAAGGATTCACTTAAAAGATAAATAACTGTTTGATCCGTGATATGCGAGGAGCGGTTTTTGTTGATTTTCTCCGCTTCATCGCTATACTTTTGAACAATCTCTTGTATTTTGGCTTGACTGTAACCTTCCGGTTCTTCCATTGCTTTACCAAATATTTGCTTTACCCAAACGTAAGAAAGAGACTTGGCACGCGCAATATTTGGTGAGCCTTTCCATAAAATATCCCCATTTGAAACTTTGATATATTGTGTTAAAATCGGCACATTTATCTGTTTATCTGGAGAGGTAAAGTTTCGGAAGTTTTGAACTAAGGGAAAAGCAAGAACGATAAGAATGATCGCTGTCCATCCTCTTTCTTTCCAAGACATTATCTTACCTTTGAAAAATTTTCGGCTTAATAAAATAACAAGAGTTACAAGGACTAAAAGTACTGTCGCAGCTACAGCTACCAATTTTAAATCAACGAAAGAGAGTAAAGACTTCAGATTCATTAACCATGAAAGTTCTGAAACATAAATAGGCTCTTGTCGCTCAGAAAATTTTATTGCATTTCCGACAGTAAAACTTCCAAAGACGAGAATTATAACCGCCGTAGCAATCATGTAACGATTAAGCAGCAAATAGATAGCCATAAAAATCAAAGTTAAAACTAAAATTTGGAAAAGGCTTACTCCCGCCACAACATACCCATAAATCATCGGCGCTGCTTCAACTCTCATTGATGCTTGAATAAAATAGTTAAATATCAGAGCCAGAAGTAAACTGCTTGTTAAAGCCATTGAACAGTTTACTTTGTTGGCTTTAAATGCTTGAACCCCTTTGACAATAAAATAGCTTAGAACACAAATAACAATAAAAGCGAAAAGAAAATTTCCATAAAGACGTAAAAAGTCATCACGTCCTACAATATTGTTTGCGACATAAACCAAGCGTAGATTTCCTGCAGAATTTGTCGGTCCAAAGCCTGTATTCCAAACTAAACGACGGGTCATATGATCAAGAAAGGCCACACTCGTCAGCAAAGCCATATAGAAATGTTCAACTTTAATATCCGCAGCAATATTGGATACTTTTTTTAATTTCTTATTGTCAGGTATATGTGTAACCAATCCTATAGCTAAAAGAAGCACACAAGCTAAAGGAAAGTATCGTTCAACCAACAGATTTAAATTTAAGGAAATATAATCTGTTCTAAAAGCTGCATTATTTATATTCTCAACTAGAATCATCGAAAGATGAAAAAGATAATAAGCAATTAAAACACAAGGGACAGCAATGATTCTTTTCCAGTCCAAGAGCTTGTTTTCCCCCCTCGAACGTCCTGCGACCTGCATCATCCAAATATCTTTATTCTTTACAAAAATAAGTGCCAGATAAACAAGACTGAAAAAGCCAACAATACTATAAGCTAAAAGTAAAAAACTAACTGGAGTTGAGTAAGACACTCCCTCAGGTAAAACATGCTCAAAGTTTACACTAGATAAACCTATAAATAAGGAGAATATCGCAATAATTTGCAATATTCTTTCCTTTTTACTTATATTACTATACTTTTGCATAAGTTTCATTATAGCATAGGAGACAACTTCAAATCCACCGATATACAAGGGTTATATAAAAAGGGCATTACTGGATTTTTCAAGCGCACATTCTTTGAGATAGTCATTGCATATAAAAAAAGCCCCAGAGGGACTTTTTTCGTAATTTGTCAGAATATTAAACAGAAAACTGCTCCATCAATTCCACCTCAGGATATTTATCTTTAAACCAACGCATGGCAAAGTCGTTTTCAAAGAGGAAGAGCGGGTGATCGAAGCGATCTCGTGCAAGGATATTACGGCTTGACGACATCTTTTCATCCAAATCTTCAGGTTTAATCCAACGGACTGTCTTGCTCCCCATTGGTGTCATGATGATTTCTGAATTATACTCGTTCTCCATCCGGTGTTTGAACACTTCAAATTGCAGTTGTCCAACTGCACCAAGCATGATTTCCCCTGTCGTGTAGGTTTTGTAGAGCTGTATCGCCCCTTCTTGTACCAACTGCTCAATCCCTTTTTGGAATGATTTTTGCTTCATGACATTTTTAGCAGTCACGCGCATGAAAAGTTCCGGTGTGAAAGTGGGTAGCGGTTCAAAAGGCGTTTTAAGTTTACCTGTGGTCAGTGTATCACCAACCTGATAAGTCCCTGTATCGTAAACCCCAATGATATCACCTGCTACAGCATTTTCGACATTTTCACGAGATTCTGCCATAAACTGAGTAACGTTTGAAAGTTTGACTTGTTTCCCTGTACGAAGGAGTTTCACGCCCATTCCTCGCTCAAATTCGCCCGATACAATCCGCACAAAGGCAATCCGGTCGCGGTGACGGATATCCATGTTGGCTTGAATCTTAAAGACAAATCCTGAGAATTCTTCACGTAATGGATCGATGATTTCATCCTCAACAGTCTTATGTCCATTAGGCTCTGGTGCGTAAGTTAAGAAGGTGTCCAAGAAGGTTTCAACCCCAAAGTCTGTCAAGGCCGAACCAAAGAAGACAGGTGTCAACTGACCCGCAAGTACTTCTTCCTCGTCAAATTCATTCCCAGCATCAAGTAAGAGTTCCGCATCTTCCATGGCTTGTGCGTAGAAAGGATTACTTGTCAGTGGGTGGCTGGCATCAATCTCACCATTTTCTCCAAATTCGATGAAGCGCTGACCGTTTTCAGGCTGATAAACTTCAATACGTTTGTTATAAAAGTCATAGAGACCTTGGAAATTTTTCCCCATACCGATTGGCCAGTTCATTGGCACAGAAGCGATACCCAAGATATCTTCCAATTCACTCAGTAAATCCAGGGGTTCACGTCCATCACGGTCCAATTTATTAATAAAGGTAAATACAGGAATGCCGCGGCGTTTCACAACTTGGAAAAGTTTTTTAGTTTGGGCCTCAATACCTTTGGCGCTATCGATCACCATGACTGCAGCATCAACGGCCATCAAGGTACGGTAAGTGTCTTCTGAGAAATCCTCGTGTCCTGGTGTATCCAAGATATTCACGCGCTTACCAGCATAATCAAACTGCATAACTGATGAAGTCACAGAAATCCCACGTTCTTTTTCAATGTCCATCCAGTCCGATTTTGCAAAATTTCCTGTTTTACGTGCTTTGACAGTTCCAGCCTCACGGATGGCTCCACCAAATTTAAGGAGTTGTTCTGTTATTGTTGTTTTACCAGCATCCGGGTGACTGATGATGGCAAAGGTACGGCGTTTTTTTATTTCTTCTGCTCTATTCATTTTTTAACCTATTCTTATCAAAATATATGCCTTATTATTATAGCAAAAAAACAGGGAAACTGTTCTTTATCAATTGCTATATGGCCTTTAGGAGCTTTGTGATGTTTTTAATTCATTAAAAGAGCCACGATAATTCCTAAAATTGCGCCACCCAAGACTTGAAAAGGTGTATGACCCAGAAGTTCTTTTAAGGCTTTTTCCGCATTTATCTTAGGGTTTTCAATTGTTTTGATAATAATATTTAAAATATAAGCATGAGTCCCTGCTTGACGCCTTATGCCTTGCGCATCATACATCACGACAAAGGCAAAAACGGTAGCAACAGCAAATACAGCGGAGTCAAAACCTTGCGAAAGACCTGTTGCTGTGGTCATAGAAACTACCAAAGCACTGTGCGAGCTCGGCATACCACCTGTAGCAAAAAGCAATCGCCAATCCAACCTACGGTAGCGAAAAATATCGACAATAATTTTGATGATTTGTGCAGCAAACCATCCCACGATAGCTGTAATTAAAATTTGGTTACTTATAATTTCAGTAAAAAAGTTCATCATCCTTCCTCTTTTCTCTTTCGTTTATAAAAATAATGCGCCTCACCTTAACTTCATTTTATACCATTTAAGCTAAATTCAATAATAAAATAGTCCCTAGATAATTTTCAGTGATTTATAAAAAAAACTACACCCTCCAAGGTGCAGTAATTTTTTTTATAGCATTGCAATTTTTCTGTATTCTTCGGCTTCTTCTTCTGTCGAAAGAACAAAGTGTCCTGGCGTAATTTCACGCAATTCACGCGGCTGCCCATCCAACTCTGTTGTTGGATCATAAGCTTGTGGGACACGGCTACGCTCTGAGATTGGATCCGGCGCAGGAATGGCACTCAACAACGATTGTGTGTAAGGGTGTAAAGCATTGTTGTAAACCTGATCAGATGTTCCGATTTCCAGAATTTTACCCCAGTGCATCACTCCGATTCGGTCAGAGATGTATTTTACCATAGATAAATCATGGGCGATGAACAGATAAGTCAAGCCTTCTTTTTCCTGAATATCACGCATTAAGTTAACAACCTGAGCCTGAATAGAGACGTCCAAAGCTGAGATTGGCTCATCAGCCACGATGAATTTAGGGTTTACCGCCAAGGCACGGGCGATACCGATACGTTGACGTTGTCCCCCTGAGAATTCATGAGGATAACGCGTCATATGGTCTTGGTTAAGACCAACGAGTTTGAGAAGTTCTTTGACCTTTTCTGTACGTTCTTCGTTATTCTTAGCCAATCCGTTTACATCAATACCTTCAGCAATGATGTCTTTGACCCGCATTCTGCCATTCAGTGAAGCTTGTGGGTCTTGGAAAATCATTTGTACTTTTTCACGGAATTTTTTCAGCTCAGCACCTTTAATCTTGCTGACATCATTGCCGTTAAAGTGGATTTCTCCTTTATTGATGTCGTAAAGTTTCATGATTGCACGGCCAATTGTTGTTTTACCTGAACCAGATTCACCTACGAGACCAAAGGTTTCTCCCTCATAGATATGAAAGGAAACGTCATTAATGGCTTTGTTGACATTCTTTTTACCTTTGTTGAAAACCAGGTCAACACCTTTGAATTCGACAAGTTTTTTTCTTTCTTCAGTCATTATTCAGCATTTCCCTTCATTTTCATTTTTTCCCAACGCATCCAGCGTTGTTGGATATTTTCAGATGGCAAAACTTTAGGTGAGCGTTCATCTAAGAGCCATGATTTTACTTGATGTGTGGGCGACACTTCAAAATAAGGGGGTTCTTCTTCAAAGTCGATTTCGAGAGCGTGTTGGTTACGTAAGGCAAAAGCATCGCCTTTTGGTGGATGAAGCAAGTCCGGAGGTGTTCCTGGAATGGAAACCAAACGTTCAACATCAGTGTCCACCGTTGGCATAGAATCGAGAAGCCCCCATGTATAAGGGTGTTGTGGGTTATAGAAAATTTCTTCTACTGTACCATACTCCACAATCTCACCTGCATACATTACGGCCACACGATCAGCAAAACCAGCTACTACCCCCAAATCATGGGTAATAAAGATAATCGATGATTCAATACGCTGTTGGAGCTCTGACATCATTTGCATGATTTGTGCTTGGATAGTAACGTCCAAAGCTGTCGTCGGCTCATCCGCGATAAGAATTTCTGGATCAGCTGCAAGCGCGATGGCAATAACTGCACGTTGACGCATCCCACCTGACCATTGGTGTGGATAGTCGTTGATGTGCTGCTCACTTTGGGGAATCCCTACAGCCTTCATCAATTCTAAAGCTTTTACTAAAGCCTCTTTCTTTTTCATCCCTCTGTGCTTGATCAATGGCTCAGCAATTTGGTTACCAATACGCATGGTCGGATCAAGCGAAGTCATCGGATCTTGGAAGATCATCGAGATTTCATTGCCGCGAATCTTTTGCCAATCTTCTTCTTTGATGTCTAAGAGATTACGCCCTTTAAAGAGAATCTCACCTTTAGGGATCACGGCATTTGCTGCATTAAGGCCCATAAGCGTTTTCGTGGTTACAGATTTCCCTGAACCTGATTCACCAACGATAGCTAAGGTTTCCCCTTTTTTCAAATCAAACGAAACATCACGGATGGCTTTGACCTTCCCAGCATATGTTTTGAAATGAACATGCAGATTTTTTACTTCAAGTACTTTTTCTTCTTTTTCAGTCATTTTACTTCCTCATTTCTTAGTCTTGGCCTGATTTTGGATCGAAAGCGTCACGTAAGCCATAACCAAAGAGGAAGAAGGCGAGTGACAGGAGAGACAAGACTACTGCAGGTACTGCAACTTGGAATGGATAGAATTGCAAGCTTTGAATACCATCTGAAATCAATGAACCTAGCGATGCTGTTGGTGGTTTAACCCCCAAGTTAATCGCTGAAAGAACCGCTTCAAAGAAAATTACCGATGGAATATCAAACATAATTTGTACGATAATAACACCTAACATGTTTGGAATAAGGTGTTTAACCATGATTTTGAACGGGCTGGCACCTAAGGTTTTCGCAGCAAGAACAAACTCACGTTCCTTGAGTGATAAGGTCATATTCCTTACCTGGCGGGCAATCCCTGTCCAGATGAAGAGACCAATCGCAAGGACGATCGAAACGATACCTTGCCCAAGCAAGAGCCCAAACATAGTTACAATAACCAAACTTGGGATAGAGCTTATGATCTCAATGATACGTTGCATAACCGTATCCACTTTTCCGCCAATCCAACCGGAGATTAAACCATAAGTAATCCCGATCAGTACGTCAAAGACGATAGAGGCAAAGGCGATAATCAAGGAAATCCGTAAACCAACGATTGTCCGTTTGGCAATCGAACGCCCTAAAGAATCTGTACCAAAGATAAAAGATTCACCTTCTGGTACATTTTGTACTTGGTAGAGATCTTCTGCGATTGTACTCCCTGGCGCTGCAAAGTTACCGTTCCAGCCAGGAATATTCACATTCCCAAGCTTAGGAGGTAAGTTTTTATAAGTTTGAACCGCATTCGGATCAAAGTTATTGGCTGCTGATTGTGGGACAAAAAATGTTGAAACCACAGAAAACAACAAGGTGAAGATAACGACAACCATCGCTACCATTGCTACTTTATTTTTCTTAAAACGTCGCCATGCATCTTGCCAAAAAGTGAGGGCAGGTTTTGCGATCATTTCACTCGCTTCAAAATCACGGTTTGTTACAAGTTTAAATTTACTATTAATATTTTCCATTTTCTCCCCTCCTTTCTAGTCTAAACGTACACGTGGATCAACAAATGCTGTAATAATATCGGTGATCAAAATCATCGCCATCAGCATTACGGCATAGACAACTGTAGTCCCCATGATGACTGGGAAATCTTTTGAAGGAATCGACTGTACAAACTGTTGACCAATACCAGGAATCGAGAAGATTGACTCGATAAGAACAGAACCTGTCAAGAGCCCAGCACTCATTGGGCCAATCAGTGTCAGCATTGGAATCAATGAGTTACGGATCGCATGTTTCCATAAGACTTCACGATCAGATAAACCTTTGGCACGTGCCAGAAGGATATAGTCTGATGAAAGCGACTCTATCATCTGTGCACGGACAAAACTCATGACCTGTGACATTGGAGCAAAGGAGAGCGCAAGCGACGGTAAGATAGTTTGTGCAAATGTTCCCCAGCCTGATACGGGAAGAAGTTCCCAAGTATAACCAAAGTAGAGGAGGAGTAAAGTACCTACAATGAAGGAAGGTACTGAGAAGAAGACTGTAGAGATAATACTTAACAGTCCATCTACCCATGTGTTTTTGAAGCGGGCAGCAACAACACCAAAGAATGTTCCGACAACGACACCGATAATCAAGGCTTGGAAACCAAGTTGTGCTGAGACCGGAAGACGTTGTGCGATCATTGTGCTTACAGGTTGGTTGGCAAAGGTAAATGATGTACCGAAGTTACCTGTGAAAGCATTTTGGAGATAAATGAAGTACTGCACAATAAGAGGTTTATCTAAACCATATGCAACATTTAATTGTTGAATTTGCTCTGGAGTTAATTTGGGGTTATTAAAGGGTGTTCCTGGCATTACCTGCATCAGGAAGAAAGTCGCTGTAATAACTACAAATAATGTTAAGAGCATCAATAAGATACGTTTTACAAGATATTTAGCTAACATATAAAAATTCCTTAATAAAAACACGAAAAGTAGGCCTAATAAGCCCTACTTATTCGTTTGATGTTAGTGCCTACTATTTTTCGATGTAAACACCTTTGAGATCGTAAGACAAACCTGTTGAGTTGAATTGCAAACCTTTAAGGTGTTGGTTACGGAGTGCTGGTGTTGCACGGTAATACAGTGGGTTGATGCTTGATTCATTAAAGAGTGCTGCTTCAGCATCTTTATATGCTGAATCACGTGCTTTGTCATCCAAGACTACTGGCAATGTCGATGCTTTTGTCCATGCTGCTTGGTATGCAGGATTTACAAATTTACCGTCGTTATAACCTGAGCCATCTGCAAAGAGTTGCAAGAATGTTGATGGTTCAGCGTAGTCACCACCCCAGAGTGAGAGAACCACATCAAAGTTTTGGTTTTGTGAATCTTTCAAACGTTGTTGGAAAGGTACGATTTTTTGAGTAAGTGTCAAGCCTGGCAATGTTTTAGAAAGTGAAGCTTGCAAGAAGTCAGCAACAGATTTTGAAACTGGCGCATCTGCATCGGTTGTGTACTGAATGTTCAGTGATGTCACACCAATTTCTTTCAGACCTTTTTCCCAAAGTTCTTTAGCTTTTGCCGCATCAAAATTGTAATCCTGTTTTGCAAATTCAGCGAAATCTTTACCATCTGCTGTGACAGACATACCTGCTGGTGTGAATGTTTGTGCTACTGTACCCGCTGGAATGAATTGATCAACGATACTCTTACGGTCAGTCGCAAGATTCAAAGCATCACGGATATTTTTATTTTGCAATGCTTTAGCTACTTCTGGGCTTGTTGTACCACCGCCTGATTGGTTATATTGAAGGTAAGCCGTTGTTGCTTCTTTCAAGACCACAAGATCTTTACCATCATTGTAACCTTTATTAGCGTTGTATAAGTCCATAGTACCTAAGCTGGCTTGGTCCAATTTACCTTGTTTGAAGAGTTGAACTGCTGTGTTCGGGTTAGATTGAACAGTGTAATCAATTTCGTCTGATTTCACATTGTCTTTGTCATAGTAATCTGGGTTTTTCACAAGAGAATAACTGTTGTTTGTTCCTGTCCAGCCAGCATCTTTTTTGAAGATGAACGGTCCAGAGTAAACGACTTTATCAGATGAAGTTCCATATTGTTTACCAAATTCTTCAACAGCTGATTTGTTTACAGGATAGTAAACGCTGTTTGCCAAAAGGAATTTAAAGTAAGGTGTTGGTTGCGTCAAAGTAATCACCAACTCGTGGTCGCCATTAGCTTTCACACCCAACTGGTTAAGATCTTTAATCTTACCTGTGTTAATTTCATTGGCATTCTTAATGTTACCAAGCAAGTAAGCGTATTGTGAACCTGTTGCAGGGTTTACAGCACGTTGCCATGAATAAAGGAAGTCTTTTGCTGTCAATTCATCGCCGTTTGACCATTTCAAGCCATCACGCAAAGTGATGGTATATGTCAAGCCATCATCAGAGACCTTAATATCCGATGCCATCGCATTTTGCGCCACACCTTTGTCATCCACACGTGTCAATCCTTCTTGGGTATTCCCGATGAAGAGGTTTGAGTAAGTGTCTGTAGCCAAGCCCGAATCCAATGTAGCAATATTTGTCGGAACGGAAAGTTGTGGGTTAGCTGTCTTAGAGCCACCTCCGCCATTTCCACATGCTGCCAAGAGCCCGACCGAAGCCAGGGCAAGTGTTCCTAATGATACTTTTTTCCAATTATCCATGTAACATCCTCTTTCTGTTTGACTTATCCGACAATTTGCATTTGTTTATTATTGTCTGAAAATTTATTATGTTCTCTATTATACTTAATTCAATCTGAATTGTAAAGACTTTTCTACATATTTTTTCTAAATTTTTGCCATTTAAATTTTTTATACGCCATTCCCGAACATTATCTGACAATTTCACAATATAACTTCACTCTTAGCACAAGACTACTTTTGAAAAAGCAAAAAAGCGAGGCTAATTCTCCTCGCGCTTCCTGCGTATTATCATTCTAATCTGCTAAAGCAGAAAGAATGATAATAAAAAAGCACTTGCGTGCTTAGTTTTGTAACTCTTCAACGATTGTTCCTAAATTCATGCTGTTAGAGCCTTTGAGCAAAAGTTGATCTTGAGGTTGAAGCGTATTTTGAATCGCCTCGGTCAATTCATTAAGATCGGTAAAGTACGATACTTTATCTTCTGGTAATTCTGCCAGCAAATATTTCATCAAGTCGCCATAGAGGTAAACGTGGTCCATTTTGGAGAAATCAATTGCTGAAGCAATGCCTGCGTGAAGTCCTGGAGCTTGTTCCCCTAGTTCGAGCATATCAGCAAGAACAGTGAGTTTACGTCCTCCTACATTTTTCGGAAGAGCTTGGAAGGTTTCCAAGATAAGTCTCATGGCCGTTGGGTTAGCATTGTAAACATCACTAAGAATATCTGCGCCATTACTTGCCTTCTTCCACTCGGTCCGGTTACGTGTCAAGGCAACATGCGAAAGCGCGTGTTTAATTTTAGCCTCGTCAACGTCAAGTAAAGTCCCCACATAAGCTGCGAGCATTGCATTAGTTGCATTAAATTTACCCGGCACAGGGATTGTCATTTCTTCCTCTAAGAAGTTTGCGGTAAAACTGAGTTGTTCCTTGTGTTCGATAAGCTGTGTGACAAAAATATCCTCATCTGGTCCAAAACGCGTAATTTTTGTGTCTGTGGGTAAATACTTATTAATAATCTTATCTGCAGGCACAATAAGTTCGCCATCAGGGCGCAAGCCCGCCTTAATTCCAAGCTTCCCTTCCGCAATTTTCTCACGTGTACCGAAAAATTCCAAATGCGATTCCCCAATAAGCGTGACAAGAGCAATTTTTGGCTTCGCTATTTTAGATAGAAGATCAATATCCCCCAAACGATCCATGCCCATCTCCAACACGATTTTTTCAGTATCATCAGGCATATGAAGAACGGTATAAGGCATTCCAATTTCGTTATTGTAATTGCCTTGTGTCTTATAAGTCTTATATTTTTCCGAAAGGACGGCCTGAATCATGTCTTTGGTTGTGGTTTTCCCATTTGATCCCGTCACAGCAATTACTTCTACTGCTGTTTTTTCTAGGTAATACTGGGCTAATTTTTGGAAAGCTTCCAGACAATCCTCAACACGTAAGTGGGGTTGAACTACTTCTTGTTCTGCAAAGGTCGCAAGAGCTCCTTGTGCAAAGGCCGTGTCAATAAACGTATGACCATCTCTTGCACCTTTAAGGGGCAAAAAGAGATCGCCTTTTTGGATTTTGCGGCTGTCAAACTCAATATTATGAATTTCTGTATTTGCCAATTCTGACCAATTATTTGTTGCGCCGACAACGCGGGCTATTTCGTGTAGTGTTAGTTTCATGATGAGTTTATTATATCAAAAGTCCTTTCATAACGCACCGATTCGCCATAAAAATACAGTGTATGGTTGTCAACTGTAGCCTTATAACCTCTGCTCGAAAACAATTACTTTTTAATAATCATTTTTATGGCCTGACTTATTTTCTTCTCACGTTCTTTTTCATCGTCACCTTCTAAGAGTAGCAGGCAGTTTTGTAAATTTTCAGCTACAATCAGACCGATTAGACTGTCTAAGCTTGAACGTACTGCTTTAAGTTGTGTCACTACAGCATCACAATCTTTTTCTTCTTCCAGCATGCGCAACACGCCTTGCAGCTGACCATCAGCTCTTTTCAATCTATTTTTGGTCTTGCTGTCGTAAATTGTTCCCATGTGTATCTCCTCTTTCCTCTCATTATATAGGGCAACTCATAATTTGTCAAAAAGAGTGTGCTCATCCCTCGCACCACGCGCTTTACTCCATCATTCTAATCTGCTAAAGCAGAAAGAATGATAATAAAAACTTCAGGTTCGTGGCCTGAAGTTGTTCTATTTTTTTATAAGAGGTGACTTTCACGAATTTCGAAGGCTTCTTGAGCCAGAGAGACAAGTTCTTCAATTAACTCACTGTAGGAAAGTCCCATATTTTCCCAGAGCAAGGGGTACATTGACCATTGTGTAAATCCTGGAATTGCATTAATCTCGTTGAGATAGATATCTCCTTTTTGATCATAGAAAAAGTCACAACGGGAGAGCCCTGCACCATTCATAGCTTGATAAGCCTTTTCAGCATAATGACGCATTTTCTCTGCGACTTCTGCTGGAATATCCGCAGGAATTGCCATTTCGATTTTATTATCGATGTATTTTGAACGGTAGTCATAAAAATCAACATCTTTAACCACTTCACCAGGTAGTGTTGAACGTACTTTGCCACCATTTCCTAAAACGGCACATTCGATTTCGCGCGCATTAACCCCTTGTTCAATCACCACACGGTTATCATATTTGTAAGCTTCTGCAAGCCCTGCTTCTAACTCTTCTAAGCTGTTTACTTTAGAAATGCCGACGCTTGAACCCATATTGGCTGGCTTGACAAAAACAGGGAAAGTCAGTTTATCTTGAACTTCTGCATGAATTTTTTCTTGATTTTCATCAGCATATGCCGCAACATAAGGAACTTGCGGTACACCTACAGCGGTAAACACATGCTTAGCTAAAAGTTTATCCATCGTACTGCTGGCCGATAAAATATTTGGACCAACATAAGCCAGGCGCATAATTTCTAAGAAGCCTTGAATTGAGCCATCTTCACCCATAGGGCCATGTAAAACAGGGAAAACAACTGCATCTTTTTCATAAATGTCCGATGGGGCAACTTTTTGTTCTGACTTGACCGTTTGATTGGTCATTAATTTTTCATTTTCTGCGGGTGTTTCAGTGAATTCTTGTGTTTTGATAAAATCACCAGCTTGACTGATGAAGTAAGTCTTCACTCTAAACTTGTCATAGTTCACTGCGCGCATTACGCTTTCAGCTGAAAGAACGGAAACTTCTCGTTCTGCACTTCGACCGCCATATAATAAAATCAATGTTTCTTTTGACATAATTTTCTCCACTTAAATTTCCATACGATTTTCAACTGCTTTGGACAGGGTAACTTCATCCGCATACTCAATGTCTGAGCCGACTGCAAGGCCACGCGCTAAGCGCGTCACTTTGATTCCGGCGGGTTTAATCATCCGTGAAAGATACATCGCCGTTGCTTCACCATCAGATGTTGCATTTGTCGCGAGAATAACTTCTTCTACTTCACTCTCACCCATGAGGCGAGTTAAGAGGCTTTTTACGTTAATCTCGTCCGGTCCAATACCATTCATGGGGCTAATCGTGCCATGTAAAACATGATACAGCCCTCTATATTCGCGAATTTTCTCCATTGCTAAGACATCTTTACTTTCCTCTACAACCAATATGGTTGTACGATCACGCAGAGGATCTTCACAGATAGCACAGGGATCACTCTCTGTCAGATTACCGCAGACGGAGCAAAAACGTAAATCACGTTTTGCTGAAATAAGGTTTCGGGCAAATTCATTGACATCTTGATCATCCATTCCAATCGTGTGAAAGGCGAGACGTGTTGCTGTTTTTTGTCCGATACCGGGCAGTTTGCTAAAGCTTTCTATAAGTTTAGCGATTGGTTCTGGATAGAAAACCATTATTTCTCCTCTCTTCCTTATTCTTCCTAAAACAGCTCTATGACTGAATTAAAAAGTATTTTAAGAAAGAAATATTTTCCTTTATCTTCCTTCACTTTCCTTACTTTTCGGTTAGTATTTGGTTAGTGAAAATATAATAAATTAAAGATTTATTTCTTCTAACTTCTCTTGCATTGTGTCACGCATTTTCTTTGTAACATGTGAGTATATCTGAAGCGTTATTTTTTCATTTTTGTGTCCTACTCTATCCATAATTGAGCGTAAAGGTAACCCCATCTCAATCAGCATAGAAATATGAGAGTGTCTTAGCATATGCAAGAAATATCTCCCCTCTCCTAAAACATCAGTACATATTTTTTTCAAATGCTTACTTACAGTATTAGTAACCATAATATTACCACATTCATTGACAAAAACAAACTCCTCATTTGGAACTGTATCAATAAAATATTTGATAATTTCTATACAGCGTTGATTAAGCGCTACATCTCGTATTGAACTATATGTTTTAGGAGAATTTAGCTTCCGTTCCTGCTCTCTTACACTTGTATGATCTAACGTATAAGCGATATGAATACTCTTATCTTCAAAGTTCACATATTTTTTTTGGAGTGCTAGAAGTTCTCCCATACGTATCCCCGTTAAAAAAAGAAACTCAATAACCATTGTCGCTCTTTTATTTCCACATTCTTCATACGCATATTTTAAAACTTGTCGCATTTCATCCATTGTTAAGAATTTATTTTTTGAACGCTCATATTCTTCAAAAGTTTGAACAGTACGTGGCAATATAACCTTTTCAACTGGATTATTTTCAACGTAACCCACTGCTCTTGCATAATCAAACATCATCTTTAGTTCCGCTTTTCGCTTACGCTTCAACTCCGTACCACTATCTACATTCATTAATAATTTCTGAATTTGTGATGATTTAACTTCTGATACATTCACAGGAAAAAGCTTTTTCATTATTTTTCTAAAAGATTTATCTTGCACATAAAATGTAGAGCCTTTTATCTCCTGCTTACGTATATCACTCCATTCATTATAAACTTCTTCAAATGTTTTATATTCTATTAATTTTTCAGTAGATTCAGTGTCATTTAAAATTTTATCAATTTTTAAAGCTAAAGTCGTTCTAGCATGACCTTGTGAAATTCTATTTTTAGAATTCAATGTAATAGAAACTTGTCGCCATTTACCATCATTATCACGAAATTTTTCGTAATATCGATACTTCCCATTAGGTGTCTTTCTTACGAACATTCTTATCTCCTTTTACCCATAGCAAAAGAATAAAGATAGGTTAATTATACCACAACTTATTCTTACATCTTGCTTTCATATAATTCTTGTTTATAAAGTAGAAACTCATCATACCCTTTAATATGTACTAGAGTTCTACATTGCGATGGATGCCTTATATATTTTTTAAAATCACCAGTTCGCCTCATTTCCGTTAAATCATTATTTAAAGTTTTTTTCTTTACTCCAAAGATTTTACAAATCCCATCCTTATCAACAAATACATTTTGCAATTCGTCCATATATTTATCCCTCTTTTCATCTAAGTATTTTAATACAAAAAAATAAGGGCGAGATTTCTCCCACCCTTAATATTCACCGATTTTATTTTAATAACTTATAATTCTTGTCTTACATATTTCCCCTCCTTATCTTTTTTCACTATAAACTTCTCTAAAATCTCGCTTTTACAGTAAGCTATCGCCCCTCCTGTATAATTAAAGTTTTCATCTAATGAAAAAGACACATAATCATATTCAGGATAAATAGACCTCTCAGGTACGTCTGAACAGTACAAGCTCACAAATCTATTTCCTCTTAATCTGTAAACAATCATTTAGCCCTCCGATTTTATTTCTGAAATAAATTTTTTTAGAGTGCTCAGATAAGAATTATAATCAAATACCAAACTATTTATATTTCCGATTAAGTCCGATATATCTTCTTTTCCTTTATACCTTAAAAGATTTGCTTTTGTTTCAAGAAAATAGCGTTCCAAATGGTCAATATCAATAATCGTATCATTAAGATAACTTGGAATTTCACTCTCTTTCATTTCATCTAAGGACTCAGGATAAACTTTTCCATATCCTTTACTCAAATAATCAAATGAATTATATGTTAACTCAGTACCTAAGCTATTTATTGAAGCCAAGTTATCAACCCTCATCTTAAACATTTTTAAACCCTTTAAAAGCTTTTCATAACTTTCTTGAATAACTGCAATGCGATTACGGTATTTTATACTATTCTTCATTCTATCCCTCCAATTTTAATTGATAAGACTTTCCATTAATCCAGTGCATAGAACCTAATTGCCTAGCTTTCTGTAATGTAGAATTTATCGAAAGACCGTTTTTTTCTAAGTCTTCCGCATAACCTCTTACATATCGAACACAGTTATCTAAGTAATTCAAAAAGACTTCCAAACGTTGACTATATCTTTTATCTAAAGTCACTAAAAAACTCACAAACTCAGACATAATAGTGATTGCTCTATCATCTTTACTTTGATAATCGTATATGTTTTGTTCTAATTTTCCCCATGCTTCACTGGATAATGTCATTGTAGACTGGCGCATAAGTTCAATTTTCCGTTCATAAGCAATCACTTTTTCACACCATTGAATGACATCAGATAGTCTGGCATAAGGAGGTAAAGATAATTCCTGTTCAATCTCCCTTAACCGCTTATCAAAAGCCATATATTTCATATTCCATTGACTCTCCGCATTTTTCACTTGATTACGAAGTTTTGTTAGATCCATAATTTCTAATATCCAGAACGTTCGACAAGTTCAGTTACTGGTGCGATATACTCTGCTACGAAACTAGTATATTTAACGAAATCTTCACTACCTATATTTTTATAACGGATAATCACGGTATGATTTCCACATCTATAAATAGTCCTGCTATCATTAACACTAATACAGCGAAATATCAGATGCTTATAATAGCTAACATTCATAATTTTTACGTAACCTGAAAAACCCTGAACTTCTTTCTGCCCTGACGTTGCAAGTTCAATAAATTCTGATAAATTTTTTTCATTCATAATTGTTCTACCTCTTGTTTTGCTTGTGTGAAAAGCCTCTCTACACTTTTAATAGTTTCATAAGCAACTTGTTCTACTTGATTCCCCCAATATGAAAAGACCTGCCTTATGACAAGTCTTTATTCTTATTATTTGCAATAAAATGAGCGGTTGACTCATCTCTTATTCTATTTGTTTTCAAATAGTCCTCCTTAATTCATTAACGGGAACTGCACATCACTAATTTTATAGCCATCCCCTATCGTTTCTACAGATATTTTCAATACCTGTGGTACAACTTGATTATCATTAAGTGTATAAGACACTAAAACCAAGTAATCATATTGCCCACCACTATAAATCTCTGATGAAGTAACATGTGAACTCATTTTTATATCTTTTTCTGGCTCAACTAAATGTAATTTCTTTTGTACTGTTTCATTACAAAATTCCTTAGTAGCTTGATTACGTTCACTCTCTGAGGAATAATTATAGTAACTCTCAATAAAATTATTAATCACATCTTTTGGATCAGATGTATTTTCTAAAGCAATTTCAGAACTTGAAGATGTTAGGTTAGTTGAAGAGCTTTGAACAGTGACATCTTGTTTGCTTTCAGGCAAAGAATTCTCCTTACTTTCCTGTTTATTTTTAGGAACAAGAAAGACAACAGCCAACACAACAAGTATTAATATAAGTATTCTTTTTTTCACTTTTTATCTCCTTGGGGTGGAATTGCAATACTTGTAATACTGCTATCCCACGTACGATTCATTTTCTGCACGATTTGGACACCGCCTACGTTTTGCTCATAAGTAGTGAAATTGTTACCTTTTACACTGCCAATCACTCCCGTGTGTCCGTAAGGATTTTCACTTGCTGAACCTGCCACAGCACCAAATCCCCAATTGACAACTGCACCCGCTACAAGGTCACTCGCTTTTGGCTTCATAATAACTTTCCAACCATGAGAAGTAAAAGCACTAAAGTTATCTGAGCCAATATTAAAGGCACAAAGACCTTGAAGATGAAAACCACTGATACTGTTCACATAGTAATCAGACAAAGCATAACACTGTCCTGTCCCTACCTTTTTGCCTAAGACATCATTAAGTAATTTTATGTCACCACCTGATGAACCTGAGCCATTAAAATAGGCATACCACTGATTAGCAAGTTGAGAAATCATTTCAAGGTTAGTCTGTCCATCACTAAGACTAACTCCCTCATAATATTGTGACCAATCTTTAGCACCTTGGACTGGGTCTTTAGTTTTACTCAATAGTGCCTTCACTTTTGAGTAAGAACCGTTAAGCTCTTTATCCATAAGTTTAAATTCATTCTCAAGTGTTAAAGTTGACAAGTCCATACCTTGTATTGATCCCTCAGAATGAATACGGTCACCATTAATAAAGCTTCCCCAACCCGACCATTGAAAAAGACCTGCGACACCTCCCGCTGGATTAATAGCTTGTGGGTCAAACATACTCTCACGCTGACCAACTGCTAAAGCCCCTGAAGCCCCTGCTGAAGTAAACTTATGCTCCTTCATCAAATGCTCATAAGTTTGTGTAGCAACCTGCAAAGCTTGACCTGTAACTGGAGGTGTACCGTTTCCTGATATATTAATATCTCCGTCATCCTCAACTTTAGCACCTACAAGAAGAGCTAAAATCATGAAAAAGCTTATAAATACACCCACAACAGCAATAAGAGGACTCAACCAAAGAAAATTTTTAAATTTTATTTTTTTCTTTATCATAATTATATTTAGTCATTCTCCTTTGCACTCGTTCACTCGTTGTCTGCTTCTTCTGTGCCTTTTTACGTTCAGTAGCTCTCCTCAACATTTCACGTTGCATTTCCAGTTTTTCTTTTGCTCTTCTACGAGCTTTCAAACGTTCTTCTTGAAGTTTTTCATCACTCTTACGTTTAATTTCATCCTCATTTTTCGATTGAGTATAGTTCCCTAAACGTTTTTCAACCATTAACTTACGTTGCTCTAATTGATTATTCGTACGCTTCTTCTTGGCTAGAAGTTTTTTCTTATATTCAGGATTACTATTAGCATAAGCATTTTTAATAGCAGACATGCCTTTATTTTCGCCATTTAATTTTTTATCAATTTTAGATAAACGTTTTTCATCCGCATTACGGTTTAACAATGAAGAGGCATTAGCTTTATTGAATTCTTCGCTATCTTTTGGATTTTCTAACTTCTTGTTATCTCTACTTTGAGATTTATTACGAGTTGCATTCATCACTTTATAAGGTGCTGACTTCACATTTTTTGCTGTTGAAGCTAAAGCCATACCACCTGCAGACATTGCAAGTCCAACAGGTGCAGTTTTCTTAAGAGCTTGCCCTGAGTTAGAAATCATTCTTCTACCTTTATTCAATCTTGAATTAAGATTTGCACTAATACCTGAGCTTTCAAAGATTTTGCCAATTTTACGGCGATAACGATACATTAAGTAGTAAATCAAGAATTTTAAAATCACTGTAAAGAAGTAATCATTTATATTGACTTTGACTAATACTCCAGTGATTAACCCATCAAAGATAAACATGATGGATGAAGCAGAGGTTAAAAGTATCGAAAGAACTAAAACAGTAAAAATTTCTTTGATTAGATTTCCTAAAACTTTCTCAAACGTAGGAAACAATGAAAGAATGGCTGCAAATGCTCCTAAAAACAGCAAAAGAAGAACAACCAATTGTAAAGCAAATGAACCGATTGAAAAACCAAGAAGCAATGTACCATATAAAAGGGCATTGAGTAACGCTCCAATAACTGTACAAAACTTATCACCAAATGAACTAGAGCCTAAGTGCTTGTCTTTCCATTCTTTTTCATACTTTTTCAAGTCTTCATCTTCATGTTTTTCTAGTAAAGTTTTATAGCGATCATCTTTCAAAGCCTGTTCTTGACTATCAAAGTTAAGAGCTATAAACGGCTTCATTAATAGAATATCTAAGGTATCATCTGCCGAAGTTTTTTCTACTCCTGCAATGTTTACGGAGCTTACTATTTCTTTATTGACCTGTGCCAAATTAGTATTTAGATTTTTTATAATTGTAGGACCAAATGCAAAGAAAGAAGCACTTGTTAAAAGTATAATTAATACTTTCATTACAATTTGACCAAAAGCACCTTTTACGAACCCCCACATTAAATAGCATACAAGTCCCCCTGCAATTGCATAAATCAAACCTGAATTAAACAATTGCGTATATAAAGTTTTACTGCTATCAAAGATTACTGAAGACCAAGTGTTAATTAAATCCTGACCTTCTAAACTTGTTTTCACAATAGATACAAAATCATATATCTTTTGAACTGGAAAGAATAGCCCCTGAATAAAAGTATGTATCAGAGCTGCGATTGCTTCACTGATATTAAATTTACTATCCCCTGTAAAAGCATAAGAAGTAAAATTATTAAAGTCAGTTGTTGCATCCGCAAATGCAACCGTTGGTGAAAGCAAAAAGAAAAAGCTTATTAAAGCCAATTTAATTTTTATTTTCATATCTTCCTCCCTTAAGATACAGATTTCAACGTTGTGTTCACTGTGTCATAGAGTTTCATTATATCTTCATGTAGTCCATCTACAGTCATACGTGCAACTCGAGAAAATACATCAAGATAGATACATTGTCCCATTGTCATATTTGACATCCAAAGCAAAGTCGTTTCATTAATCGGTATTTTTAGATATTTTAAAACATCTTCTACTTCTGATTTTTCTAAAAAGGCAAACACTTTCCCAAAAGAAGTGGTGTCATCTTCCGTCACAATATCATTAATAGATTGCGTAATATAGAAGAGTGTATTGTTTTCTGAACGACCAACCCGCTTCATACGTTTTAATATTCCTCGCCCAATATCACTAGAATTAAAGAACCATGCTTCATCAAAGAATTCAACTGTTTCTACATTACGGTCTTTCTTACCGAACTCTGTACAGAAATAACCTAAGGCATACATAACAGCAAGTGATTTTTTCTGATAAGAAGTTGGTATATCGCCCTTGCTTGGCAAATCCAAACCTGAGATTTCTAAAATAGTAATACGCTCCTTCAAACTCACTGACCTATTTTGACCATAAGAGAAAACAAGCGATACTAAAGTACCGTCAGACATAGACAATAAAAATTGAGCTGTAGACTTCACTTCTTTATCTCCATGCTCAACAAGATAATCAAAGACATGTTTTAAACCGACTCTTTCACCTGCAGAACGTTTCGCTAGGAAAATATCCATTGCATTTTTAAAGGATGTCAAGAAATCTTGAGAAACTTCTGCAAGTTCATCTATGATATTTTCAGCCAAATCATAACAGGCTGTATCGTCCATCAAGAAAACTAAAGGATCAAGCACTCCTTGATTATTTTTATCTTCTGCATTTAAAGTTACAAAATTAATCAAATCAATATATTTTATAAGTGCCTTCCTTAACTTACTAGGATTTTCATCTTGCAAGAACTCTTTCTTGACCTGTTGGAACTGTCTTCTCATTTCCATTTTAGGGTCAATGTATAGAACTTCTGATTTAAGCAATGAAGAATAAAGAAACTGTTCTTTGGTAAAGAATGATTTACCTGAACCTGTTTCGCCAACTACAGCCACGTGACTATTATTTGTTGTTTTTCCCTTAATATCTAGCTTGTTCGCTAAAAATAAATTTGAAAAAATCAAGTTAGAAGAATTCGCAAGTGCTTTTTTATAATCTCCTCGCCATGAAGCAATTTGATTATCTATACGACCGATATAAAAACCGACCGACTCTCCCAAACGTGTATCCACGAAAAAGAGATGTTCACAAAATGTTTCTAGCGTTGCAGGTTGACGGTAGTTTTTATCTGTAATTGACAAAAAGTCCGTTGGTCTATTTCTAAAGAATAAGGCAATCTGTTCACCTCCGCCAGTGGACACCTCTATTTCAAATGCAGACAAACGTTCAATAAGTTGATTTTCTCTATTTTCTAACTCTTCCAGACTTCGAGCAGAAATAGTCATCAAACAGTTAAATTCAACAAAGAGTTCTCTTGCATCAACTTGGTCTTCCATGACATCTAACATGTCTTTAGAGTCAGTAACGGAACTCTTCTGTGTGGAGTCCTGTTCATAAGCTTCAACCATTGTATTTTTTAGGTTTTTACTTGCTCTTCTTCCTTTAGAAGCTATAGAGGTCATCCCCTTCATGTTTGAAAAGGCAACATGGAAATTTGTTTCAATAGGAAAGATAAAAGTTTTTAGAAAGTCAAGTAAATAAAGCCCTTCAACATTATTTGGATAATAAGCAACAGGCAGAGTTTTTGAATAGGATTTATGCTCACCTCGTTCTAAAATAGCAACACCACCTTCAAATTTGACTTCCCTATCGTCTATATTTTCAATAGAATTAAGAACTTTTGCGCCTTCAAATTCAAGTCTTAAATCAAGCCCTCTTGTATAAGGATGTTTAAGAATAATAGCTGTTTGCAATTTCGTTAATGGCTCAGCAGATAAGTAAGCTAAATTTCGCTCCATATTGAGATTTAAACGTTGATACTCTTCAAACCATTCTAAATCAAAATCTGTCTTAAGATTTAATACACGTAGGGTTTGTTCTTTAAAATCATCAAAAGCCATTTTAAAAGCTTTCCGAATATCTTTTGCAATAATTTTATTTTTAAGAGGAACAACTACAAAAGACTTATACTCAAACTTGTCTTCAAATTCCATATCTAATTTATTCAACATAATGTTTGAGATTTCATAAGCTAAATCTTCTGCATCCTCCGCAAAGTCTTGCGATAACAGTTCAAATTTTGGAAGTAAATCTAGCGGAAAAGGAAGATTTAGGATATTGAATTGTTTTTGAGCATACAGTGTAGCTAGGCTATCTGAGGTAACACCAATGGACTTTATTCTTTCATCTTGGTCTACCTGAGAAACAACGGATGAAGGGACTTCATAAAATGCCACAACTTCTCCATTATCCTTAAGTGCTAAGTTATTGTAGATTGCTACAATATCATTTTTCAATTTCATCTAAATACTCCTTCTCTTGTTTCCTTTTATAAAATTTTCCCTTATAAAAATAGCCTTCATCATAAATACCAAACTGTATAAATTCTGAAAGTCGGTCATAAATGTAAACTATGAATGTCTTTCCATCTATTTTTAAATCTGAAAATATCTGCCCCCCTTTTAAGGAGAGGCTCCCATATATAAGTACATATCGTACCCCCCACGGCAAAAATAACAGCAACGGATTTAACATTTGGACAAACAAAAAATATAACACTCCACAATAGATGAACAATGAAAGTTTATGAGGATTATTAAATGAAAAAGTGTCTGTTATTTTTTGAACCCAAATAGGTTGTTCCAATGCTCTCTTAAAGTTATATTTTCTGTTTTCCATCAATTAACCTCCGAAGACCATATTCACAACATTAGAGATTTGGTTAAGAACGTTGGTTGGTCCTGTACCTACTGCCCAAATGATACCACCGATAATAAGAACACCAATCATTTTTCCCCATGCTTGCGATTTGATTTCTTTAATCATGAAACCAACAACTAAAGCAATAATTGCCCACTGAAAGAGGTTTGTCCATAACCACTCCCATAAACTTTGAAAACCCATGTTTTTCACCTAAGATACTTCTGTATCTTCCTTTCTTTTTAGTCAGCATAATTTGCTGGAATATTATATTTAAAATCAGTGGCAAAATATGTGTTGTCATTTTGCTTGATATTAAACGCAAACTCTTGTTTATATTCACCCATTTCTGATTTGAAAATAGCTTGAACATAAGCTTTATATGTACCGTTATCTTGTTTTTTATAATAGCTATACGTTACCTTGCTAAACTTTTCAGCTGAGTTATAAGTTAAACCTGATGAAATATTTTCTAAAGCACTCTGATTAGTAGTATAAGCTGTAAAAAGACCTTGTACAAAGCGGTCTAAATTTTTCTTGTCCTCTGTAGGCAACTGATCGCTCGCAAGAAACTCTCTTTTTACATTTTGTTTACCATAAATAGACTGTTCATTTTGAATAAAAGGCTCTCCTACAATGACATAACCACTATCTTTTTGTTCAAAATAAACTGTAGTTTGTACTGTTTTCTTTTGAAGATTTTTAGATTTCTTTGAGCCTGTTTCATAGGTCACTAAGTAAGTTGCTTTCTCCTTATCTAGGGAAAGTAGCGTACTGCTAACAAAACGAGAAGCTTTTCGTTTGGCTAAATCACCTTGATATTCGCTACCGTAAAAATTTGATATTTTGGTTGCATAAACCTTTTGACTCTCTTTATTTTCGGGATATTCAAAATAGGTTTTCACAAAGTTATCAAGAAATAATTTTGCTTTAAAGTCAACACTACTTTCATATTTACTTTTTTCTGCCATATCTACTGTTTTAATCTCATGGACTGGTTTATATCCACTTAAGACAAGAACAGAGAATATCGCCGTGAGTGAAAAAATAAATAGAATAAATCCCCTCACTAGCCAAATGGTCATTTTAGGAGATATTTTTTTATTTTGGTAAAGACTAAACTTCTTCCGAGTTTTAATTTTTGGAGAAGGCTTCTCCTTTTTAGAATTCTTGAATAAAGAAGTTCCTTTACGCAAAGGCTTTTTGACCTTTGAAACAACCATATCCGCTTCATTTTCCCTTTGACTTTTCTCTATTTCCCCTAATAATGCTTCTTTAGGAGAAGTATTATCAATGCTTTCCTTTTGAGTTACAGGTTTACTATGCTCTTGTTCTTCAAAAGCATTAATCAAAATTTCTGCTTCCTCAGTAGTTATACTTTTAGCTATTGACTGAGCCTCAATACCTTCACTCTGTGCAAGAAAAAGAAGAGCTTCTGGCTCTACTTTTAAATCTCTTGCTAGATGAATAATTTTCAAGTTTCACCTCCATTTTATTTATACCTCCCTCCCACCGCAAAGAATAATTTTTTAAACTTGTACTCTTGCAAGATTTTGCATAACTTCAACAATTTATTAAATCATTTAGATTAAAGACACCTTATTCTTGACTTTTAATATCTTTTTTCATTTTTTTGATAAATAAAAAGAAGCTATAACTCATAACTTCTTTTTGGTATTATTTATTTACTTTTTTAAAGCGGAAGATTGAAATAATCATTCCTACTGATAAAAGAACTAATCCTAAGATGATACTCATCCTTGTCATTCTTTCATTTTCCCCTGTTGCAGGTAAGCCATGTTGTGTTGTAGCTGTTGTTCCTTGCTTATTGTTTTTATCATTGAAACCTAGCTTGTTATCTGGTTTTGACTCAGAGTTCGCAGGATTTACTTCACTCTTAATATACACGTAAGTTACAGTTTGTGCTTGGTCTGATAAAGTACCCTTGGCATTAGTAGGAAGCTTGCTCTCGTCTAACGTATAGCCATCAATTTTCAACTTATAAGTATCTGTAGAAGCATCATACGAATCGCCTACATTGCCACTAATCGTTTGAGAAGAAACATTTGGGATGGCTTCTCCAGATTCATCGACATAATTTAT
>Ga0153949_1000090_pt1 | contig 28844 bp, 29 predicted proteins | sample TSNJ033MetaG_FD_104705 | JGI IMG/M metagenome (GOLD analysis project Ga0153949, IMG submission 104705) | Attine ant fungus gardens microbial communities from New Jersey, USA - TSNJ033 MetaG | ecosystem: Host-associated > Fungi > Mycelium > Unclassified | place: USA: New Jersey, Wharton State... | reverse complement strand
ATAATCGCCCTATCCAAATTGTATTTTGTTATAATAAGCATACCTTAAGTAGACTTGATTTGTCAAGATTGTTTGGGGTGAAAAAATGTCACAAAGATTTGCTTCGTAATATGACATATTCGTGCTTGATAGGATTCATCCAGTAATGATTTATCCCTTGAATACTACCTATTATCCCAAATAAATAGTTTTTTATAATTATCTATGCTATTATCATAGAAAATCATAGAAAATACGGAAATCAAAAGAGATTAGCGATTAATAGCCATCATGGATGGCGGTTTTAAACCATGGTTAGGTAAATATGTAAAATACTTAAGATGAGAGTAAGTAAGAAAATGATAGCGATTTTTATTCTTTTCCCATGCAGCTTTGTCATTATTATCTGGTTTTTGAAAAATAAAGAAAATTCATATAAGAAATCGATAATCGAAGAATTGATAAATAACTATGGAATTATTAATGCAGTCGAAATGAATGTCGAAAAACAAAATATTTTAAGAAAGGATTTCCACAAGAAAAGAAGGGATAATACATTATTTATTGATGATATGACCTGGAATGATTTCAATATTGATCAAATATACAATGCCATCAACAGCACTGGCTCATCAATGGGCGAAATTTATTTGTATGATGCTTTATTGATGAAATCTTAAGAGGAACGAACACCATCGAACGAATTGCGGCCGCCTCTAAAATTTTGGAAACATTAGCCGCAGGCCATACCCTATGTTTTGCTGCAACACATGATATTGAGTTGACTGTACTCTTGAAACACTGATGAAATATAAAGAATGCTTTGAGATCATGGGGAAAGACCGTAACAGTTATTCCAAAACAGATATCGAAGCCACCTTCATGAGGATGAAAGAAGACCACATGATGAATGGCCAGCTGAAACCGGCATATAATGTACAGATCGCAGTGGAGAATTATTTCATTATCCACAGCTATATCAGCAATGACCGGACAGATTACAATACATTAACCCCAGTGATTGAAAAACATAAAGCGGTTTTTTGCAACTATCCGGAAGAAGTCACAGCGGACAGCGGTTACTGCAGTGAGAAAAATCTCGTTTATCTGAAAGAGAAAAAAGCCACAAGCCACATCAAGCTGCAGGACCATGAAAAAAAGAAGACGCGGGCGTATCAAGAAGACATCGGGAAGTATTATAACATGACGTATGGGGTTCTGAACCGTCAGATCCGATCGATACAGACAGAAGACCATTTCGGGGATATCAAAGAAAATGAACATTTCCGAAGATTCAACCACCGTTCAACTGGAAAGGTCTATCAGGAATTCATGCTGTATGCCATTGGCCGAAACATAAATAAATACCATCGTTTTCTCCACGGAGAAATCAAGAAATTTGAAGGGAAAACCGAGCAGATGGCATCTTAGGAAAAAGTGCGTTTCAAAGAGAGCGGACGTTTTTTGTTGTGCACAAAAATAAATATGGCTGGAAGAGAAACCAGCAAAGAACACCCCCGTTGGAAAATCCCGCGTTAATAAAACGCCGATTCCTACGGGGGTGTTCTTATTTCGTGTTGAAAGGGTCAAAATTCGGTATTAACCGACATCTCCATAGCTTATTAGATTGAGCCAAGCGTCATCATTCTATTTTAAGATTATTTCAAAAATCCGTGCTGTCTTAGGCTCTAAAGACACCTCTATCCCTTCATCAATACGTTGGAACTCCACTGGTCTATTCTTCGGATACCCGCATTGAATGAAGCTCACATCTTCTAAATCCATCTTTAAAGTAACTGCGTGCTTCCCCTTGCCCTTTGTGCGCCAAAGAGCAACATGTCGTTTCTTTCCACAATTTAGACCCACGCTTACATATTCATCCATAAAGCCAGCTAAACCGATAGGCCAAAACGGCAGGGAATTTTTGATGTCTCCACGCATTGATTTATAATAGGCGATGCCTTCCTTAACATAGTCTAAGCGTTCATCACTGATTTCATTCAAACAGCCACTTTGATGGATTCTAAAAAGCATCGCATTCACCATATTAAAAATCGTTTCTTCCACATCATGATCTCTTAGCGGATAAGACCAGATCGCCGCTTGTTCCGGCGTGCAGGCAGTTGGCGCATTGGCGGCAATTACCGCCATTTTTAGATAATCCTCCTGATCTGTTATCGATTGAATACTATGCCTTTGCAGCAAAGAGTATTCCATCCGCATACCGCCGCTGCTGCAATTTTCAATAATCAAATCTGGGTAACAAATAAAAATATTATCCAGCCAGCGAAGATACGCCCGTGTATGCGCCAATAATCCCTCACCGACACTATCGGCCTGATAATCAGTACCCGGTCCGGCATTGATATTGTAATCCATTTTAATATAACCGACTCCATACTCGTTAACCAGCCTGCGGACAACACTATCTGCATAGGCTCTGACTTCCTTATTTCTAAAATCCAATTGATAGCGGTTATGGTCTATAACCGGTTTTCCATTTCTATGAAAAAACCATTCTTTGGGCACTTGATTTACAAGCTTGCAATGAATTCCCATCACTTCAATTTCCAGCCACAAGCCAGGGATCATTCCCGAGTCTTTAATATAGCCAATTATCTCCTCAATGCCCCCAGGGAATCTCTTTTTAGATGGAAGCCATTCCCCGACGCCTGCCCACCACGGACCGTCATCATACCAGCCACAGTCAATGCAAAAATACTCGCACCCCACCGCCTTTGCCAGATCAACCAAAGGCTTTAGTACCTCTGTCTTAGGATCTCCCATAAGACAATTCATATAGTCATTAAAAATAACCGGCAGCTTTTCATTATCTTCATTAAAACGGCGAATTCTCCGCCGGTACTTTGTCAACTCACCAATAGATTTTTCGAAGCTCCCTTCCACAATAGCAACTGCGCAGGGAACGCTGACAAACCGTTCCCCCACAGATAAATATTTCATAAAATGATTCTCCTGATAGGTCGGACCAGAAAGCTTAAGGTACAGCTCTTCTGTAATATCACTGATTTCCCAATGCCACGACCCACTAGTTTCAATCTGCCATGTGATTGTTTTGTGTAACTCCTTATTTTCATAGCTGCCCATGGGCAGATACTCATCACAAGCCCACGACCCGGTACTTGACAGCGAAATACGTTTCATTGAAAAACTATTCACAACATCATAGCCCAACTCATAAGGCGTATAGCTCTTCCATTGATTCTCTCCAAACCATGTACTGTGAGGCAGCCAGATAGCGCAATCCTGATCTCTTGGCAACGGGCTATCCTCAGATAATCCCGTGAGCGAAAAAGAAGAAATATACTCCAGCCCCTTTACTTCCTGGGATTGATTCAAGACTTCATTCCAGCTTTTAATGACCGAAATACCATTATAAAATTGGAAATGTGTAGTAACCCAAATACCTTCATACTGCTGGTGGATCTCCAGCTTTCTTCCCCAGACATTATGGTAATCCTGATAGCTTTCATACCGCATTATTGCCGAAGGTTGACAGCCAGTATGCTTATTTCCATGATGATCGTCCTGGTCGAAGCCTGACATCTTTAGTTCAACTAAGGGATACCATTTGGCTTTTCCTTCATCAGGCACAACGTTAAACGCTTTAGACGATAAATGCAGCAGTCTCACTTCCTGATTTTTTGTCACATCAATATTAAGGAAAATACCGTTCTCCATAAATTTAATCAAACTAATTCCCTCCTTTTCTATGCACTCAGCCCTTAACAGCGCCTACAGTCATACCCTTGATAAAATACTTTTGAAGGGATATGAATAGAATCGCTATCGGCAGTACTGAAATGACTATTGCCGCCATTGCCGTATTATAATCACTGGCCTGGGCTGAAAATAATGACTGTATCGCTACTGTCAGCGTTTTCAGCTGCTTCTTGCTCACATATAAACTCGCCAGCAAATAGTCATTCCAGATTTGGAAGGCCTGCATAATAACCAAGGTTGCCATAGCCGGCTTTAACAATGGCAGTACCACAGAAAAATAGGTTTTTAAAATAGAACAGCCGTCAATTCTTGCCGCTTCCTCCAATTCAATAGGCACTGTCGACATAAAACTATTCATTAGAAACACACCAAAGGATATCCCCGTTGCAACATACATTAAGATGATGCCAATACGGGTATTTGTCAGATTCAAGTTGTAGCCAATAATATAGATCGGCAAAAACAATGCCTGATAAGGTATTAATATCCCGACAATAAAATAAATATAGCAAAATTTAAAAAATCTCTGTTTACATCTGGCAATCGCCCACGCCGTCGTTCCACACAAGACCGCTAGAAGCAATACACTGGCCAGCGTATAAAAAAGTGTATTCGTGAAGGTATATTGTAAATCCAGCTTTTTATATGCATTAACATAATTCTCTAAATACAAGCTCTCCGGAAGTGCCAGAGGATTGCCGATATAAAGTTCCTTCTTAGTTTTAAAGGAATACGTAAAAATAATGAAAATAGGAGTGGCAAACAAAATGGCGACAAGGGTCATAACAACTTGTGTCGCTGCCGTTCCCTTGGTAAATTTTTGCTTAATCACCGGTTCCTTATCTTTTTTCCTCCCCATTATGCCTGCACCTCCTTCCTCTTTAATCCGCGTACTTGGAACAAGGCCACAAGGAGCAAAACAAACACAAGTGAAATAGACATTGCTGAACCATACCCATATTGTCTTCCATTAATTGCGGTGGTGTATATATTATAAATAATTGACGTAGAAGACCTGCCTGGCCCGCCTCTTGTCGACGCTACCAGTAAATCATATACCTTTAGCGAGCCTGTGGTAATGCCGACAATACATATTGTAAATGAAGGCGCCAGCATCGGAATAGTTACATTCCTAAACCTGCTTAATACACCGGCACCATCGATTTTAGCCGCCTCATAAAGATTTGACGGGATCGATTGCAGACCGGCCAGATAAATGAGCATCCAATAGCCAATCCATTGCCAGTTGTTGGCAATCAACAAGCCTCCTAATACTGTACTGGAGTTTCCAAACAGAAGAAAATCCATATCCGTTCCCAAAACCTCGTTAATAGCAGGCAGAACATTAGAAAACATCCTAAGCCATATAAATCCTACAACAACTGCACTAATCAGGCAAGGAATAAACAGTATCGTCCTGAACAGCTTTTTAGCCCGAATCCCACTATCGAGTGCAATGGCAAATAGTAAGGCAAAAATATTTTGTAAAATCGTATTTCCGATTGTAAACTTAATGGTAAATGCCCATGCATCTCTTACTGCACTGTCGTTAAACAGCTTCACATAATTATCAAGACCGACAAATTCCTTGACCAGTGACATGCCATCCCAGCTTGTCAATGAATATCTAAGAGCCATCAGCATTGGTATGATGATTCCAATAGAAAATATAATGAATCCAGGTAGAACCAACAGTAAATACTGATTTGTTATCGATCTGCTTAATCTTGATTTTTTCCTATCCATAATTTAATTTGATGCACTACTTGCATTAACTCTGCCATCTGATGCGGCCAATACGTCTTCAAATGTCATATCGCCCTGAAGCCATGCTGCTATATCTTTTGCATTTTCTTCCTGGAAGCCACCCCAGACCAGCTGATTATTGCCTAAGGTAACATCAACGATTCTTCCTGCTGCAGCATATTTATCGATATCAACCTGGCTTGGATTGTCAAATGTCGGTGTAACATCTTTAAGCATAGATGCTGTTTTTGTAAAATTATATATTTCAACCGCAAGCTCCTGATCGGTTGTTAAGACTTCAAATACACAATCAATTGCTTCTTGATACGGACTATCCACGCTCTTCATAAACGTGATGTTAGGCTCGAAAATTAATTTAGAATCCCCAGTAACATTCGGGAATGGGAAAATTCCAAAATCAAAATTTTCGTCAATGTCTAAGAAGTTCTGAATTGACCATGAGCCGGAAACCTTCATCGCTGCTTCTCCCAATACCATCTTGGCATCACAGTCGGTCTGCTGTAAGGAAAATGTTTCGGAAAATGTATTATTATAAATCAACTCATTGTATTTGTAAGCTGTTTGAAAGAGCTCGCTGTCTGTAAAAGAAACTTCTCCTGCACGGAATTGATCGCCCCAGTCAGGAACCGTATTAAAGACATCATTCATAGCAAATTGCATAGTGACATTTCCAATACTCCAGGTATCTACCATATGGCTTGCGAATGGTATGATTTCTTTAGCATTGCAATCATCGATAATGGCCTGCAGCTCTTCAAGCGTTTCCGGAACTTCCCAGCCGTTTTCTTCAAACATGGTCTTATTGTAATAGACGCCTTGATACAGTGCGTTGTAAACCAAGCCATAAGTCTTTCCATCGATCGTTACATTCTCAAGCGCCGCATCCTGCACTTTACTAAGATGCGCCTGATCAATTTCTGCCAGCAGGTTCTGGGGTGCATAGGTAGCTATGTCTTGAGCTTTGCCAATCATAATGTCAGGCATGCCGGACTGCATATATTGCTGCATTTTAGGTTGGAAATCATTGCCCCAATCGACGCACTCCCATTCTAAGGTGATATTGGGATATTTCTCGGCTAAAGCGGCGTCGATTAAATCTTCAATGCCGGCGTCTGTTGTTGACTGCCCTGCCAAAACCGAAAGTGTTACCGCTTCACCTGATGCAGCTTTCGTATCATCTGATTCTTGTCCACCTGTTGTCACTGCCGCAGCACTGGTAGGCGTTGTTTCTTCATTTGACGTCTGACCGCAGCTGGCCAGTGAAAGAATCATTGCCAGTGCCATAAACAATCCTGCTAATCTTTTCATTTCTTTTAACCTCCTAATTTATAATACATTTATTATAAAACAGAAGATATCTTAAGCTATAGGACAGATTTGAAAAAAAAGTTGTACTATTTTGGCTATATTAGATGTCAGCGATTAATACTTTTATCACGATTGCTGTCTGCAAATTGAAGCACTTCTTCCAAGGTGATCTCGTTTTTCAGCCATTTTAGCTGCATCTCGGCAACCTCCGTCTGGAAGGCCCAGACCAGTTGATTGTTGCCTAGCGCCGCATTGATAATATGATCCTGATCCACATAGGCATCAATATCCTCTTGGATAATACTAGCATTTAAATGCTCCATATTTCTTAACGCTGTGTTGGTCTGAGTAAACTCAAGAATTTCTTTCAGCAGCTCCTCATTGGTTATGATCTCTAACAATACTTCATCAACAATATCTTCATATTCTGTAACTGCACTTTTCATAAATGTTATATTTGTTTCGATTATAAGCTTGGCATCTCCCTGCTTATTCGGATAGGGAAATATTCCCAATTCAATATCCGGATTAATCTGCTCGACAAATTGCAATGACCATGTCCCCGTTAAATACATGGCAGCCTCCCCTTTTTCAAACCTCATATCTGCCTCATTTTGATTAATAATAAGAGCATCTGCCCAAGTATTGTCCAAAATGAATCGACTATATTCTAAACAGGATATGATATCCTCATTATCGGAATAATGGACCAGCCTGTTTCTAAAATCAAGACCCCACCACGGATTATCATTGAATATTTCATTAATCATAAATTGCATTGTAATATTCCCTTGATTCCAATTCTCCTGAAAATGGGAAGCAAAAGGAACGATCTCATGAGCAGATAAAATCTCTACGATATTTTCAAGCTCTTCTTGTGTCCTGGGTATCTCAAGCCCATATTCCTTAAAAATAGTTTTATTGTATATAACGCCCTGATAAAAGGTATTGATTGGCAAACCATAGACCGTCCCTTCATAAGTCACAGCCTTTAAGGCCGTTTCACTTATTTCTTTCGAAAGCGTTTTAGGAATGGGCGCAAGATTTCCGGTAATCGCATAAGCAGTAACATCCTGAGCCTTACCGATCATAATGTCAGGAATATCGCCTGTTGCGAACTTTCCTGTCATCTGTGAACCAAATTTCTCGCCCCAGTCAACGCATTCCCATTCAAAATCAATATTTTCAAATTTACTTTCTAGTATTTCCTCCATCATTTCATCAATTCCCGCATCTGAAGTCGACTGGCCTGCCAGAATACGAATTGTCATCTTTTCCTTATCCAAAGTCACAATCTCTCCCTTAGGAAGACCATAATAGCCACATCCTGCAAGCAAGAGGCAAAGGCATGCCAGCACCCTCAACATTATCCTTCTTTTCATGACCAAACCTCCGCTTTGTACTCCCTTGGACTCTTGTCGGTTATTTTTCTAAAAACCCTGTTGAAATAGGAATAATCGTCATAGCCTACTAAAAAGGCAATCTCTGTTAAGCTGGCAGAATTATCATTGATATATTCTATGGCTTTATGAATCCGTGTTTTTGCAATATACACCATAATATTATCACCTATCTCCTGCTTAAACATCTTTGATAAATAGGAGCTCTCCACAGCATACCTTTTTGCTAGCTCGGAAAGGCTTAGTGCCTCAAAATAGTTAATATCAATATACGTGGCAATTTGTCGGACAATCACCTGCATGGTGACATCGCCTTTGACCTCGTTCGTCGCAGTAGCCAGATCTATTATTTCATTAATCGCCTCGATCACTTTATCAATATCTAAGTACTCAATGGACTGATTCGTAAGCTCCTCAAGGTTTTCCGCAACAATTGTTTCCGCAGTATCATTTTTTCCCATAACAATATCCAAAAGTAGATTCGTGATTTTCTTAACCATCTGCTTAACTTCAAGATATGTAAAAACATTTTTCTTTAATAAATCGCTCACAGCTATTTTTATTTGTTTCTTTTTATTTGACTTAATATATAATTTAATCCTATTTTCTATTTCCTCACTGAATTGATTTAGGGAAATACCCTCATCACTTTTATGATGAAGTTGCATGCTGTCAATAATGACACTATTGCTTTCATATTTTCTGGTCATCAGCATTGACACCGTCTGCACATAAGCCATATGCAGGCTATCCATCGAAAAGCTATGACGGCTTAAGACGATACTGATCGGCGAATGCGTCAGCTGCTCAAGCTTTATCAGCAGTTTCTGTGTGGACTGTTTAAACTCCTCGTTTTCCAATTGGGAAACGATAATAAATTCGTTGGAGCGGTAGATGTTGTTAAAAACAATGATTTCCTCGATATTTAACGTCTCCTTGATAATTTTCTTGATCGAATGGGAAAAAAGATTCATATCGTACTGGTATAACTTAATCACCTCGCTGGGATTATGTATTTTGATTAACACAAGGCTGCTTCCGGCAAATTCCATATTAATATTCAGCGAAATGTCCGGCATCAGCAGCGACTCTTTTTTATCAATCATCAAGCTGAACTCCCGATCCTCGAGCAGTGATGAGACTTTTTTAAGCTCCGCTTGGATCGATTCCTTTTCCATACGGTTAGCCTGTCTCTCACTAATGATTTCCATCGCCTCAGAGAGTGCGTGGATTAAGTCTATTTTAGTCACCGGCTTGATTAAATAATTGATGGCGCCCCATTTCATGGAATCCTTCACATACTCAAAATCATTATACCCGCTGATCACAAAAATAATAGTGTCAGGAGAGCAGACTTTTAGCTTCTTAATCAACTCGACCCCATTAACCATCGGCATGTCGATATCGGTAATCAATATATCCGGGCAATCCTCAGCGATCCGATGAAGAACCTCTTCACCATCAGATGCCGGCTTTAAAAACTCCAGATTATATCTTTCCCAATCAATAATGGATTTCATCTTTTCCCTTGTCCAGTATTCATCATCCGCAAATAAAACACTATACTTTTTTCCAGCCATCCATCTCACCTTCCTTCAGCTTTGGAATTCTTAAGGATACTCTTGTATAGCTTCCGACCTCACTTTCAATTTGTAATCCATAAGCTTCTCCAAAGAGCATCTTTACTCGGGCATTAATGTTATAAAGCCCGATTGAGTTTCCTGTCTCGGCACCCGCCGCAGCTAGGGCAAAATCCCCAGATTCAAATTGCTTATTCAATTCCTTAGGATCCATACCCTTTCCATTGTCCTCTACAATAATCTCAATAGCCTCACCTTTTTCCTTTACAGAAATGGATATTTCCTTAGGACTCCTTGCGGTTTTCAGCCCGTGATTAATAGCATTTTCTACGATCGGCTGCAAAGAGATTCTGGGGATAACATAATGAATCATCTTTTTATCAATATTAAATTCATAATTAATTTCGCCATTAACACGCACATTCATGACATAAATATAGTTTTTCAGATGAATAATTTCCTCCTCCAGCGTTGACAGCGGATTCTTCATATTCAGGCTATATCTGAACAAATTAGATAAAGACTGGCTTAAGGTGCTGACTAGCGGGCAATTCTGCACACTGGCGATACTGCTCATAGTATCTAATGTATTATAAAGGAAATGCGGATTAATCTGCGCCTGCAGGGCTTTATACTCCGCTTGGTTTAATAATAATTCCGATTGATATTCCTTGATTATTAAAAGCTCCATCTGATCTAACATCTGGTTAAATTGATTTCCCAGCTCGCCAATTTCATCAGTCCCCATATTTTCAACTCTTAACTCTTTTTCTCCATGCTTTATTTGACGGATGGTGTCCATCAGATTTTCTAAGGGTCTTGTCATGCCTCTGGTAACCATCATGGAAATGCCACTGAAAATGATAATCATGACAATGACAATAATCAATAGATTTCGGTTTAAGGCGCTCTGGTTTTGTGTCAAATAAGATCTGGACATCAAAGAATAAGCCGCTAGATTATATTTATCCTGCTTGATTTGGAAGAAAACCCGGTCACTTATGTTTAAATCAACCGCCTCATTTCTATCACTCTTTTCAATCATTTCAACAGCCTCATCAAAAATACGCTGATTTTCATCAGTCATATTTCCTGTCTGGGCAACCAGTCGGTCTCCCACCGGCTGCAGCCACATCACTGTATCCTCACTACTCACATATTTCTCCATAATGTTTGTGAATATTTTACTGTCGACATCACACACAATCAAGCCTATTTTATCTCTGGTACTGCTTTTTCCATAGATTTTCAGGGCAAATCTGATTATATTAGTTCCTCTGTCTTCATTATAATAGCTTGATATGAGCGTTGTTGTGTCTTCTGACAAGGCATACCACCTGATAACTTTTGTATTATAAGTCCATACGTCTTCGAAAATGTCCTCCGGATAATGATATTTTGGTGTTATGGCATGACGGTATGTACTGATGATCCGATTGAAATCATCATAGATATAGAGAGCATTCACATAATCAGAAACCTCAAAATTATTCAGTGCAATATCATAGGCTATCTGGTAATTATTGGCACGCATATCTGCAATAGTCAGATGATCTCTTAGATCTTCCATAAACCCTTCATGATTATATACATTAATCAGCTTGCTTTCGATGTCCTTGATCCTTAAGTAAATATCCTCCTGCATCTTGGCTAAGGAGTTCAGGGAGGTTTCTTTAGATTGATTGTAAATAATAACTGCTGATGTATTCTGATACAAAAAGGCCTGCAGCATTAACGCAATCAGAGTGCTGCCAATACATAACCAAAGAATACGAATTCTCATTTTTGAAAATTTTCTCATAGCTTCCCCCATCATGAATTATATATGTATATCATAACCTAATTGGTAAGGGAAATCAAATAGAAAGAGATGATGAAAGCCACCCAGATACTTTAGTAAATCAAGCATCTGGGTGGCTTTCATTTGAGTCATTCTGCTTTGTCAAGGTTAAATTCTTTTAGCACCTTTTCATATTCCTCACGATAATTATTATCTACTTTAGCCTGTGGGATCACTTTTGCGCCTTCATAAAAGAAATGGAGAGAATCACGCCCCATCTTTCTTCCTCTTTTTGTATGCTTGTCAATTGCGACATCCATAATTTCAGGGATCCTGCCCATCGTTGCCTTTTTTATAATAATATTTTTCAGATAGTCACTTGACCTGTCTTTCTCACTGACGCATAGAATTCTAATGGCATGTACTCCAAATGGACAAGAAATTTATTCATAAACTCTTCCGTCATTTTTAAATCAATGCAATATTTATCCAGTGCCTCTACACATAGCTCATCAAAAATAAATAATGTAAAATTGCTAATTTCTTCTGATGTATTTTTTGTAATTTTCATAATTGAAAGAAAATGACCCAGGTGTTCATAATCATTTAAAGTAATATTCAACCTTTGATCCAAAATGAATTGAAGCAGTTTTTCCACTTCTTTTGAAAAAATGGAAGGCTCTTCCCTCGTCCTTAACAAGTAGCCATTGTCATTTCTCACAATACACGTATAAATAGCAGCTACTATCATAATAAGCTCATCATCCGTAAGTAAGATGTCAGTTTGTTTGAAATATCCGCGAAACAGTTGAAACAAATCAGCATTCTTCATATTCCAAAGTTATCTGGTTATTAGCGGCCACCACTTTGATCGGTATATCCATTTGAGCTATCATCTCTCCTAGCTTCCCAATGTCTGCTTTAATTGTCTGCTCAGAAAAGTGCACCTCTTCACACACGTCATATAAGCCAACACTTTCTCTAAAAGACAAAATACCCAAAAGAATAAAGATTCTTTTTTCAGTCTTGTCATTTTTCTGCCTTGATTGCTGTTTATAAAGAAGAGCTCTAACTTGTTCCACTTGTTCGGCAGCCACATAATATCCCTTCTTTTTGCTGGAAGAAATAATCTCTTCAAGGTCATTAATTTCTTTAATTTCACTTCGAATAGTGCGGGAGGAAAGACAGAATGTTTCCGCAATCCGGGAACCGAATACCCCTTGAGGATTGTTCATAATAAATTTAATTAGTTCAGTCTGTCTTTTCGAAAACATCTCCTTCTCCCCCCTTGGATACTAGGGCAAAAATGACCAGTCCAAGTGTCAACCCCGACCCGGTTACCTGCAAAATATTATAATACATTCCGAATGTAAAAATATGTGTTGCCTGCTCACCCGCCTGATATGCCGCAATATTTTCCGAAGCGTACGCCACTGCAAAAGGCGCCCATACGGCAGAAGTGATCGACGGCCCATGCAAGCCAAAAAACCATAGCAGCTGTGTCAAGAATATGACAATCACAAGCGCGCCCAGTGTATCCATTGTGCTAACTGCCGGTGCCAGAACACTCATAATCAACTCAGGAAACACTTTTCCCGCTAACGTTGTTGATAATGTCGCTACCACTGTCGCTAAAGCAAGATTCACAACTAGTGGCACCAATGAAGCAAAGCTGTCACCGACCATTTCCGGAACGCTTTCCGGTAGCCGGATGTAAATTTTCTTATTAATCAGCAGCCTTGTTATCTCCACTGTTAATAAGCCCGCAATTATCGCTACAAAAATCCCCGTTGCCCCTAAGTAAGCAATACTAATGCCATCCTCTGTAATACCCCCAGCAAGTACTAGCTGAACAGCTATGACATATATTCCCCACAATAATTATTGGCACTGACAAAATCATACCATCTTTGACCGCCTGCAGGTGCTTTTGCTGCTCTAACTTGTTAGCAATAGGCATTAGGTACTTCATCATTGCATTTTGGAATTTTGAATTTTCCATAAAAAACCCTCCTTGTCGAATGTGTTTGTGTCAATTGGCCAATCAACAAGTGTTCCTTAGTACATGATTATATAGTAACATATCCGTATTTATAACACAAAAAAACAATTTCCTTATCCTTAGGAAATTGTTTTTTCACTTCATACTAATAGCCCGTCTATATCTGTAAAATCTTTTTTGCAGTGTTTTCATCAGTAATCATGATATTTACAACACCACCTTTCATGCCTCCAGCAATAGCTTTTACCTTTTCATCTCCGAATGCCACTGCTATTCTTGTCTGAATCCTCAAGAAATCTACTATTGTAGCACCGACAACGTGATTCGATATTTCTTCGGCACAAAATGCCCCCATCTCATTATAAAAATGGAACATTACATCGCCAACGCTAGAAGTTTCCAGATCTTTAAACATTTCTTGCGGAAAATCCAATGTATTGATATTCTTCAGGATCGTGCTAGGGGTTCCGATCCCTACTATAGCAATATCCGCATTGCACATAGCTTTATAAGTATTAATAATGTTAAAGTCATTCAAAAACATATCCCGTTTTTGAGGGGTATTAACTATGCCGGGTGCCGACAAATACATCGGGTTAGCATTTAACTTTTCCGACCATCTTTGAACGACTGAAAGATTGGGGATTTTTTCGCTAAACAATCCCGTTAACTGCACTATATTTAAGTCCGTATTAGTTTCTGCAGGATATAAATAATTAGCAATTGTATGAGTCGTTATTCCGCCTGACAAACAAATGTTACCACTTTTAGGGAGTATTCCTTCAATATATTTCGCCGCCATATTATAATAAGAATTGGGACCTATGTTTCGTGCGACAACAATGTCCTTCATCTTATACTTTTTTAATAAATCGGATTCCAGTTCCCTGTTTCTCAAATCATCATTTTGACCCTTAATGTAAATCTGAATAATCCCCAAATCTCTGCCCTCTGATAATAATCGCACAACAGAAGTCCTGCTAATTCCCAATTTATCTGCAATAGACTGCTGATTCATCTGCAAAATATAATACATTTTTCCTACACGCTCAATCAATGCATAATTGGGTGTTTTAGCATATTTCATTATTTCTTAAATCTCCTTTTAGTTTATTAAATCCCTAACAGTTCTCCATTGCTCATAATATTGTTCTAAACAAGCGTTCCTATTTGATTTATAGATAAATTGTTCTGGATTTTGCGCTGATGGTATTTTAAAATAATCGTTGCAGATTTTAACACAACCAAGAACCGATGATTGTTCAAATCCTTTCCGAATGACCAAAGTCTTCCCCGTAAGGTCGGCAATCATCTGACAAAGCATAGTCGATTGAAAACCGCCGCCGCAGCCCAAAATGTAATCCTTTCTAAAAGGAACCATATCACATAGGCTTTTATACTGTTGATATATCGAACAAGCAATATCAGCAATAATAGCATAAGCAAAATCAAATCTATCAAGATTTTCATCTAACGGCGTCCCCATATAAAACCCGCCATGATACAAAGATCTGTTTTCAGAAAATACCAATGTCCCAAAAGACGCAATACATTTAGGCCTTGTCTTCTCTCTGATCTTCTCATCAATGAACGCATAATCTTCATCCGGAAAAAATAACTTTTTAATTCTTTGATAATTGAGTCCGGTAACACCTGCATTTGTTTCAATTTGATAACTATGGCCATCAATATAGCAATCGATCCAGCATCTCTGCTTTGGATCGTAAAATCTATCCTTTGAAATCGTCACGATAGGAGAAGTCGTTCCTGATACAATAACAATATCTTCGGCTCCTGCATGGATGCCTTTAACCGCAAGTTGAGTGTCCGCCCCCCCTGTTATAAAGGGAACATCTTCCATCAATCCTAAGTCCATGCATATTTCTTCTTTGACATTGCCCATTTTAGTTGCCGCAACCTGTATTCCGGGAAGAAAACGACTGTCTACACCAAAAGCCTTACATAAATCCTTTGACCATGTGTATGTTTCGATATCAAATAATTGGGTCTCGCAAGCCTGGGATGGCTCAATACATAGCAAGCTTGTAAATAAATAACCTATCCACTCACTTAAACTTGTAATAGAAACAATCCGCTCGTAAATATCCATATGAAACTTTTTCAAGCCCATGAGCTTTGATGCCGAAAATGCAGAATTAACCCAACGTCCGGTCTTTCTATATATTTCATCATGATTTTCAACATCATCTAGCCACTTCACGCCACGATTATCTACATTAGGCAGTCCATAGAAAGCTGATCCTTCCTTGTCTAATAACACAATACTTTCTCTTGCACTAGTGGAGGTAATAGCCTTGATGGCGACTCTAGGATTTGATGCAATCAGCTTCTTGATATATGAAAATATTCGGTTGCTCCATTCCCAGGGCAAAAAGTATTGTCCATCATCATATAAGTAATCCCTATAATAATTATTCTCAAAGGTATGTATATCTAAAATATGCCCCTCCCAAGAAGTAAGCACCACCCTGGAATTACCTGTTCCTATATCTATAATGAGATATGCGCCGCTCAAAAATACTCCTCCCTTATCATTCGTTCTTCAGGGAATGAATTTTTCCATATAATTCTAGAATATAATGATAATATTATCATTCCCTTGTTTTTTTGTCAAATGTTTACAGACAGCTACGTAAAACCTTATCTATTGTTTTAGCATCAAACGCATAAGATTCCGGACTTTCCAGAACGCTTGTTATAATTGTCGGTATCATTTCTTCGGTGACTCCAAGCTCACGAAGTCGTAAAGGCAATCCCCATTTCTTAAAGACCGCTTTTAATGCATCAATCCCCGATTGTCCAAATTCCACATCTGTCATTCCCTCTTTCCTTTCAAGATCAAACACTCTTTTGGCAAATTGGATGAACTTTTCTGGATTTTCCTTATTGACATGCTCTAGCCATGCCGGATTAATAACCGCTAGGCCTTCTCCATGAGAAGTATCTGTAACGGCACCAACCGCATGTTGTATCCAGTGAGCAGGAAATCCTGCATTTGAACGCCCACAATCTTGCAGCCCGCTCATCGCTAATGTTGCCGCCCAGCCTAATGAAGCTCTGGCTGATAAGTCATCTGGATTTTCAAGTACCTGATCATTTTCAAGTACCGTCATAACAATCCCCTCACCGATACGATCTGAAATCGGATTTTCCGGCACGCCATCAAAATAACCCTCGATGACATGAGAAATTGTATCTGCCATCCCAGCAGCAGTCAGACGCGCCGGTACAGTCGCTAATAGTTGGGGATCAATAATAGCTACACGAGGAAACACCACTGGTTCATGTACTGCCCACTTTTGCCACCGTGCAGTATCAGGATCTGTATCATTCGTAATCACTGCATGGCAGCTTGTTTCCGAACCTGTAGCCGAAATAGTACTCACCGCAACTACTGGCAACGCTCCTTTAACTGTGCGTTTTCTACTAAAATAATCCCAAACGTCACCTTCATTGGCAACCCCAATGGCTACCGCCTTTGCTGCATCCATTACGCTTCCACCGCCAACAGCCACAACGACATCTACGTTATTTTTCGTGGCTATCGCTATCCCTTCCCTGACTTTTGATAATCGGGGGTTACTTGAGACATTTTTAAGGCAGCACACTTTTACGCCTGCAGCCTCTAGGCTTTTTACTGCTTTAGCATAAATCCCAAGGGACTCCAAGGGTCCTTCCTGCTTTACTAAAAGGGCTCTCATGCCCAGAACCTTGACTTCGGTACCTAATTGATTATATTCTCCTTCGCCAAAGATAACCTTTGTAGGGTTATAATATTGAAAACTATTCATTGCTTCTCTACCTCCTGTTATCTGGGATGCCGCCTGCCAAGCTACCATTGTTCACCGTTGTCCTGATGGCAATCAATTCATCAACTTGTGCTTTAGTAAGCATTCTTGCAGGCTTCTGTAATCCGATGGTCTCCATATGTATCTTCGCATAATGTTCAAGTGCCTCCATTCTATGGTAAGCTTGGGTAAGATCTGTTCCCCACGTTAACGCCCCATGATGAGCCAATAAGACACAATTATAATCTAAGCAATAAGGAGCTATTGATTCAGGTACCGCCAGTGATCCCGGCGTTGCATATTCTGCCACCGGAACGACGCCGACCATAACAATTGCCTCTGCAAAAATAGGCTGATCCAACCACTCACCCGTTACAGAGTAGGCGGTTGCAACAGGCGGGTGGGCATGCACGCAAGCATTTACCAATGGGTTCATATTAAATACACGTAAATGCATTTTAATCTCCGAAGATGGTTTGTGGGTTCCTTTTAAAATATTCCCCTGGAGGTCTAGCTTAACCAGCATCTCTGGAGTCATATAGCCTTTGCTTACTCCTGTGGGCGTTGCCCATATTGCATTGTCACCTGTCTTCACTGTAATATTACCGTCATTAGCAGCGACAAGTCCTTTTTCAAAAATTCTGCGTCCTATGTCACAGATTAGTTCTTTAGCCTCTTGGTCTGTAGGAAATCTACTCATAATTGCCTCCTTAAACTATTTTTTATTTTTAACTACTGATAATGCTCTGTTCCTGCGATACGCATCCATTGCTAAAATCAGTAAAATCAATAAACCTCTCACGACGTTCTGCCAATAAAAATGGACACCTAACAAATTTAAACCATTGGTAAGCAATCCAAAAAAGAGGACGCCTGCCAACATTCCTGGTATATTTGCAAATCCCCTGTTATGCATAGTACTTCCTATAAATACAGTGCCAATAGCATCAAGCAAATAGTATCTGCCATTAACAGGAATATATGAAGAGAGTACGCTAGTACCTATGATCCCACCAAGGGAACAGCACATTCCACTGATTACAAAAGCTAAGACCACACATTTATCTACAGGCACACCTGCAAGCTTGGCTGCTCCCCTCTGTAAACCGGCGGCATAAAGATTCCGTCCAAAAACTGTTTTCCTTAGTAGAAAATCAGCTATTAGCGCAACAATAATAGCTAATATAATTGAAAACTTTATCGTCACAACACCACTTTCCGATTGCGAAGAATACAAGGTTCCCATGCCAATATAGTCAAACAGGCCACCAACTTTTGATAAATATATTGGCGTTCCGCCTTTTGTCACTATTTTTTCAATACTCTCTCCGATAAAAAGTGTTCCCAGCGTTGTCAACCATACCGTAATATGTACCTTTAATATTAAGAAGCTATTGATTAATCCATATATTGCACCGGTCAGGACAGCAAGAAGAAACGCAGCCGGTGCCGGCAAGCCAGCCTGTATACACAATACCGTTACCATTCCACCTAAACCATACGTTGCTGCTACTGATAAATCCGTACCACCACTAATAACAACAAAGCACATGCCTATTGAAACCAACAGCAAAACTGATGATTGACTTAATACGGTTGTTATATTAGAAAGCGTCAGAAAACCATCCGCAGAAAAGGAAAAAAATATGAAGATTATAAGAAGCATTATAACTGTCGTATATTCATAAAGCACTTTTTTAATCTTTTCCAAACTATAGCACCCTCCTTCTCTGCATTGTCGTAATTGACACCGTAATCAGAATTAATGCACCTTTGATTGCATATACCCAATATGAAGGAACATTTATCATCGTAAATCCATTGGTAAGCACGCCGACAAAAAGAGCCCCAAAAAATGTACCGGGAATATTGGGCCTGAACCGTTTTGAAAACACAGCTCCTAAGTAGCTGACAAGCATTACATCAAACAACATTAAGTCACCCACACCCGGTGTCAAGCTTGATAAACGGGCTAGGATAAGAATTCCACTAATCACCGCCAAAACGCCTGCCAATAAATATGTGCTGGCAACGATCAAGGATACGTTGATACCACTGGCTCTTGCCGCTAATTCATTTCCACCAATGGCACTAACATGATTACCATAAGAACAGCTATTATATAAGAGGTATACCAATAGCGCCACAATCACAAAAATCCAAGCAGCAATAGGGACAAATAGAATCTCCTCATTTGCAATAAAAGATAAAATCGCATTATTGGCAGGAATTACCTTGTTATTTGTGATAAGCTTTTCAACTCCCTGAAGGATGTACATCATACAAATTGTGACCAGCAAAGGGATCATCTTGAGTTTGACCACAGCAAAAGCATTGATCGCTCCAATGGCTAAACTGACTATTAATGCCAGTCCTATCCCAAGCAGTAGATGATACCCATTATTTAACATCACCGCAACAATTGCAGCACTTACAGCCATATTACTTGTGATTGACAAATCCGTTCCTCCACGAATAACATGATCCCCGCCTCCAATAAATATACCTGTTAATCCAAAGGATACAATGCCCAATACGGAAGACTGAAGAAATATATTGGAAATATTTTTTGGATTTAAAAACACCGGAGCTTTCATAGTAAAAAGTATAACCACACCCAGAAAAGCAATATAACCGCTATATTGAATGACTATTGATGAAAGAGGTCTTTTTTCTTTATTATCCATCACCTATTCCTCCCATGGATGCAATTATAATCTGATCTGAAATGTCATTTCCCTTAGTCTCTATTTCCAGTTTCTTTTCACCGCGGTACATGACAATAACCCGATCCGACATACCATATAACTCCGGAATATCCTGTGTAATCATTAAGATACCAGCACCGTCCTTAGCTAACCGATCAATAATACTATATATTTCCGCTCTGGCGCCAATATCAATTCCGGATGTCGGCTGATTTAATATATATAGCTCTGAGCTGGCACACAGCCATCTGGATAAAACAACTTTCTGCTGATTCCCACCGCTTAGCAGACCCGCCTGCATATTTCGGTTAAATGTCTTTATCCTCAGCTTTTGTATCTGAGCATCGGCACATTCATTTTCTTCCTTTTCAGAAATGACACCCTTCTTTGCAATATTTTTCAAGCAAGCTAAGGTAATATTTTCTTTGACGCTCATTGCTTGTATTGCTCCTAAACCACGTCTATCGTCAGGTAAATAACCCATTTTTTCTTTAACCGCAATCTGAGGTGAAATGCGAGTCATTTTTTTGCCTTTAAACTCAATACTCCCTGCCATAATTTCCGAATTATTATATATGCTGATGCCAACCATATCATGACCGGAACCCATAAGCCCAGTAATTCCGACAATCTCTCCCCGATGTATATCAAAGCTTAAATCCTTAAAATATTTTTTATGAGTTAAGCCTTTGATGCTTAGGAGCACTTCCCCAGCATTTCTTTCTTTTGCCGGATATTGCTCTAGAACATCCCTTCCTACCATCATTGTAACCAAAGAATTAATGGTCATATCACAGGCATTCACAGTATCAATTTTCATTCCATTCCTTAGTACGGTAACACGGTCACATAAATCAAGTATCTCACCAAAATAATGAGATATATAGATGACTCCCTTTTCCTTTTTTAGCTGATTAATTATCTTAAATAACCGATCTGTCTCCTTTTTAGCTAATACCGCCGTAGGTTCATCGAAAACAATAACCTTTGGATCATTCATCAAGGCACGGCATAGCTGAATTAATTGCTGTTCACCGACTGTCAGCTCTCCAATCAATTTATTTCCGGATAACTTTATTCCAACCTTTTCCGACAACATCTTTTCCGCTGCCTTAATCATTTCTTTTCTTTTCATAAATTTAAATGGAGATTTGGTTTTTTCAATTCCCAGAAACAACATTTCGGCTACTGTTAAATGTGGAGCCACATATCTTTCTTGATGTATAAAGCTGATTCCTATTTGTTCTACAGTGCGGGCATTTAGTTTTTTGGTAACGTCTTCGCCGTCAAATATAATCTGTCCTTCGTCATTACTATAAAGGCCCGCAAGTATTTTCATAATAGTTGACTTCCCTGCACCATTTTCACCCACAAGGCCGTGGACTTCCCCGGCCTTGATTTGGATGGTTACATTTTGCAAAGCTTTTACTCCCGGAAATTCTTTACTTATATCCAACATTTCCAAGATGTAATCTGATTTCCCCATAGATTCACCTTTCCTTAATCGCAAAAAGCTTATTCAATGCCTAATTCCTTAATGGCTTCTTCATAGTTAAGCTTGTTCACATATACAGGATCTGTGTAAACCGTGCTTGGGACCTCCTGTCCGGCAAGGTATCTTGCCACTTCATCCACGGCCGCTTGACCAATTTTATACGGATTTTGAGCCATATCCCCATACATTCCCGAGTCCGTATCTTTTACAAGCTCTAACACGGTAGGATCTCCGTCAACAGAATAAATTTTAACATCTGTGCGTCCAGCTTCAACAAGGGCTTGTGCAATACCGATGCATGGCGTATCCCACGCTGTCCAGATCGCTGCTACATCCGGCTCTTTAGTTAATAAATCAAGCGTTTTCTTTCTTGCGTCTTCTGCTGCACCAGTAACAACATCTTGCAATTCTGGATCAATAAATTGAATGCCAGGATAATCCTGGGCAACATATTTCATCATATCATATCTGATTGCACATACGCGTACCCCATAGAAACCATTAAACACAGCAATCTTACCTTCTCCGCCAAGATCTTCAAACATATTGCGCGCCAGTGTTGCACCGATAGCATAATTATCTGATGTACTGTTACAAATCGAATATTGGCTTACTAAGTCTACCGTAAATAGGGGAATGCCTGCCTCACTGATTTTCTTCATAACCGGCTCATAGACAGTGGCATCACCTAACTGTTTGATAATCGCAGATGGCTCCTGGATAATCAAATTCTCAATATCGGAAATATGCTTCTGGTCATCCCTTTGTCCGTCAACTGCAATGTACGTGCCTCCAAGCTCTTCTATGCGGTCGATCTGGCCTTGATATGCCTTTAAGTCAAAATCATGATCTGTACCCAGCACTGCAACACCGATGGTATAGCCTTCTAGAGATGGAACCGGCAAACCATCAGTAACTCCCGGCACATCTGTCGTTGCTGCCGTTGTTGTCGTTTCTTTATCTCCTTTCGTCTCTGCCGGTGTCTCTTCACTTCCACTTGTTGCTACTGTTGTTTCTTCTGCGCCATTTGTCTGATCTGTTTTGTCTGTTGTGCATCCGGAAATCGAAACTACCATCATCGCTGCCAATAAAAGTGCCACAAATCCATTCGTTTTTTTCTTCATTTGTCTTCTTCCTCCATTCAACACATTATTTATCATTAAAAATTTAAAGAAACTCTTTATCAAACAAATTATCCTTCATCCATTGCTTAATCTTTTCATTCATTATGAGCGATTGGTGAGTAGTCACCTCAAAAGAAGCTCCACAAATATGAGGTGTCAATAAAACATTAGGCAGTTTAGCTATTTCTAAATCCTTTGGCGTAGGCGGTTCGTTATCTAACACATCTAATATGGCGCCTTTTATTTTCTTGCTTTCCAATACCTTTTGCAGCGCCTTCATATCAATTACTGCTGATCTAGCTGTATTCACAAAGACTGCATCCTCCTTCATCAAATTCAGCAGATTTTCATCAATCATTTTCAAAGTGCTATCAAGCACAGGCAAATGAATTGAAACCACATCATTATCAGCAAATATTGATTCAATATCACATCTTTTATATGTATTTTTAACAGCATCAACATAGGGATCGTAAAAAGATATCTCACAGTCAATACCTTCTAATATATGAGCAGTCTTCTGCCCTACTGCACCAAAGCCGACAAAACCTATCTTCTTTCCAAAAAGCTCGTTGCCCATGAATAAATTGTACGGTTCCGCACCACCTTGAATCCATTTTCCATTCTCTACCCATTTAATTGATTCTTGCACATTTCTATAGAAATTAATTAACAGACCGATTAATAATTCTGCTACAGCCTGTGCATTCCTAGCTGGTGTACATAGCACCTCTATTCCCAAATCGCGGCAAGCTTTCATATCTATATTGACAGGGGTGGCTCTGCAATCACCAATTAATTTGAGTTTTTGATATGATTTTAGTACATTCGCATTAATATCATCTAGTTCAGTAATTAAAACGTCTGGAACATATGTGTTTAGCATATCCAATATTTCAAATTGGTCAAAACCACCGCCAGACTCCTTGATCGTCCACGGTTTATAAACAACCTTGCTAAAGTATGAATTAAGCTCTTCTAAGCACTGTGGAATCATCAATGCTGTCACTAGTAGCTTCATTGTGATCTCCTCCTTGATTTGTCATTTGTTTAATTAATACACATTTGTTCTTTATTTATTTAATAATATACCACACTAGTAATAGTTTGTCAATAGGTATTGATGGGCTACCAAAAAATACTAAAAAAATCATGTCGGCAAGAGCTAGCTCTTGCCGACATGATTTTTTATCAATATATAAATAGTTAAAACTCCAATTCTTTTTTATTAAATACGATACTTAAAATAGAAAATGCGACTAACAGATAAATAAGATAATGTATGAATGCCATCGCATCGAATTTTGAGGCAGCGATACCCTCAGAAAATCTTGATGCAATTCTCGGCAAGGTATACCCCGTCAAATCCCCAAATATATTGCTTATCATACTGCTCTGTAATATGTTTTTTACCATCTCAGAGATTAACTCCATGCATAAAATCAGATATGCGACGATTGAAAAAGTGGGCTTTTGAATGCCATAGGTTACAATATTGGTAACCAGAATGAATCCAATCGTTAACAAAATAGACTCTATCAGCATTTCTAGTATAGTCGAAACTAAAATATGGTCAATGCCTGTTCTGAGTAATAGGTGAATTGCACAAAACCCAACAAATACCAACAGATAATGTAAAACAACCATTACTATTGTCACAAGTAGTTTGCAAAGAGCAATGAATACCTTACTTCTTCCAAAGCCAATTATGGGAGGTAATGTTCTGGCATTTAAGTCATCATTATAAATAGAAGCAAATAAAGGCCCTCCGATAAAGAAAGGTAATGATGTAAAAATGAATAAGTCAGATACAGCAACAGGACTACTAAAGATTGTCGATCTCATCAAGACAGATACAACATATAATAATGATAATATAACAAAATATATGTACAAGCCTTTTTTATGAAAAATGCGGTATAACTCCGCCCTAATATAATTATGCATTCTGCTCACCTCCAATCAGTTCCATATAATAATTTTCCAGTGTCATTCCTTTTTTCTCAAGTTTATATAACCTCACTCCATTTTTCATGAGTAATTCAGAAATTTTATCTGGCGCTTCTATGAAATCATGTAGCTCAATTTCATTAAATCTGTTGATTTTGTAGTTTTTCGCATTTAGTTGTGTTTCTAACAAAATAATTGCTTTTTGGACATCATCAACCTGAATCACTAATGATTTTTGTGTGTTTTGATATAAATCCTCACTACTAATTTCCATTAACAATTTTCCGTGATCAATAAATCCAAATTTAGTGGCAGTAAGCTCTAATTCACTTAAGATATGCGATGAAATGACGAAGGTAATTCCGTGCTCTTTATTCATCTTTTTAATAATTCTTCTTATCTCAGTTATGCCTTCAGGATCCAGCCCATTAACTGGCTCATCTAAAATTATGATATCTGGCGATCCTAAAAGAGCACTCGCAAGGCCCAGTCTTTGCTTCATTCCCATCGAAAAATGTTTAAATGGTTTTTTGACATTATCTAGCTTGAGCATTTTCAAAACTCTCTTTGTTTCATCGGAATTTGGGATTCCTTTCAACCTCCTATAGTATTCAATGTTTTCGTGCGCACTTAAATATGGAAAAAAGGATGAGCCAATCATAAAGCTAAGTTTGCGTCTTGCGAGGCTTATTTTCTTTTTAGAATCACTGCTTTCAAATATAATTTCTCCTGAATCTTGCGGTATCAGTCCCATTATTAGTTTAAATAAAGTCGTCTTTCCAGCTCCGTTTTTTCCAACCAATCCATAGATATCACCTTTGTTGACAGTCAGATTAACTTTGTCGACCGCGGTAATACTTTTATATTTCTTGGTGATATCCTTTATTTCTAGTATCTTGTTCATTTTTGATATACTCCTTTCACAAAAAAGATTATATCAGAAAATCTTATCATATCTTTTAAGTTAATCTTAAGTTTATATGAAAAAAGCCCCTTTAGGAGCGGCTCAATAAAACAGCATAAAGAATGTTTCAGGAAACGGCATGGCTTCGGCTATGCCGTTTCTCCGCTTTGCAAGTTCATCAGCAAGGAATACGGAAGTATCCCAATGAGGTCATAGGAAATATCAATGTCCTGTATCCTTTCGCCATCTTCTTTGACTGGAGCATGGACGTATACTGCTTTTACCATATCGTTGAGGATAGCTGGTGTTAATTCCTCTAAATCAAGATATTTCTTTACCTTGTCGATAAACCTATCAATGTTTCCTGCCTGTTCTTCCTGCTGTGTGATTTCTTCGTCAAGTTGCAACAGCTTATCCCTCAATTCGTTCTGTTCCTGCTCATAATCCTTTGAGAGCATTTCAAAACGACTGTCGGATAATTTTTCGTTGGCATAATCTTCGTAAATACGCTTAAATAGGCGGTTAAGTTCTTCTATGCGGTGTTCCGCTTGTGTGTACTGCTTACGCTTTGCCGCCAGTTCCCGTTTTGCTTCGGCTTTGTGCTTTGCGCCCATTGCTTTGCGGAATTGTTCTTCGTGGTGAGCAACGCAGGAAATCACAAAACGCATATGCGCCAATACCCCCGCTTCCAATACCACCGCACGAATAAAATGAGACACACAAACCTCTGTGCCTTTCAGCCTTGAAGTAGAGCAAATGAAATAGTCTTGCCGTGCTTCAAAGTTGTTACTTGTGCAGTAATAGAGCTTCGCTCCGCAATCAGCACAGCGAACAAGGCCGGAAAACATATTGGTCTTGCCTGTTCGCGCGGGTCTGCGTTTGTTACGGCGTAACTCCTGCGCCCGTTCCCAAGTATCAATGGCTTCGTGGGTATCTTCAAAAACCTTTTGTTTATCCTCTGGATTGTATAACTTCTTCTTGCTTTTATAGGACTGCTTATAGGTTTTGAAGTTCACCGTATGACCGAGATAATCTCGTTTTTCCAAAATGTCAGATACGGTTGACGCAACCCAACGATAGGGATTGGCGGGCGGCCTTGATGGGCAAGGGATACCTTTTGCGTGCCAATAGGCAGACGGTACAAGCACTTTGTCATTTCCAAGTACACGGGAAATCTGTGACGGGCCATAACCCTCTAAGCATAAATCGAAAATGCGCCGCACAACTTTGGCAGCTTCCTCGTCCACAATCCAACGCTTTTTATTGTCAGGGTCTTTGATAAACCCATACGGTGGGATAGTGCAGAGATGTTCTCCGGCTTCGCCCTTGTTCTTCATTACAGCTTTGATTTTCTTGCTCGTGTCCCGAACAAAAAATTCATTGATGATATTCAAAAACGGGGTGAAGTCATTATCCTGCTGATTGTTGCTGTCAATGCCGTTGTTGATAGCGATAAAGCGAACGCATTTCTCAACAAAGAGGACTTCTGTATAAAACCCTACCTTGAGATAATCGCGCCCAAGTCGGCTCATGTCTTTCACGATAACGGTTGCGACACCACCTGCTTCCACAAGTTCAACCAACTCGCTCCAACTTGGCCTATCGAAGTTTGCGCCAGAGTACCCATCATCTACGAAAAACTCGGTGTTTGTAAAACGGCTTTCTTTCGCGTATTTACTCAATATCGCCTTCTGATTTACAATGCTGTTGCTGTCTCCCGTACCCTCGTCATCTCTCGATAAACGGCAATACAGGGCGGTGATTTTGTCAGACTGCCTTTGCATATCAATATCCTCCTTTGGCGAGCAGTCTGCCAATACAGGATTGCATGAGTCCATTATATCAGGCTTCTTCGGACTTTTCACTATCAATATCACCGTCCTTGTCCATAAGCCGTAAAACTTTTGAAGATATACTGTGTTTCCCATCATAGCTGCCGCTAAAGCGATAGGTTGTTTTTCCTGATTGAAGCGTTATCTTCATCGTGGGAAGCTCCTGCGAAAGCGGTGTTTTTGCCACAATATGACCGTCTACTATCTTCCAGTTCTTTTCCATTCCTATCCCATCCTTTCTATGGTAGTGGTTACGTAGCAAGCATAGGAAACGGATAGCCGTTTCCGTATTTTGCCCTGCAAAATGCTTGTTGGGAAGCATCCCAAACCCTCTATTCGGCAAGACCTTTGAAGTGAAACCATAGCTTGCGTTCAGATTTCCAGACTTCAGCCATAAGCTGTTTGATTTCCTCAACGTCAGATTTATAAAGGCTTCCTGTCTGGTTCATGCGCTTGACGATTTGATTGATGTTGCCACCGATTTTTTGTAGCTGTGCGGCATGTGCTTTCAACTCCGGTAAATCCAGATTGATGATGTAGCCGTCAATCAACATTTTCCGGGCATAGGCAGATAAATTCATTGTCGGTACCAGCTTCATTTTTTCATCAATAAACTGCCGCTCTTCTTCCGTAACCCGCACAATGATTTGCACGTTTCGCAAACGATTTTCCATAAGCATTTCTCCCTTCATTACTACTACGGTTGAAGATAGCACTTTTGCCAAACATGTCGAAATTTTTCCCCCACTAACTACCTGTATGGGAAACCAGATTTTGGCAAACTTGGCGCAAAACAATTTTTCCCTCTATAACTACTACGGTTGAAAAGCTCCTTTTGGCAAAGATGGAGAAAAGTTTTTTCACTTTCCACAACAAACAGCAGTATGGAAATACCCAAATATTTATTCATGGGAAACAAACCGCCCTACATTTTCGACAAGTGCAGAAAATATTTTGAAAACCTATTGACAAAGAAATTCGGCAGATGTAGAATATCAATGTAGACAGTTGTCTTAGAGGAGATGATATGATGGAAAATATAAAAAAACTGCCGGATGCGGAGTTTGACATAATGAAAGTGGTGTGGGCAAACGACCCACCCATAACGACCAATATCATTATGGAGCAGCTTGGGAATGAACGGGAGTGGAAAGCTCAGACGGTGATTTCCCTTATGCTGCGATTGGTGGAACGTGGCTTTTTGCGAACCGAGAAAAACAGCAAGGAGCGTACCTATTTCCCGATGGTTAGCAAAGAAGATTACCTAAAGTTTGAAACGGGTAATTTTATCAAACAATTTCACGACAATTCATTTCTAAATCTTGTCAATACCCTGTATGATGATAAGGCGTTAAGTGATGGGGATATTGATGAATTGCTCCGATGGGCAAAAGAACGGAGGGGTTGATATGCAAGGCTTTATAGTTACCCTGCTGACCTGTTCGATTGCCATGTCGGCACT
>Ga0153949_1000087_pt1 | contig 29575 bp, 31 predicted proteins | sample TSNJ033MetaG_FD_104705 | JGI IMG/M metagenome (GOLD analysis project Ga0153949, IMG submission 104705) | Attine ant fungus gardens microbial communities from New Jersey, USA - TSNJ033 MetaG | ecosystem: Host-associated > Fungi > Mycelium > Unclassified | place: USA: New Jersey, Wharton State... | reverse complement strand
TGCGGAAGCGCCATGGATTGAATGCTGGTCAGGAAGGTTGCAAAAATGAATGATCAGTGTCCCTTTAAGAATAACGGCAACTGCGATGTTTGGCTTGATTATCAGATCGCTCTCTGGTCTTTGGAAGAAGCCGAAGAGCTTTCACATGGAAACTGGATTGAAATCCAGCACCTTCGTAACAGAATTGACCTCTTGGAAGAGCTCCTTAAAAATGCAGGGATGATGTCCCGCTAGGGTATTAATCAATAGTAACTGCACTCCTTTCCGGAAAAGGGCACATTGTTTTTCTGGAAACGGGGTGCTCAACAGACCGACAAGCATGCACTTTCTGAGCGGCACAGCTGCTCAAAATGGGCATGCAGTGTGCTCTCAGTTGTGGTTCTTCCGCAAGTTTCCGTATTAGAAATAATTGTAATTCAGTAAAGTTACATAAACCCTGAACTTATATTTTCGTTCTTAATTAATTTACGGATAATTGCGGAAGAGCCTCAGTTGTCGGTATATACAAATTCATAGACTTACCTCCAATAGTGAGTCAAAAAAGTTCAGTACTCAACTATTTTGACTAGGTATTAATAATTTGTGTTTAATGGTCTAGAGGACGCACTATGGAGCATTTACAAAATATATATTATAATCGGTATGACTTAAAAAAGTCATCAATTTGCATAGCAGCATCTTTTAATATCAATAAGTTGACTTCACTAACTTTTCTATTTTTATAATCAACAAGAATGGTGTTTTTTATCGTCTTATTAAACACCCCCATAGATGGTCCACACCAAATCTGCATATCATATTTTCGTTCTTCCTCCCCAGAAATAGCCCATTGAGATGTAGAAGCCAAGTACCATTTAAACACTAAAGTCATCTTCATTTTCGAATCATTACTAGCATTTTTTAAAAGCTCTTTATCTTTTTTTTCATAATACCTAATAACTTCGCTCCATATTTCTTCAAAGCTTGCACGGAAGAACTGATTCTCTAACCTATTCCTTATATTTTTCTCAATCTCAAAATATGAATTATAAAGTCTATATAAACGAAAGAGAGCTTCCGCCCGACCAGAATACATAGTATGCTTTCGTAAAACCTGAACTTTTCCACCACGTTCAAAGGTATCCGCTGCTGGTGCCATTATTACATCTGCACTATTCGCTGTGCACAATAATTTTTTAACATACTCTGACGTCCCAGCTTCAATACACGATTGATTGATAGAGCCTGTTACAACATATGCTGCTCCCATACTGTATGCAGCAGCAGCCGCCGCACCACTACTGATTCCACCGGCGGCACCAACTCTTACTTTATCAGTGTATCTCTTCTCATCTTGTATTTGATCCCTTAAAGTAATCATTTCTGGTAGAATCGAAATCAATGCTCTATTATCAGTATGCCCTCCAGAATCAGCTTCAACTGTTATATCAGATGCAACTGGCACTTTTACTGCCAACTTGTATTCTTCAACGGTAATCTTTTCTTCACTAAATAATTGATCAAGAATTTCTTGTTTTGGTGGCATAAAAAAATTTAATGCAACTTCCTCTCTAGAGACCTTTGCAATTAGTTTGTTTTTACATACTGTCTCACCTGAACTATTTTGAAAAATACCTTTAACTCTAAATAGCACCAGAGCAGGTGTGGGGTCAATATATGCTGATGCTTCAATCTTACATACTTTCTTTCTAATAAGTAAATTTATAAGTTCTTTTTCCAAAGCTGCTCTTTGAGGCATTACATTTACGATAAAGTTGATATGAGCTGACTGCAACTCATCAATACTATTCTCTATCTTCTGGCTATCCCATCCCCCTATTCCAAGTACGCCAATAAAACCATTTTCGCTCAGCTCTTTCACCATATTAACAGAAGAAATCCCATTAGCCATCCCACCTGCGTATAAAGCATACTTAACACTATATTCGTTTTTAAACTGTAGTTCACCAAGTTGTTCCGGTTTACATTGTATATTTCTCATATATTTCTCCTCAATTACATCCTGTCTATAATTTTTCTATAGGTATTTATCTCTTTTTCTATTAAAACGCAAATAATATTTTTCAGTCTTCCTATATATTCATTACTAGGCTCAAATCTAATTTTTAGTATTTTAAGCATCGTAATATTCCAATTGCGTATGTTCTCCTGCATCTCCTTCTCTATAACATTATCGTCCGGAAAAATATTTATTATAAGATTATAAATACAGTTTTTCCCAATAAAAAATCCCTTTATTTTGAAGTTATATACTAATCTATAAAGGAATTTTTCTAACTCTTTTCCTTCATGCTTTAGTACATATTCTAAATATCTTTGAAAATTATGAATAGCTGAAATCCCATGATATAGTCCCGTATTATTATCAACACCACCATTTAAATAATGCTGTAAATCCAATTTAATCGTACTAATCATATTTTGATTGGAGATTATTTTATTTACTTCCTCAATATCTGTGATGGCGATTTCTATATAATAATAGCCATAAACAGACCATATATCTAATAGTGCTTCAATAGAAATCCAGCCTTCAAATATTGATAAAACTCTAGTAGGAACATATCCATCACTAATATAAACCTGATTATTCCTATAACCAATTACATTAACAAAATGTCCCGTTGCTTCATTTCTGGTAAAAACTTTATTATAGCTTAATTTACTCGTATCGAGTAATATCATAATATTTTTTTCTGATTTAATTGCAGAAATAAGAAAATCCTTAGGATTTGTTTCACAAACCATCTTATGTAACTCTATTCCATATAACTGCATAGCCCTAATATAGACATCCGCTATATGCTGATCCGTAGATAAAAATTCCTTTATTCCCCAAGCAAAGCTTACATCCAAACCCCCACCTAATAAAAAAGTCTCATATTTATTAATACAAATATTCATATAATCCAAATGATTAAATAAACATGAACTGAAACAATCTATGGATGTTTCTGTCTTATAACCCTTTTCGTATATCATTTATATTCTCCTTGTAAATAATACTTTTGATTGTTTTTGCTATATGTTTTTGATTCTCTAGTACAAAAAAATGTCCTCCTGGAAAACCTAAAACAAGAAACTCCCAACCAATTAATTTATTCCACAAATAGTAGCTCTCGATACTGTACTGATCTTCCTCGCCATAAAAAATATAAACCTTCGCATACTTCTTGAGATCTTTTCTTTTCCAAGTATAATTAGATACAAGCTTCAAATCATGCAAAAGTGTCCCATAAATATATTTCTCAAATAATCGACTCTTTAGAATCTTCTCATCAATCCATTGGTTTTTTATAACAATATCTTTAAAATCATCTTTGTTAATATTCTCTATATCGATTTCTGAAAACACGTCATTTATCGGCGTCCCTGATAGAATTAAATTCTTTGGCATCTTTATTTTAGAAACACTAATCATACAAGCAATTTCATATGCGATATAGCCTCCCATGCTGTGTCCCATCACTGAATAATTACAATCTCCTACTTCATTGATGATTTTTTTATAGAGAAAATCGATCAGTTCCTGCATGTCACTTACTTCTTTCACGTTTGAACATTTTCCTCTTCCAGGAAAATCTAACAAATTCAACTCAATATCAGAGCCTATATATTTTTTTAGCCAAGAATAACTGCTACTGCTCCCTCCAGCAAATGGGATACAGAATAATTTATGTACATTGTTCATTGCTCACCCTGCTCATTAAATTTAATTGATTCTAAAATAGCTGCTAATTGTCCAACAGTTTCACAAATAAATAATTCTAAATTTTCTTCATCAAATTCTATTTCCTCTTCAAAATTACATAGTATTTCAAATAACTCCATTGACGTGATACCCAAATCCACAATCATATTACTGTCTTCGTTAATATCCGATTCTTCAATCCCTTTATATTCACATATATATTTAATCAACCTATACAGCATAGTCCTTACCTCCTTATTATTTTTCCTAGATGATTTTTAGGAAATTCATCATCAACAAACTCTATGTGTTTTATTTTCTGATGAATCGATAAATTTCTATTACATTTTGCAATATCGTTTTTGATTTTTTTCCTTGTTTCACAGCTGTCTAACTCTTTTCTAACAAATATCGAAGCTCCTATAATAACTATACCGTTCTCAAGTCTTTTCTCTGATACCATTACTTCATCAACATGTTCAACTTTCTTCAACAAGTCTTCAATTTCTTCGGGTGAGACATTTTCACCATTAGACAAAATAATTAGATTTTTCTTTCTTCCTGTCAGATATAAGAAACCATCTTTATCAAAATATCCCAAATCTCCAGTCATAAACCAACCATCCTTAAAAGCTGCTTCTGTTAATTCAGGAGCAGCTAAATATTGGTTAAATACTATTTCTCCTCTTACTAGAATCTCACCATCCTTAATTTTGACCTCTGCATATGGTAAAGGCATTACTTTACCTACGGATCCATCTCTTCTCTCAGAAGGTTTATTTGCTGCAATTGCAGGTGAACATTCAGTCATGCCATATCCAACAAAAATATCAAGACCTATATCCTGGAAAAAGCGTAAATATTTCAAATCTAAATTGGCACCCCCACAATGTATAAGTCGCAAATTACCACCTAGTTTTTCTAATATTTCAAAAAAAACTTTTCTACGAATATCAATACCGAAGACAGATCCTATCTTGCATGCTTTTCTAGCTATACTGATTAGTTTTTCTTTTCCTTCCTTTTCTATTTCTACCATAATGCGATTATACAGTGTCTCCAATACAAGTGGCACTACTACGATTGCCGTTGGCTTAAAAAACAATAAGTCTCTTGAGAAATATTTAATATTTTTAGAAATACATACCACACCTCCATATGTTAACTGGTATAGCAATCCAATTGTAATTTCATAAGCATGGTGGGGAGGAAGCACTGTCATTGTTCTTTCTATCTCTTTTTCATTAATCTTTCCTTCACATAACTCAAAAGATCCTTTTATATCACTGCAAATATTGTTATGGGTTAATATTACAGCCTTAGATTTTCCAGTCGTTCCCGAGGTGAAAATAATTAGTGCCGGAGCATTCGGATTTATTTTTGTCTCTATGCAAATCTTTTGGCTGTTTTCTTGCATCGCCTCTTCAAAAAGATCCGGAATCGCAATTTTTCTTTCTGTACTATTAATATATAACAATAATTTCTTATTCAGCTTTTTATCATAGACTATAAGAGCTGCTTTGCTATGGTCAATTTTTTTGTTAAAATCTTCAGCCGTTGAATTGAAATCAAGAGGGACAACAATGTTTCCAGAATACAATATTCCATAAAAGATCACCAGCCACTCATAACTCATTCGGCCAACTAATGCTATTCTGCTGTTTTCAAATCCTAACCTATTTAAATTGCACGCAACCTTTTTTATGTTCACTATAAAATCGCTAAAATTAACTTTCTGTATTTGAGATCCTTTAAGGAATTCAATCGCCGTTCTTTCAGAATACATTTGCTCACTATTGAGCATAATATCTCGCAATGTATTTAAATTTACTAAATCCATGACCATCACCTCATTGTCTTTATCTTCGTCACAATATTTTCAATTTCAAGGACCACCTTATTATCATCATACACGATACCGTTTAGACTTATTTCTATACCTTTATTCGTTTTAATTATCTTTTTCACAACAATAAAGTACTTAATCACTTTTTTACCTGGTAGAACCTGCCTAACAAATCTATATTTAGTTTTTTGGATATTACATACTTCATAAACTGCCATGCCCTCGATTATGCCAGCATAGTGTATGAAAAATTCCGTGAGCTGGTTAATTCCTTCAATCATTATTGTTCCAGGTAAAACCGGATCATTTAAGAAATGGCATCTAAAAGGCCAAAAATCATCTGATATTCTCTTTTCAGCAATCGCAAATCCATGGTCAGAATGCCCATTCGTTTTACTTATCGCAATTATTTTATCAATGAGCTGAGCTTCCTTTTCTACAAAAAAATCATTATATAGCATATTGCATTGATCTATGTTAAAACATTTCAATAAATTTCCCTGGTAATAAGCTCTCATTTGAGCCTCAGTAAAATTATCCTCATTACTATATTGTTCTATCACAGCTACTTTATCCTCTTGATTCACAGATAACAGCTCATCCATTGTAAATAATCCACCAATACAATTACAAGCAAAGATCTTCTTACCGTTCTTTTTGGCAAGATAATGACACTTAATAAGGATACTCTCAGTAGTAATTACAAACTCATCCATAAAAAATTCAATTCTAAGGGAATCTCCAATGTAAAATTGTTCTTCTCTAATATATTCTGTCTCTGCATATGCAATACGAAAGCGTCTTTGCCCTTCAAAAATTGTGTCTACACCCATATATGCTAATAAAAAAATAGAATTATGAGAGGCTTCACTTACTATAACCTGAGATACATGATTCCCCCCTTTTCTCAAAATGCATTCTTCAGATATATCATACTCACTTATAATTCTACTAGGTTGTAGCTTTCCGTATTCTGCCACTATATCTATTACTCTGTCCACAAACAGATATGGTGGAATAGGCATTCGTGTGCGAACTAAATAATTATCACTTTTATTGTATGCATCTCCTAAGTATAGGCTCATACCATTTATCGTCATCTCAAGTAATTCATTCCTAGTAAATAGTACCTTTTCTCCAAAATCTATATTATTTCTTAACGAATGATGTGTCCTCAAAATAGAATTTTGTGTTTGATAATAGCTTTTCAATGTCATTTCATTTAATTCTATTTGTTTCTTTATATAGTCAGACACATCGTTTTCTGCATTTACTACCCTGTGGATTCTAGGAGTAGTAAAGCAAAAATAAGAAAAACATTTTTTTATATCTATATTAGAGCTATGAAGAATTATTCTACATATAAAAGTCAAAAATTCCACAGTACTTTTAGCTAAAGAAAACAAATTACAAACTACTACATCTTCTTTCAATGTATTTTTTACCCACATTGAGCAAAGTTCACTGGTGCCAAGATCAATGAATATTTTCACATCATTTGAATACATTCTCTTTAAAATCAATGAAAAATCAACAGTTTCAGATATGATAGACTGAAAATTGACCGCAAACATTTCGATGTCGTTTTTCATTGGGCATCTATAGTAAGAACTATACACATCATGGCTTATTTCATCCGATGCCAAATATATTCCATGTTTTACTAATCTATCATGTATTTTTTTTGCACTTTTTTTCATTATAGGCGTGTGGATAAAATTCGCATCCTGTAATTTATAATAGAAAGAGTTATCCAATCCGACGATTTTATCTTTTAATACTGCGCTATTTCCGTTAACTATGCAGTCAGAATCTGATCCAACAACTGTTACAAAAGCTTCTTTTTCATGTTCTAGAATTTCCTTTATATCATTCACATTATATTTAATGTACCAACTTTCCCAATCGTCAGGTATATAACCATAAAATTTTTTCGCTTCGTCAAATTGAGTATTAAACATTGCTTCTAATATATTTGTTAGATCTTCAACAACAGTTTTTTTACTGGTGTCTGAATTATCTCCTCTTTTATATAAGCATGCTTCGCTCAAGTAATTTGAGATCTCACCCATGCTTGCTCCAATGATTACATTCGGTCGCACACCTATATTTTCTAGTAATTGTCGCGCTTGATAGGTGTGTTCAAAATCCCTAATATATCCACTTATTGTTGAATCACCTAGTGCTAAGCCATTCAATAATGATTTTATCTCAGCATCAAAAGATTTTATTGTATTACGAGACTTTAAATACATTTTTGAATTATTCATTCCGCCCGGAGGACTCATAAAAGCAATTTTTCCCTGCTTTTTAATAAATGAATAAAATATTCTATCTCTCTCTCCAACTTTAGACAGACTCTTTTCTTTTATAGCTTTCTGCACATAAATAATATCTTCACGCAACTGTCCATTAGATTGCTCTAAAAAGATCATACATTTCTCACTATCATTAAAACCTCTTATATATTTATATGCTATATCGCTTAAATCAAATTTTATTGACTCTTTACTCAGGCATAACAATTTACTTATTAATTCACTTTCATCGTTAAAACTTACCGGAACAATGCACCATGATGTTGCAATACTTCTTCTGTCTGGCTCAAAAAATAATACTTCACCAAACTGAATTTTCATGTTAATGCTTGTAGATTCATTTTCTCTTTGGCCAAAATTATTATACACAGTTAAGCAATGACGTAAAAAATCTCTTGCCACCGTATATATATCCTTCTCTCCGATCAGCTTGTTTTCACCATCGATGAATTTTATTTTTGCAAAAACTATATTAGTTCTTTTATCTGCAGTTATTAAAAACGAGATTGTTCTATTCTCATTTGAGATAATATGAATTAATACGTACTTATTGGGGGTCTGGTAAATCTTACTGTGCGCAAAACTGAGCATGTCAAAAAAATTTTCCATTCTATAATGCTCTATTTGCTTTATGTCACTAATGAAATATTTGCTATTGCTATTTGTTACAATTGATAGGTCAGCTATATCTGAAAACATTAGAGCTTCTTCAATAGAAGAATCTGATGTAAATGGAATATTCTCATTTATATAATATCCTTCGGATAAATTGAGCTCATTCTTTACAAATTTGTCTATATTACTACTTATTTTATCTTTTATACCTAAACCAACTACATATAAATTACCCATATGAGATCTATCCTTCTAAAAGTTTTCCTTTGAATTTATTACAACTTGTGGCACATTACTTTTATAGCAAATACTATCAATAAAATATTTCTTACCCACATCTTCTTGAATTAGTGTAAGCCCCTTTTCTTCCATAATCTTTTTAATATTTGAATCTACCATCCCGATTTCCCACGGACCCCAATTAAGAGATAGGATATTGCAATTGGGAAAACTATACTTAATATGGCGAGCCATATAGTTCAGAAATTCATTCGCAGATGCATAATCTGCTTGTCCTTCATTTCCAAAAAAGCCAGATATTGATGAAAACAGTACTAGATGATGGAGCTCAGCGATATTGACTACACTAAGGATATTGGTTAGACCTCTATATTTAACACGATACACTTTGCAAAATTCCTCTATGCTCTTATTTACAATGAGGTTATCTTGGATTATCCCTGCTCCAAATATAATTCCAGTAATACCTTGTATGGGCAGTCTTGATACCTGGTCTATGTCTGTTATATCGCATTGAATGTATTCAACACTTGATCCTAAACTTATCATTTCAGAAATGTTCTGCTGCATCTGCTTTTGATCCTGAATTTTCTTAACACTTCTATTCATTTCGACAGCATTAATTTTTTCATTTTTTTTTCGTGCTAACCAAATAACTCTTTTTCTTATATTTTCAACATCCTCTTCTCGCTCCGTTATTTTTTCTAAATGAGTACTTCCGACCAGAAGAAAATCACATTGATGTGTTTTAGCTAATTCTTTAATACATGTAGCAGTAATTCCCTTCGCTCCACCGATAACTAAAAATTTATCTTTCTTATTTATTAATGGATGCGTTTTATCATTACTGGCCGACAGCTTTAGATATGTTGAAAACACTTTGCTATTTGTAAAGAAAAATTCTACTCGCTTTCCAGAATACAATAGCATTTTATCAAGTACACAATCATTGCTATTCATTTGATCTATTTCAATTATTTTGCAGTTGATTTTTTCTGCGGCTTCCTTATTCATTGTCTTAATAAGTCCACTAACCCCTACAGCAGCGGTCGGTGTATTTATTGCTTTATACCCTAAATATGTATTCCCAAAAGAAATTGACCAAAATAACAGCTCCTTTTTCAGCATCAGATTATTCTTAGAATAATTCATTAATAATTTAGATAGCAAAAACATTTTTTCTAAATATTGCATATCTAAATCCCGTAGATTTTCTTGATTATAGAGCCCTACAACCCCCATGATATTTCTATTTTCTTTCTTAAATATTTCATTTATTTTCTCGTTACTATCACTACAAGAAATATATTTATATTGGATCCTTATTTTACTAAATAATGATTTTAATTTATCAGGATCATCTATATTACTCTCTCCAAGAACATACATAATACTGTTGCTGTCTGTACCAAAAGAAGTGCCGGTTAATTCAAAATTAAACTCATCTGATATGTCAACTAAATCTACATCATACTTTTGAATTTGATTGCACAGGTCCTGTCCCTCTTCTGATTTACACGTCCAAGAAATCAGATTGTCCTGCATTTTCATATGAGCTTTGAATATCTCCGCTTCTTCCTCCATTATTGTTGCAAATGATTCCATAATATTAAGTTCTGAATCAACAAAAGCTGTCAGCTCCGTCAATTGCTTTTCTTGAAATTGAAGATATCTTAATAATACATCATCTAAAATTTTTCGATTGTTCCTCATAATTACCCTCTATTCAGATTTCAAAAACGATATTATATCATTTAAAGTCCTCTTATCAGCCATTTTACTGAGTTGATCTTTATTAATATCGTATTTCTCTCCCAGTTCAGAATATAATTGAACTAACTTTATTGAATCAATCCCTAAATCAGTTTCCAAATCCATTTCTAATTCTATAAGATCGACTGGAAAACCTGTAAGGTCACTGACCGCATTGAATAAAATATCCTTTATTTTCTCCTGTTCTACCTTATCAGAAGTATTAGCAATGAAGTTTTCATTAGATAATAAATCTGATACTATTGTAACATTAGGTATACTATTCTCTATAATTAACTGCGGATAGGCTTCTTTAATCATAGTAAGTAACTGCACTTTTTTAATTGAATCTATACCCAGATCCCTTTCTAAATCCATGTCGTTGTCGATTAATTCTTCCGGATAGCCCGTCAATTCACTCAGTATTCCTTTAATCACATTATTTGAGAGTTCTTTGCTATCTTTATGTTCTTTTTTACTAGCATTTACTGATGAAGAACTTGTTTCTTTTCTAATTTGCTTCGGTTCGTTTTCCCCTGTATAGTTATTAACTATACTCTCTACAGGGTTATTACAGTTATTTTCTTCGTACTTACCTACTCTTCCCAGAAATTCCATCAATACTTCAGCATCTAATTCTTGAATCCTATAGGCATACTCAAGCAACGCTTGCATATTAACCCCACTTTTATCCAAATGATTATTAACTATAGATAATATTCTCTCGCTTTTTTCCTGCTGCATGTTCATGTAATTCTTATATAAATCTGCATTTTGCTTATATATTTCTATGGTTGTATCCAGTGACCTTCTTTTGTTGTTTATGGACATTTCTAACTCTTTTCCTTTCTCATTTATATAGCAATAATTACTGCTATCATTGATTGCACGTAACATCTTTTCCTTCTTTTCTGATAAATAGTAATATTGGGAATCAATTTTAGTTATGGCTTGCCTACTGCTTGTCTCACTTTTCTTTTTACTATTACTATAATGACCTCTTTTCAGTTTAAGTCCTAATACCATCAAATGGCCAAGCAATAACTCAAGCACATATAGTCCACTTTCAGAACTTTGCATATCAACAGAAAGCACCTCATAATCGCTATAATCTTTTAGTATTTCTCTTGTCAAATTGGCTAACACTTTCCCAGGACCAACTTCAATAAATATTCTTGCTCCATTTAAATATGCCGTTTCTATGCTTTTCTTAAATTGAATTGTATTGTGCAATTGTTTTGATAAGTTATTCATTACAGCTTTTTCATCGTCTACGTAAATATTTCCATTTATACCACAAATTATAGGAGTATGCATTTTATTTAGATCAAGTTTATTTATTTCATTGCTTAATTTCTTACTAGCAGCAACCATCTCTCTTGAATGGAAAGCATTTGAAACTGATAAAAACTTGCTCCTCATTCCCGATTTATCGGCTTTTTTCGCTATTATCTCCAATTCGTCCTTTTTCCCTGATAAAACCACTTGATTTGCCGAATTAACATTTGCAATATCAATCTTTGTGTTATCTATTAATTTTTTGACGCTTTCTTCATCTGCAAAGACTGCTAACATTCCATTCTTATCTGAGCAAGCATTCATAAACTCACCACGCAAAATTGATAGCCGATATAAACTATCTTCATCAATAATTCCAGCTGCCCAAGTAGCAACCACTTCGCCAAAACTATGACCAATAAGATAATCAGGTTTTACCCCATTTTTTTCAAGAATTGTATATAATCCACTACACATAGCCGCCAATGCTGGTTGAGTATAGCAGGTCTCCTTAAGCTTACTGGAACAATTTTGATTGAACGGATAAATAATCTCTGATATCGCTAATTTACCTCTATCTAACATAGCATTGTCAATTTTCTGAATTGAACTACGTAATTCTTCACATTCTATCGTCACGTCCCGGAACATTTCCTGGTATTGTGTCCCCTGACCCGGGAAAAGAATTGCTACGCTTTTATTCGAGACCTTCTTTTTATCAACAAAAAGAATATCGCCACAACCAACATTTGAACTAAAGAACCCTTCCAGTAAATCCATTGCCCGCATAGCCTTCTTAATTGCCTCATCTACTTTGTTGACCGCAAAAACAATTCCATAGCGAGCTTTATCACTACCAAATTCGCTGCAGCAAATTACTGATTCAATTTTTAGCTTTTCAATATATTTTTCTATTACCTCTTTTAGCTCCTCACAGTTATTACCATAAAAAACTTGTTTTCTGACTTTTTCAGATTTTTTTTCAAAACAGATCTTATTAGAGTTTCCTGAATGTTCTTGCAAAATAATATGATAATTGGCTCCACCAAATCCAAATGCACTTACACCCGCAGATCGTATAGGATTTCTTTTGTTTACAAGCCATGGTCTCGGCTTTTCAAGAACATATAATCCCGAATCTTTAAATGCTTCATTTAAGTTATCAATCTTTCCTGTAGGAGGTAAGACCTGATGATATAATGCGAGAATCGTCTTAATTAGACTAGCAACTCCTGCTGCCATTCGTAGATGACCAATCATACTTTTTACACTACCTATTACAATTTTAGGGGCCTTGTTTCCAAAAACTTTTTTAAGTGCTTGTATTTCACATTTATCACCTACAGCAGTTCCAGTACCATGTGCCTCAATCAGCCCAATGTCTTCTAATGCAACGCCTGAACTTTCGACTGCCCTTTGTATTGCTTTTATTTGACCCTCCTCACTTGGAGCATATATACTTTTTGCCTTTCCATCGCTTGAGCTTCCCATACCTTTAATAACGGCATATATCTTATCACCCTCTCTTTCGGCATCCCGGAGTCTTCTTAATACAATAATTCCTCCACCATCACCTAATACGATACCGTCTGCATTTTTATCAAACACCTTGACTTGATTACTTTTAGATAGCACCGGAGTTTTTGAAAAAGATATAAATGTGGCCGGAGTGAGATCCAGATTTACCCCACCAGCTAACATGATATCACATGTATGGTTATTTAATTCAGAAACAGCTGCATAAATTGCTGCTAAACTGCTGGCACATGCTGCGTCTATACAAAATGATGTCCCATGCAAATCAAATCTGTTTGCAATACGGCCAGCTACAACATTACTTAAGGACCCTGGATTGCTTTGCTCATCCCATTCCAGTAGTGTTTCCTTATATTTTTTTATCACATCTTCAATAAGAGCTTCCGGTGCCCCCGAGTTCATCAATATCTTTCGCAATTTAGGTATTTCAGAGCGATGATTAAGTGAAAATAACGTTTTCCCAACTGCAGCTGAAACTATTACGCCTGTTCGTTCTTTATTGTATTCTTTGGCATTGGTTCCATATAAACCAGCATCAGTAAGAGCTTGTTTGGCTAATACCAACCCATACAACTGCTCAACCGCTGTCGATTGCAGTGTTTTAGGAGACATGCCAAATTCTAGTGAATCAAACTCTATTGAAGGAGCCTGTGCAGCAACTTTACTATATGTTTTATCTTCAACACTTGGATTCGAATCATAAAAATCATCGAGGTTCCACAATGTCTCATCAATTTCTTTAATCGAACTCTTTGCTACAAGGATGTTACTCCAATATACACTAAAATCTAATGCATCTGGAAATATACCCCCTATTCCTATAACTGCAATATCTTCTCTCATAGTACGTTCCTCCCACTTTTCACTCTAATTATACCATTTTTCAAGCATCGCTCCTGCAAATACAATATATCCTGACTCAAACAAACTAGAAGAGTACAACAAAATATTTTGCCATTCGATTTTTTATATATCCTTAACATTTTTTATGGCATCTAAATCCCCCCATATGTCCGCCAATTATAATATTATCCGTAAATATAGGCTCTAGTGGAAATCCAAGTATTTTTGAAAACAGTTCCAGCTGCTTGTGATTTGCATTTCATGCAACGAGTTGATCGATAGAATTATTATCTTTTATTATTGACTTTATGAAATTTGTTGGTTCGGATCTGTTACATACTGCCTTAATAATGAATTAGCACTTATAATTTCATCCGGTGTATAATAAGCCGCATATACTATCCCTGACATAATAATTCCTCTGCATCTACTAAACTTCCAATATAATTCGGGGCAGCTTTTTTAGCATTACATAATTTTTTATTAATATGAATAACAACATCAAATCTAAACTGGGTTAACTCATTTTGTATATTACAATTTCTTTCATAATATTCGATTTTTTCTATCTCTAAATATTTTTTTTCTAAATAAGCAAAAAATTTTTTTGACAGAAATAACTCATTTGAAAAGTCTATTTTTGTATTATAATCATTTTGCGAAGCAAACTTAATCAAAGATTCACATAATTCATCTTTTAATACTAAATTCATTATGTCACCAAAATATATGATGCCCTTACTATTTATTTTTTTTATAATTTTATCAAAAACATTAAACAAGTAATTATATCCTTTGAAACAATGCACGACACTATTAAGAAGAATAATATCGAAGTTATCATGTAAGCCATCTATTTCAATGGCTTCCATACACTCAACTTGAATATTTTTTATACTCATTTCTTGTATTTTTTTTCGGTTTTTTTCGATGCTAATGTTACAAAGATCAACGCCCACATATGTTTTTACAAATGAATAAAGGGCATACATAGTAAATCCGGAAGCACAACCTATCTCTAAAATAGATTTACTCCTATCGAGATAGCTTTCTAAATGACTCTTTGTATTTTCAACAAATTCGTTTATTTCTCTTATATCAAACTTTTCGCGAGTATAGCTGCTAATCCATCCCCCACATTCAATATCATCTTTTGCATTAATTGCTGCAAAATTCCATATTTTTTTACTCATTAAGCGATTAGGCTTCTCTTCTTCCCTTAACACATCACTAGAATCTATGCAGAACATGAAATCGAGACAATCATAAAGCCAAAAAAGCTCATATGCATCTCGCAGAAAAATTCTCTCAAAAAATAATATATTACACTTATTCTTTTCTATTAGATCCTTTATTTCAGATAGTTTATTTGAGATACCAACAAGTCTTATGTTATGTACTGACGCAAATTGATCAATATTTTTTGTTTCAGCTAGACTACAACATATATTATTTCTCTCCATTATATTTCACAGTCCTTTTTTTTATAATTCTTGCAATATTGGTTATCGTAGTAAAATTTTCAAAAGGTAAATCTTCATCCAAAAATTCAAAATCATATTTTTCCTCTATGCATACAATCAAATCAATCAATTTTAATGAGTCTAAACCACACTCTTCAAATAAATCTGTTTCTGAATTTATGCCTTGTTGATCAATGATTCCATTTTTTGAAAATAAAATTATTAATTCTTCACAAATATCCTTCATTATTCTCTCCCTTCCCTCTTGTCAATCGCCGCTACCCATCTTTCCAAACCAAATCCAACACATCCTGTAACAATTCGGCTATTTTCAGAAAAGTTAAACGGTGCACTAAAATGAGTATCATGATAATTAAATGAAGCAATCGCAGCATTATTTCCCCGAATGCTTACACTTAACTCCTTTTTTACAAAATTCTGTTCCTGCAGCCTTTTCTTAATATCATTTCTTTTAGTCGGATGAAAATGATCATGCGCATCTATTAAATGTGCATCTACCCCTATTTTTTTTGCATAGCTTAAAGATATTGCTGAAAACTCTTCCAGCTTTCCTTTTACAAATTGTCTTGAACCCACAAATACTATTTCCCTTACATGAAAATTCCAAAGTCGTACTTTTTCGTCATATGCTTCATCTTCATGACGATATACACTTGCTCTAGTTGTTATTATTTTATCTCGAATTTTTTTACCCTCTAAATATGGATAGATATGTAAACAAGCCGCCGGAGTTAAGCATCTATCACTAACCTCTATTCTCGAATTATCAATCTCTACGTTTTTATCGCTTCTGTCGAATTCTGCTTTTTTTAGGTACGTAGGAATTGTAAGATGATGTGGAAATGATTCTAGGTACCCGCATCTTCTAAGTACATCTAAATTCAATAGTGATGGAATATGAATTTCCTCTGCACCCATCGTCAATGTTACATTTCTAAAATACTCATCTACTTGTTTCAAAAATTGGGTCTTTCTTTCATCAAGTACTGCATAAGATAAATCACTCTTGTTATATTTAAATTCAGCCATTCTGGTCCTCCACTCCTAAATATTCTTAGAAAATACTACTACAAAAAAGCTCATTATTTTTGATGTAATAAATACTGCAAACAATAACATTTTCATAGACTAAAGCGATAAGCTTCTCCATCTTGTTCGTATATTTTACATGTAATAACACAATAACCTTCCATAACTTAAGAAAGAGAGAAGCTTTTCAACTTCTCCCCGATAGGAAGTATTTATTATTTCTATTCTGTCCAAATTTTGTTTTATTCCATTCCATAAAAAGACATATTATTATGATATTTATTTTTAGGTATGTATATATTGACAAAAGTCCATTGGGTGGATACAGAAAAGAATAATTCGGATTATTAATGATTTGTATTGTTTGATTTATAAACATCAATAAATTAGATTCATGAAATTTTTAGGTGCTTATCGATTAATTTTATAATATAGAAATTTTCAAAATAATACTAGAAGAGTGGATAAACCCCAACTCTTCCATGCACTGCCTTGCAGCCTGCTTTGCACCCATAACATGAATAGTAAAAATATTGTAAACGCAATGTATGAAACAATAGACCTGTTCCTTATTGGTATTATTACCACTAAGAATGGTTATCTGTGAATATTGTCTCCCCAGCAAACTGACCGTCCCTCCAATAAAGATTTGTGGCACTGTGAAATGAGAATAATAACGACTACTAATAAATATGCTATGTTGACAGAGCGACCCTTATATCTATTATTATACCTTTCATTGACAAAATGCCGTCTCCGATAATCATGCGGGCCGACATAGAACTCAAATCTACTCTACTCAATTTCTTTGGTGTCGATTTGGATATTGTTCCCTAATTATGCTCCATGTTCTATCCAATCATAACATAATCTTACAAACTAAAAGAATATGCAAAAAAAGTCCTTGAATCAGTATCAGTATTTTTTGGGTACTAAGATATACGATCTCTTAAATGCAATGCTCCTAATTGCTTCAAAGATGAGAGCAATCAAGCCAGTAATCAAACACATCTTTGCAGCTACAGTGTAGCCCTTGGCTCTGAGCTTGCCTACTCCTGTAATCAGTACCGGCAAGGCAACAATGGAAAGTAACCTTGTAAATATTCGCACGCCTTTGCATTGCATTTCAAACTCAATGGAATCTTCATTTTTTTTGGCGCCTCCCTTCACTGCATCATCAATGATTCGTCCGAATTGCTCTTCTGTCATATTCTCACCCTCTCGTAAAATCTGGTTAGTCGATTGCAGAATTTCTTCATCTATTGGTTTTACTGGGTTTTTCACCCCCTCCCAGACCGTCCGAATACCCAATTCTTCTTGGATTTTGAGTATACTCAAACGATCTTATTTTCTTTTTTGATAATCTCTCACATACAAAAAGAGCATGCTTTCTTTTAATAGAACTTCATAAATAAAACACGCTCTTTTATGTATTGCTTCCATTATTTTTTCGAAACTGAATAGGTTCATTGCCCGCTTCAAATTGTATCCCAGACTTGGAGCCAGACTTTAGAACATTATCTGATTTCTAAAAAGATAATATTGATTGTTTAAAGAAGGTTTTCCATGCACTCAATAAGAAATTATCCGAGGTATTAAAAAAGGATTTTTATCTGTAGATGGAAGTAAGTTTCAGGCGAACAATTCCAAAGACAATAATTTCACAGCAAACAAGTTAGATGGCAGAATTCAGTGGCTGAATCAGCATATTTCACTTCAATATTGATTTTGCAGTACGGCTTATGAACCAAATTTTTAGAACCCGATTTATATTCCGCCAATTCTCTTTTTGGTATTATGAGCTTATAAGTGATTTCCTTACAATCTCTAAACATACAACAGAAATATCTACATAAGACATCCTCTTCACCCGTTTTTACAAAAAATGCATACCAACTCATAATCCCCTCCTGGACATAGCTTCGCCATAGGTCTCTTTTCTTTCACAGACCTGAATAATAGCTATGACGGATTAAAATACTAACTAGCCGAAACATAGATTAGCATTTTTTCTCTTTTTTAGAACTTCATTTATAAATGCAGGCAGACTCGTTGTTTTATTGTCTATATAAGTCGTTTACTGCAATCTAATGTAGAATATTTTTGGATTCTAGTCAATATTGTTGGGATGATATTACTACTAATGGGATAATATGTATCGAAAAATTAAATGATTCTAAAGTAAACGTCAAACCACACGCCTTGGAATTTTTTGGTTTTTTGTGGAATTTAAAAACTCATAAAACTAATAGTTTTTTCAAGGAGATCCACAATGGATAAAAGTACTCATGATATCCCGTCTCACACAATGGAAGCAAATTATCGAGCAATTCCAGCACCGCCATGAAGGGCAAACGGCAAAACAATGGCTGGCAGATAATCAAATCAGCGAAAAATCGTACTATTACTGGCTACGAAAACTTCGAAGAAGCACCTACGAACAGACAGGGCGCAGTGCATCTCTCCCTTCTGCTCAAAAAGGAAGCCCGCTCTCTTTTGCAGAGATATCGTTTAGCAGCCAATCGGCGGAAGCTTATCCGGCTTCTTTCCAAGCAACTGCAGTCATAAAAACTGCCAGGGCAACGGTGGCTTTGTTCGAAAAGGTATCTGACAGACTTCTTGACCGAATACTACAAGAGGTTGCTCGTGCTTGAAGATGTTGCCGGAATCCGGCGCGTCATAGTCGCAACCGGGTTTGTCGATTTAGGCAAGGGGATTGATGCCCTTGCCTAGATTATAGGCTCACGTTATGACCGGAATCCTTTTGAAAAAGGAACCCTGTTTCTATTCTGTGGAAAACGGTCGGACCGCATAAGAGGGCTGCTATGGATGGGTAGCGGATTTTTTTTATACATGCGCCTTGAAGACTGCCCCCTTACATGGCCCAGAACATCGGAAGTAGCTGCTGAAATAACAAAAGAGCAATTTCATCTTCTGATGCTTGGACTAAACCCGATCGACCCTAAAGTCAAAGAGATCCATCCATTAAAAATATATTAAAATGTATTGTGCAAAACAGAGAAATTTTTCACTCCTGCTCATCACCTGGGAGCCGGCCGGTTTATCTGCCGCAAAATACCCCTGAATGCTTTGGCTTTCCACCACTTGTCGTAAACGCAGACTGGCTTCGAACTTTAACAATTCTATATTTCCTGCCTTTTTACCCTGCTTGCGTCTGTTTTATCCATAGGCATAATGACGAAGAGGAAATACCCTGTAGTTGGCTATTTTCAGGACGTTCCTGTATAATAGGCGGTATAAGGAGCGTTACATTTATGAGTAAAAATACACAGCCGATGAACTGAATCAATGCAGTAACAGGAGCTGATGCTTATGATCCTTTCCATGCAGGGGCAGATGGACAAGATAAATAAAAATCTTGAAATCCTGATCGAACAGATCCGCATTGCAAACCAGCAGCGTTATGGGCGGCATGCTGAAAAACTGGATGCTATATTTGGCGAGGACAACTGGCGAGAAATGCCGGCTGAGGAATATAAGCGAATTCATTATGAGTCTGCATCATGGACCGTAGAGATCCACAAAGTGCACGTTTATATCGACACAGGCGGTGACCGCCAGGACGAGTTTTTCCACGCAGACCGTCCAACAGATCTACTAAGGTGCAAATTTCTTAGAAAACTATATTGAGCATCCTTAGCCGAAATACCAAAACTCATTGATGAAAGCGGAAATATAGGGACATCAAAACTGGATCAGTTGCTGCCATGGGCAGATGAGATTCCAGCTAAGTGTCATAAACCACGCCGCTGAAAAGCGGCGTTTTTAACTTTTAACTAGGCAAGCGGATGATTTTACGTTTACGCATGACCTGTTTCAATGGTGATTAGCTTCGTGTTCTTTGTTGGCATAATAAAAGCCTCTAAACTGATGTAAGCAAATTACAACAGTTTAGGGGCTTTCACAATCTTTGGGATACTCTCTTCATTCAATTTTTTCTTGATTATTTATCATTTTTTAACTTTTCAATAAGTTCTTTCGGTTCTTTAGGTTGATAGCATCCCCAAATAGACGGTGTTTTCTCCACATTAATTGCAGCTTTCAGTACCAATTTTGCTAAAATCTTATCCATTTTTTTTACCATATTATTTCCCCTTTCTAAATAAAAAACCATTTGTTTTAGTGTACTGTACCATTGATATCTAAATACAGCACACTGATAAAATTTATTATATAAATATTCCTACGCACATGAAAATCTTCTAAATATAGCAAAGGAAAAGTTATATCTACTTAAATATTGCACATTGCCTTATTAACTAACTTTACAAATTGAAATTTTCAATATTAGAGTCATTTGCAAATACCAGATTTTATTCGAGCCATGTGAGATTCAATTTTTGCGATAAGCATTAGCGCTAATATTTCAATCAAAGTAATATTCATCGTAATTGCCATATATACATTTAACTTAGAAAGTATAAAACCAACTGCACAACAACCAAAATATAGAAAAAGCGAAATTTTCTTGTTTAATCTTTTTTGATCATTACTTAATTGTTTATTTATATTTTCAATAGGTCCTATCTTATAAATAATAATCAGACCACTTACCATTGTTATGATAATAAGTGTCGTGATATCTGCCCCATAATTGAACGTTACATATAAATTCAACAAATAGATTATTACTAAACATACATTACATTTTAGACAAGTATCCGCATGATATCCACCTGTATATTTTCTTACTAAAACAAACGTAACAAGAAATATGAGTGCATTGCCTAAAGAATTAGTGCATATGCCAATTATTAAAATATTCGTTATTTCTAATAATGTTAATAAAATAATCTCCCAACCATATACATAACAATCATATACATCGCTTGTGATGATATTTCTCCCTATCCACCTCTTAGTTATACGACTTGCTAATCGGCCCACCAATTTTCGCACCTCTTGTTCTTACCCATATTTTTCCTATATTTTATCACTCTACTTTGTAGAAGTCCATATATTTGGGATAATTTTTGTGTTTTTGGGATAATCCGCACATCTTTATTGACAAAGATAAATATTCACCTATACATCCTAATGAAATCATTAAAACAAGCCTATCTCTATATTTCCCTTGGAATTAAAACCTTAACATTAAAATATTTTCCCTGCTCATATATATCTATATGCCCCTGATAATTGTTTACAATATTCTGTATCTGCTTCATGCCATATCCATGGTTTTCTTTATCCTTTTTACTGCTAGACAACGTCACATTATTAGCCAATACTGGCTTATCAACTCTATTTTTTATGGAATAAATCTGATATCCGGAAAAATTATAGATTTCTATCATGATGTGCTTTTCTTTCTCTTTTTCTGCACTCTCTATTGCATTATCCAATATATTTCCTAAAAGTGAACATAAGTCATAATCCTCAATTACACAATCCTGGATATCTTCAATCTGTGCTGTCATGCTTATTCCCCTCCTCTTTGCCTCGTCCATTTTAATATTGATGATAAAATTCAAATTATCATTTGTTAAAATCATACTGCCTGGTAGAATATCCAACTGCTTAACTATTTTTTCTATATAATTTTCCGCTTTCTCATATTTTGCGTTTTTTATATTGTAAACAATATACATGAGATGGTTTTTTATATCATGGTTTACTCGTGCAACATCTTCAAATTGTTCCTTTTTCTCTTTATACAATCTTTTGTCGGAATCATTTTTTTGTTTCAATAACTCATAATCCAATTCCAATCTTGCCTTGCCACTTAACTTTGCATACATATAATATTGGATGAGACCACTAACAAATAGACCAACCATCACCAGAGTTAAGGCAAAACTTAATTCAACCGTAGTAATCCGCATAATGCTTATGATTAACACTATATTAAATAAAGAAGTATAGAATAGGTTCAAAATATTCATGCTCGCATTCTTGCTTTCCAACCGCTTCCCTAAGTAAATATACGTTTTAATTGTTAATAACAATATACTTTTGGATATAGTGCATACAGCGACATAAATATCAGTTCGTTCCACTAAATACATTATTTCTATATTCATAAGTGCCTGAAAGACATTATAGACTATTGAATTGACTATCATGAGAGTTCCATAAAACAAGACAGCAGACCAAAGACATCTCATCTTTGTTGTCTTGTTAAAATTCATTGCCATCATAAAAATAAAAGACACTAAAATACTTACCACTACTACAAGTATATCAAACCAATCACCGAAAAACTCCGTTATAATTATTGATACAGGTATCAAACTAAAAAAAGCCAGCTTTTCTTTGAGTTTATACCCGTTAAATCTTAATAAGAAAGTAGTAAGCAACACAGAATCAAACACTTTAAATAGAAATGTTAAAATAGCGTATAACATTCTCTTAATCTCCTTTACCGTAAACTTTTATTATATTCTGAAATCAAATCGCTTCGCCGTATCCTGCTTACAGGTAAATCCTTTTTGCGATCACCAAGATAAATTTCAACATCTTTCTGCTTAATCAAATGTATGTATTTTACATTCAGCAAATATGCACTATGTATGCGTACAAATCCTTTACCATCTAATTCTATCTCAATAGTTTTTAACGTAGATCGGTATATGAATTCTTTATTTATTGTTACAAGTTTTACATTATTGTGCAGAGATTCGAAATATATAATATCTTCAATCTTGACTTTAACATGCTGCGCGGTATTAATCGGTATACTTAGTTCTTCAATTTTCCTTTTCAGCAGCAAAATTGCACTTAATACTGCTTCCTCCATCTCCTCCAGATGTGATTTTCTGATAAAGCGGAACGGACGATATTTTAATGACTCATAAACGTACAAGTCCTTATTTGTCACAAATATTACAAGTATTTTATCGTTTTGTATTTTTGCCTGTTTTACCGTTTCAAAACCATTCATCTCTGGCATTTCTATATCAATCAACAGTAAATCAATATCCTTTTCTCTTGCCAAATGAATGACTTCTTTTGGATTTGTTGTTTTAATACAATTGTACTTAATCATAGGATCTATAATGATATCTAACCTTTCAGATATCAGATCAACTATATCCGGTTCATCATCACATATTACAATCTGCAACATAATATTTCCTCTATTAATTTATAATTTTTTTTAGTATGATATCGCTTACCCCATTAATCATTGCCCCACAATGATGTCGTTTACAGTTTTCTAACAATCCTGCAAACACTACGGAAAACGATTTCTACTTTGATATTCATTTTTGTTTTTCTTCCTGCTCTATCTGAAACCAAAAATCCAAAGATAATTTTACCGCTGCTTTATGTTCATCGTTCAGCGACTTATAGCGTAAAAGAAATTCATCATACTCATTGATATCCTTCACAACAATCCTATTTTCTATTTTAGAACATTTAATCTGGGATTCTCCTTCTATGTACTCAGGAGACACCTTAAAATATTCCGCCATATCAGCCAATAAAAAGGGCGAGATTTCGCATTGATTATTCTCTATTCTGCTTATACGTGACTGAGTTGTGCATAATATATCTGCCAATTGACCTTGCGTAAGATTTTTGTCTTTCCGTAATTCGATAAGCCTGTATCTCATTCCGCTCCCCCTTATATATCTATCCGCTCAATTTTTAGTAGATAACTCTTTAATTTTAACTGAATATATATTCAAAATATATTTCTTTTTGCATATCAATATGCTTTCTTGCATAAATGTCGCATAGAATACACATTTATACTATTTTTCATATTGCAACACCATATATAATGTCTGCCACCACTCAATACTGTTTGTATCCACAAAAAAAGACTTGAAGTTCTTATTATCAAAATAAGTTCCAAGTCTTTATCAAATTATATAAAGCTTCTGCCAATAGACACAATAATACATATCATGAATATGGCAGGGAGCGTTTTTCCTGCTATTGGTGGTGCTCTGCATAATTTTTGCAGAATCACGCTATTAAATTTACAAGATTCAATCAAAAACTATTTCGTCGATATTTATGAAGTTCATATTACCTGGAAAATTCAAAACCGTTGAACAAACAGAAAGTTTGTAGCCATCCACAGGATATTGTTTAAAATACGGAATATCCGCTTCATTTGGGTTAACAACCGTGATGCCCTTATCAGAAATTTTAAAATAGAAAGAATCCAAGGGTGTTGATAAGCCGGATCCAATCCATTTAATATAGCTTTCTTTCAGCGTCCATAAATCATAAAAAGATTCCTGACGTTCTGACTCCTCTTTTTTCATCAAAAAATTGTATTCTTCTCTGCTGAAAAATCGTTCTGCTATGTCTAATTGAATGTTCTTGACCTTTTCAATGTCAATGCCAATATTTCGAGTGCTAAAAGCGCAAACCACCCAATCGCCGGCATGCGAAATACTGAAATGTATAGGGATATTTGGAATGTAAGGCTTGCCATAAAAATTCTTCTCTATTTTGATTTGATCACTTTTAATGTCAAATTGCTTAGAGACGACAGCACGCACAATGATTTCACCATATAGAGTGCGTAATGAATCTTTTATAAAACGGAATTTATGAAACCGCTCTTTATTTTCCTCTGAAAGATATTGGAAGAGATACTCCGTTCTATCCTTGCCTAGATTTTCGTTAATCCTTGATATATAAATCCGGACTGCCTGATAATTCTTCATTTTTCACCTTCAAATTACTTATCCTTTGTTTTTAATGTATTACTTACAACTTTTTTGTTAGTATGCTGCCCGTAAACATTATATGCCGCATTGAATTGTTTGTATAGAATGTTTTTGATAATAACAGCCATTAGACGGAAAAGCTACTATTACTATTGAAGATACAACGTCAGGTTAGCGGTGTATCTCTTGGCAGATACTCTGTTCAATGCATATTTGGCAGCAATCATGCTTCATAATACATTACTGTAACGCATTAGAATCGGCACATGACTTATTGTTAATTACTGCCCATCCACTCTTGAGTAAATTCATATATTTCGAATACTACATAGTTTTGCTATACTAAAGTTTTACATTCACGATCATTCCTATTATAAAGCTATTATAAATATATGATATTTTAATCCTAATCGCTTCATTATTAAATCTATCGGTAATATATCTTCCCTGACTGACAGCACTTCCAGTTTATGCACATTCGTCCTTGATATTGGTATTATCCCCTCTCTAACATCCAAGATGGGTAAGAAAATCTCCTGCCGATCGTTAATCAAGACGATTATTTGGAGTATCCGTTGCTAATGAAATCTTTCTTAAATCTTTATCATAGAGATATACCTGATTGGATAGTCTTTTATCCAGGGATATTTGTGCCCTGTTAATTTCACTTACCATCTGCGCCAGTTCGTTTGGATCCTTCATAGCAGCTGATACTGCAAGCACTTCATGAATTGATGACGGCATAATATAAAGATTCCTTTCCAGCTGCTCCGCAAGTGTATACAGTACCTCTTCGTAGAGCATGGAGGCCGCACCATTAATTCTACTTTCGTTAGAAATAACCCACACAGTCTGTTCTTCCGGAACCTCTCCTATTATCATATCTATCATTTTATCTGGCATTCCGTTTTCCATATAACTCTCTCGCAATATATCATTCATATTCTGAACGGATATTGGAAACAATCTCTTCGTATTCATTACCGCAGCGCCATACAAAGCTTCTTCATCCATACCAAACGCCTCAGCTAATGGATTTTCAATAATTGCACTCTGGATGTTATCAATACTTTTATTGAACAGCCAACGATAAATGATAGACAAGTCATGAAACTCTCTGTGTGGTACATTGTCAAGCATGGATTTATTCTGCTCCGTGTTAACTAACACCATAAAGACGTTGTCTTTCATCCTGTCAAAATTTAATTCTTGCACAATATGCGGCGTGTTCATAAAAGCTTGAATCATCCTATCTGTAGCCGTTTGAAATACCTTCTGTAAATTCCCACATTCATTATAGTGCTCATACATACTACTGATATATATATTGGGAAGTATCGAAATGTTTTCATTATTGTATAGAATCAGGTTAATACATTCCAATATCTGGTTAACCTTTATAACCTGATGTATTATTACCTTTCCATCTTTATATTCTTCCGGCATGTAATCCTTAAAGTTTTCTATAACTATCTCTTTGAATAATTCGTAATTCATCATACAATTTTATCCTCCTTAGAATTAAAAAAGGAAATACTTAACGGTTCTTCGAATTGTATTTCCTTAACTGAATAATTATTTTTTGTCTGTTTCATCTCTTTTTTCTGAATCAATTTACAAAGCTGACCTAATCGTTGGATTATTACATCTGTTCTTTTGTTATCAGTGTCAGCTTTTTAGACGTTCTTGAGTACCTATACATATTTTCTGAAAGTTGATCTTCCTTAGGGATATCAAGTGCTTTCATATTTCGAATTTTCTCCCTTTGCATAAGTGCATTTCTATAGTCTTGATCTATTATCACTATCATCTGATCGACACTCAGCGGTATGATAAAAAAATCACTGTCAAGCCGTTCAGCTATCTCGTGAAGAATGCCGGGATACAGTATGATTGTCGCACCATATATTGTGTATACGTTTGTGAGTATAAATAATCCCGATACATCAGATAATTTTTGTACCTTATTTTGTGATGCCGCCTCACTAACCTCAAGCCATGCCTCCTCTATACTTTGAATTTTTACTGGAAATAATCTCTGAGTATTCTTTAATGCCATTTCAAACAAATCAGCCTCATTCATTTCAAGTTTTTTATAAATCTCCTTGTCCATCTGCACCAATGAAAACATGTTGCCCATTTGGTATACATATCTATAAACTATGGCCAGGTCATAAAAGTCTTTGTATGGCATTTCTTTTAACAGCTTCTCATTCCATTCCTTATTAATAACCGTTAGAATAATATTTTCCTTTGATTTTACGATATCATTATCGGTAGTGTTTAAAAGGGAGGCTGCAACTTCTTTTAGTATCTCACCTATGCTGAACCTGAAATATAGTTCTCATGCAAAAGCTTCAGATCAAAGGATGGGTATGGTTCTCCCTCCGCCCTACAGATAATGAGTATATCAGAATCCTGATTGTTATTTTTAGCTGCTTTTTCAATAATCATTTCGGCCTCTCCATATTCTGATGGTAAATAGCCCTTAATTCTTTTCCTGATTTCTTTTTGAAACTGGTTATAGCTTAACATAATTCTTCCGTCTTTTTTCATGTAGTCCTCCATATCTTCGTTGGAATAAACAAGTCCTTTTTTCAAACTTATAAAGTGGAGTTCATCTTCCCAGAATCGTCTTAGTCTTTTTTCGATATTGTTGAACATAAGTGAAATCTCTTCCAGAGAGACCTTTACACTCTTGTTCCCATCCGATAAATAATGGATATAGGTTGTCCTTTTCTGGGATAAAACATATTAATTCTTCACGTTCTTGTTCCTCTGTAGTCATTATGTGGCTTTTCATTCTTATAATTATGTTCCACCCTTACACCATCCACATTTCTTGATATAATCTTTAACATTTCAATCTCCTTTTCTTGTTAAAATCCTAATTGCTTTCCTTCTCCTCTTGCTTTTTCATTTCATCATTTGGGGAATAAGCACTAAATCCGTTATAACATTCATTGGCTTTGTTACATCCGTAAAAACTATTGTCTTTATAATCACAAGTGTTGCAACAATGATATAATTTTGATCGTTTCATCAGTTGTTACCTCCATCAAATCCTAATTGGCTTATCAAGGTACTATTAATAGTACCTTGATAAAATTTCCTACTCTTAAAATGTCATGAATTTTTTAACATTTCCTCTTCGTATCTCTCGATTTGCTCCCATGTCAGCCATTCAGGTTTTTCGGAAAAAGAAAAACTGTGCCATATATCTTTCATAGCCTTTATATGTGCCTCTTCATTCTTCCCCCAAAGGTGTCCTGGGTATCTATTTCCATATCCCAGATAATAATCACAATCACCTCTTAATCTATCCAACATCATATACTGGAACTTTTTCTCCTTACTTATCAAGCTCTCTACTGGTAAAAATGTACACTTAATTTCTTGTTTCATAGGTGTGTCCGGTTCCCCTTCAAATTCATCATTAATAACTGAGCATAAGCTCGGCTGATTAAACTATCCCAAGTCTACATCCTTCCATAAATGTTTAAACTGATCCTGGTATACCGGACGCGACCAAGCATCTTCACCAATATACTTCAATACTAATATGGCATGTTTTTCTTTCTCTACTAAACCCATAATTTCCGTAAACGTCAGACAACCATCCGCTTGCCTAGTTAAAAACGCCACTTTTCGGCGGCGTGGTTTATGACACTTAGCTGGAAGCTCATCTGCCCATGGCAGCAACTGATCCAGTTTTGATGTCTTTATATTTCCGTTTTCATCGATGAGTTTTGGTATTTCGGCAAGGAGATGCTCAAAATAGTAGTATGGATTCAACCCATTCAATTTTGCTGTCTCCGAAATGCTGTAGATTATAGCGCTTGCTTGGGCGCCTTTTACGGAATCAATCAGTACCCAGTTTATCTTTATATGTGCTATAGCACATATAAAGATAAATTGGATGATGATTGATACAATTGCAGGTGCTTAATCCAGTGCTATTATTTACAGTATAGCTGAGACGGCGAAAGCTAATAATCTGAAGCCTTATGATTATTTTGAATATCTTCTGACTGAGATTCCAAAACATCTGGAGGAAAAAGACAGTAGTTTCTGCGAAGATTTGCTTCCTTGGTCGGACAAACTTCCAGCTAATTGCAGAAGGTTACTATAAAAATGTGCCACTCATAGGAGTGGTTAGCTTTGCGGGAGTACTCACTATGGAGCGTTTACGTTAAATCACCACAAAATAACAATCAAATAGGATGAACCCTCCACTGCAACTCTTTTTCTGCTTGGCAGGGAGTTTGTTGGAGTCGTCGGTGCCGATG
>Ga0153949_1000082_pt1 | contig 30789 bp, 35 predicted proteins | sample TSNJ033MetaG_FD_104705 | JGI IMG/M metagenome (GOLD analysis project Ga0153949, IMG submission 104705) | Attine ant fungus gardens microbial communities from New Jersey, USA - TSNJ033 MetaG | ecosystem: Host-associated > Fungi > Mycelium > Unclassified | place: USA: New Jersey, Wharton State... | reverse complement strand
CTTTCCCACACTCCTTCCTTGTGTAGTAAGTCCAACTAAGAAAATAAAATAAAATAAAATAAAAGAAATATAAATAATAACTTAGCTGTTTTGCCAAGTCATGACAAAACTGCTCCATCAATTTTTCTGAACATCTTCCCTTCATTTGGAACTTAAGATCTTTTATACTTAAGAGCACCCAGTCATCCACTCTGTACTTCTCTGGCTTGTTTCTCTTCCTATCTGTGTATTTTCTTATTTCTTCCTGACTTTTTCTCAGTGTGGCTTCTGCTTCCTTATGTACTTCTTTCATCCTCTTTGCAAATTCCTCTGCTCTCTTGAACTTCTCATTCTTTCTCATCTTGAATCCCATATATTGATCCCATCCATTATTTGCCTTGTACAGTGACACTCTTGTACTTGTCTGTACTTTGTTGTTGTATACAAATTCTACCATTGCTAGTCAGTCTGGCCACTGTTCCTGATAGTGATCAATGAACATTCTCAGGTATTGTTCTAGCTCCTGATTTATTCTTTCCATCTGACCATCTGTTTATGGGTGGTAGGCTGTTAACAGTTTAGTGTTGATCTCCAACATTTGATTTAACTCCCTTATTATCTCCACTGCAAACTGTGCTCCTTTATCTGTTATAATACTTTCTGGTAATCCATGTAATTTCCAGACGTTATCTTGGAATAGTCTTGCTACTCCCTCTGCTGAAGTCTTTTCTGTAGTAGGCACAAAGTGTACCATTTTTGTTATTCTATCACATACTACTAGAATTGCATCATATCCCTGTACTAGTGGTAACTTTGTAATGAAATCTGCTATTATATAACTCCAGGGTTTCTCTGGTACTGCATTAGGCATTAACTTTTCTGCTGGTGCCTTTGTGCAATTTTTGTTCCTTTGGCATATATCACAGGATTCTACATACTTTTTGACTTCCTTCATTACTCCTGGCCACCAAAAGTTCCTGGTGACCAATTCTGTCATCTTCCACTGTCCTCCATATTCTTCTACCAGTATATCATGATGTAGCCAGATTACTTCCATCCTCAGCTTCTTATCTCGTGGCACATATACCTTTCCTGTTATGAGTCACCTCAACAACCAAAAATATCACCAGTATTCCAACAACTTGTCAGCAATATCAGGTTATTAAATGGCCTTGGTCTATAAATAGCATAAGAAGGTTATGTAAGACATAGTCAGATAATCATAGAACATTCTGGAAGGCCATGTGGCTATGGGGACATTAGTGCACAGACCATGTAAAATATGTATAAGTAATAGTGAAATAACATGGGGAACTTTATTGAGTTCTTCCCTTTCAATCTTCATTGATTGGGTAGAGATTTATCCTAAGTCTATCCTAACATTAGAACTCGATACCCTAGGCAACCCCTCACTTCAAGGCCTTGCCATCCCTCTACTCTTTAACTTATCCTCAACCAGTGGATACAGTGTCTGCTAGTTACAAAACCTATAGCCAGACCCTAGGCTTAAGGGGTCTTGTCAAGGTCTTCTCCTTGACAGTAGATAGTAGTAACCATACCTGGGCCATTGCTTAGACCTGACCTGCACAATTAGATGGTGTTCTTAGATAGTCTCTTTGCTAGCTGCTCTGTGCTACAGGTGCATTGTCATTTGTCTATGCAGGAGAATGATGGTAATGCTCTTAAAGTACCATCTAGAAACTAGGGGTCCTCTTCTTAGGGGCAGTATTGCTTTACCCTTTTATATAGGGGTAGTCAGTAAATACATTTTCAGACAAAGAACATGAGTCGTCCTCCAACAAGAAATCACCATCACCATCACCATCACTATTACCACCACTACTACCAATGAATATGTCGTCTTTCTGGGGGATATCACAACCCCAACAGCAATAGCAAGCTTAGCCTGAGGAGCCCACCATGGCTTAAATTATCCAGTTCCTGGCCCAGCAATCAGTGGCCATTCAACAACTCTTGAAAAGGGAAAGTGGAGGGTTGCAGGTAGAAGCAGCAAAGCCTCTAACATTCAGTGGAGAAAGGGAGAAGGCGGCGGGGTTCATAAATACCTGCTGACTCTATATAGGAATGAAGATGGCAGGAAGACTAGAGAGGGAGAAGATTTCATAGGTGTTGTCATACATACAAGAGGAAACAGTGGAGGTCTGGAAGGAGAACGTCATGGAGGAAATAACAGAAGGAATGTTAGAGGCAGAAACAGTGGAGGAACTATTTCAGAAGATAAGAGCAGAGTTTGGGGAGATGGATGAGGAGTCAAGGAAAGTAGACAAGTTGCAGGCATTGGAGTAGAGGGATAGGATGTGCGACAAGTACATCCAAATTTTCAAAAAAATAGCAAGAAGAAGCAGATATGGAAGGAGACCTCTCATTGAGGAGTTCAAAAGAGGACTCAGTAGAGTAGTAAAGAGGAGGTTAGCAGAGGCAGAATCCCTACTGTTAACAAATGAGGAGTGGCAGGAGAGGGTGGTAAAGCTGAACAGAAACATGAGGCAGAGTTGGGTGGAGAAAAGGATATTGGGAGCAAAAGGGGTGGTGCAGGTGCCAGGAGCACCAAATGTACAGTAGTCAGGGGGGCAATATCCCTTCTGGGGTCCCAGTACCTGGGGAGGATTTGGAGCACAGAGGGGGCAGGGGTTCTAACCCCAATAGAGAGGAGAAGGGCAGTATAGGGGAACAGAGATAGAGCTGGGATCAATGGCAGTGGATAGGGAAAGTGGAGGAGATAGAATGTATTACAACTGTAGAAAGTTTGGGCATATGGCCTGGAACTGTTGGAATAAGAGAGCAGCAATGGGAAGGCAAGAGGAGAAAGAGAAGTTTAAAGAAAATAGAGGACAGTAAGCTCCCAACTGCCCTCCTACAATAAATAAAATGTTTTGAACTGTATCAAACTGGACAATAAAAGCAGTACTCAGAGCATTGAGGGAGTAAGAGAACTAAGGCAAACACTTAGACCACTAAGAAAGGTATAGATGAAAGTGGGATTGGAGAAAGTAGACACCCATGAAGGAGTATCAGTGAAAGCACTATTGGATAGTGGGGTAACAGAGTTGTTCATGGATAAAAAGTTTGTCAAAAAGTATGGTTTTAGAAGGGAAAAATTGGAGAAACCAGTAATGATAAGGAATGTAGATAGAACAGATAATAGTGGGGGGAAAGTCACACATGAAATTGAGTGCAATATGTACTTCCAGGGGCATGTAGAAAGAGTAAAGATAGATGTTTGTAATTTAGGAAGAACAGAGATGATGTCACAAACTTCATTCAGACCATAACTCTGGGAATACTTGACTGATTTCAACAATCTAAATGGCCACTGAAAGCCCTTAAGAAGACCTTTAAAACAGTACCAAAAACATCTCAAAGCTATTAGTATTTACCGAGTTATCAGCAGATCAGTCAGTGATCACCAAGTCACCAGACACTAAATCACTGATATCTCTGGAACTGCTTAATGTAATCATTTGCTTCAATAACAAAGCTCTCTTCAATGTGCTTCTTTCAGCTATAAGTAAACCCCAAGGCAATAAGATCCCATGGAGATACAAGGTTCTCAATGTTTGCATATGACACTAATCTTTATCCATAGATTATCATCTGTTCTTGAATAGAACAAAGGACTGCCCTAAGATGGTTAGGTTATCTCTATTTCAAGAGTAATAACACTCCTATATGTAGAATAATAGGTAGTGATCATGTGGTAGGCTGTTCTGGTGCACAAACCACCACAATTATATATTTAAGGACTGTATGTCTGAGGATAAATCTCAGACTTAACAACATCTTTTGCCACTTGTCTAACTTCTCTTTTTTGAGCACTTTGATTATCAGATCAACCAATCACAAATCAGTAAGTGGCTATTTGTGATAGATGATCTTGGAGATACTATAGTTAGCAGCACATAATCCAGAAATTGATTGGGAAAAGGGGGAGGTACAAATGACAAGATGTCCACCTCTGTGTGGAAGGAATAAGAAAAAAGAGGAACAGCAAAGGAAGGAAAAAGTAAGAAGAGGGGAGAAAAAGAAAGAAGACATGATAGAAGAACTAGTTCTAAGGAAGTTTTGGAAATGGAAGAAGGTCTTTGGGAAAGCAGAGTCAGAAAGAATGCCAGTACAAAAGACCTGGGATCATGCCATAGAACCAAAGGAGGGGTTTGCACCAAGAAAAAGAAAGGTCTATCCCTTGTCAATAGAAGAAAGGGAGAAGGTACAGGCATTTGTAGAGGATCAACTATGAAAGGGATACATCTGACCATCAAAATCCCCTCAGACTTCTCCAGTACACTTTGTAGCAAAGAAAGATAGAAAGAAGAGGATGGTACAAGATTACTGATATGTAAATCAATGGACAATAAAGAATGGATATCCCTTGCCATTAATTGTAAATATACTAGATAGAATAGGTAGTAAAAGGGTGTTCACCAAACTCGACCTCAGATAGAGCTATAACAATGTTAGGATAAAAGAGAGAGATGAATGGAAGGCAGCATTCGCAACACATATTGGGGTCTATGAACCAACTGTCATGTATTTTGGGCTAACTAACTCCCTGGCCACTTTCCAGACAATAATGAATAACTTGTTCTGAAACATGATCAATCAGGGGAACAGTGTCATTCATCGATGATATTATTATAGCTACAGACATAGAAGAGGGGCATGATGAGCTGGTAGAAGAGATATTAAGGAGACTGGAAGAAAACAACCTATTTATAAAACCCGGAAAATGCAAGTGGAAAGTAAGGGAAGTAGAATTCTTGGGAGTGGTAATAGGACCAAGGGGAGTAGAGATGCAAAAGGAAAAGGTACAAGGAGTACTAGAGTAGCTGACACCAAGGAATGTAAAAGATATTCAGAAATTCCTTGGACTAGCAAACTACTATCAACACTTCATTAAGGACTTTGCTAAGATAACAGCACCCTTACATCTGTTGGTTAGGAAAGAGGAAAAGTGGAGGTGGGAAAAGGAGCAGGAGGAAGTGTTCCAAGGCCTAAAGAAAATCTTCATAACAGAACCAGTGCTAGCAGTCCCTGATCTGGATAAGGAAATGAGAGTGGAAGCAGATGCTTTAGATTATGCAACAGGAGGAGTATTATTAGTGAAGTGCAAAAACAAAAAATGGTGACCAGTAGCCTTTATCTCAAAATTGATAAACCTAACTGAACAGAACTACGAGATTCACAACAAGGAGATGTTAGTGGTCATCAGGTACTTGGAAGTATGGAAGCATTACCTGGAGGGAGCTAAAGTACAGCTCAAAATTTGGTTGGACTATAAAAACTTACAGTACTTTATGACTAGCCAGAAATTGAACCATAGACAAGCTAGATGGATATTGTACTTATCTAGGTTTGACTTTGTACTTAGACATATTCCAGGAAAAAGCATGGAGAAGGCAGATGGGCTGAGTGAAAGGCCAGATTGGCAAGAGGGAGTGGAAAGAGATAACGAGAATAGAACATTAATAAAGCAAGAATGGGTGAGGAAAGTAGAAATGTTGATAGGAGAAGGGAATCTAAGAGAAAGAATTAAGAAGACGCAAGAGAGGGATGAAAAGGTGGTGAAAGCAATAAAGAAACTGAAGGAATCTGGAGTAAAATTGCTAAAGGATGAAGAATGGTCAGTAGAAGAAGGACTGGTCATAAAGAAGGATAGGATTTACATACCAGAGGGGAGCTTAAGAGTGGAAGTAATAAAACTATACCATGATACGCCAGTAGGAGGACACAGAGGGAGGTAGAAGACAGTAGAGCTGGTAGGAAGAAACTACTGGTAGCCAGAAATGATGAAAGAAGTGGGAAGATATGTGGATAGATGTGATGCTTGCCAAAGATACAAAAACTGATTGGAGGCTCCAGCAGGGAAACTAATGCCAAATATAATTCCAGAAAAGCCATAGAGTCACATTAGTGCAGACTTCATCACCAAACTACCACTAGTACAAGGATACAATTCTATACTAGTAGTTTGTGACTGTTTCACCAAAATAGTCCATTTTATTGCAACAATGGAGAAAACATCGGCAGAAGGACTAGCTAGGATATTCTGGGATTACATCTGGAAGCTACACAGTTTACCAGAAAGCATTGTATCAGACAGAGGACCACAGTTTACTGCAAAAATAATGAAGGAGTTGAATGAACTACTGGGAATCCAAATAAAGCTATCCACTACCTACCACTCCCAAACCAATAGGCAAACAGAGAGGGTTAACCAGGAATTGGAGCAGTATTTATGGGTATTCATTGATCACCAACAAGAGCAATGGCCAGAGTAGCTGGGGACTGCTGAGTTTGTCTATAACAATAAAATTTATTTGGCAACCAAAGTCCCCCCTTTCAAAGCAAACTATGGACAAAACCCAAGAATGGGGATCAAAGGAAAAAGAAAAGAAAGGTACGAAGCAGTGGAGAAGTTTGCAGAAAGAATGAGGAAGATTCAGGAGGAGGCAAAAGTAGCACTGGAAAGAGCACAAGAGGAGATGAAATGACATGCAGATAAAAGGAGATTGGAAGGAGAAGAATATTGGGTGGGGGACTTGGTAATGCTAAGTACAAAAAAATCTTAGATGGAAAATGAAAGGAAGAAGAATGGAGAAACTGACAGAACAGTTTGTGGGACCTTATAAAGTCAAGAAAGTCATTTCCATAAATGCAATTGAGCTCGATTTACTAACCACAGTGAAAATTCACCCAGTAGTTAATGTAAGTAGAGTATGATTGTACAAACCACAGGTAGAAGGTCAGAAAGTAGCACCACCCCCCCCTATAGTAATAGAAGGTGAGGAAGAGTATGAGGTAGAAAAAATACTAAACAAAAGGAAGGTATGAGGCAAGGAGAAGTTTTTGGTGTGATAAAAAGGGTACATAGCAGAAGTGGACACTTGGAAAAAAAAGGAAAACTTGAAAAATACAAAAGAATTAGTAGAAGAATTCAAAAGAGAATATGGGAAAGATAAGAGGGAGATTAGAAGGCAGGAAGACAAAGAAGATAGAGAAGTCTGGAGCAGGGGGTCGCCAGAGAGATACACAGCAAGGCTGCTGTATGGGTGGCAGGATAAGGAGTATGAGAAAAGACAGGAAGAAAGATAGAAGGAAAACTGGAAACAATGGAAAAGAATCAGTTCCTCAGGATAAGGAACCATGAAGGGGGGGCAATGTTATGAGTCGCCTCAACAACCAAAAATATCACCAGTATTCCAACAACTTGTCAGCAATATCAGGTTATTAAATGGCCTTGGTCTATAAATAGCATAAGAAGGTTATGTAAGACATAGTCAGGTGATTATAGAACATTCTGGAAGGCCATGTGGCTATAGAAACATTAGTGCACAGACCATGTAAAATATATATAAGTAGTAGTGAAATAACATGAGGAACTCTATTGAGTTCTTCTCTTTCAATTCTCATCAATTGGGTAAAGACTCATCCTAAGTCCATTCTAACATTTCCATTTCTTAGCATTAGGCCATTCTCTTCTCTTCACTCTTTATCTCTTAATATCTTCACCCCTGTTTGCTTTATCTCCTCTATTGCCTTTATTACTTTATTATCTTTTGTATCCAACTTTCTGATTTCTTCTAGCAGGTCTACTTCTTCAATTACCACCTCTGTTACCTGCATCGCCCTTACTTTTAGCCACTCCTTTCTTACTAGCACTCTATCTTCATTATCTCTTTTTATACCAATTTGCCAGTCTAGTTATCTACTCAGACTATCTGCTCATCCAATACTGCTTCCTGGCACATGTTTCAGGTGGAAATCAAATCTTGATAGATACAGAGCCCATTGTGCTTGTCTCCTATTTAGTTTCTGGCTGTTCATGGAATATTCGAGATTTTTATGATTGTTCCAGATTTTGAACCTATCTCATATGCCTTCTAGCAAATACCTTCATTCTTCCAGACACCTGACAATTGCCAACATCTCTCTATCATGGATCTTATAGTTTCTCTCTGCTTTGTTCAGTGATTTTGAGATAAAGACTACTGGCCTTTACTTTTCATCCTTGTACTTCATTGACAATACTCCTTCTATTGTATACTCTGATACATTTGTCTCTACCCTCATTTCTCTGTCCAAGTCAGGTACTACTAGTACCAGTCTCATTGTAAACACCCTTTTTAGCTTCTTGAATGCCACCTCCTGTTTCTTTCTCCAATCTACTTCTTGTCTTTCCTGACCAATTTATGCAGCAGTTTGGCTACTTTAGCAAAATTTTTTACAAATTGCCTGTAGTAATTTGTCAATGCCAGGAACTTCTGCACTTCTTTGACCATCTTAGGTCTTGGCCATTCAAGAACTTCTGCCACCTTTTCCTCCTACATTTTAATTTCTTCTGCTCCCATTACCAGCCTAAGAAAGTCAATCTCTTTGACTTTCCATATACACTTTTCTGGCTTTATACAGAGGTTGTTTTCTTCCATCCTCCTCAATACTTCTTTCACTATTTCATTATGCTTCTTCTTATTCTCTGTTCCTACCAGTACATTGTCCATAAAGGCTGCTACATCTCCAGTGTCAATTAAGTCCCTAAGAATATCATTTATCATTGCCTGAAAGGTTGCTAGTGAGTTTGTGAGACCAAAAAACATGACTGTAGGTCTGTACACCCCTAGATGTGTGGTGAACACCGCCTTCCATTCATCCTCTTCCTTTACTTATATATTGTTGTATTCCCATCTCAGATCCATCTTTGTGAGTACCTTTTTTGTTCCATAGTGTTGATTAGGTCCAAAATTAATGGTAATGGATAATTATCCTTGATCATTCCCTTATTTGGGTATTGATAGTCCTATACCATTCTTTTCTTTCTATTCTTTTTCTCCACAAAAAATACTAGTGATGTCTGAGGTGACTTTGAGGGTCTAATGTACCCCTTCCTCAATTGCTCCTCCACAAATTCCCTCACCTTCTCTTTCTCTTCTCTTGACATTAAATATGTTCTTCCTTTCCTTGGTACAAAATCTTCTTTCAGATTTATTGCATGGTCCCAAGGTTTTCTCACTGGCATTCTCTCCAACTCTGCCTTCTCAAACACTTTAAGCCACTTATGAAACCTCTGTGGTACTATCTTTCTTACTTTTCTTTGTCTAATTTGACTTCATCATTGAATTTCTCTTCCATTGTCAATCTCCACTTGTCTCTGTCCAATTTTTCTACTGCTCTGATCTTTCCCTCTACTCTCCTTCTTTTTTTTGTTTCTCTTTTTGCTGCTATACTTCTTCCACAAATTGGTGGACATCTGGTCATTTTGACTTCTCCTGTCTTCCAATTTATCTTAGGGTTGTGCACCTGCAACCATGGCATACCCAATATAATGTCTGTTTTTCCCAAGTCACATACATCTATCCTCATTCTTTCCATATGACTTTTGTAATATACATTTACCTCCACCTGGTGTGTAATCACTCCTCTGCTATTATTTGTTCCATCCACATTTCTTATTGCCACTGGCCTTTCCAACTTCTGCAGCTTGAATCTATTCTTTGCTGCTATCTTTCTGTCTATAAACATCCCTGTTGTACCACTATCCAAGAGCACTTTTACTGTTACTCCTTCATGTGTATCCACCTTCTCTACCCCAATGTTCAGCCATACCTCTCTTAACATTTTGAATGTTCTTCTGATATCTCTTTGCTTGTCCTCCTCTTTTACTGCACCTTTTGGAACTCCTGTCCACATACTGCTCTGTTGTGCCTTTTCCTCTATAGGGTGTGCCACCACTCTCCAGTTCTACTATGGTTTCTTCTTTCCTGTCCTACATTCTGAACACAGGATTCCACTCCTTTCTCACTCTAGCACTCTTCCTCCTATTGCATCCCTTCTTCTACATTTCACACACTGTACCCTTGTTATCTCTCCCTTTCTTGTTTCTTCCTCTCTTCAGTTTCATGCTTCCTGGCAAAGGTCATACCACATATTTTTTACTTGTCTCTCAAGGAGAAATCCTTGTTCTTGATTTTTATAGGTTTGAACCCCCTTACTTTTGCACCCCCCACACTCTACATAGGTTGCCACTATCTCCTCTGTGATCCATCCCCTTTCAAGTAAAAGTACCTCTTCTAGGGGTATGCTCCCTTTGCTACAGTATTCCTGTATCTTTTTCTATATGGTATGCACCAGCCTCCTCTCTTGCTGTGTCTTTTGTGGACCCACCACATGCACTGCTTGTTCCTTCCTCCTTCTCTTCCTTTCTACTTCTATGTTTGGGCATTTCCATTTATGGTACCCAACTCCCCAATATCTAAAACACTTTACTTCCTTCTCTTTTTCCTACTGTCTCACTTTTACTTTGTTTCCTACTCCACACTGTATCACTCTTGTGACCAACATCTCATATTTATTTTGGGGTTTTTTTCCTCTCTTTTTCTCCTCCTCTTTCTTTGTTCTGTAGCTATGGGCCAGGTGCTCAAACTTCCTACAATTCCAATACTCTTTTTTTTTCCTTCCCTCTAACTGTGCCCTTAGTGAAGTGAGGGCTCACTTTTCTTTGAGCATGTTGCTCAATAGGTTGTAGTATTGTTGTTAAGACATGGTGTTAATGTCCCAAGGTCAAAGTGAAAAGGATTTTGATCTTACTTAAGTTATGTCTGCTGGGGTGCAAGATCTTCACCTTATTGACTACTGCTCTAGTACTAGAGTTACACTATCACCTCTAAGAAAAGGATCCCTACTCTAAGCAGCTTTTTAAGAATACACTGCTATTCCTCTGCATGTATAGATCACAATGGACCCCTAGCACAAGGTTGATAAAGTGAAGGAGTACAAGTAGTCTACTGAACACTACCCAATTGCAAGGTCAGGTCTTGGATATGATACCTAAGTTTGGTACCATACTACCACTGGTAGTCCCTAACTGACTACCAAGTCCCCTTTATAGCTAGGGCCTGCTATCCAAGAGGATCAGTAATTGAGCTGATCACCAATCAAGGATAATAAAAAGGTAGAGTTTAGATAGAGTTTGAAGTGAACAATACCTGAAGTGTGATATCAAGTTCTTCTGTTGTGCAACTCAAGTTGAGTTGACTCAGTAGCTAAGTCTTTGAGGGTTACAAAGAGAACTTGATGGGGTTCTTGCTCAATTATATCAGCTACTTATACAAGTATGCTATTTGCCCTTGTTTATACTGATGGTATTCTACAATCCACCAAGAGGCTAGTGGTTTGATTCTCTTGTCTGTTGTTCTATAAATATATTATTGTGGCAACTCATAACATCCTGCCCTTGGTTTTTATGGGACTGTATCCCTCTACCCTCACATCCTCCACAATCTACATAGGTCACCACTACCTCCTCTGTAATCTATCCTCTATCAAGTAGGAGAGCACCTTCTAGGGGCATGCTTCACTCATCACAATACTCCTGTACCTTTTCCCATATGGGACATACTGACCTTCTCTCTTGCTGTGCCTTTTGTAGACTGGCCACACATGCTGCCTTCTCCTTTCTTTCCCTCCTTCTTTCTACTTCTATGTTTGGACACTCCTATTTGTGGTGCCCAACTCCCCAGCATCTGAAGCACTTTACTCCTTTCTCTTTTCTCTCCTGCTATCTCACCTCTACTTCACCTCTTACTCCACATTGCATCACTCAACTTGCCAATACTTTAAACTTGTTCTTGAGGATCAGTTTCCCCTCCTCTTCTCCAATATTGTTCCTGCAGTTATAGACCAGGTGTTATCAATAGACAGTGAATGTCCTTAGTGATCACCCTAGGTGGATGTTCAAGAAAAACTCAATAGAGTTCTTCATTGGATTGGACTCCTATTTATACTACTGTTACAGTGGCTGTACTATTAGTCTATAATCACATGTTCTTCCAGAATGTTCTGTGATCACTTGACCTTGTCATGTGATCTTAGTTCCCACACTATTTATATCTCAACCCCATTGTATATCTTGAGGTTTTGGATCAAGTGTTCAAATGCATGGGAAACTATTCCCTTTTTGGGGCTCTTATAACACCAGGTGCCTGAACTTTCTACAACTGAAACACTTTCTCTTCTCTTTCTTCCAATTCTGCCCTTAGTTTGGCAAGGGTCTACTGTTGATTGAGCATGTTGCTCATAAGTTGGTTATATTGTTCAAGAGACATAGTGTTGTGTCCCTTAAAGTGGAATAGGATTTTTGAATCTTGCTAATTACAACTACATCTGTTGGGGTACAAGATCTTCATCCAACCAGACTCCTACTGCCTTACTGACTACTGCCCTAGTACTAGAGTTACACTATCACCTCTAAGAAGAGGATCCCTACTCTAAGCAGCTTTTTAAGGATACACTGCTATTCCTCTGCATGTATAGATCACAATGGACCTCCAGTACAAGATTGATAAAGTAGAAGTGTACAAGTAATCTACTAAGCATCATCCAATTGCTAGGTCAGGTCTTGAACACAATACTTGGGTTTGGTACCTAGTCTCCACCAGCAGTCTCTAACTGACTACCAAGTCCCCTTTACAGCTAGGGCCCACTATCCAAGAGGATCAGTAATTGAGCTGATCATCAATTGAGGATGATAAGAAAGTAAAGTTTAGGCAGGTTTGAAGTAAACAGTGCCTAGAGTATAGAATTGAGTTCTTCTGTCAGTGACTGACTCAAGAACCTTGAGTTAGGGGTTAACTCAAGGTAATGCTTCAGGGTTAGAAGAGAACTTGATAGAGTTCTTACTTAATTGCAGTTTACTATATATACAAGTACAGTGTTTATTCTTGTTTAAACTACAAGCTGTCCATTGGCTACTGGTTCAACTCCAGTCTATATCCATTCTATTTATAGATCATTGTCATAGTCAAGGCGATTTATGACAAGTAGTTTCAAGACAAGTAGTTTTAAGACATCTCAGTCTAAGTCCTTATAAGGACAGGCTTGGGCTAGGTATCCTGCTTGCTTACAGTACAAGCACAATCCCATGATCATGTGGCACTGCTGCTCAGATAGAGTTAGATGACCATTGGAGCCCAAAATATTACTTGATGGTATTGGGGTGTTTTTGAGATGGGACAATAAGGGGGTAAAAGTGATTGGTAGTCTTGATCTGTCCCTAAATAGTCTGTTGGAGCTTGTTAATCCCTCTGAAAGGGCCAGGACCCTTTCCAGGTCTGGTCTTGGAGCCCTTGGTGTGTAATTTTGTAAGGTACAGGCTATTCATAACTTATTCTTTTCTTCTTAATAACACTTCCAGAAGCTGTTGTCAATTCTTAGCACAGCCCTCTTCAGGCCTTTGAAGGACAACAAATCTTCATGACTGAACCTCAGTTCATTCCTAATACAGTTGGGGAGTGCATCCTTGACCACCTTCCTCAAGGAACAGTTGTTCTAGCAAATACAGTTCTAAAATTTTGCAAATTGGATGAAATAGTTAACAGCCTTTCCATTGTTAGGGAAAGGGATCACCATGATGGTATCCTCATTGTTGTCCTCTGGAGAATAGAAACCAAAGACATTGGAGGGCTTTTGGATAAAGGCTGACCAATCTTCAAGGAAGTCAAAGTTTTGATAGAGGTCTGGCTTATTGATGAAAGGTTCAAAGTAGTCCAGCACAACCCCTCTAAGGTAGGAGATAGCAAAAAATATTTTATCAGTATCTTCACTGAATTCCCCTTCACAAGCATGAAAATATATCTGGCATTGAAAAATGAATGCATGCAATTCATCAGGGCTGCCCCTACTAAAAGGGTCTGGTTCCTTCACACTGCAATACCTCTTTTTCTGGGGAGGGTTTGCTTGCCTGGCAAGTGCTAACAGTAGTGCCTGAAGGTTGATGTCCTGGGTATTGGAGGGGGGGTGCTTGGGTGGGAGTTGGGGGAGAATCTCAGTTTTCTTCCTCCATGTTGGCTGGAAGGTTGATGTCTTCTGCTGGTGGGTCCCTCTCTACCTCCTCATTGGGCTCCTGGGAGGAGAGCCTCTGGTTTCGGGCATGAGTAGCAGGAAAGGGGCGCTCGACTGGTGTCATGGTAGATTCTCTGGAAGGGGCCATGCAGAGTCCATCTCGTCGAACTCGACGCTCTAGGCGAGGGTCTGGGACAGGTGTACTGGACATCGATGGTAGGTCTTGAGAACTGAGCACAGGGGGATGAGCTTCGTTATATGCCAATGACTTGTTTCCTCCCCAACAAACATCTTATTGACCCGGGGGCAAAAGCGTGGGAACCCAGGAGATAGTTACCATCCATGACCAAGAACGACGCTGTACGACAGTACTCTCTTCAGCAGAGCCTATGATCTCCAGTCCCAGCCTATGCCCAACCCTCTCACCCCTCTCGCGTAAGTATAGACAACCACACAAATATTTCCTTCCAGAATACTGAGCATGGTGACCGCAATTCCCAGACGGCGTAACATGCTCTCCGGTTATCAGGCCCATCTCCCTATTGCAGGTGATCCGGAAAGCACAGACCTCTCCAATGTCTCTAAAGTCAACCGCAAGAAGAGATTAGTTTGTCCGGACCACGAGAAAATTGACCCTGGCCATCGTCAGTGGTTCTATCGTAGTCATGCCACTCAACTCGGACACGAGGGGAATGCTTGAGTTGGTGTGATGCTGTCAGGCGCGTTTGCGGAAAGTTTCACTCAGGTTCATTTTTCTATGCGTACTGCAATGCAAGACTTCCTACAGTAGGACACCCTCTAACGGGAACAGTCACTCCTTGGCCATGAGAAGGATGTTGCACTCTCACCGGTACCCATCACTCAGCATCCTTTGCCAGACAGAAAGCGAGGTTGTTGGGAGTACCCCGGACCCAGTTGCCTGTGGATGGTCTACTGCTACATCATCACGATCTGGGATCTGGGCTCCGACTTTTCTCAGGCGTCAATGTGGTGGATTATGATGCCGTTATTATCTATCACCTCACCTTGTCTCATTTTATGTTCTCGCAGTCCAGAGCAGCAACGTGCATGGCAAGAGAAGATGGGCCTTATCCTCACCCTGATGGCAGGTGTCGGTTTCACTGAGGCTGTGTATGGGACACTCGCAACAAGGTTTCGTGGTGCCCCCAGCTCGTGCTGCAGTGTTTTGAGTATGCCCATTGTCATTCGCAGCTATAGTTATGACTTGACCAACTTTAGCCCCCCTGCCTCAATGGGATTTGATGGTAATACCAATCCCATTACGACGGTTAGAATCCTGCTGGAAACAGTACCTCTTCCATAAGGTCAACCAGCATTGCCTTGGCGTTGTCACCAGAGCCTCCGGTTCAACTATTACTGGCGCAAACAATTTTTATTGGTATATGTCCTTCAATATACATAACCGTATAGCAAGGAGTGGCGCCAACTCGACCGGTTATGAACTCAAGGCCAACTGGCACATCTCAGCAAAGGCTTATTCACTATTAGTTAGATGATGAGACCGTCTGGCCAGGTTTACTATATCTGGGATGGTGTCAAGGATACTGATCAAAATTGGCAATCTTCGAGTTGTATGTATTCGTGCTTGATTTCATATTGCTCAGCCCAATGCTCCCTTGCTAGTTCTGTTCTGTTCTCTATTTTGACCTTTTACAATGGATAGGTCAACTATCCGTCTCTGTTCAAAGAAATGGTTCTTGCGCCTGGGACCTATAGTACTGAGGAACTGACGATGTTAACCATGGATGAACGTAATGTTGGTCATTGCTTGCAGAATCTCGTCATGATGAGTTTTATCGATACGAACACACTTGGCTGCATTGCTTCCCAAGTCGTTCTCCATCTCTCTCTCATCTTATTGGTCTTGTTGTCATTCGTTTCGTCATGGCCGTCATGCTCCAATGGTTTTTTTCGTGGAGATTGGGAAAATTTCCTGCGAGAGACCTACGAATAGAATATGCAACGTCCCACCAAAATCGAAAACTGCTTGAGTAATATATACCGCCCCACTCCGAGCCAATACCGTCCCAACGTTGACCTGCGAAAAAATGGAAAATCATAAGTCACTCTTTCCTGTTACTTCCAGGTTCACACCTTCAAAAGATCGAATGGACGACCAACCACAGCATATGGCATAAGTTAGATTCCTTGTCTAACGCCAATTGGAAGCACTCAACCATGTATGTGTCTTCACACCTTCAGACTTGCCCAGCTACAAGTTTCAAGAAGCACAGTGTCCTTACCTGATAGTGCTTTTGCTGATAATTTCTTCTCCTTCTCTCTCATCAATGTCGTTCCCTCAGTCTCCTTCAGAATATGAGCTCTTCAATTTCCCCCTCGCTCACGCAATATGTTTGGTCATTGTTTAATGCAAATCGTTGAGGGTCTTCGCACCGCTCTTATATCTTCGATAACGACAGATAGCCACAAGCTGATTCTAGTCATTGCTGATGGTATGGTTAAGGGCACCGGAAATACATTAACAACTCCTGAAATCTGTTTGGTCCATGATGACTTTGTTGTTGCCTCTCAAGGCATTGGACTTCAGTCTTACGTCGCCATCGTGGATGGTCAAAAGCATCATAACATGGCTAAAGTTTACTCCAGATTTACGATTATGATGACGCTACCGTCGAATTCTCGGAGTAGCAACGCGTGCCCATCGTCCTTGTCGCTAGATGTGGCAACCCTCTTGAAGCTGACGATGCGAAACTAGGCAATCGTGACAAGCGCAACAACCAAATTGAGCTGATGGCATTGTTGCAGAAGGTGATGTTCGATGACAGGATAACGACTTTCAAGTACGAATTTTTCAACTCGATTTGGATGGTAACTGGCGTTAGTCCAGATCGATACAAGTTGGTTTTATGTTTATGTGTGGATGCTGTTACCAAGGTTTCCCAGATTCCTCATTGAGGATGGACGGCTGTATGGTGCTTGACGAGCAAATTATTGGTCTTTGCGGCGGAACTAGAATTGCGAACATAGCGGAGACCTTTGTGGCAATTATTTTCACGACTAAAGCTTTCGAGTCCACGTTTGATGGTGTTGCTTGCTTTCAGTATGTATTATATCAAAGGGCAATGTTAGTATTGACATTGTGGAGCGCTACTCTGAGAACGTTGTCAGTACCCTTCACAAGAAAAATTGTCTCGGTGAAGATTGATATCTCACTACTCTCATGCTGAAGACACTCCTCAAGTGTAGGAACGTGTTTTTCCCTCAAGCTGTTTGTAAAATCATCGTTCACGATACCTTGCGCGCTCTTCTTTCTCAGTGGCGTTGTTGGATTGAACCATTTACAGCCTCACAGAACCTGTGTTGGTTCGAGACTTATGTGGTACTTCCTGCTCTTATTACTCTGGTGCGCGGCTAACATAGAGTAGCACAGGTTTACTAGGGACACAAAACCTTGGGTTCGCGCTCATGGCGATGTTGTTTGCAGTATGTGCCTCGCAATGTCTCAAAAGAAATGTACAGGTTGAGTCTGCGCCCTCCTCGTCTCAGCCCATGTTTTTCTCGTTTACCACCGACAATAAACTCATTTTGGGCATGACGCATATGAGAAAGCGAAGTTAATAACGCTGTACAGTATCGTGATAATGTCCCTCTCGCAGTCTTCAGCCTCATCATAACGATGTTGAGAGCATGTCGATCATCACAGAGGTAGAGAGGCTGGATGTTGGAGAGATGTTTTGCAGAGGGGCAGCTTTCGTGACTCCTTTGGCATGTAGATCATTTGGGTACATAGCAACGCATTTTGGAAATTGAAGTGGAGATGACTTAGACCTAGATAGGAACTCTGCAGCCACTGCTGGTGTCAATGTATGCCAAGAACAGACTTGAAGCAGATTTTCCGCTGGCGACTTTGGAATAGGCTACGGAAAAATGTATGAGAATAAATCAAATCTATCTCTATATCTACTGACCGAAGTCGACGTTTGAGCTTGCTCATGTTTAACGATTTTTTTCATGCCTTGATCGATCCTATAAATGGTTTTTCTACCCATGACTGTTGCTCCACAAAGACTACGATGTATGAGACGCAATATCCATGATCCATGAGCTGTTGATGGTGTAGATTTCCATTCTTGCATTGCTGTTAACTATGTAAATATAACTAGTGTATCATGTGTCCACTCAAGCAGATTCCTCGAGTTATTGTCATCGAAGAATTATCTCCCTGTTTTGTTGGTATCAATTGTCTTGCTCACAACTCGCTAGTCATGTGGTAGAAAATGAACCATAGTTATTATACCGTCTACATTAACTGGGGTGAACAACACCAAATGTTCTATCCATCATCGTGCCTCTTCAAACACTTCTTCACCCGGGGAGGTGGCTCCTCTATCATCTCGCGAAATATCTGCTTCACTGTCCCTATCTGACTCTGAATGACAGAACCTGAGGGTTTCGATTGTCATGGAATCTATACTTTCGTCTAAAGGACAGTCTGCTTCTAGCAAATTGAGTATCAACCGTGACACCTAGCAACACATGAATTAACAGTGATGATAGAGGTGCAGGGAAGAAGGATTTTAGCTTACAATGAATGGATAAATGAAGTATGGAAAGCTAGTACTCAGGATCAGTAAGGGAAAAATAGCAACAATAACAACATACTAGGTTAGGAGACTCAAAAGAAAATAAGGTGCATATTGGAAGAAAAAAGCAGCTTCCAGGCATGAGACAACTTTGAAAAGGATGAGTCCTACCCCACTGGTTTCATAGTCTATGCTTACCCAAGATACTGAATAGATCATCAATCAGATCAATAATGTCTAGTTTGGACTCACGGTATGTATAACAATATTCCATCGCGGTAAAACGCATACAATAAACGAGTCGAGGTTTGCATGTGAGAAATATGACTGCGTATTCCCTCACCAAAAGCCCTTTGTGTTTTGTATGTCATGGTGAACCTTATAATGATCAAGAGGACTTCGATTGCTGTCGTTGTTGCCCTGATAATTCTATTTTGTATGAGAATAAATATGCAAGTCAGTAAAATGAAATATGATAAAACACATACGCGAAGGCACTATCAAGACGGATTTGTATATTAAGAAGATGCGTTGGTTTCAGCCAGCAACTATGGAGAGGGGTTAACAGTCCAAAAACTGATTGGACATATACATAAACTATCATCAGAGACATTGCAGTCTGAGAAATACGATCAGTTGGTGGGTTAAATATCGTACTTTATTTCAAGCCTACCAGAATCTCAACTAATGTCGACCATCAGTCATCCCTATCGATCAGAAGTCAAATTCTACAAAACATACCTGCTGTCATGAAGTACACAATTAATGTGACTGAGATCCAAAAAAATCAATATAATGAATCCATTGGCATATATTTCTAGCTCTCTCACCAATAAAATCCTTGCGCCAAATCGCTCGAAGGCGTAGGACCAACAGACTCTTCACTACCGATGTATTCAACACCGTGATGAATCTATTGATATCAGGTACTCTTGTCCTTAAGAGTCATGATGAAACTTACTCAATACCGAGTGAAAACCCAAATGTACACCTAGCAAAAGGGTATGTCAGAGCGAGCAGCAGATACATTCAACCTGTACCACTAAGACGTCCTAGTCAATGAAGATTTCAAAGTTGAGTGAAGAGTAACATCTTACTGATCTTGATGCCCAGGTTTTATTGTCAGCTGGTGAAGTTGTTATCAATGTGCATTTGATTTATAATTTCTTCGTACTATATGAACTCAATCTGAAAATTTTGATGAGTCGTCTCATTCAGTAAAGTAAGAGTCACACTTACATCATGCCTGTCCAGTTAAATATCAGGACAGAGAAATAGATGATGTGCCGTTTTGACCACTGCCTCCTGAGGTTTCATATGTCAGTGGCAACAGCCGGTCATCAAATGAGAATCATGCCTGTGGAGGTACTGGACCTAGGCAAAAGAGATATGTGGAATCATTGTTAACCAATGGAAAGACTCACCTGTGAAGGAATGTGATAAATAAAATCATATAACATCAAAGTAGCAACAATGACTTGAAAAGACTTCAGCTGTTGCCTCGAGAACGATGAGATTAAGAACAGCATACTTTGGCCATAACGTCTATTTGACAGGAGCTTCAGATCATCAACGTAAAATTCGGGTGGTATTCCGTACTGATCAGCCATATGGGATATGCAGGAGGGAACTCGATGTAAAAAAATGGTTCCATTATATATCAACTGGTGTCATTAGACAAACATTCTATTCGGTTGTGCGGAGACCGAGAAATCTGATGAAGATCAAACATCTGATATCCAGTATCATGGATCAGTGCATTGTAGCTGTGGTGAACTGTGATGAAACTTGATCTCAGATGAGCCGTTCCAGCATCTCAACTTTCAACGATGGGTGATGGAAAATTATGATGACTGGAAGAACTCGGCCGTGGCTTGCATTATGCTCCAGACTTTACCATCCAATTGACAGCCGGTAACAGCCGGTAACAGACAGGTTCTGCAATGTTTCAAGCTGATCAAAGTGCTATTCAAGATATTGGTTCTATGTCAATCAGTGGATAATTGGCAATGTCCATCATTCTTGTCTTCGAGAAGCAAGATGATTTTTGATATTCAGTCAAGCCCCCACTTCTTTTCGTACATCTCGATGACACATTTTCAGGCTTCTCCTTGAAGCGTCTGCCCGTGCTCCTACCTTCAATTCGGACCACGACACCGCCACGAGGCGCTTTTCGGTGTTTTTTCTCACCACTTGTCTGCGCCTCAGACCTCAGTAGCCAGAGCGCTGTTCTGTTTTGACCTTTATGAGACAGTGACGAAGCCAGAGTTTGGACAGAGATTGACCTTCTCACCAGTCTTGATCACCCAACATCGTCTCTCTCTCCCCCTGTATTATCTGTTAGCACCCTCGATACACAAGGAACCTCGCTATACCTCCCAGTAAAGATAGAGACGACGGACACGTAGAGACGTGTCTCTGCCCAAGCCCTTCTAGACTGTGGTGCCACTGGCAGCTTTGTCAACTTCAAGTTTGTACAGACTCACCACCTACACACACAAAAACTCTCCCGACCCATCACCATCTTTAATGTCAATAACAGCCCAAATGAAGCGGGGAACATAACATGCGAAGCTTGATTGATACAAATCCTCCTCACGGCCAAGGAGTGACTGTTCTACTGTGAGAAGTTCTGCATCGCTGTATGCATAGAAGAAAATCAATTAGATGAACCGAAATGAAACCTTCCAGAGACGCATTCGAAGGCATCAGGCCCACTCAGGAATTCTCCTCCTGTTCACTCTGAGTGACATGGCTTCGATAGGACCACTGACAATGGCCAGGAACAATGTTCTCAGGGTCCAGAAGAAACAAATTCTTCTTGCAGCCGACTTCAGAGTTATTGTTATTTGAGAGCTCTGGTCTTTCCAGATGACCTGCACAAGGGAGATGGACATGGTAAACGGAGAGCATGTTACACTGTCTGGGAGCGTCAAGCTAGAAATCGCGGTCACCACGCTCGGTATACTGGAAGAAAACATTTGTGTGGCTGTCTGCACCTACGAAAGAGGGACTAGAGGGTTGGGCATAGGCTGGGATTGGAGATTGGAGATTGTGAGCTCTGCTGAAGAGAGTGATCGTACAGTGCCGTTCTAGGTCATGAATTATCTCCTGGGTTCCCACGCTTTTGACTCTAAGATGTTCGGGAGAAGCTGAGTCGTTGGCATATAATAGGAAGCATTTGAAGAGCACTGAGTATTTCGAATCAGTGAGCATTACTCAAGTGGAACTCTAAGTGTTTCGTTTGGCTTTGTATACTTTCTTGTGGCATTTCGTGGACTCATATCTCATGGATGACTTACTAAGAAGCAGTTTACATGAAATCCCTTCGTCTTCCCACAGGAGAACTCGACCAGCCATCTAGCCTTTCAAATTACTGATGCAGGCAAGTCCATTCCCCCATCCTTGATCCTCTTGCTCATCTTTTCACAGACCACAGCTTTCCCAACAAGTAACTCACTTCCCTCGCCAGCTCTCTTGGCTGTCTCTCCCGAAGTCATCAAAGCTACGGAAAACCCGTGGGCATCTGGTGCACAGGTATGATCGCTTCCATACGCATATATGAACGAAACACAAGCTCATTGCTCTTTCTCTGCACAACCATCATCGCCTACATTCTCCTCTATGGCTACCCCCATTTTCATGCTGACAACACGACCACCCTCGCCCAGCAAAATGCCGACTCCAAAATCCTATCTCAGATTCCATTCTAGAATCCTGTTTTTCCGATAAAACCAAGTCCTTTATCTGTCTTACTGCCCTCGATCTGCTTCTTCGCAAACCAGTGAGTACATACAACAAACTACCAAGCTTATATACTAAGGAAAAATTCTAGAAGGTTTTGAACCTTTAGCTGGATCACAACGTCGGCTTGATATTCCAACAGCTTCATCGTCCTACTGCCCACGAGGCTTCACGCGACCCTTGTTTACCCTACCACCACCGATCCACCATCCCACGTCGATCTCTCCCCTACTCTCACAAGTGGAGTCCTAGGGCAAAGTGGCACAGCCCCTTAACTGGCATAAGGGGTGCCAACAACTTTAGTTACCTTGCTGCTACTGCTGCTGCGAGTTGCTCGAGCATGCAAAGGAGTGGTGAACGGAACGACCAAGATCACAGCCCATGCATCGTCACTCAAGCGCCGTTGAAGGAGGAGGAGGAGGAGGAGAAGGAGAAGGGTGATGTGACACCATGCCTCGTTTCTGTGAATATATGCATTGAGAACCGTTGCTTCCTTGGACAAATGCAGTCAGACAAGAACTAGACGATTCTCTGGCGCCTCTTCATAATCGGAAAAAAAGCAACTTTCGTCACATCATACTTGCACTTTTAAAAAACTCAAATAAAAAAATGAGAACAGTCACTGGAGGATGAGTGGGATTTAAAAATGTCCATCAATGAGTAATGTGTCGTGTCATCCATTGTTCTCGAGAACCGAGATGTCCACCGTGATTCAACCCAAGTCATTGTCTCTCTCTCCTGACCCTATGACAACCATGGACTGACTATCTTTCCAGAATAACTTTACGGCGGTATAGTTTCAAAAAGGCAGGTATTACGGAAACACACGGGATCAAAATTGAACAGGTGTACTAACAAAGTTCAGACACCCGATCAAGCGTCACTAAACTATTTTACCCGATCAAAATCCATCTATCCCTAAAGTATCAGGAAATCTGGCTTTCTTTGAAGGAGGAACTCCAGTTCTCTGTGTCAATGATAACCCTCAAGTGATATCATTTCCATTGTCTGCAATGGTACCTTCTCAAAAGCAAAACTATGACAGTCAGAGGAGACATTCTTAGATGAAGCTGGGTTGACTTTTTTTATTCAAAAAAAAAACAGATGTTCAAGCTCTTGGTGATGAAGCTGAAGAACAGATAATTGCTGCACAGGAGCAAAATTCTCCAAGAATATTTCGTAACTTGGACTCTCCTGTTTGTGATAGAATTTCGAGTTGAAACATCTCCAGACGTTATCATGATCATATCTCGTTCAACTGCTATCAATAAATCCTCTACCTATGACTGCTGCTCCACAAAGACCACGATGTATGAGACACAATATCCATGGTTCATGAACTGTCGATGATTTAAATTTCCATTCTTATTTTATTCTCAACTATTCCTCGAGTTATGATCATCCATAACTATGTCGTGTATCTTGCATGATCTCCTTATTTTGTTGGTATTAATTATCTCGCTCAATTCACCACAAATCGATGATCATGTAGTGGAATACAAACAGACAAAACAAGGGTCCGTACACAATATACATCCAACATTATCTACTGGGATAAACCATGGGAAATATCTGCTTCAGTGTCCCCATTGGAATCAGAATGACGGAACCTGAGAGATTCCATTGTCATGGAATCTATACTTTCGTCCAAAGGACAATTTGCTTCGAGTAAATTGAGTATCAACCGTGACACCTGAACAACACGCAAATCAGCGGTGATGATATAAACACAAGGAATAAATAATTTAGCTTACAATGAAGGGATAAATGAAGTATGGAGTGCTAATAATTAGGGTCAGTAAGGGGAAGAGTAGAAACAATAAAAACATACTAGGATAGGATAGCCAAAATTAAATCAGGAAGGTCAGGAGCAGCAGCGTGCAGACTTATGAAGACTTTGAAAAGAATGAGTTCCAGCCCACTAATTCTATGGTCTAGGCTTACCCAAGAAACTGAATAGCTAGACTATCAGCTAGATTAATAATATCTAGTTTTCGACTCACGGTATGAATAACAACGTTCCATCACGGTAAAATACATACAATAAACGAGTCGAGGTTTTCATGTGAGAAATGCGGCTACGTATTCCATCACCAAATACCCTCTGTGTTTTGTATGTCACGGTGAACCTGATAAATGTCAAGAGGACTTCAATTGCGGTTGCTGTTGCCCTGATAATGCTTTTTTGTATGAGAATAAGTATGCAAGTCAGCAAAGTGAAATATGCTAGGACACATACTCAGAGGCGCTACCAACTTGGTTGTATATATTATCAAGATGCGTTGGATTCCCCCAGCAACCATGGCGAGGTCCTGGCACTCCGGAAATTGAGCTGTAATATGTGCCAATTATGTCGCAGACATCAAAGTCTGAAAAATACGATCAGTTGGTGGATTAAGTATCGTATTCTCTTTAACGCCTACCAGGATTTCGGCTAATGTCGACCATCAAATCATCTCTATTCATCGGAAATCAAAATTTGTAGAACATACCTGCTGTCATGAGATATAAAATAAGTGTGACTAGAATTGAAAAATGTCAATACCACAACTCCGTTGGCACATGTTTCTAATCCTCTCACCAATCAAATTCTTGTTCCAAATCGCCCGAAGGCGCAGGACCAGCAGAATCTTCACTACTAATAAAGTCAACAATGTGAAGAAGCTATTGACATCAGCTACTCTAGTCCTTAACAGTCATGATGAAACTCACTCGATAGCTAGTGAATTAACAAATAGACACCTATTAAAGGGGTGGGTCAGAGCGAGCAGCAAATACATTTGACCGATACCACTAAGACATCCTAGTCAATGAATATATCAAAGCTGAATTAAGAGTAATGTCTCACTAATCTTGATGTCCAGGCTTTATCGTCAACTGGTAAAGTTGTTATCAATATTTTAATTTATGTCAGAAAATTTATTCATACTATATGAACGTATTCTAAAAAGTTGGATTAGTTGTCTTATCCAATAAATTTAGAGAGTCACACTTACATCATGGATGTCCAGTTGATTATCAAGGTAGAAAAATAAATGACATGCAGTTTTGACCACTTCCTCCTGAGATTTCATATGTCAGTAGCAATAGTTGGCCATTGAATGGGAAACATGCCTATGGAGGTACTGAATCTAGGAGAGAACAAATATATGGAGTGATTATTTACAAATGGAAAGACTCACCTGTTGAGGGATATGATAGATAAAATCATATAGCATCAAAGTAGCAATTATGACTTGAAAATGCTCCAGCTGTTGCTTTAAGTAAAATAGAATGAGGAATAGCATACCTTGGCCATAATATGAATGTGACAGGATTTTCAGGTCATCAACGTAATCTTCTGGTGATAGTCCATACTGATCAGTCATTTGAGTGGAATATACAGAAGGGAGGTATTTTGTATGAAACCTGATAACCATGGTTCGACTATGTATCATCAAATGGTGTGATTAGACAAGTATTCTATTTTGTTGTGTGCAGACCAAAAAATCTGATGAACATTCAACTTCTGATATCGTCAAACCAGTATCATGGATTGAAGCTGTGATGAAACTTGATCTCAATTGAAACTGATGAGCCATTCTAGCATCTCAACTTTCACGATGGGTGGTGGAAAAATATGATAATTGAAGAAATTCGGCTGTGGCTCACATTATTCTCCAGGCTTTGCCATTCAATGAACACAGCTGGTGATAGACAGGTTCTGCAAAGTGTCAAGCTGCAGGAAATTCTATTCAAGCTATAGGTTCTATGTCAATCAGTGGATACTCGGCGGTGTAATGTTCATCATTATTGTCTTTGAGAAGCAAGATGTCTGATAAGTCACATCTTTGATATTCATTGAAGCCTCCACTTCTTTTCTTTACATGCCGAGGCTTCTCCTGTTACCCCTTGAAGCGTCTACGTAGCTACTGAAAAATCGATTGAGATATGATTGGTGAGAAATCATGTCATGGTGGCTGTGTTATGCGAAACGCTTTTCTACATCGATCGGACAGTGACGGCTTTTTGTCTTGTCAACGCTACGTTGTGCTTAAAGGGGAACAAAGTAAGCGTCGGGACAGAGATCGCCCTCCTCACCGGTCTTGACTATCCCAACATCGTCTGCTCTTCTCGTCTGCCAACTTACCCTCTCCCCAGGTGAAGTTTCAGGAGGGCTTTGAGCCTCGCACAAAATACTGCTTTTTCTTTGAGCTCGCCACCGGCAAAGAGTTCTTTGACTGCGTCCTCGCAAAGGGCAAGTTTACTGACCACGACACCATCGTCTGCTCCGTCCTCAATTCCGTCGACTACTTCCTCCACCACGGCATCGTACACTTTCCTTTCTCATCCTTTTCCCTTCACCTACTTGACAGATCCAAGAACATCCTCTGCCGCTCCAGTGACCCTGACAGTGACATTGTCATCGTCGACTTTGGCATGCAAGTCCATTTCCCACCCTCGATCCTCTTGTTCATCTTTTCACAGAGAAAACCTCGTCCATTCCCCCGGTAAGTAACTTCCACATGTATACACACGCGAAACACAAGCTCATTGCTCTCCTTCTCTGCACATCACCTATGTTCTCCTCTGCAGCTATTCTCCTTTTCGTGCCGACAACACCACCGTCCTTGCCCAGCAAAATGCTGACCCCAAAATAGAATTTCAGGGTCCGTACTGGAACCTCACTTCCAGTGAAGCCAAATACTTTATCCGATGTCTCGCCGCCCTCGATCCGCTCCATCGTCCTACTATCCAGGAGGTTTTACGCAACCCTTGGCTTACCAACACTGACACCACCAACCCCATTGACATGCCATCCCATATTGATATATCCCCGACCCTCAGATAAAATTTGAGTCCTAAAGCAAACTGGCACAGCGCCTTTGACCGGTATAAGGCAAGTCTAGATGCCATCAACGATTCATGGACCCTGTATATTGTGTCTCACACATCTTTGTTGAGCAGCAGCCATGGATAAAAAACCATTGATAGAATTGGATGAGATAAGAAAGCCTGATAACAGTGTCAACAAAGATGATTAGGATCATGATAACTTTTGGAGTTGTTCAAATTCTGTTACAAACGGGAGAGTGTGAGTTACAAAATGTTTTTTTTTAGTTTAACAAAAAAGGCTAACCCACCTTCGTCTAAGAATATCTCCTCTGAACTGGCATTATTTTGCTTTTGGGAAGGTGCCATTTGCAGACAATGGAAGTGACATTGGTTAAGAATTGTCGTTGACACAGAGTCGGAGTTCCTCCTTCAAAGAAAGCATACTTTAGGGATAGATGGACTTTGATCGGGTAAAGTAGTTCCGTGCCCAGTGACACTTGATCGGGTGTTTGAACTTTGTTAGTACCCCTGTTCAGATTGCCTTTTTGAAACTATACCGCCGAATAGTTGGTTACCTCATGTGCAACTTTGGGAAGATAGTTAGCCATAGGGTCGAGAGAGAGAGAACAAGACTGGTGTGATGGGCTGGACATCTCAGTTCTCGAGAACATTGGTATATGAGGATGACACGACATATTATTGGGTATTTTTATATCTCAATCACCCTCCAGTAACTGGGTGACTTCCCATAAGCAGTCTGAGAAAATCTGAGGTCACAGATTTTCTCAGACTGCTCCATGCTGAGATGCTGAGCATGTTAAGACTCTAGACCACAAGGGTGAATATATGCTTCAACTTTAAGCCTATGTCAACACTTGATATCTCTTCACCCCTTTGCAAAGGGTCCAGTCAAGGTTTTTAGAAGAGTTATATTGAAAGGATGAATATTGAGACTATTAGTCATACTCTCACAAGTTAGTCCAAAGACTGGAGAGAATGAGGGGTTTCAAGAGAAGTAGGTTTTCAGATGAACCACAGAAAGAGAGAACTTGCCATTCCCTTCTCTTTCTGGATTGTATTTATCCTAACTAGTAACATCACAGGAACTACTATCCTAAGTACTAGTGAGTAACAGTGAGTAACTAGTTGAGTCAGAGTCTATAAATGGGTTAGTCCAAGATTTCCCCATTTATCCTAAAGTCCATAACTATTATAAGATTTGTCCATAATTACCCCAAGGTTTATCCAACATTTCTCCTGCAGTCCAATGTTTATAATTAGTCTAATCAAGTCCAAAGTCCAACCTAATCTTGATGTGCTGACACATCATCCATTGCATCATCTCTGTCTTTCTCATCTCTTATTGCCATCATCTCTTCTACCATCTATTTATTATCAGTCCAGGGCTGATAATAGTTGTAATCCCAATGTAATTCCATAACAGAGCATAAATTTCAAATTTCAAGGCATCCTAGACTTTCCTAGATATTGCCATCTAAAAAGAATGTAAAACCCTCTCTTAGACTTTTTCAGATACCAATTTTCCTTTTTTAGAGTACTATACCATATATAGGTATCCTCTTCATTACACCATAGACAAATAACTGTCAAATGAAGTCACAAGGTTTGATGTCAAGTGATCTATTAGATTAATCAGCTATGCCAGTTATATGCATGACACTTATTACACTGATCTAATTTTTTTAAAAATCAATAATTTATGCACTGACTTGATTCTCAATACTGTTTACCTATACCACAGATCCTGATAACCCTTACATATATACACCTAGATACTCTCTCATTGACACACAGTATCTTCAGTACATTGAAATATTGAAATATGAATGGGGGAAGGTACAAATAGATAATGAACACAAACTACTTATTCTACTTATATACCTGTCTAGAACAATAGAACATGAAATAATAAAGAATCACATGCATTGTGCAGGCTCACATGAGACCCAAATTCCAACATGAGAGTCTTTTCCAGTCTGAGATAGCAGCAATAGAGGAGACTTCAGGGTCAGCTTGATATGGAAAAACTTGGGTGGTCAAAGCAACAACAGTAGAGTACTTTATGAGAGAATGAGAGGCAGTACTGCAGAACCAAATAGAAGATTTAAGACTGAGACTCAAACAAGCAGAACTCCAGTACAATGATAATTCTCACTATTTTTATTTATTTATTTAATTTTTAATCAATGATTTTTTAATACAAAGTCTGCAGTAGTCTACTGATGTAAGGACTTAGACTGAGGCGTCTTAGAACTACTCCTAGTCTAAGTTGACAAGGAGAACTCAATGGAGTTCTCATTAATTGTGGTACACTATTTATACATGTTCTGTGTTTACTTCTATTTATAAACTCCCATGCATCTCTCTTTGGTTGTTCCATCTTGTGTGTCCACCGATTTCCTAATTAAAAGAAAAGAAAAGAAAAAGAAAATAAATAATGACTTAGCTGTTTTGGCTATGTCATGACACCACCCCCCTCTCAAGATTCCTTGTCCCGAGGATTTTCATAGTTCATAGTATGGGTCGCAAATATTTCCTATTTTGTCATCATCTTCTTCTGTCCATTCCTTGAGCCCTGAATTTTCCTGCTCGATTTCTCCTTCTTCCTCTTTTATTGTTTCCATAGTTCTTTGCCCTCTCGTTTGTCTTTCTTTCCACTTCCTCCAGTTTCTTTCTAATCTTGCCCAGTATTCTTCATCATACCTCTTGTCTGACCATCCAAATAGTTTTCTTGCTGTGAATCTTCCTGGTAATTCCCCTTTCTGGAATGTCCCTTCTTTCTTTTTCTGTCTTCTGACATCTTCCATGTCTCTTCTATATTCCTTTTCGTACTCCTCTATTGCTTCCTTTGCATTCTCCAGGTTCTCCTTTCCTTTCCAGGTATCTGATTCTGCTGTGAATCCCTTCCACTGTACTAAGTACTTGTCTCTTTCTCATATCCTTTGCTTATTCAGGATTCTTTCTACTTCCCACTCCTCCTCTCCTTTGATTACCACTGGAGCTGGTTGCTCCTTTTCCTGCCCCTCTACCTGCCCTATGTATCTTCATATTCTACTAATGTTAACCACTGGGTGTATTTTTACTGTACTAGGTAGTTCTAATTCCACCACATTTGATGATACAATCTTCTTTATTCTGTAAGGGCCTACAAATCTTTCTGTCAGTTTCTCAGTTCTCCTCCCGGTCATCTGATATTTCAGATCCTTAGTACTTAGCATTACTAAGTCTCCTACTTTATACTCATCAACCTCTGCTCTCTTTTTATCTGCATACTTCTTCATTTCTTCCTACACTTTCCCTAGTGCTGCTTTCACTTCCTCCTGAATTTCCTTCATTTTTTTTACGAACTTTTCTGCCCCCTTGTATTTCCCTTTCCTTCTTGTCTTAAACTCCATTCTGGGATCTTGTCCATAGTTTGCCCTAAAGGGTAACATTTTGGTACTCGAGTGTACTTTATTGTTGTAAGCAAATTCTGCTGTTCCTAACCAATCAGGCCACTGTTCTTGCCTATGGTCGATAAACATTCTTAAGTACTGCTCCAGTTCCTGATTAACCCTCTCTATCTGTCCATTGGTTTGAGGGTAGAATGCTGTTGACAATCTACTCTCAATCCCCAACATTCTGTTCAACTCCCTCATTAATCCTGCCACAAACTGGGGTCCCCTGTGTCACAGTTGTACTATGGACCAGTAGTCACATACTGTATGGTTTACCACTACACCAAAAGGGCGACATTAGCAAGGCTACTTGCTAATGAGGGTCCAGCTATTTATGTAGTTCTTTGAACAGGTATTTTGTTATACCTCCATGT
>Ga0153949_1000080_pt1 | contig 31207 bp, 49 predicted proteins | sample TSNJ033MetaG_FD_104705 | JGI IMG/M metagenome (GOLD analysis project Ga0153949, IMG submission 104705) | Attine ant fungus gardens microbial communities from New Jersey, USA - TSNJ033 MetaG | ecosystem: Host-associated > Fungi > Mycelium > Unclassified | place: USA: New Jersey, Wharton State... | reverse complement strand
TGTTCAGCAACCATCGGCACAAAATTCTCCCCCAGACACTGTTGCCATTGCTGCCAGATCTACAGTTATCGCAGACAATACTAAAGCTGTCGAAGGACCAACCGTGATTAACTTGGGCGTACGTTTTTGCTTGCTTTTTCTGTGAAAAATTAACACCTCGAAAAATATTACAGCGAACCAAGGCGGCAAAAATAGATGATAACACTCTAGAAGGATGTTTAGCACAGTTGAACTACTTACAGGTAGTTTTCAAGGTCTATTCTTTACGTTCAGGTCTAAATAAGTAAATCACAGCCGCAACTTACCTACAGTACGCTGAAACAAATCCTCAACATGAAGTCCGGAACGTTAATCAATGTGATTGGAATTGTCAGAGGTCGTAAAGCGCCGCATAAATCAAGAAATGGGGGTGGGTCTACGAATGCTGACGCCCGCTCTCGTTGCTCAATTGCAAGTAGATTGGACTACCACCATCCATTTACAAGATTCCACTTCATTTGAGGATTCTGACTATCTTCCTACCGACTTCAGCATTGTGTTCTTTCAGGGGAATTTCGAGGAATGGTTACCGCAGGCAAGTGAGGGGGACATTTTGATCCTGCGTGGTATCAGAGTGAGCACGACCTTTCCATCTCTCCATAGTATATCAGATCCTTGACTACATAAAGCTGCAAGATTTCAATGGCTTATCTGGCGTCGGCCACAAGGATCGAACAAAATGGGCGGCTTATTCCACTTCCAAAGAAGACTTGCTTCAGCCCGATATAGGCCAAGCTCCCGAAACCAATTCGCTGGCGGCGGGTGGTTTTCATTTCTCTCCTTTCCTGAAGGAACTAGAGCATGAGAAACGCTATTGCAAGCGATTGGCCGATTGGTGGAAGGAGAAAAACCCGCCTGCCTCAGAGACAGAGACAGAGACAGACGGTCAGGTTCACCAATTGATTGGTTCCACTGTTCGCCAAAATCGCGAGCATCGACTCTTTCGTGATGCAGGGCCGGAGGTGGAACCAAATGGTTATTTCGATTGTACATTTGAGGTCAGTCACTCTCTTTTGCTTTCTGGCTGTCATCCAACTGACATGACAACAGGTTCTCAATGGCTTTGAGAGTGAAAACGGAGTTTTCGTTCTTTATGTCACAGATTATACCAGGAACGCCCAAACTGCAAGTTGTCAAGCTCCGTGGTGTCCTGTTGGATTGAATGAATACGTGCTTTTATTCAATCTCTGGGATGAGGCGGCTACCCGAGGAAGAGATTTCCTACCTCAGACTTACTGGGCTGTGAGAAACGCTCGAATGATTCGCGGCAATAGCGGTTTTGTAGAAGGCAAGCTGGTAGAGACAAAATTTAGCCAAGTCGACTCCGACGATGACTATCCTCCATTACAAGCATTACTGGAGTATGTTTCAGTAAATCATCTCATGAATACCAGCTGATTATATGGTATTCTACAAGGCGGAAGAAGCAATGGGAGAAACAGAAGACTCAGAACTTGCCTTCTTTTCCTCACAAACTGTTTAAAGATGTCCAGGAACAAGAAGTTTTTAATTGCACAGTGGAGGTAATTTTTTTCCAGTCGAAGCACCACTTAAATTCTCACAATTTTTTTAGTTACTCCATATCATTGATAAAGCCCACAAGACGCGCCTTTTAGTAACCGATTATACGAAACATCCAGGATTTTTGTACCCCTGCGATCAAGATTGGTCCCAAGAGTTGGAGGGACGTGTCCTTGCCATCCAGCTCCGAGACAATCAAATTCAGAACGCGAAGTCCTTGAGAAAGAACGGTGGAAAATTTGTTACAATCAAAAATCTTCGTCTTTCGTCCGATGGAACTAGTAAGAAGCTTCAAGGCGACTTGGGAGGTTATGATTTACTCCTGAATTTGCTTCAACCCGACAGTCCAAATGAAGACCTTCAAGCACTACACCAGTATGTTTCAGGTTTCTCCATTCCATCAAATCCCTGTTCATTATTGCAAGGCGTAAAAAGGAGTTTCAGGACGAAAAAGAAAGAGAGAAAAAGAAAAAGAAGGAGGAGGAATCAAAATCACATAGTCAGGCTTGTGAACCCAAAACTCTACAAGCTGCTATCAGACCAAATCTGAAGATAGCCCAAATTAGAGCTTCTACGCAAGATTACCTGAAAGCAAGGCTTATCGCCCGGGTTATTGATTATCATCCTCGTTCACCGAGTGATTGGGTCCGTCTCTGGTGTTGTCAGTGCAAACAAAGGTCCAATTTCTTTCGACTGTCATTTGAGTGCTTGACTAAGTTATGTTGAATAGAATTCCCAAAGAGAATAAGGCATGCCGTAAATGCTTAGACATGGACCATGAATTCGTTCGCCCCAAGTTTGAGCTGATCTTATTAGTTGAGGACAAGATAGGTGATACGACAGAATTAATGTTGAGAGGCGAGGTACGTCTTTGTCATACTATTCACTTTAATTACATCAAAGCTAATGGAAGATCTAGAGTGACTTTCTGCAAGGAATTGACATAGGCAATAGTATGCTCGATCTCAGCATTTCAGGTGATCTCTTACAGAGACTCAAACCCTTGCTCGGCGACTCAAGTGAGAGAGAGGATGTTGGAGACATACTTTGTCGTAATTCTGTGTTTTCGTCGCTGATTATTGGACGAGTCAAATTGCCCGATTCGGTGCCTATTGGCCTGTTAATGAATGTCGAAGATTAGGTACTACTGTTTTTATATTATCTATTATTTTTACATTATATTATCGGGGCACGGCCTACTTCACATCTGATGTTCTATATACTTCAATAAAAACTGGCTGGGCCTAAAAGACCCTTGGAAATGGGATAAAGCAACTTCTTTGATCACACAGTATGCGCCCGATCAAACCGATGGTCCTGAACAAGGATCGCTACAATAAGTTTGAATAAACAAACTGTGACAGAACTAGCCTCTTGCCGCAGAAAATAACGACACCAGCAGGATTTGAACCTGCGCCCTCAAAGAGGAACAGATGACCAATCAAAGATTCGAATCTGTCGCCGTAACCACTTGGCTATAGTGCCCCTACCAGTTTGGTGTCAGCTAGATTGATTCATCTTTAAGTATTTTCATTATCAACGACGACTCAAAGCTTCCTATTTTCATTATCAAATCTCAGCACAAATTTAGCACCAATAAAGAAGATTTGAAGGACTTTCGGAGACATCGGAGCTCACCAGTTGTCAAGCTGTAGTTGACTAAGAACTATCTATTGCTATTTTCTTTCAGGCATTTTTATCGGGCAGGAGGTGTATTTTTCGGAGGCAAATAAGCTGAACGACCAGTGAGGTCTATCTTTAAGACTTGTATGGTATTCCTTTTCCAACGTGAACGTCGGTCTAAGTATGAGGTGACACTTGACGTACCATTTTGTAACTGGCGAAGAAGGGTGAGCCAAGTCGTGATGGCGAAATCCGATGCTTACCCGTTGAAACTCATCATAGGCGGTACTCCTCACATTTTCATGAGCGTTTCGAATAATGCCCATCATGAACTCAGCAGCCTGGCGATCGTTCAAATGTAGTGTAAATCGGTCCTTCAACCTCCGAATGGTTGCTTCGCCTTTGAACGAGGGGAGGCCAGTATCAAGCATGAGCTGGATGGTGTTTATGATTTGCTCTGCGTATGGCCGAACAGCTAGAAATGCTTTGACGGTCAAACTCTGAAATAGCTGATAACCTTGAGAGTATTTTCCGCCCATCAGGACTACCATCTCATGGTTGAGCTTAAAGGAATTTGGTTCGAATTTAACCCCCTCCGGATACCATCAAGATAATTCCCAGCAACTAACAGCGAACATACTCACCCCCGGACGTGGATATCATACAATTAATCAGTCACCAGAAAAGTGAAATGAGTCATAACAGGTACTTATCTATATCGAACAAAAACCCAAAATCTGGTAAAAAAACCATGTCAACATGAGTCAGAATGATTGGGACGCCAATGTCCTACCTATATGTACGATGTGCCCATCACCGTCAATCATAATGTTTCCATTGTGTCGATCCTTGATCTGGAGAATATAACAAGCCACGGAGTATGCAGCCATCGACTGAATAAAGTTCAATTGTGCTTTCTGAAAAGTAACAGTATCCTGGCCTCCATATTTGGAAGTGAAAAAGTCCAACAAATCGTTGACCTTAGCCCGACCCATTTCATCGCGAGAGGTAGCATTCGGGACCACATCTATGACGCCACACTATGCAAGGAGTTGAGTCTAACTTTCGTCGTTGAATCACAAGTTCTTACTCCAGGAGCCGTCGCCGTAACACGATATGGGAACAGATAGAGCGGGAGGCCGAGACTTGTATAGATATTCTTGAACATGGCAATGACCTGTAATGCAAGAACATCCTGGCGGCAGTCGTCGCCGACTTTGAAAATCGCTTGTTGCAAGACATCATACTGAATGCGCTTCTCTACCCCTGTACCGTCGACAACAGAGTCGGGGTTTGTTTCAATTTCAGTCCGCTCTTTCCTGACTTTGAAAGTGGCCATAAATGGTGCCTATGATGGATCGCTCAAATGAGGGTTACAGAGGGTGATCAGAGATACCTTCGCATGACTTTGCAAAGGCCTCCCAGACTTTTTGTCGATATCGACGATTACGCCATCTGGGTTGCTAGGGAGGTAAACACCGACGTCAACTTGTATCTTTGCCATTTCTTCGTCAATTTTGGCCTTAAAGAGCATAAGGAATATTGGTGGCGACCAACTGGGAGTCAAGAAAAATCACCTTTTTCTCGGGCTTTGTCCTTTTAATGTAGGGTTTCAGCTTCCCAGAGATTGAGGTAACCTCGTTGAAGAAGCTGAACTCCCTGTCATAGAACTCACGTGCTTCACCAGATAGTGATATGACTACTTCATCCGTCATAGCGTCGAGAGTAGGTTTCATGGGATCCTCCTAAGAACCGGTTGAGAATAAGAAATTACAGGAATGCTATACTAACAATTTCTGCTGCATCATCTTTGAAACAGTTTGCTTTCATGTTCCAAATGATTTGATGACAAAAGAGCTGTGAAATCTTGGCCGTCTCAAAGATGAATCGGGACACATAGCCTGCGACTTCATAAGCCTTAGTCGATCAATTAGTGAGATGAAACTCACCTAAAGTGTCATAACGAAGTGCCTGAACGACCTGAGGAATGAAGAAAAAGGTCAGCTTAACAGGATGTTCTTCTAATACACGATGTGCATATTGCAAAATGTGGGGTTGGTTGTTGTATCGCTGTTCGAAGTAGGTTGTCGCAATGATGGGGGGCACCGCTTGCCACAGAAGGAGATACTGTGATGATGAAAGAGTAAGAGTTACTGAAATGATTTGCTTGGCTACCTACCTTGTGGTCTCTCCGGACAGTTGGATCAAAGTTCTCGCCAAGCAAAAAATGGACTGCTTCGCATATATGAAGGACTTGTTTAGGGCTCGAACGTACTAGCCTTGAGACTTCATGCCTAATGAGAGGCAATTTAAAACGCTCGGGCAGATGGACCACAATGGCTGGATCAATATTCCAGATAGAGTGAATGAGAGCGACCCAGGTTGTATCAAAAAGTCCACGTTCTGTGGCACCAGTTACATCCGTAGAGCGTTTGATGTCGTTCGTAGGGTTGACCCAAACGGAAAGACGAGAGAGTTCAGACTCAATCAAGAGGCGTAAGGGCGTGTTCAAATCTCTCAACCGTGTAGTATAGTCTGAAAACTGTGAGCTCACGCTCATATTTTACTATCTAACTTACAAGACTTTCGTGTTACACATCGTAGAGGTGATAGGCTTGAAGTTGATGGGAGACCGCGGACGACATCGACTTGTAGGTATGAAAGAAATTCGGATAAAATCTTTAATTCAGTGTTCAACTGTACACGGTCAGCACCAAATGTCCATCTTCGCAGATGAGCTGGTCTATGAGCTGGAACGCAAGAAAAAAAACTCACTGAGGTAGCACACTATACCAGGAAAATGCAAGTTGATAGAGAGATTCTCTGAATATATTTTCGCAAAATGCATCGAAGTGAGAACTCTTAAGTGCTTCAAAGCCAAAGAGCAGGAATGAAAATCTGGGCTCTCGAGCCAAAGAATGAGTGCTATGTAACTTTTCAGAGAATTGTGAGTGATTACTCGTCTGATACATACCTGAAACGTCTATGATTGCGGGTAGACCGCAGAACAAGCTGTTGGATAAGGAATATGATGTTGGGTTGGTAGTATCTGGCGGCCTGAAGGCGACTGTAAAGCAAATGCAATACTAAAACATGAGGACTGAGAAGTTTGTGAGCATCTTTCAACTCTTTGCTAATCCGCTCTTTATCAGTTGGAGCGTATGCGATAGGAGAGTTAAAAGGATCATGATAACTGTTTGTAAACATATCAGGAGAAGATAGGTTGTGATCTAGATCGGACTGACTTCATATTTCGAGAGAATATACCTTTTTCATGCTTAATGGTCAAAGACCAGGCAGAGACAATTTCGCTCATCAGGGCCACCTCAACTACTGATTTTTCTGATATGAGCCAGCTCCAAGTTTCAGCGGCAACAACCATGGCAGATGGAGTAGCCACAGCGAAGGGTAGAGCAACAATATAATGCAGCAAATCATAATCGCACTGTAGAGATAGTCGATCTTGAGTGCCCCGGGTTAGATGCGAGAAAGACGTACGTAGTCCAGCGAGACCAGCACCGCAGCACAGCGGTACAACAAACGACGTAATTCTTGAACAGTGAGGGACGGGTGCTTCGACCTGATATCTGCCATTGAAGCTTGAAGCTTTTCTCGCAGTGCCCGGATCTCACTCTGCGGCGTATCTGCACCCTTGACAACCCTACAATCTGAGGCGTATGGCCAGATTAGAGATGATCGTTGAAACAAATCGAAGCCACATACACTCCTTGCCACAGAAACGGAAACCTGCAGCCTCCCCAGAATAATAGCTCTTGATCGCGATTTGACTTATTAAAGCCTTTGCCTGGTCCATGCTCCAGCGAGACATAGATTTCAATGAGACTGGAAAGCTTTAGCATTTCAACACGAAATCAGAGATCATGTCATACAAAGATGACGATGTACAGGTCCAACATCCTTCCCAAAGCGTTCAGCAACGGAAGCGCCGAGTTCCGCCGAGTCCGCTCCCAGGACCGGTTGATTAACGGCAAGATATTTCTAATGAGAGAGTTAGACCAATATAGTCGAATACCCATTCAAATGACCTGTAATGTCGACTGTAGTTCCAAAGGGGCCCGGCTCAAAGCCAATTCGAACCAGGAATTCGCATTGCGCAGAATATTGTCAAGGATTTCTCTCCGGATTTGATAATTATCGGTCAACTGAAGCGAAATCTTGGCTCGTTCGGAATAATATTCCCAAGTTGGTTCATACTATCAAAGCCATTAGACAAGCGAGTGGACGAGCAGCGATGAACATTACGCGCCTCGTTCACGAATTCATTCTCAGTTCCGCGTTGGAGTAGCGTCAAAACCTCAAGTATCGCGAATACCAAGTGAGGATCACACATCAAAGATGGGAAGGAGACCAAAAGTCGGTTGAGATATCTGGATGCGATTTCCCTGACCTTGGGAATTCGATGAGTGCTGCTGACAACTAATTGTTTGAGTTCACCCGAGAGGCACTTGGGAAGAGCTTGTTGAGAGGCTTTGCCAGTCAAAGCAATTTGGCAACCTCCGATCACCTAAGACTGAGTTAGGAAGTAAAATTCAGGATGTTGAGCCTCACTTTCTCAGCAATGCCTTCCATACAAACACTGAGCACGGTGTTCTTATTGAGGGTATCGTTGATGAAGTAGGTAACTAAGGAAGATGGCAAACCCTCTGATGCTCTCAGACTTTCAATGTCGTGCATCGCCAAAAGAAAGATAACCTGTCCAGAGGACAAACTTCGAAGTTCACTGGATCTTAGCATAATGTACTTGGTCAATCGGATTCGCTGTTTGGAGAGAATCTTGAATCATGATGTCAATACATAGATTCAAGAGTGGAATGGCATTGCACAATGCTTACCGACTCGGCATACTCCTGTCGGATGACAGTATTGTACTCAATGTCACTCGCAAATGCACCATGGGTTTCTTCAACAACCATGCAAGGAGTTTTGGTGGCGATATGCATGAGTGTAGGGAGCAGCCAATCTAGAGAAGTATCGCTCCTTTCATCCAATGAGGTGAAATCGAATAAGACACAGAGGAACCACAAGTTCCTGAAAAGAGAAACTGTTTCTGAAGAAGCGTTCCCCCAGAGCTTGAAGTCTGCGTGAGCTAACAAGGCATCAATAGGAAGCAGAAGGGAAGTCAGAGATTCAATCTTATCATCGATCTTGGAATCACGTCAATAATATACACATGAGGTGAGCCAGGATAAAAACAAAATCACCTTCACTTGGGGATTAGTGATCCGTAAGTTCTGAATTGCAATTCCCTTGTCAAGAAACAAGGTCAGTAGCTCCGTTAAATAAATGCCAAAAAGCTCGGGACGCCGACCCAAGTCTTGGGCAAGTCTTGTTTGAGCAGCAAGGACCTGCATCACCTGATGAGCACCACATCAAGTGAGCTGAAAAGATACAATACCATGTTGTTGGAGGACCTTGGGTCATCTACATTTACCGAACGGTTGATAGCGGAGAAGGATCGAATAATATCAATGAATGGGCCTTCCGGCGCAACGAGAGCCAGATCGACAAGGTTGTATGCAATAGTTGCCTCAACAGTAGGCTCTGCAGAGCGCAAACGTTGCAGAAGCATTGAGATCGTTAGTTTAGTGACCTATAGCAGTAGATATTGATATGAAAAGAATATTACATTTTTGAGCTACGCACCGCTTCAACGCTAAACTCCAATGCCAAGCGAGTCACGACAGAGATAGTACTAATACCTGTCAGACGCTTTTCCTCCTCCGACAGTTCGCGTAATTCCGTTTCCAATGACTGGAACGTCCCAGAATCATAACCATCCGGGCCACCAAAAGAGGCATCATGAGTATCTTTACTCGTCGCAGCGATGAAATTGAGAAGCGAATATATGTTCGACATAATCAGATCATCACCTGGGGCAAGCTTCATAGAATTTAGAGATCAATTTTCACTTGAATATTGCCTATGAGTCAGACCTTGATACACAGGGAAAGGCACCTCGCGGCTGCAGCCAAGGGGGGTGCACGACCTTCTGCAAACTCAAATTCACAAAGAAGGAGAGGTGATGTTACAAATCTCCTTAAATGCGAAGCCATTATAGAAGCAATTTCTGGAAACCTGGTGGAGGATATCAGCAAATACAGAAACTCAATACAAAACACTACCTTCTGACAAGAATGGCTGCAGATTTCAAAGCAGCCTCTTGTACCAAATTATCCGAGATAGGAGATTCATTGCTAAGCAGGAGGGTGATGCGAGAGAAGATGTTTTGGTCGATTTCTCCTAGGGATACAGAGCAGATGGAAGCTAATTTCTATCGAGAGGGATACTTTAAGAAAGCACATATGCAACGAGCTCATTATAATGCTTACAAGACTTTCTGACATCGTCTCCCATGCATAAGTGTCGATAGAAGGCTCATTATCCATTTCCTGAACCTGATCGAAGAAATCCGCAAAACATTGCATCGCATAAGCCGCAACAGATCTGATAGAAGTTCTATCTTCATCACTAAATGTTCTTGTATCCGTGATTTCGTCATGAAGTAATGCAGCATAAGCCCTGTTCGCAGCGTCGGCCTCCACATCAGTGGCTGTTGTCTTTGCAGGTGGAACAAGGACTTGAGAAAGAATCATCCACTCCGTTTCTATCACGCAGCAGACGATGAAATAACCACTAAGGGGTCGACCTTCAGAGACATAACGGGACACAAAAGTCTGGATGAATTGCATGCATTTTCCGCTCGCCCCTTCCTTTTGGATGATGTTGACCAATAGGTGATTAAGTTTTTCAACAACCTCACTGTGACATAACTTTTTTAACTCTTGAGAGATACATCGCCATTGGCTTATGTCCCATTTGTAAGGGGTAGAGCTAACTGCACGGTAAAAACCATGTAATGCAGGCATGACCTGGACGAGAATGTCGAAAGCTAGAGACATCAGAAAACGTCCTCTCAGATACTGTAAAGCACTCACAGCTGCACACATTGATGCCTTCAACAGTGTTGGAGAGGAAGGTGCAAATTGCACCTGTAGCTTCCTTACGAAATTGTGGTTGTTCGTTGCAAACCTGCAGTAGTGATGATACAGTGGAGTAGATGAGTTTATCAGGCAATGCCCAGTCTAAGGAATTAAGTCAGGGCTGAAGGATAAGGCAGATGAAAAAAGAAGCAACCTCTCCAGGACAAGGACGGATCAAAGTTGATACGAGGAACATCGTTCAAAACTCCAAGGAGTGTTGTGAACAGGCTTTTGGCATTCTCTGCTATATAAGAAGGAGAAGAATACTTGATCATGTCACCGTATGCAATGTTATATTGCACCCGAGATACCGTCTGAAAGCATAGTGAGCTGCTAGCAAGAAAGAATGGAATCGAAAGACGGACCATGTATACCCGTTGCAAACCTTGCACCTCTTCAACTCTGATTTCATCTCCATTTGCATTTGCATCCTCATTGATAGCCGCACTATTGCACAAAACTTGAACTCTCGGAACTAGTGGATGTTTTTCACGTCCAGAGCCTCCAAAACGATTTGGATCACATGCGGCAAGGTCAGAAAGTATCTGTTGCCGTATGTTCAGTTCGAGGCTAGAAAATATAATACGGTAGGCATGGATTCTCATATATATCGTCCAAGCTCACCAGTCCATGCACTTCAAAGGGCAGAAATAAATATTAGTCATTGCCCTACCGGGCTGATGATGTAAAACCCATTTTTAGCAGCTAATCCTTTCCATAGAACAGTCACATCGCTCTAATACATGCCACCCAACAAAAAACAGCAACACCTTAAGGAAATAGAGGTTACCGATGTCCAGGAAACAAAGTAAGCTTCCCTCAAATTGATTGAAGGATCCACTAACTAATTGATTAGATCAGCCCCTGGTCAGTAGAGCTGTGTTGGAATATCATTACCAAATATCTCATGGGTTATGTGAAGAGGAGACGTTCCAACTCAAGAGGCGCCGTATTTACGAGAGAGCTCGAGATTCAATAAAGGTCCTGGTTGCATCCCGTACTCACCAACTGCATGTTCTTGCATGAGCTTTCCCGTTGAGGTTCTCATATCTCTATTTTCAATCGTTCAGGGAACAGGCACGAGCACAGGTCCTTGAATTCAAACTGCAAGAAACAGAACTGGGCAGAGATAACAAGGACTTCGAACTCTGGGATGCTAGTGACGAAGATGCATACAAGCAATGGCTCAAAAAGTATGGTGCTTCAGCTAGAGAATTGGGTTACTCACGGAGCATCGTGGTGGACGCTGCGAGCAAAATGCGTGAGTAATCATTGGTCCTTGGCTGAATGCTGACTCAGAAATATATAGTCAACATGTCGTCAAAGGAACGGCAGGGTATCCTGCGTGAGACCTTGAAAGCTGCTAGGTTACATGTTGAACAAAGTAAAGAGAAGGAAAAGGTGTGCATGCCTGTTGTTCGCCACTAGCCAAAGCACTCATTAAAATCGCACAGCTGGCGACAGATGCTTCGGCCTTGATTCGCCATTACAAAAACTTACTCATCGGACCGGTTCAAACAAGCAGGAAAAAGTAGACACGAATACAACTAATTATAAATATGTTGTATAGCATATACTGACAAAAACGATTTACTGGAGTCCTGTCAATCATGATAGCTTGTCAATTACCAGTAGGACTCACCAAATCTGAGATGTTTTTTTCATACAGACTATGTCCCACGTTTGAAAGCTATCTCAAACAAAACTTAGATCATTCAGGGTAGATTAGAAGAAGAGGCCTACAGGTTGACTATCAGGTTCGTGTAGGTCTTCTCTTTTGTAAGGAATATTGGGTTTGAGGTGCAGGTATTCGGAAAGGAAGACCCTCAATAACAGAGACCACCGACGCATTGTTGGAAGGTCAAGAGCACTGGCATCATCCTACGGAAAGTTCATCTTCAACATAGGAACAAAGAGCTTAAAAGAGTAAAGGTTACCTTGAGTGTATGCCAAACATGCGGGAAAGGTTCAGAAATAATATGCAATACACTGACGCCTTTCTTTAAAAAGGGGACATGGTCATCACCAATGTGCCCGGAGGCTCCTAGCACGTTACGCCGCACGAACCAACTCCGCCAGCTACCAGACGCCATTAGTTTGTCTTCCCCGTATTCGAAAGCGCCGCTGTCTCCCAATCTTTCTTCGATGGCGACAAGAGCATCAAACATCCACGCAGTATCCGCATAATATGACCTGATAAGTGGATCGGGGGCACCAAGTAAATCAAGGAGAATTAAATGCTCTATTGAAGAAATTTCCGTTTCTTGAGAACCAAGGAGTCGTCGCCTTGTAAGGGTAGATTGGTAGGTATTGGCCCATTTACGGGCCAGGTGTCTAGAAATCGTGAGGCTCGTATGCATTTCTGTTAGACAATTGAACCACAGACCTAGCACCATAGATTGAATCTGTATCTGTCCAGTCATGAAATGCCTCCTCCCCATCAAAAAACACCAACTGCAGAGTTATATCGGCAATACTTTCGTCATCATCGTCCAAGAGGCCCTCCTCCCATCGTTTATGACGGTCGTCGAGGAGTGGGTCTAGAGTCTCGGCAATGTCCAACATCATGGCACATGGGGCTGCAGAATCTGTGGCACCGAGAAACTTAGATAGACAAACGTGAGTTGGACACAGCACGGTAGCATTCACATACCTGGTTTTCAGGGTAATTTGGATAATATTTACTGTCATAGTGAGCAGACAAAATCAGTCGACGAGGAGCAGAGGGGTCTTTTGTGGCAATAATATTGGCAAATTTCTTCTTTCCAACAGGGGTATCATCCGTGAATTCGTCCTCTTCAATCTCCCAATCAAGCTTCTTGAGTGTTGACACAATGTAATTTCGAGCAAGGGTTATGTTCTCTGTACCGGCTGAAGCCCATATTACTTTACTCGCGAATGAAAGCAAGAAAAACAGAGTACTCACGAGCTCTGGGTATCAGGATTCTAGAGAGATGCGAAGCAGAGTTAGCTGGATCTAGCTTGCTCACTGGGTCGGGAACTCCTGACACGAGCGCTGTCAGCTCATCAGATGATAGCTGTGGAAGTTCACGTTTGCCAAACAGAGATGCCTGGAGAGAAATCAAGCAGCTACCCAAGCACCATAACACCCAAAACGCTGGTATCCGACACCAATGGGGAGGCCACGATGACATTGTTCAGAGCGTGTTTTGACCGGCCCGGAGCACCCTTAGTGGGTCGGCTATCCCCTGCCCTTCCTCACGACAATGGCCATTCATGGACTTTGGGTATGGATTATAGAAGGTTTTATGTATCAGATCCATTGACCAACTCGACAGATAATCAACAAAGCAGGCGGTCTTGTATATCAGCGTAACTTCGCAGGTCCTGCTTCTTGGCTTTCCGTATTGGCTTAACTTAGGACAAATTAGGTGGATTGGCACAGTTGACCTCAAACGAATATCTAGTTCTGGCAGGTACATTGCACGGGATTCATGCTATAACAAGTCGACTGTCGCCTACTGGCTCTAGCTCTGGTGTGGAGATTGTTGAGGGCGAGACCTTCAAACTCACAATCCATCTGACGCTGACGGGTATGCCTTTTTGAGACCATTTCGGTGGTCGGCTGCAGCCTTTTCCTAGGAACCAAATTCGTGCTCTTGACTTCTACTGCGGAGGCAACTGCAGAAGTGATTCTTCAAAAGGCCTATGAAATATATGCTGACGCTGTGATGAAAAATCCCTTTCATACATCGGAGATGCCGATACGCAATGAAGGATTCGATACGAAAATAGCTGCATTAATTGGCCTTGGATAGAACTTGACTCGACTCGTATGCCTGCCTAGGTTTCGATCTCGATATGTATCTATACGATTTATGAAATTCGATGACCACTGTCTGGCGTGTCAGGTGACTGGACATAGACTATATAGTCTTCAGCAGCCCTTGTCAGCTCTTCTATGCTCCTCCTACCACAATGGCTCTTCAACAACGATCCCGCCAACAACAGATTTCTCATACCCAGAGCTTGGCTGTCGTTCAGACCTTACTTAAGGCGGGGCTCGGTTGCATTACCTTTCTAAGGTAATCTCGCATTTAGGTTTTGCACCAGCTTTACTTATACTAGCCTATGAGAAATTTATTACCCGATGACAATTTTTCTGAAAGTTGAGGCATTCTTGACGAAGGCTCTCTGATACTGACCCTATGTTTGTTTTGAGGTCACTTCACTACTTCTGATGATTCTACTCCTTCCGGCTCACAGGCCAGTGGCCTGTCTACTGATGTGTCTAAACAAAGGATTAGTGGTTTTAAGATCATGGTATTCTCAGTAGTCCAGTCAGCAGGCCACCCCTGATTAGTTTTAGACAATGGCCAGAGGATACTCAGATGAGGCTGACAGACTGCTGAATTACCTTGTGAGTGCTTGTATGCGAGTACTTTGAACCCAAACCAATCTAGATCTTCCTAGGAATATGGCATTTTTGATGCACTTGAAAAACAATATCTTCGCAGTTTCATCTTTGCAATATACCTGGTCAGGATTTCTAAATTTCGCTCAGGTGAACGTTGACTAACAATCACGATAGGACAGCAAAGATCCTACCAAGTGGCGTCCATATATGCATAGCCTCCGCACTTGATTAACCTTTTACATAGTATTGTGGAAGCCTACACCTTCAATTTCCGAGTGAGCACTCTTACCCCTTCCCTGTATGATGAAACTATTTAGATTCTCAGTATCACAGACTTCCTGGAACTGATTCTACTGTCCCCATCATGACGCTTGGCGAAGATCTGCCAAGGCCATCATCAGGTGTACATGATGATCCTGTCACGGAAGCGGCCAAGAAGGGCCTCAATCCGACTTTACGCGACGTCAAAAAAAGTGTCAAGGTTTCTAAGCCCCGCTCTCTGCGTGACTTCAAAACTTACAGTTTCAGAATCTTCTCAAAACGCTTATTCATGCAATGAGTCAGATGGACGTTCTGCCCAGTACTTCCTGAGTCGATCTATTTACCACTGACTGAAATAAATCTTACCTAGAACGTCGCTACGCAGCCTTCAAACTATTTTATACAAATTATACTCCTCCAGACTACGAACCTCCATGTTTCCAAGCAGGTGATGCAGACAAAGACCGATGGTATATGATGACGCATAATATGGATGAAATACCCGATAAATGGAGCATCGGAAATATCAATACAGGCTATCATTCGTGTGTAAAATGTACATCTCCTTGCTCTCTTGTTGAACTAACGCATTTAGTGTTCACTTGAACATCACTTCAATTGCTACGTACTTACCGTCTACAGAGAACCAAGAAGGGACCTTTGCCGGAACGACAGAGTCTCAGTCTACAATGAAAAATTTGACGCCGATGCAAGAGGCGGCACTCCGACGGCAACAAAACGAAGAGCAAGAGCAAGATGCAGAAGCAAGAAACCTGGTTTGGAATCCTGAAGTAGATGCTGTCGATATAGATGCGGATGCTGAAGGAGAAGACGATCCTGACTATGTCAGACAAGAAGACGGCTCCTTACTTCGGGTCTCTGACTCTCATGTCCTAGTCCCACTCGGCATTCGAAACGAGGCAGGTGTAATTGAAGCTATTCCAGCTTCAGAGAAAGAAGAAGCGGTCTATGGCGGTGAGCTCGAAGTGGCTCCAATGCATCTTAGTGATTTGGTCCGTGACCTTTCCGAGGAGAAAAATTGAGTTAAATCTTCCAACTTGGACAGAACGAACAAACACCTAAGGCAGTGACCGAGTATGAAGAAACCCAAACATTTGGTTTTAACGCGCGCGAATCTGCACTACCTTCAAATCCAGGCCCCTCCTCAATAGAGTTTAGCGTCGGTCGATCCGTCGTGTTGTCAATCTTGTTTGCTGACCACCATACAGACGCCCTCCGTTCACCTGTTGAATGAAGATGAAACCTCACTTCTTGCCAGAATGTCGTTGAATGATGCAGAAGATAGAGAAATGCTTGTGACAGGTGCGAAGGCTTTGATCATGACTCGAATTCTTTTTACTCAGGTCAGGTCCAATAGACCGCACGAGATCGCAAACAAAATTGCGACGGATTGGGAATAAGAACCAAACCGTTGAGCGTGCAGAAGAAGACAAAGGGCTAGCCTGTGAATGCGGCGTTTCGGTATAAATTTTCGCCTTGGATGATCGCACACCCACATGCCTATGTACAGATGGACGATGAATGTTGTTTTTGCGAAGGTGGTTGCGCGAGATGGCTTCATACCTGGTATGTATTTTTTTGTTGTCGTCTAGGGTGCACTGAAGTGCTCGACCGGCAGGTGCATTGGGTAAGGATCGAATCCAAGTGCTCGAGAGATTGCTTGACTATATTCAGATACCATTCAACTAGCGACAAGCGCCTGCCTGCTAAGTTTATATGCATTGATTGTCGCCTTCGAGCTGATATCTCGTGGGAGCTGATAAAGTCTGGGGTCTATCCTCAGCTAATGACGAAATATCGAGACCTAGCACTTTTCCGGCATGTGATGAATATTCTGATGCGCAATCACTGACGTAAATATCGAACAGACGCTCGATTAAGATCGCAGAACAAATGGATAGTTTTGTTCCAATGAATTTTGCAAAACAGCTCGGCATGTCTCGTCCTGTTCTCTGGTGCACATTCTCGTCTCATTTCCACAATTTTCTAGGGGCAGAATTTTCACAGTCCCGTCAACTTTTGAAGAGACTTGAGGAGGAAGGTCAGTACAATTAATGATAAGGACGTAAAATTGAGAGGTCACAGGGTTTGTTCATGAACACGTTGAAGAAGTTGATGAGCTCGGCTTAGTGAGGTCCCGCCCCAAGAAAAAACCCGCTGCAAAGCAAATAAGGCAACGTCGCACCAACATTCAGAAAAAGCAATATCGGTTCAAGAGAACTATTATAAATACCCCTAGTTATCTCAAATATTTCGACCCTTCGATCGAAGCGGAAAACTGGCTTTTAGGTATTGGTGAGATGGTAAGTTACATTGAGCAAATTCGGATAGGTAAAACTGAGTTGCCTTCAGGTTGCGAAATATCGCAACTGTGCTCCAGCGACCAGTGTCACAAACATATCATTAGGACAGACTCCTTCCTGTGCTATTCCGACCCAAGAGGGGAACATGCGAGCTCAGACCGATGTCACACGTCCCAACAAACGTTCAGCTGCTTCTGATAAAGAAACCCGCGATCACAAAAAACCGAAGATCTCAGTCACAAGTGGAGTGGATTTGGCAGAATAATATACAAGACTTGTCTTCATCTGCATTACTTCTGACACACTCACAACATCCATTGACGAGGATTCTTTCTAACATTATTTTCTCAAGCACGTGTGGTACCATCAAACTTTCTGACCTACCCTAATGACGGACATCCATTCCACGAGTGAAGATGAAGTGGCTTCATCCCCTCACTGGTTTCTAACTGTCACCAGGATTTATACCATGACTAGTGACAAACACCAGAGAGGCCTTCGCAGGAGATGAATTAAATGGTGCAATGGCATAGTTAATACCTCCGTATCTCCCATCTACTTTATCAGTTTGTGGGTTCGTTAGTGGGGTGTACATTCTGTAAATTCTGGCTATACGAATCTCAACTTCTAGATCCCTGACTGACTCCAGTTTGTCCTGTCGAGCCTGTTTCTGGATGTTTCTCAAGGAGCTAAGTGTATCATGCATGTGACCTCATTGAATCTTCGGAGATTGTTACGCGTTCCAATTCTCATCCTAAACTTCATGCCCTATAAATTATCTGCAGTATTGACCACACATTCTTCAGATGTTAGCATCCTGCTTCTCCTTCCAATATCCTTCTAATATTCCGTAGGTTCGGGCACTGAGCACACCCACGGATGATCTCATCCTTTCAGCCTCTCGCGACACCACTGCGATTTCATGGCAGAGGTCTGAGAGTGGCAAATTTCTTCCAGCTGCTGTCTTTCGGCCAGGCTCGCGATACGTGAATGCGATCACATATCTGCCACCAACAGCAGACGCACCAAAAGGTTATGCTCGTTCTTCATCTCAGCTACTAATATCTCATATACACAGGTTATGTCGTAACTGGTGGCCAAGAGACGGTAATCAACGTTTTCTCCCTCGACTCATCAAGAGAAGAGCCATCGTATAGTCTACTCGGGCATACAGAGAATGTTTGTACTTTGGATGTTACACCAGGAGGTTCGATTATCTCTGGTTCTTGGGACAAGCGAGTGTTTATTGGACTGACGGTGTGTTCCCATTTGTGCTGACCTACATTCAGGACGGCAAAGATTTGGATCGATTTCCAGTTGGCATATGACCTCAAGGGTCATCAACAGTCTGTATGGGCTGTAAAAGCAATCGACGAAGGACAATTCTTGACTGGTATGTTACCCAGTATATCTTTTTAAACCCTTCAAAATGTTTTGATCGTGCTCATTCAGCTTCTGCGGACAAGACAATCAGGTTATGGCAAAAACACAAGACGATTCAAGTATTCAAAGGACACCGAGATGCTGTACGTGGCCTGACGCTAGTCCCTGACCTTGGATTCGCATCATGTTCCAATGATAGGTACGGCCAGAGTTATGCCAAGAATAATCCACTCATTCGTTCACATAGTGAGATCCGTGTCTGGACAATGGACGGAGACGTGATCTACACGCTATCGGGGCATAGCTCTTTCGTGTACAGCCTGGCTGTATTACCTGATCTCAACATTGTATCAGCCGGTGAGGACCGCTCAGTTCGTATCTGGCAGGGTATGTGGATTTCTTCGTTGGCAAAAACAGTAGTTAGTGATAAGCAGTTTAGGTGATCGATGTACCCAGGTTCTCGTCCATCCTGCGATTTCCGTATGGGCTGTATCAGTCTTGCCGAATGGCGATATAGTGAGCGGATGTAGTGATGGAGTCATCCGAATCTTCAGTGCCTCTGAAGAGCGATGGGCATCAGAAGAAGATCTGAGGAAGTATGAGAATCAGGTCGCATCTCAGGCCTTGCCATCGCAACAGGTTGGTGATGTAAAGAAGAGCGACCTACTTGGGCCTGAAGCGCTTTTAACACCTGGTATGATAACTTGAGACGTTTCTCATGTCTGCTCATTTCACCTTCAGGAAAAAAACCGGGAGAAGTAAAGATGATCAAGAGAGACGATGTCGTTGAAGCCCACCAGGTAGAGTTGCTCTTCCAAAGAGGCCGCAATCTAATCAACTCGTAGTGGGATAGTTCAAGTTGTCGGTGGCAGAAAGTAGGGGACGTCGTCGATGCTGTTGGGTCAGGAAGGAAGCAATTATATGAAGGCAAGGAGTATGATTATGTCTTCGATGTCAATATACAAGACGGCGTGCCACCTCTTAAACTCCCATATAATGTCACAGGTGCGGTACATTATTGTAGTCGATATGCTGCATCTTACATCAGATCAGAGAATCCCTATGCAGCAGCACAAAGATTCCTGCAGGCTAACGAAATCTCCATGAATTATATCGATCAAGTAGCACAATTTATTGAGAAGAACACTTCCGGCTTGAATATAGGCAGTGGAAGCAACGAGTATGCTGATCCGTTCACTGGTGAACCATCTACGGGCCTACGATTCTGTATTCTGACTTGAAGCTAGGTGCTTCAAGGTACCGTAGTACAAGTTCGAGCGAAACAAGAGCCAATGAAGAGTACGCTGATCCTTTCACTGGTGCCTCAAGATATCGGAGTACCACTTCAAGTACCACTTCAACTGACGATCCCTTCACTGGAGCATCGAGATTCAATCCATCGGGAACCTCAAAAACAACCCCCATTGTCCCTCCTACTACAAGTACCTTACCCGTGGTGAGTGACAAATGTAATGCCCGACTACAGAGAATATCAAGTTGTCCAGGCCAAAGGGTTAAATTTTAAGCAAGTAAATGTGGTAGCCATGCAAGGGAAGTTTTCCCAGTTCAATGATGCTCTGATGAATGAAAAGGTGAGGGAGATTTTTGGAGTTCGATACAGGTTGGCAATTTACCATATGATAGACCAATTCCGTGCCTGCTTTCTCCCTCGAAAAAGGTTCTGCTATCAGTGAGATATTTGATTATCTAATTCGAGTGACTGCGGTTCCACCCCAGCAGCCTGTCAAGCCCCTCACCTTCGGTCATATTGACGTTGTCTTTCATCTCTTGGACAAATGGCCAACTTCTCATATCTTCCCAGGTGCTTGGACTCTTCGTTTCATGTTTTTTTTTGTTCTCATAAAGATATTGCAGTGATTGATCTCTGTAGATTACTTGCTGCATTTTCCCCCGATGCATTAAGTGGAGTGGGTGAAGTGGAACAATTCATCGAAGCCCTATTGAAGGCTGCAGAGTGGCCAGTGCCTTGGTCGTTGCCGCTATCTAAATCGCGGGAGACAAATATATTATTGGTACTACGCACCTTGGCAAATATCATTCAAGAACGAACTCAGCTCAGCTCGACGCAGTATAGTCTAGTACGTCCGTCTATCTTGTCGAAAGACACCACCTCCTTACAAGTATCTGAACCAGATCTTTGAGGCGCTTGGGCAGGTCCCGTATACATTACTGACGAAGGTACAGCGGGTGGCTTTTTCAACCATTTTGTTCAAGCAAGTAACTACCTGAAGTTGGGTCAAATCCGAAGTTAACTTTGGAAATCTAGTATTTCTTGTGCCCTTCTCCGTGCTCCGATTGGTGATGACCTTCAGCAGCAATATCTCACTTTGGTACTCGGGGTACGTTCTAGCTGTGTTCAACAAAGTTTTATAATAATATCAATTTTTTCAGCTCCTTGCAGCAGAGACCAATGACTCTGAGTCATCCTACAGGAGTCTTGTTGCGCTTGGCAACGTGGTGTGTCCTTCATGTATCTCAATTTAATATGTCCTAAATTGCTGTGATCAAGGCTTTCGCTGCCAGGAATAGCAGAAGTTCTCTGGCGAGTACCCAAATTGGGGAGGCTAACCATTGCCTTCGTGCTCTTCCAATTACATTCCCTGAAGAACGTATCATAAATCTCAGTAAGGATGTTGCTGCTTTACTTTGAACAGATGGGAGATAATAGAATCTGATAATTCGTATCCGATACTTTACGTAAGGGCTGTTTGTGGTTTGATGCAATCATTCTGTCATGTCAATCTTAGCCAGAATATTCCTCGTCCGTCATGGAGAGACAGATGCAAATAGGACTAGGATAATCCAAGGACACCTTGATATTCCTTTGAACACTGTTGGGCTTGGCCAGGCAATATCATTAGCAAATGCATTGCAGGAAGTGATTTTCGATCTTGCACTGTCGAGTGACTTGAAGAGGGCAGCGGATGTGAGTGCATGTCCAGTGGGTTAGGAAAGCATGGGAAAACTACTCATGAGTCCTTTTGATTATGGTGTCTAGACAGCAGCAGTGATTCTGGAATACCAGCCTGGTGTAACATTATACAAGACTAAAGAACTGCGAGAGCGTGTATGAGACCCAGTTTGATCGTCATGTAATCGGCTGAACTCTAGGCAGTTTATGGGGGAATTTCAGGGGAAAGTGTATGGCTCAGCCAAGACAGGAAGCTCGAATGCAGAGACGGATCATGCTCTGAGTGCACGAGCTATGGCCTGGTGGAGGGATGCAATCGTGGCTTGCACAGCCTCTTTATCGATAGGACGGGAGCCGTATAATATTCTAGTCGTGTCACACGGAGGATTCATCAGTACGCTGGTGAAAAACCTCATCCGCAGCAGCAAGGTAACTTCTGACGCAGTCAAGATCTTGCCGAGTCTTCCCAACGTGTCCGTGTCAATAATAGAATGGGATGGGGAGATATGGCGGTTGGTGAAATATGGCGATATATCGCACTTGAAAACAGAACCTCTGGATCACAGTGCAGACGAGATGTGAATCTGATTTTTGAAATCAATTTGTATTTTTGTCAAAATTAAATTACATAATCAATACTAAAAAACATGTGAAAACATGTACTGTTTGATATCCCTGTCATTGAATGACCCAGAAGGACAGGATCCTTGGTAGAACCGCGGATGGTAATGTTTTATTACAAAATGCCAGAAATTGTCCTGTAATAAATGTTTTCTCCCGTGTTTGGAGCTGTTTTTTAAAGAAAATGACAGCGTCTTGACACAGCCCTAACTGATGTCAAAAGGTGTAATCGAGTAGCTGATTTTCGGGTTCAGTCATTAAAACCTTGACGCTGGTCTGACAGCCATGCTTCGTATTCGGCTGGTTTCATTGGCCATAAATAGTGTTGCAGATAGTTTCATATCAATAAAACTTTGCACTGCCTCGAAATTCCGGTCTTTCTTTACCCTGCCATCTTACAATGGCTGCCTCAAACCCCTCAGAAAGAACACCGCTCCTGAATGGCGCAGTCACCGAGAGCTCTACCAGCGAGAGACTTGTTTCTCTCCCCACAGTGGGAGATGGACCATCCTGGTCGGACTCTTTCGGGTTCCTTTTCTTTGGATCATATCTGAACATTTTGCTTGTTTTTGTGCCTTTGAGCTACATTTCTCACATTTTGAATTGGGATGCTGCCCTTCGATTCAGCTTTAGCTTCCTCGCTATCATCCCTCTTGCCCAGGTTTGGATCACTCGCCTCACTGGGCTATCGCGTTTCTCACTGACATGTTCGTGATATAGCTTCTTGGGGAGTGCACGGACCAGATGTCGATTCCGTTGGGCCAAACTCTCGCCGGTCTACTCAATGCTTCTTTTGGTAATGCTGTCGAGATCATCGTCGGCGTTGCTGCTCTGCTCCAGGGTGAATCCTTTGGCATTGAGTCACTCGATTTCATATCCTCACTTGATATATCATAGATGAAATTCGCATTGTCCAAACCTCTGTATGTCTTGATTGAAAGATGAACAACATATCTACAGCTCTTGATCCAGATGCTCGGATCCGTTCTGTCCAATATCTTGCTCGTCCTAGGATGCTCCTTTGTCGCAGGTACTCCCCATCTCGTGTACCTTTCCGGTCATCACTCAGTATTATAGGTGGTCTTGTGAGGAGTGAGAGTAACTTTGCAGTCACTGCAGCGCAAGCGTAAGTTTTTTTTAGTTGTTGATCTGCTTGTGTTCACTTATTTCAGGTCGAGCTCGGCAAGTAAGCAATCTTTCTCACCGAAAGTCAACTAACTTTGCTTCTAGCTCATGACGCTTGCATGCATCAGTACGTTTTCCTTCTTGATCCGGACAAGCAGTGGCACTGATTGCTGTTTTTAGCTCTTGTTATCCCAGCTGCCTACTACCTTTCCCTTGGTGGTGACAGTGATGACAAAAGTGAGAATCCATTTCTGCCAGCATCGGCATCTTTCTCAGAAAACCGCACAGATGCGTTGGGATTAACATTCATATCCCGCGGCACCTCAATATTCCTTTTGGTTGTATATGTCATCTATCTCATCTTCCAGGTAATTCCCGATAAGAATATCACATATTCTCAGAAGTCTCACGTATTAACCTAGCTCAGGACACATGCTTTCCTCTATGATCCAACCATTATTCATCCTGATGATTGCGAAAGAGCACCCGAAGCCCCGGTCCCCCAAGAAGCTCTCGAACGGCAGGCCTTGAGGGAAGCTGCTCTTAATGAGCCCAAGGAAGAGCCCAGAATGACTCTCCCTTCTGCGACTGTCGGGTTTGTATGATTATCTTGGCTTCTTCTCCCACTCAATCTACCCAGGCTTGTCTTCGTAACGGTTATCACCGCCTTCTGCGCTGAATATCGTGAGTCGGTCCAAGTTTTGTTTTGGCTATCTTTTTTGACACTACGCAGTTGTTGCATCCATCGAAGAAACAGCCGTACGCTACCATATTCCAAAGAACTTTATTGGCTTGATCCTTCTTCCTATTGTCGTGCGTAATTCTGGATCCTCCTCATAATCAGGCTCATGCGACTCTAGGGTAATGCAGCTGAGCATGTTACTGCGGTTTGGATGGCTATGAAGAACAAGATGGAGATTACCATCAGCGTCTGCGTCGGCAGTTCCATCGTGAGCTTTGGTTTGTATCTTTTTTGATCGTGTTCTGAATGTTGCCTCAGCAAATTGCGGCTTTCGTCGTCCCATTGCTTGTCATTGTTGGCTGGATGTGAGCTTTATCATATTTATCTTGGAAATTATCATGTTTATCTTCCTATAGTACTGGTCACGAGCTCACATTATATTTTGCCAATTTTGAGGTATGGTATCCGTACGACTGTTCCCAGCTGTGTTCTTACTTTGTACAGACTGTTATCTTCTTTGTTGCTGTAGTTCTTGTCAATACCTTGATCCAGTCAGTTTTACCGCCATGCCATCAGTTGTGGATCACTAAATCAATCTAATAGGGATGGGAAATCAAACTATATGGAAGGGGTCTTGTAAGTCGAATATAAGTATAAATGCTTGATCCGATTAACCGGACACCTTCTCTTAGATTATTGACTTTGTACTTGGTCATCGCGCTCGCCTGTACGTCCTTTCTACTTGCATGACACCTTCTCTCACTTTTCACGACAGTCTGGGTCACTTAACAAAATGCAAATCTGACTCTGTAGCAGGTACCCAATAACTTCGGTCGTACCTCACTTAATCTGATTACTGTATGCTCGTGTTGATAAATTCATCTCTCGCGTTTTCATTGTCCCTTTGTCTAATTACCCAATCCCGTTGAATTTTGAGGACGAGGACTTTTCGAACCCTTTATCTTCATGTATAATCTATTGGTCTGCAACCTTGCAGGATGCTTGCCAAAATCCGAGGTTTCATCCCCCTCCTGTTCTCCATCTTTGATGTAGTTGTGTTGAACCCAGTCGTGTTCCTCCACGTGATCGAGGAATCTGTTTCTTTTGTCTTCGTCTTCATCATACTCTTCGGTGATACGCCATGGTCAATGAGTCGCCTCTGCTATTTCAGAAAAACTCAGGAGAACCTGCTGCCTTCTATCTGCATCAAAGTATCAATAATGAATTTCAACGAGAAAATCTGAAGGATCAGATCATCGTACGCAATAAACATGATCTCAACATTACTTCCGTATGCTGACTTTGAGACAAGAAAAATGGTGGAAAGGTACAAGATACAGATCATGGCGCCGAAACTGTTTTGGTCGATCCAAAACACCTGACATGTGGGGTTAACATTCTACAACTTACCTACTCAACCAGTAGAGACGAGAATATGCAGAAAGTCATAGTCGAACCTTTGCACTTCGTCCAGAAATGTTTGAGCCGCAAGAGATTCGTGCATGACCCCCCTTTGCGTGAGCCCATGGGTGGTTATTTCACAGGGTATGTTGTTGAGATTTCTAGGTAGTCTCTGACTTTGATTTTGCAATAGAGAAAAAGAAAGAATGCCATACACACAAGAAGATGACGATAACCTCTGTTGGTACATGTCCAGGAGAATACCAAACTCCGAAGATGGAGGTCGGTTTTCGCATGGTATCTGGAAGGAGCTCTTGACTGCAGTGCGTTCTTCATCTCTTGCAGCATGCATCTGTTCCAATAACTGGTTGATTCAGGCAGAGTTTGACGAAAGCTTGGGGTGGGCCAAGAGACATAGTGTTCAGTCTTGGCGTGAGCGTTATAGGAAGAGGGCAGCACGCTTCGACCCCATCATAGCCGGATATGCCATGGAAAATCCACCTGAACCTACAGCATTGTATGGTCGCAGTCGCAGATGCAACAAAAACAATCTAGGCAAAGGTCTCATAGTTATGGAGTCTGAGGAAGGGTCGGATGAGGAGGTTGCTGCCCAATTTCCTAACCAAACCTTAGAGAAGTCAATCAAGACACTCCAAAGACAACGTGCCGAAAGCTATGACGAATCATCTTCTGGTGTGGCCAAGCGCAAGAAAATTGATGCTGGCATCTCAGATCAGGATCACCGAGGTTCATCTGCTTTTTCGCCATTACTTCAGGCTCTTGAGCCGCCACAGTCTCAGCAATCGATCCGTAATCCTATAGCAGCGTATCAGGCAGACATAAACTTGACATCAGCGGTACCTTCTCCGACATTGGTTCAGCGCACTAGCCAGGCTGTTCGATCTTCACACTCCACAAGACATGTTACTGGTGCTACTGATTCATCTTTTCACCTCTCAACGTCATTCCGCAATGTCGCCCACTCGAGCCCTGCCTTGAATAGCATAGGGCTGCCCAGCACCAGTGGAATCATACGAAGCCACCATACAAGTGTTACTGAGCCTTCCTCGCGATCAATACTTGTCCCCACCCAGCTTTCTCATTCCCCGGGAAACACTGCCAACGCACCTGCGGAACCTTCTATTGCTCGTGAGAGTTCGCATAAGCCTTCGTCACCTAAGTCTCAACCTTTATCCATGATGAATGCTAGCCGAAAGCTGCCTTCTAGTCGACGATCTGGTTTTTTTTCCTCCGATGATGAGGAAGATGAACAAAGGACTCAATGGGCACCATATAAAAATACAAGGTCACGTTCAAGGTCCATTGAACCAGTCATGCAAAGGAAGAGGGGAGGAAGGATTGCAGGAAGAAACAAAGTAGCGAGAAATGAGTTGTTGGAACCTGTCCACGAAAGTGAAGTTGAACAGAAGCAGGGGAGTCAAAGTCTTGTTAATATGACTGTGACAGAGACAATGCAGGAGGAACAGAATGTTGCTGACCAGCTGATGCCGAACCCGGACGCAGATGCGTCAGGAACACGTTTTCATGGTTCAATAGGGCAGACCAGGGGGAATGATGGCAATAACAGTCCAAGTGACAATGTTAAGCGTACATACCGCCTAGAGAAGAGCCGAAGGGAAGAGTATATTCAAAGAATTCTCTCAAGTGGGAAAGTGCAGAACATTGGCAATGAGACGGCGCTCCCCGCTGCTACGGAATCTCCGGAATTCGAACTCGAAGACGAGGAAGATGATGCCTCTGAGTCAGAAGGATCACCCGTGAGATCACTTAGGGAAGACAGTGAACTGGCCATGTCATCTGACGACCAGGCGACCGAGCAGCAATTCTTGTCGAACCCATTAAGCCTTTTGGATTCGCCTGCAGACAGAAGATTCCAGAAGCAACAACCTCAAACTAATAGTTTTCGACTGCAGAGTCCGACTCCCTATCGATCTCAGAACCGGGGGTATCCAACTGTCCAGAGATCCTCGCAAGTTGCTGACGTACACCACCGAGCTCCAGGTATGTTGGTCGAAACTGCACTGGTAAAGCAGATAATAAAGGACACATCAGATAGTAGCAGGAGTAGAGGCCTTTCATCAACATCCAGTTTCATTGAAACACGCCCTTCGATGTCCCACGTAAATACTCCTCCGCCGGCTCAGGGACCATCGAGACATCCATCTATCCAGTATTTAATTTCAGCCCCTCGACAAAGCCAGGGGGCGTTAGAGTCTTTTACCCGTAGCCGTCGCCACGCTTCCGAAGAATCAACGAGTTCAGAATAACCTTGATGCACTTTTTACTGGGACGAAGACAGCACTTTTGGTTGAACGTAACTTATGACTTCCTGGCCGGATCTGCTCTTTGTTAGTATCTACACATCTATAGTTGGGTTGTAGTCCTGGATATGCAATACAATTTACCATTTCTAGCATATATCAATAAATTAGAATAGTCACGAACTATTAGAAAGGTACAGATGAGTCCATAAGTATTATTATTATAAGAATAAAAATGGGTAGATTCGATCGAAAGCGCGCAATGGAAGCTGGAGGCATGGTGGTGTACAAACTAATTAAGGCTGTCAGCTTGGAGGGTCTCGAATTTACTTCGTGCCAAACGAATGTTCAGCCTGACAGCTGCCGTTTCTATGATATGGACATCAAGACTCATCTTCATGAGGGTACGATGATGAAAACGGACACACCGATTGTGGGATCATGAAGAATCACCAACACATAGGTGTTTTTAGTCAGCTCGTCGAGCACAGCGCTGAAATCATGCAAGTCGAGTTCGAGAGCGTGAAACTCCTCACGGACACGAGAACATGTACACTTGAATGACTTGATGAGTTCAGAGGTACGTTCGTAGCGTGTAGGTTCGAGTCTATGATCGGAACCATCTTTGGCGTAGGTTGGTAATGCCGAAGAGGCGACGTCAGTGCCAGAGGATGAGGTAGCAATGACGAGGAAAGTTGTGCGCTCGAAGAGGATGACTTCAGTTGCACCGCAGGCCTGAGCGAAAATGGCAAGGTGCTTGGAGAGGATATTGGCATTTGGAATAAGAGTGTGAACTATATTTGACCACGCCTGCAAAACGGGAGCAGTCAGCAAGGGTGATGAGAGACAAGAATATTGTGGGGATGGACTTTGTAGAGGGTCTGATCGAAAATGGTTGTACCAAAAAGCGAAATGGGAGCATCACCACTCGCTTCTTGGAGCTCCTGTCGTTTTTTGTCGAGGATTTGCTGAGGTTCGCGGACGAGATCCATTTTATGGAGTAAGATAAAAATGGCAGCTTCAGGACTATAGTACCGTAGGCCGTCCAGACAATCACGGTAGTATTCCATGTCTTTTGTCGTCTCATGGGACTCGACGTCAAACACATAGATCATGACACCAACTGACTGAAAGATGGTGGACCGCTGAGTTGTTAAATATGAGTCCATGAAGGAGTCTTGGCCACCGCAGTCCCAGAGGTTGAGGATGAGGTCGCCGAGGAAACGAACATGATTTTGCTCGACGTCGATGGTTGCGCCCAAGCGAGAGGTGAGAGACGCGGGGTTATTTGAGCTGAGGATATGAGCAGGGATGGGAAGGAACGAGTTGATTGGGCTCACAAGATCAAGGACCGCATGGAGGTTTTCCCACTGCCGGACGCCCCCATAAGGAGAACCTGGGATGATGTTACTGCTGTGTGCCAAATGACAAAAACAGGAGAAAAAGACCTTTTTCTTCATGGTTGTGGTAGTTTGAGAGAAGGCGCGGGAGTCATGACTTGCTCTATTTTAATACATGTTCATTTATGCAAATTTGCCCGCCTTCCAGCGCCTTGTCTGCGAAGCCATTTCAACCGCAGCAAGGCCCCAGTCCTCGCCATGGTTGTGGCCCCCAGCCCTCCCCAGCCCAGCCCTCTCCAATGCCTGATCATCGTCCAACGCAGTCAGAACTCCAAATATGACTGGGACTCCTGTGTCCAGTTGGACACGCATAAGCGCGTGAGACACGCTCTCGCAGATGTACTCAAAATGCATCGTAGCGCCTTTGATGAGGACACCAACGGCGATGACGGCATCGAATGGCCCGCTGGGGACGGAAACAGTGGGGGGCGCAGGGGTGCCTGTGCGAGACCCCAGGTTTGGAGAAATGTTGCCGAGGAGATCTTTCGTTGTATCACTGGGCTCATACATATGCGAGCCAGCGATCACCCTGAAGCCATCCCCGTAGTGTCAGATCACACATGTAGCAATCTCCAAGCACCTACTTTGAACATGCAAATGGCAACTCGAAGCTTCCAGGAACAGACTGAATCACGATATTAGACTCCTTGACGCCGCGCTCCTTGAGTTTGGAGACCGCACCGGCAACGAGGGCATCGATTATAACTCTGTTCCACCTGGCATGGACGATGGCAACGCGAAGGTCGGAGCCGTCGTATTCAAAACCAGTTTGCGAGATTCCCTTGATGGTGCTCATTGTCGTCCACAGTAATGTTCTGTCCCGTGGGAATTATTGCCTGTAATATTCTCCCATCAGAAAAAACCTCTTCATCCAATACCACCATGGACAGAAACATGGCTGGTCAGCGTTTTATCCTTCGTAGACGCATCTTTTGTCACTGATTCTCCAAGTTTAACAGAAAAATATACCCTAATATACACATTTCTTGTCCAAAACTCTCTTACTAAAACGGCGCAGGCCCTCAAGAAGGAAGTCAAAGATGTTGTCGTACTCAAGGATGGTGTAAACCCAGAAGGGCCTTCCTTAAACAAGATTTTGCATTATTGGAAAACACACCAAAGGAAACAAGCTTTGTGCGTGCTCTTGGCCGTTCCAGGATGTTCATACTAATTCCTCCTAGGGATGGCTGTATGTACTCGTTGCTCTGTGGGTTACCCCATGTCTGATGTTGCCTGAAGCTTCGAAGGAGTCCACCTCTGACTCTGACTCTGACTCTGATTCAGACGAAGCGTCAACACAAACGCTGGTTCAAAAAACCAAGGCCAAAAAAGTACACTCTGGTACGCTTGACTCTGTAACCCTCAGCTTCGCTTCCTTATCATTTCACCAGACCCATCTGAGGACAAGAATGGCTCAGGCTCAGAGTCAGGTCGGCTGACTTACTTCCGCCTAACGCAAAATAATCTGATTCAAAAGATATAGATGATGAATTTAGCGACCATGATCCTGAAGTTTCCTCAAAACTCGAAACTCTGTCTGATTCAAAGACTACCTTGACATCTGATCTTAGGCCTTTGCCCATAAAAGATGCTTCTGCGGAACGTGAAGCTAGCAGAATCCCTCCTTCTGTTGCTGCAAAAAATGACGACACTGATAGTGACTCCTCGAATCTTTCGTCTTCTTCATCTTCCTCGTCATCTTCATCTTCATCTTCAAGCTCTGACTCTGGCTCAAAACTTGCCGTTCCTCCAGGTTCGATAGCTAAAACGAAGAAAAATTCAAAGATCAGGCACAAGCAAAAGGACGTCAGGAAGAAGAGCCGTGATTCTTCTTCTTCTTCTTCTTCCGGTCCCAGTGGCAAACCGTTGGAACCTGAAGATGAAGAAAAGGTTAAAATAGATGTCGAAAAGAAGAACAGCAAGAAAAGCAGAGACAGGAAAAGAGAAAAAGACATCAACAAGAACACAACTACACGACCGGGTTCCAAAGCTATTGATTCCTCTCAAAAGACTTCAGTGTTGTCTGAGCCTAAACTTGACGCCGAGAGGATATCAGAGTCCAAGTCTAAATACAAACAGAAATCAAAATCAAAGTCTGGGAATGCACTGAACCCTGTTGAAGAACAGCTTACGACTACGAAGAAACGCAGAATCTCACAAGACGGTACTGCAGTATCAACGGCCACTATCGACAATTTCGGCCAAGCTCCTCTATCGAGTGCCAATGACAATAT
>Ga0153949_1000079_pt1 | contig 31258 bp, 22 predicted proteins | sample TSNJ033MetaG_FD_104705 | JGI IMG/M metagenome (GOLD analysis project Ga0153949, IMG submission 104705) | Attine ant fungus gardens microbial communities from New Jersey, USA - TSNJ033 MetaG | ecosystem: Host-associated > Fungi > Mycelium > Unclassified | place: USA: New Jersey, Wharton State... | reverse complement strand
CTTGCCGGAGTTTAAAAATATATCAATATCACGGATATTTGGACGGGATATAGGGTGGGGGATTAGGATTGATGGATTGGCGGAGATGCCTGTACATGATATTTGTATTAGTGATGTTTATTTAGATGCGAAGAATGGGGTGGAGATGGTTAATGGGGATAATGTGTTTTTGGAGAATGTGGATGTTCAGGTGAGGGGGAAGAGGGAATAAAGGGCAGATTTGCTGATGATATGCACGACCGGTTCACCCGTTTTATGAATCCACTTACGGAGCGCACGAGCCGCCCGTCCATCGTGCGGGACGGAACTGCCTATGCTGTGGCAGAGATGCTGTTAAGCGGCATCACCACTATTGGGGATCATGGCGGTGAGGTATTGACCCAAGAGGAGGTATTGGCGGAAATGGGTATGCGCGGGGGCTGTTGGAGTCCATTACATCGGATGAAAGGGAGGAGTGGCTGCAAATTACCCGTACCTTCTTGGAGCAATGGAAAGGGCACTCGCTGGTGAATCCATGGCATGCTGCCATGCCCCATATACGGTCACGGGTGAAGATATGAAGGCTTGCCACCGGCTGGCCATATGATGTGCTGATGCAGATGCACTTGTCAGAGATGGTTTATGAGGTACGGGAGAGTTATGAAAAGTATGGTATGAGTCCGGTTGCTCATTTGGATCAGCTGGGGTTTCTGAGGGTATTGTGAAAGCGATTGCGGTGAAGTATGATTTGAGTGAGAAATTGAATTATTAGTAACTTTCACTAACTTTCATTTTTAAGATAATAAGACAATGAAGGATCGGTGAAAAGATAATCAGTGCCATCTCTTTGTAATATATACACAAAGGTAGATACTACAAAAGCCTTGATTTTAAAGACTTTTGGGCATTAAAAAGTATAGAAATGGCCATAGGGGTATTAGAATTTTCTTGATAGCATTGAGTTTGGCAATATTATTTAACTTTCAGTAACTTTCAGCTTTGAAATGTTATCATCGGATCGAGCCGATGGAACAACTGAAGTCGCTGGAGGAAGTTGCCGATAGTGGTGGTGAGAATCCAGTCATGGGTGGGGCGGAAGTGCTCTTGTGGCTGGATTTTAGTTTTCCAATAAGATGCTAACAGTTTGAATTATTGAGTAAGAATATATTTAAGAGGTTTTTTACCAGGTTTCATGCAGTGACTGCTTATCCACCAACAATAAGGCGAGAATTCAGAAATGATAATTAATGAACAGAAGAAAATCGAATTGCTTGCTAACGCGCCGATTGTCGCCGCCTTGCGCCCTTGCCATGAGGTGAGCGTGGATTTCGATAACACCGAGAACCTCTACATAGAGGGCGACAACCTCGATGTGCTGAAACTACTACAGGAAACCTATCTGAACCGTGTGAAAATGATTTATATTGAAATGTAAACGGCGATATTGATACAAATATATTATTGAGGTTCAAACAGGAATATGGCGTAAGTCTACTGAATTAAAAAGTTTTCTCGACATTTGCACTGTTGGGGAAGCCCTTATTTTTTTGCTTTTCTTTAGAATTTTAATTGACCTTTCGGCTCGGCTGTCGGCGGTAAGGCTGTAATGCACACATCAAATAGGAATAATTAAATTGTTCAAGAGGAAAAAATAAAAGGTATCAAAGCCCTGAAACGTCACCAATCAAAATGGCGTTTCAGGGCCTTTTTTGTTTGGGCCGATATTCGCATCGGCTTTATCTTTTCTTACTGCGCTTTTTCGTATTTTTTCTTATTTCCTCGAAGCAAGCCTCGTCCACCATTCCCACTTCCCGGAACGTCGCCACTGCTGCACTCATCACCTTGAAGTTCAATTCTGTGCCTTCGCTGTCGGCGAGGTAGTCGATTGCCCGGTCTGCTCCGATGCCGAATTTGCCTGCCGTTTCCACTGCGTCAATGTTCGCACCGAGGAAAACGAACTCCCAGCCATATTTGGTCTTTTGCCGCTCAATCTGTTCCTTGACTTTGTCTGACGAGTATTCACGGCTGGAGTTTTCCTCACCATCGGTGATAATCACAAACATTACTTTTTCGGCTCGGTAATCGTCAGTAGTGTGCTTTTGTGCGTTTCCGATTTTGTTAATGGTACGTCCGATTGCATCAAGCAATGCGGTCGAACCGTCGACTTGATATTCTTTTTCGGTGATCGGGCTGACGGCACGGATATCAATGCGATCGTGGAGCAATTCGTAGTGGTTGTCGAACAGCACGGTAGTGATTTGGCATTCGCCGTCTACTGCCTTTTGTTTTTCAAGCATTGAGTTGTAGCCGCCGATTGTATCGTTTTCCAATCCGCTCATAGAGCCGCTTTTGTCAAGAATGAATGCGAGTTCAGTTAATCCTTTTTTCATTGCCGTGTCCTCCTAAGATTTATTGTAATCCAAGGATAGCACAGGTTCGGAAATGGGAGGTCGCATGGCAAGCGACAAAACTAAGGTATGATAATATTGTTTGCTTGAACCGATGGTGAAGCATAATTCAAACCGCGTGACAACAATGCGGATTTCAATGATTCGCTTTCTCTAAGCAAATCATCAGGATTGATTCTTCTTTGCACGAGTAGTTCAAGAATTTCCTTGATATATACCAATTCAGCTATATCGAAATGATTCCTTTGTGCTACCATCTATTCACCCACCCAACAACGGCTGGTCGTACTCGAACAGCACATTATTTATCTCAAAAATATCGTATTTCTCGTTTTCTATAAAATACTCAACAATCACATCAAACTTCCGGCTGTGCGACAGGGAAAAGCCTGCTCGTTCAAGTAAATCCTCGGTTTCATCGAGCGAAAGCCGCAATGCAATAGCAAAAGCAAGCACAGTCGGTTTACTTGGTGCGTACTGCTCATTACTGCGGATTTTGCTGAACAGTCGGCGGTCAATATTGGCTCGTTTATATACTTCGGCATCGGTCTTAAAGCCCTTGGCATCAATCAACCACAGGAGCGTTGACGAAAAAGGCTGGTCAAGATTATCAATCAAAGCGTCCAGTCCTGAGCCCACAATCGGAGCGGATTCAACAGCACTTTTCAAAAATTCTGGCGCGGCGGCTTCTTCAAACCTAATCTTTTTTAACTGCCGTTCTTCGACATCAAGTAGTCTGCTTCGCATTATTTGGTGTTCGTCAACGTAATGTTCGTCAATATAGGCTTGTACATCACCAAGAAGTTCTTTGCCGACTGTAAAGGCTGCCTTGTCAAACACAACAAGAGAAACATCAATGTCGTGGTCGGCAAGGAAACCTTGAATCGCAGAGGTTGCTACGGGGAGTGCTTCCGCTTTGGGATACCCGTAAATACCACTTGAAATTAGTGGAAACGCAATGCTTTCACAACCGTTTTCCATGGCGCGTTTCAGTGAATTGACATATGCGTTGCGGAGAAGTTTTTCCTCTCCGTGCTTGCCGTCACGGTAAACCGGCCCCGCCGTATGAATGATGTATTTTGTCGAAAGGTTAAATCCCGGCGTGATGACGGCATCGCCCGTCTGAATCGGCGCAAGTCTATCACAGGCGGCTTGAAGTTCACGCGCCCCAGCCGCTTTAAATATTGCTCCGCAAACACCACCGCCTTGTGCAAGGTCGGTGTTGGCAGCGTTGACGATTGCATCAACGGTCATTTTGGTTATGTCCTGTCGGACTATTGTAAAAGGCATATGGTCACCTCATTGAAATTTATTATTTTAGCGCATAGCATTACTTCCTAAGACTTTTTACGGATTCCGTTTCTATCAGGCAAGCCGTATTTTTGTACAAATTTATCCCTTTTATCTTGCCACACGTCAATTTCCAGTTGTCTTTGCTGTTCGCTAAAAGGACTCGTGTCTATCACAGCAGGTGTCGGTGGCTTTTCTTTACCCTCGACGATATATATCAGGTTCTCCACCGAGAGGGGAATAAGCCGTCCGTTTTCTATCTGCTTAAGCCATGCTTTATAGAGTTTTGTATTTTCGCCACCGCCACCCACAACAATGTAATGAGTAAACACAGAAATATTATCTACAGGAGCGCCATCTGTCTGATAAATGAGGTCTTTTAATCTTAGCGTTCCATCTGTAAATTTGCCGACAAAGCCAACGTGTTTAATGTATAGTGGTTTGTTTTTCATACTGCCTCCGCACCTTCGCCGGACATTTTCGAATAGTGAGCCTCTTGCCCCATCGCCTTGAACACGTCACGGAACGCATCTTTATAGTCGTTGTTGTTATCGGGTGCAGGGAAGTAAATCATATCGTCGACGCTATCACCCACCACATGAGCGTCATAAACACTTTGTAGCATATCGTCAACAAGTTTCATCTTGCTTGTGTTGCCTTTGAAATAATCTGATACACGTTTCTTTATATCCTCGCGTTCATAACTGCATAGCAAGATAAAGTAGGTATCGACTATCCGGCTGATAATATGTAGCAGAGTGGTCGGTAATTTGGCATCTTTGTATTCTTGCCAAAGTGCCGTATATGAATTTTGAACTGGCGAATAGTTTTCATACTCAATATCAGGGTCTTTGTGGTGGCTTTTTTGAATGCAAGGTTCACTGATGGTTGAGATGTTCGTTTCGCCTTTCTTCACCTCAAAGAAAGCAACTTTTTTATAGTACGGCTCTTCCGGACGGAGCATTTCGTTAGACACGGCATTGTGGAAATATGGATTATGCGTCAAGATGAACATTTGCTGAATGTTATGTTGTTTGCCATCGCAGAAGCAATCATCTATCAATTCACGAACCAAAGAGCCGACAATAGAAAGAACACTGCTATCCATACTTGAAACAGGGTCATCAATAACTACAATTTTGCCTTTTACAAGGTCTTCGCGCTTCCAACTGCCTTGAACAAGGTGGTAGAAATACAGAAATGCTATGAAGTTCCGTTCACCTTCGCTCAAATCATTTTTGACCACACTTCCACCTTCACGAATAACGATGTATTTATCAGGGATACGGTCGTGTTTTTCAAGTTTGAAGCCACGAAAACCAGACCTGATAAGCAGGTCATTGATTTTTTGAATAGTAGATTCGCAGCCACCCAGTTTTTCAGCGAGTTTTGAAATAACACCTTTTGACTTTATAACCGCTGCCTGCCCGTCCTTGATATTTTTATCCAGTGCGGCAAGAGCAACATCAAAGGCTTTACCTGCGGCATTGAATTTTTTAATCGTCTCTTGTAAGTCAAAAGCAAGTAGTTCCCATACTTCCTTAAGAACGGTAGTCTGCTCGTCTGCTTGCCGTAAAAAGATAGCGTTGTTGTCAACAAACAGCTTATTGGTATCATCTATCAAGCCGTTAATCGCTTCAAGAAATGTGCCGATTGACTCGATTTTAACTTCTTCAGACGGTTTTGCTACTTTGTCCGCAATAGTCTTATTGTTGCGGGTTACGGTTTCTTGCAGTTTAGCGAGGTTGAGTTCATAAGCCTGAATATCGCTGAAACCTTTAGGAATGGAATTAAGGAAGTCGATATACCCTTGAACCGTTTCAATAAAGATATTCACATAAGTGACATATTTTTGTTGATATGACGCAAGTTTAGCAGTATCTTCCGCATACTTGCCGCTAAAGCACTTCACAATTTCTGCTTCGATGTCCTCTAATGGGCGTTGACAATATGGGCATTTCCCGTCAGCGTGGGGTGCATAATGCTTATGCCCGTCTTGAACCCAAGCCACAGCATCAATGCTCTGCATGAATCGACTGAACGCAGAGTTTGTGGTGTTTACAATTGACTCGCCGAGCAAAGAAAAGTTCTCATACTTCGGTAAATCGTCAAAGGATAAAGTTGGTAAAGTGTCATATTCGCGAGCGTTTGGGTCGGTAGCTGTATCATATCGCTTTTTCAAATCATCAACATTATGTTCGACAGGTGTTGTTTTTAAGACACGAGCAAGACACGTCGCTTCACGGAAAAAGTCCCCTTTGTTGCCTCCGAAAGCTTTACGGTATTTTTCGGAGGTAGACCAGCAAGTCTTTGAAAATGTGGTGGATTCTTTTTGGCGGTCTCCTTGCATTTTCCCAAATCCGGTCTTATCTTTTTCAAGCTGCTCTGATAGTTTATCTTGAATTTTTTGTTCTTTGTCGATGTCCGCCTGTGCGTCAATTCGTTCTTCGCCGAGCATGAATACGCCATGCATTGTGTCGAAGTTAAGTTCACCCTCGACAAAATCACGGTTAAATACAACGGTAGAATAATCAAGATAGGGCTTACCATCTTTCCATGACGAACCGCCGCCGACTTGCCCGGTGCTTGGGTCACGCTCGGTGGCTTTTCTTATGGTACGGGCAATAGTAGACTTGCCCGTACCGTTATTGCCGTAAAAATAATTAATATAGGTCGGCTCGAACTCCCGCTGCGCACTTTTTTCAAAGGTCGCAGCGGTCACTTCGATTTTGTCAATTGTCCCTTTGTATTTCCCGTATTTATTCATCGGTGTCTACCTCCACTTACACAGCAACCGTTGAGATTATTCCCCGGCTTCTCGCAGGCTCTTATATATTTCCTCGGTAGATAATCCGGGTTTGCTTTGTGCTGGGCAACAACTGCCTTTTTGGTCGGTTCAAGAGCGCACTCAAAACGGCGAATAATCATCATCGGTATGATGACATCCTTATATTTATCGCTTTGATAGGATCCGCGCAGTTTGTTTGCGATAGACCAAATAAAGTTTACTTCTGCTGATACATCTATGGGCGCATCGCCCCACATTGCATCGATCACGAGTTTTTTCGCCATTGAGTGTTTCCCTCCTAAGATTTAATCGGTTATTTTTCCTTGTTCCACCCATTCGTCAACAATGGAAATTTTGAATTTGTACTGTTTTCCTGCACGGCTGTAAGGGATAGTTCCTTTTTTAATCCATGCGCGTATGGTATCGGTACTTGCACTTAGATGCTTTGCAATATCTTCGAGGTTTACCCACGGTTCCGGCATAGTTGTTTTGTTATCTTCATTCATTTTGGAATCCCTCCATTATTAATTGTTTACAGGTATATATTGTTCTCCATCAATGCTTTCCGAAGATTAATTCTCCGAATAAGCCATTGAGTGTTATCAAGGACGTTTTGCCCGTCCTGAATATCAATACCGATTTTCAATGAAATATCTTGTAAGCGTTGTTGAAATAACGGCTGTACAGACAATCGACGGTATGTAATCTTTGCTCCGGTAGCTTTTTTCTCCACATTAGTAACAATGCCATAATAATACTGCTGATTAGGGTTTGCACATTTCTTGTCTCCGTGAAGAATATCCATAAAAAGCGAAGGGTAAGTCATTGTTTCTGTGATTCCATTATCAGAAAACAATTCATCAAGTGAATCAAAACGGTCATTAAAACGAAGTCGTTTTTTGTATATTTCAAAGCTGCCGGTTTCGGTGGCAAAGTTTTCATCTCGTTTAATGAATAGGTTGCAATATTGTGTACTCATAGCAACTGCTGATTGAGTGCTTTGCCCTGCCATTATATAAGTTGCGCTAGTATTAACCGCACCGACATCACCGAAAAACTGTTTGCTGTTGGATCCGGTTTGGGTGTAGATGTTCTGTGATTCCTTTATTTGCAATTCGTTCTCATCCATAAATATCGCTCCTCGTCAATCAAATACATTCTCCACGTTGCCAAAAAATTGTTTGCTTTTTTCTCCGCGCTGTATATAAACATTGCCTTCTATAATAACTTGCTGCTCTGCAGAGTATTTCGGCACGGTATTTTCTACCCTTACATATGGTTCATCTTGCGCTGTAAACTGCTCGTCCGATGTTTCGGCTGTTTCGTCAACGTGTGTTTTATCATCATCCTCATTTATGACCATAGGTTCAACGTATGGAATGAGGGCAATCTTGCGGTCACAGAGACTATCGCCTATGTCGCTTTTGAAAGGTTGGCGGGTGTTTCTGGATTCGCCCGGTTTGCACCACTCATCATAAGTAGCTTTACCTACGCTGTTATCCGGCACGTTTTTCACAATATAGTGCCATACACCAAGCAAGAATGCTGGTAAGCAATAATCGTCTATGCCGCCGAGAGCGATTTTTTTTGTTGCTTGGCCATCCTGCGAAATATAAAACTCCGCATTATCTGTATTCTCATCAACGCTTATTAGTTCAAGTAACGCTTTAATAAGCCATATACCCTTACCCTCGACGTTTATGAATTTGTCAACAAAAGCGTTCATCGCCTTTAGCGGCTCCTTATAGTCATTTTTAATTGCGCTGTCAAAAGTGTTGACGTTCGCCTGATCGGAAATGGGAATACGTCCGCTCTTCTTTGTATTGCAACTCTTATAAGCCCCGACTGCGGATTTGTAATTATCGTTGTCGCCTGAACGTAAGACACCAACAAGCGCAATACTAACAAGAGCCTCAAAAACATCCGGCTCAGTGAAATTATTGTTGTCTCCAAACTTTTTACGCTCTTTTAGCTTTTGGTCAGCCGCTTCGAGTAGCAGCGTAAAAAACGTACCACCGCAAAGTCGCGGATAGTCTCTTATATCGTCCATTGATTTCCTCCGTAGATTTACAAAAATCATTTCAATTTAGCGGCGCTAAAAGCGTGCTATGCAGCATTAGATTGTCCTGTGACTAAATCCAACCTTAATCACCTTGAATCCAACCTTAATCACTCCAAACCATATTGATGGACAACCTTAATCACATTTTCTTAGGACTGTGGGTAGCCGTAGTCCGCTTTTACAACCTTTGCGGTCACTCCGCAAGGGCTTTTTTCTGCTTTTCCCTTTCAGGAAGTCGGAACCAATCCCACCAAATCATCATAACACATAAAACCAAAAAAACAAGAGGTTAAATGAAAAAGGGTACATACATTTGGTTTTCATTTTTCCTGCGACTATGTACAACTCGCAATTTCTTGTCCTTGGGGTACTGGGGCTGCTTATGCCAGCCAACCGAAAGGAGCCAAACCATGCCAATCACGCCTGAACCACGACCGCCACCATTGGCAAGTCGGACAAGCACCAGTAAAAACGCGCACAGCTCGCATAGCCGCAAAAGTCAACCATTAGGAGGAAATAAAAATGAAACAATTTCTTAGTTACAAGCATTTCAAGACCTTTTCTGCTCCCAAACTTAATGCCGACGGAACAGTCGCCGTGGGAAACGATGGATTTCCCATCTATATAGATGAAATTCCTGTGACTGATGAGGAAGGCAACATCATTCTATACCCGATGACCAAAAAGCAATGCTTAGATATCGCCCGCATTCTTGCGGGACCGGACGTGAGCCTTTATACGCTCAATTGGGTATACGACGTTGACCGAAGCCAAGAGAGCGGCTATCTATTCTTACTTGCGCCGGATGAACCAACAGGTAAGAAACTCGGCAACTTTGCAGCATCAGACCTTCGCCGTCAAGAACGTGATCCCAACAACTACAACAGCAGTTTAGAGGAAACCACCGAGTATGAGGGCGACAGCGACATTCAAAGTAAATATGAACCCGCAGACCTTACTGTTGACCTTCAGAAAGCTGCCGAAGACAGCGAATTGCTCGATGCACTGTTTGCAGCTCTCGGTAAGGAAAAGCAGAAAGACCGTGATGCAATAGAAGCGATTTACTACCGTGACCTCACATTCCGCGAGGCAATGAAAGAGTTAGGCTGTAAATCTCACAACAGCGTTAAACAGCGAGTGGACAAGGTTCTGCGTCACCTTAGAGAAGAACTCAAAAATTTTCAGGATTGATTTATATACAAAACCCTGTTCCGTGTCATTGCGGTAGTGAGGGGATAAAAATTCCCTCGGAACGGAGGTAAGCATCATGAACAACACAGCAAGTTCCGGTTACGCAATTTGCTCTGACACGAATATGGAACGAATCGTAATCCTTACAGCGTTTACGATCGTTGCCAAATGACTGGCAGGGCGGCTTGCAAAACTGGAAAGCCAAAGTAAGCCAATCAAAGAAGAGGAGGAAAATGTTATGACCCCTGACAAAGCTAAGTCCCTTGCAAACGATCTTGAATGCACCATCGCTACATTAAAAGCAATTCAGACGAACTGGAGACAGCGTATACAGATAGCGATTACCGTGATTACGCCGAAGCCGAACAGGAAGTAAGAGCGATGCTCGCAGACAAGAGCCGTAACGGTGCATCGGCGCAGATTAAGGAGTTGCTCGGGAAATACGGCGCAGAGAAATTAAGCGAAGTCTCATCCGATGGTTACGCCGCCTTACTTAAAGATGCGGAGGGTATCGAAAATGGGTGACGACAAAAAACATTCGCTACTCTCACCAAGCGCAACGCACAGATGGCTCCGATGTCAAAAGCCAGCCTGTCTGACCGAGGACTATCCAGACAAGGGTTCCGATTATGCCGCTGAAGGGACATTTGCGCACGATGTGGCAGAGAAAAAGCTGTTGTATCAATCCTCTCTTGGAGAGAACTTATCAGAAACTTAATAATTATTCTTCTAAAATAAGTCAGGTTGGGGTGTGAACAGTAGCCCTAAAATAGCCACAGATTTATTGGGGGTAACGTGTATGAGGGGTGAACAAACTGAATACCAGATTAAGCTAGAATTATCTGATTGGTTAGCTCAAATAAAAGCATAATATTTTTATATGTTAAGAGTTGGGACGGCATATATTGACTATTGTACAACTCATATTTACTATGTCTGGCGTTAGAGGTATCAAATATGTGGCAATTGCGTATGTATTATGTAGAGAATCTGATTATTACAACAAATCATTTTGAAATAGAGACATGTTTATTTTAAAATAAAGTGATGCATATTTTGGTGATATATGATAGAATCGAGAGAAGAGAAAGTAGGTGAAAGTATGGCTACAATTGAGCAAGTTAAGGCATTAATGAGAATGCATTTTGAAGGTAATGATGAAAAATTTAAGTCTATATCACTCCAAATCGCAGCTCATGAGGCCAAGATAGGACATACTGCCAGTGCAAAAGAGATAAAAGATATAGTCCAAAATCCGAAGTATATTTCAAAACAGAAGCTAATTAAGTTCTCTGGTAAATATGATGCTTTAGAACAAAAAGCAACTTTTGAGAATATTAAAGATCTGGTATTATCAGAGGCGTTAGAATTAAGGGTAAGAAGAATTATTACAGAATATCAAAAAAAGGAGCTTCTGCGAAAAAACGGATTAAAGAACAGAAGTAAAATCTTGCTTACAGGAGAACCAGGAACAGGTAAAACAATGACAGCTTCTGTATTGGCATCCGAATTGGGACTTCCATTGTACGTTATTCAAATAGATAAACTGGTAACAAAATACATGGGGGAAACAAGCGTAAAGTTGCGGCAGATATTTGAGTGCATAGAGGAAATTCAAGGAGTATATTTGTTTGATGAGTTTGATGCAATTGGATCTGATAGAACGTTGGATAATGATGTAGGTGAGATGCGACGAATATTAAACTCCTTTCTGCAATATTTGGAGAATGACGAATCGTATAGCATCATAGTGGCGGCAACTAATAATCCTAAACTTTTGGATAAAGCATTATTCCGCAGATTTGATGATGTTTTGGAATATGAGTTACCAGATATAACACAGATTGAAATGTTATTCCAGAAGAAACTGGATGGATTGGCATTAAAAGAGGTTTTTGGTAATCAGGTATATGAATGTGCAAAGGGACTAAACCATGCCGATATTATAAAAGCATGTGAAGAGGCAATTAAATATTCTTTACTTAATGATGAAGGAATTAGCCAAACTGTTATTATGTCATATATCCAGGACCGGAAAAGCTTGTATAAGTTTAAGGAGGCTTAACACTGCATGGATAGAAGACTAGATAATATTTTTATAGTAGAAAAGGGACAAGGGTTAAATTATACACCACCAGGAAATCGAGGTGGTACTAAAAATTATCCGCCGAGAGATAGCAGAATGCTGCATGGAGAACAAGTGAAACGCCAGTTTGAAATCGCATGGAAAGAGGCAAAATCATGTGAGGATCGGCTGGCTGTTTCTGCGTCTACGAGAGGTGGGGTATACCTTCAGATAAAGGGAAAAGCAGGATATGATCTCTTGACTAAAAGCCTTGAGGATACTCGCCAAGGAGTACGGCTACATAATGTACAAACTGATGAGGCGGGAATTATCTGTGCAACAGTATTTATCCCAAATAAAAAGCAGGATTATTTTATAAAGAAAATCAATAAATATATGGAACAAGATAGTGGGACAGATGTTATTGGGACTATCGAGAGTATTAACATAGCAATGGTTGAGGCATTATGGATTGGTCGCAAAGAATCTATTCCAAATCAGATACCAGAGTGGTGTGAAGTTTGGATAACATATGAAATGAATGAGCAAATTGATGAAGTAAAAGCAGATTTTCTTTCTTTATGTAATTCGCTTAATATCCAAACAAAGGATCAATGTATAGCATTTCCTGAGAGAATGATATTGGGTGCTTTCCTTAATCATGAAAATTTAGCGCTTTTATTGTCCCGGAGTTCAAGAATTGCAGAGTATAGAAAGATGCCAACGCCTACTTCCTTTTTTACGAAATTATCAAGGGCAGAGCAAAGAGCATGGAGTTTAGATTTAAGCAATAGAATTCATTTGGAAGATCATCCTAATACGTCGATTTGCCTATTGGATACAGGAATTAATAATGGACATCCTATTTTAGCACCATTAATTAAAGATAGCGATAAGCATACCATTGATATTACAAAAGGAACGGATGATAAGGCTGGCCATGGTACAAACATGGCAGGTATTGCAGCGTTTTTCAGATTGGAAGATAAGCTGGAATCAATGGATGTTGTAGATGTTTATCATTTTATAGAAACAGTAAAAATGATGGACAAGTCGAATGATAATCCTGAAGAACTATATGGTGATCTTACAGCAGAAGCAATCAGTTTGGTAGAAATAGAAAATCCAGAAGTAAATAGAGTGATTTGCATGGCGATTACTGCAGATACAGATTTAATTCAGGACGGGAGGCCTTCTTCGTGGTCCGGTGCTATTGATTCAATAGTTTCAGGTACAGATGAAGAGGAGATACATAGGCTTGTTTTAATCTCTGCAGGAAACACCTCGGTATCTGAGATTGTAGAGACAAAAGATTACAAGTCAGCTGTAATAAATCATTCTGTAGAGACCCCGGGGCAAGCTTGGAATGCAGTTACGGTAGGTGCGTATACGGAGCTAGTCCAGCTAGATGATCCATTATATAAAGATTTTTCGGCATTAGTAGATCAAGGAAACTATTCTCCTTATACCTCATCTTCTGTTTATTGGGATCATAAAAAGTGGCCAATTAAACCGGAAATTTTATTAGAGGGCGGGAACTTGGCATATAGTGAGAAAGATGAGTTTTATAGTGAGGCTGATGATTTGTCATTATTGACAACAAATCATCAATATCTGTCAGGAAATCCATTTGATGTGATATCTATGACAAGTTCGGCAACAGCACAAGCTTCTTGGTTAGCGGCGAATATATGGAAACAATATCCTAAATTATGGCCAGAAACAGTTAGAGCATTAATGATTCATTCGGCCGATTGGACACCACAAATGAAAAAGAGCATTGGCAAGGGTGGTAAGTTATCAAAGAGTGAATACAGAATACTGCTCAGAATATGCGGATATGGAGTGCCAAAGCTGGAAAAGGCGATGTGGAGTGCTTCAAATAGTGTAAATCTTATAATTCAAGATGAATTGCAGCCTTATATAAAGAAAGAGAATGGCAGCACTACGGCGAATGAAATGCATATACATACGCTGCCATGGCCGAAGGATCTTCTGGTGGATAACGAAGGTGCTGATGTAAAAATGAGAGTTACTTTGTCATATTATATTGAGCCGGGGCCCGGGGAGATTGGATGGAAAGATAAGTATAGATATCCTTCTTGTGGTCTATCTTTTGACGTAAATAATCCTATGGAAGACAGAGAAAATTTTACTAAGAGAATCAGCAAGGCTATGAGGGATGATGAAGACGATAATTTCGAAATAAAAAATGATAGTTTACGGTGGTTGCTGGGGGTAAAAAATCGTAATGTCGGATCAATACATTCAGATATATGGGAAGGAACAGCAAGTCAGTTATCTGAAAGCAATATGATTGCAATATACCCTAAAACCGGCTGGTGGAAAACACGACAATATCTTAAAAGACATAATTCACAGGTCAGATATGCGTTGGTTGTATCTATTGAGACACCACAAGTAGAACTTGATTTGTATACTGCGATACAGACAGAGATTAAGAATAAGTCACTTGTGAAGACTGAAATCACAGCGTTATAAATAATGATGCCTATGCCATCCAACATGGCAAAGACCGATATGTCAAGGAAGAAACGGTCATGAAGGAAACGGGCGAGATACATAATTTGTTTCACCGCACTGGTCATTAAACGTGTGATAAAGCATTTCTTGGAACCGAATTTCATTACGCATATTCGAAGCAGGAAGATTTTAAACGGTACTTCAATGATATGGGATTGACGAAAAAAGCATAACACAGAAAAAACCTTGCAATTCCTTTGAAATGGGGGGATTAAGCAAGGTTTTTAAATTAATAACTGTAAAAGACAGGGCGAATAACAATATATAGTGGCTCCCTTTTTCTATAGGAACCCCAATCCGCAATAAAAAATCCCCAATGCGGTTAAAGTGTGATATAATAATTTAGGTAATATTGTGGTTTACGCATCGTTAAAGGAGATTGGAATGGGTGTATCCTACAAAAATTATTAAAATTAATGATTGATCGAGACATTAAGAAAAAGGAATTGCGCGAGATTGCATCTACAGTAAATAGTACAATAACTAAGCTTGCTAATGATGAAAATGTAACAATAGAAGTCATGGCAAAAATATGTACGGCCTAAGGGTGCAAGATGGATGGTATTGTTGAAATCATACCAGACAAACAATAGCGTTAGTGGGGGATTTGCATGGCTAAGATGATAGACGAAAAGGCTGTACAATATAAGGGAGAGGCAAAGGTATGGCAGAGCTTTGCAGATTATCTTCCAGATGATGTTATAGTATACAACAATCGTGAAGTAAATGGACGCGAGTATGACTTTTGCCTTTTGATGGAAAATATGGGCATATTGATCATTGAGGTCAAAGGATGGAATCCTGACTCGGTTACAGTACAGGGCATCGACAATATTATTATTGATGGATATGATAAACCACAAAGATCTCCTAAAAAGCAATCGAGAGCATATCGTTTTGCTATTTTGAATAAGGTAGCAGAAAAATACAATACAAGTCCGCTCGTTTTTGATATGGTATGCTATCCATTCATAAGTGAGCAGGACTATATGAACATTGGACTAAATATTGTCTCAGAACTAGAACTGACTATTTTCAAAGAAGATTTAGATGATAGAGACCTTCTCAGAAAGAAAATTCAGAAGGCATATGACGTTACAAACATAATACCACACGCAGATTTTTCGTATGATTTGATATTAATGATCCGAAATGATTTAGAGCCAGGATTATTAACAAAGATAGATCAAGAAAAAATGCACCCCTATTCTATTTTATCGGTATGCCCTGGTGCGCTTTCGGACATTGAAGTTCAAAACTTCGTAGAAAATTATTTTGAAGGAATAAAGCAAATCATATTTGTTCAGTATAATAATGATTATCAAAAGATTATTTATGCTGTTAATGAGGGTCTTAAAAAAAATAATATTGGGATAATAGGAAACAATCTGAAAATTGGATACATTACCAATATTGCGATCGAATTGAATGAAAATGTTTTTCGGATATTCAATATGGAAATATATCTTGTGCAAACCTTATCACAAATATGCACGGGTAAGCTTGTTATTAATGAAGGTAATGTACATAATAACGAAGAAAGTATTTTGAAGCTTTTAGCAGAAAAAACAATATTTAATGTTCAGCAGTATTGTTTAGAGCATGCTTCACCGGAAAAAAACATATTAGTTGAGGCAGGAGCCGGTACTGGTAAAACCTACTCAATGGTATCGCGGGTTGCATTCTTATGTAGCAAGGAAATGTGTCCGGTTTTAAATATTGCGGATGAAATTGCTATGGTAACATTTACCAATGATGCGGCCATTAATATGAGAAAACGCCTAAAGCAAATGTTTGTAAACTATTTTATTCTCACGGGAAGTGAAAAATATTTAAAGTATGTTGAGGATGTAGACCGAGCTAATATTTCTACAATACATAAATTTGCGATAGCAATCTTGCGAGAGCAGCCATTGTATACTGGACTAGGCACTAATTTTAAGATTTTATCGAACGAGCATGCAAGGGAGCAAATATATGATATGTATCTCAATAGCTATTTGGAAGAGATGCAAGAAAACAATTCGAATTTTGAAAATGAAATTCCAGTTGCAGTTTACGATTTAAAGAAAAAAATAATGGGTATAGCGGATCGCTTGCTTGAAAAGAGTATAGATTTTGATCAAATTCAAGATAATCAAATGGGCGTGACTGTTGAGAATAATATTCCATACTTTAATGAGTTAATACAACAAGTTATATTTCCGGCTGAAAGAGAGTATTTGGATAGTATCAAGCAGGGGAATCATATCGAATTGAAGGAATGTATTATTGTTCTTAACAATATCCTTTCAAGCAAATGTGATTCTCTAAGTTCTCTGAAAATCAAGCATTTATTTATAGATGAATTCCAAGATACTGATGATATCCAGATTGAAGTGTTCCTAAAATTACAGAGGACAATGAATGCAGAGTGCCGCTTCTTTGCGGTTGGTGATTTGAAACAGAGTATTTATAGATTTAGAGGCGCAAAACTAAGCGCATTTGAAAAGCTTCAAGATAGCAAGGTTTTTGATTGGGACAAGCATAAACTGAATATAAATTACCGAACAGATGCAAGGCTATTGCAGTTACTTGATGAAGTTTTTCAAAGTATGGGAAGTGATGGAATACTACCATACAAAGGCGAAGGAGATAGACTTTCAAGTAGTGTAGTGAAAGAAGCTGAAGACGAACAACTTTTTGTTTGCATTTCTAGTCATGCAAAAGAAGAAGATAAGTTCTTTGAAGACATTATTAATACTATTGAGCATGAAAAGGCAGAATTACATAGTCTTATGAGATCAAAATCGCTAAGTCGAGAAGAGAGAACCATAGCAATTCTTGTTAGAACCAATTGGCAGGTAGAAAAGATAGTTCAATTGGCAAAGAACAAAGAAGGTCTTAATATAGAAATTATGACCGGCGGAAATCTATTTCAATTACAGTCTACAGTAGATTTATATAAACTGATATTAGCACTAAATAATAGCGGAAACCCAGTATGCTTGGTTAATTTTATTGAATCAAATTATACAGATTTGAAACTAGATTATCATTATCTGCAAGAATTGCCAGAGAAAAGGTGTAGAGAGTCCATTTGTAATGTGTTGGATGAGTTTATGATGTTAAGAATGCAAAAGACATGGAGGCAGTTGGTTGAAGATGCATATACTCAACCTATCTTATTTGTACTTAAACAAATATATGAGGCATTGCAGCCATGGAAACAGTATAGTTACCAACGTGATAGTCAAAGACTATATATGGCGAATTATGAGTTTTTGATTGAACGAATTATAAATTTTTCACGAGTCGATACTTTAACAATAAATCAGATTGCTGTTTATCTTGGAATTAATATTTTAACTGGACAGAGACAACTGGCACGAACTGTTGAATCCGAAGATGAAGGGATTCATATTATTTGTACAACTGTTCATAAATCTAAAGGTTTGGAATATGGAACAGTGATCTTGCCGTATACATATGAAGATATATGTGATGTTAAAAGGGTAAAGTTGGATGCTAATTATTCAGAAGCAAAGTTGTCTTATACAGTCTTGTTTGAAAATGAGATAAGAGAGAGAAATTCTAATTACAATGAAAAAATTGAGGTTGATGAACAGATATCAGAAGAGGCAAGAATCCTATACGTTGCATTAACAAGAACAATTAGAAATTGTGTATGGATAAAAAATGTTGATAGCAATGCAGTAGTAAGTTGGGGTTCTATATTGGAGGAGTAGTATGTCGATTGTAATCTATGCGTATCATAATCCTTATAGACTAAACAAGGAAAAGTTTTGGAACGAAATCAAGAATTGTCCATATTTTTGCGTATCACAGACACTTGTAAATGGTCTTCGAAAGATATATAGCAAAGATTTTGAGGCAGGAAGAGTAACAACTATAAAAAATCTAACTGACTCATTGTATCAGGAGTGGATGAGTACATCTTGTGTGGTTAAGCAACATACGGCAATAGATAATATTATTAGTATGGGTTTGCCAACTGCAAATAACGAGGAACAGGATAATATAAAAAAGGCCTTTTTATTTAACAGAAATGAAGTTTTTAGTAGCATAAGGACAATGTTTGAGTTGAATATCAATGTTCAAGATATTGTTATGGAAAAACTGACTCCTGCACAAGATTTTATTGTTGAAATATACAAAAAGATACTGGAATCAGAAAAGGCAAGAGATTTTACATTAAAGAATAATTTTGAAGAACAAGATGTATCTCAAGCATTAATCGGGGCGATGCAGGCATCAGAGAGTGGATTTGATGTTAAGTCCTTAGATATGGACACGGTGGTTATTCATGGAATCCACCAATTTTCACCAATCATGTTGAGGGCGATTGAGGAAATAGGAAAGTATAAAAAGTTGATACTTCTTTTTAATTATCAGAAGCAGTATAAGACAGTGTACCAGACCTGGATAGATATATACTCTGCATTTGATTGTCAAATGAAAGATTTTGAGAATCTGGAATATCATCCAACAGATATAACATCTATTAGCTATCAGGGGAATGTTCTTGCTGATAATATGGGAAAACTTCTAAATGGAAGAAAAGAAGACATAGTTTTTAATAAACCGTATGAAGTAATTGAATTTGACAATATGACAGAATTTGCAGGTTATGTTGCAAAAGTATTTGAGGACGCTACAAGACTAAATCCTGATCAGCCTATGTTGGCAATGCAGGAGCAAATTTATGCGGCAGACAGTTCTGCAAATGACTTACTAAAGATTTATTTTCCGGAACAATTTGGCGAACGACAATTTCTGAACTATCCATTAGGCCATTTTTTTATAGCTATTGCTAATATGTGGGATTCAGAAACTAATGGAATTGTAATAAATGATATTAATGACATAAAAGAATGCCTTGCAGCCGAAATACTAGAAGAATCTAGCACAGGAGAACTTATTACTATTTTTGGCAAGGTGGAGTCGCTGTTTGAAGGCGCGACCACGATTATAGAGATGCTTATAAGGTTAAAGAGAATACGAACAAATCGAAAATACCTTACTGATTCTTCAAGGCAAGAGCATGTTAGCCACATATCATATTATTCGATATCAATTGACGAAATAAAAGAACTCGAACGAGCATTAAATGAGCTCAATGGATTAGCAGCATTTTTCTATGAGGATTTTGAAAAGAGACCTCATAACTTTAAGGATTTTTATAAAAAGCTTAAGAAATACTTACAGGAGGAAATCGTAGAAGAGAGAGAACTTAGTAAAGAATTTTTAGATATTATTCATAGAGTTTTGGAGCGACTGGATGAGGTTGAAAATATAGATGCTTCCGCTTCGTTTGAGTGCTTAAAATCCACAATGTCAGTTTATCTTGTGCAGGAAACAAAACCAGGAAAGAGTGCTAACTGGATTGTTCGAAACTTTGAACAGATTGATGGTGATGTTCTTAGAACAAAATATGAAACAAAAGGAATCATCCATTTTGCGTGTCTTACAGATGAGGATATGGATATAGCAAAAAGATCTGATTTTACTTGGCCGTTAAATGATGAATTTTTTGAGATAGCCCAAGAACCAGTGGACTGGAAATACCAGGTTTATGTTAAAGCAAGGAAAGAATATAAGAATTTTAAGAGATATGCACTTTTATTTGGTCTGGAATTCAACAGGGGAAACTACAAGTTGAGTTATGTAAAAAGAAAAGGGGATCAGGAAAGAGAACCATATTATTTACTAAAGATACTTGGAATAAAAAAGAAGAAGTATATCGAGATTAAACTTGGAGAAAAACTTGAAAACAGCTCTAATATACGTATAGATATAGCTAATACAAAGGACTTTAATGAATATGATTATTATAGATGGCGGATTTGCAGATATCGATTCTTGTTGGAGTCATTGGTTGAAGGAAATACTGTATATAAGGATTCGTTTTTACTATCAAAATATTTGGAAGCATGGATTGAAAATGAGACAAAAGAAAAGATGCAAGGCCTTCCATGTAGTGAGATAGTGATTTCTGAAAAAATAAATGAGATATTCGACGAATTGAAAAAATATTTTCCGTTCGCAATGCCTGTTAACAGAATAGATGTGGTGAGAAATGTGAAGCGAAGATTACTTGATAATCAGAAAAAATTTCCACTATTAACACCAGATAGAAGGCAATTTATGATGATTAGAGAACTGTTTATTTTCAAAAAATTAATTAACTATAAGAAGTTTAAACATGATGTACTGAAAGACAAATTTCCAGATGTTACACAGGAGAAGGTGAATGAAGAATTGTCCACCGAAAAGCTGCAAAAGCAAAGATATCCGAAGAGTACAGATTTGTGGTGCCAATACTGTTCCAATCGAGAAATATGTGTTTCCTACTATACAAATTAGATGTATAAGCAGAGGGTTACTATGATAAGTGAAAAAATGTATGTTAGATGTCCGGCGGATAAAGAAAGCGTGACAGACCCAAGAATATTTGTGTGTGGTCAGGTTATAAAGAAGGATAAGTTTAAGAAAACTGTCACGGTTCGAATAAATGATCCTTTTAATTACATGCTGTTTTTTGACGATTTGCCGCGGGGACCGATAGAATTACCAGAATCCATGGTAGACCATTGTAGCATGTTTATTGGATCGCTTGTTGAAATAAAAGGTAAGATGTGTAAAATCTTATCATCTCAAACAGCAAAGGATAGCTCTTATTTTTACTATGTTCAAGATGTAGAGGATAAACAGATATTTAAAGTTAGTGAAATGGATATAACAGCGTCCTTTAATAATGGGAGAATTGATCCCGCAACACAATTACAGAGATATGAATTTCAGAATCCGTGTTGGTACTTAGGAAGAACTGTTGTATCAAGGAGTATGAATATCCTTGAGAACTCAATATATGGATTCAAAGAATTGGCTGGATCAAAGATTTATTTGCTTCCACATCAGGTAAATACAATAATGCGTTGTTTGCAAGAAGAGCCTTGCAGATATATGTTGGCAGATGAAGTTGGAATGGGAAAAACGATCGAGGCTATTTCGATTTTTAAAATATTTACACAGAATAGAAGTGGTATAGATACGTTGATTATTGTTCCAGAGATGTTAAAGGCACAATGGGAGACGGAGCTACTGTTTAAGTTTAACATATCATTAGGTATTGGAAAGAACAATAATTCTGTATCAATAAAAACAATTGATGAAATCGACTTTGAGAATGCGAAGAGAGAATGGGGATTTGTAATTATTGACGAAATCCATAGATACTTATTTGATGATAAACAGTATAAGATTCTTCATGATATTAGTCGTCTGGCTCAAAATATATTGTTGCTGAGTGCAACTCCGGTTCAGCAAAGAAAAGAAGAATATCTGGATTTGCTTAGATTGCTTCTTCCGCAAAAGTATGATGAGTACAGCGCAGAACGATTTGGAGAATTAGTTGAAAAACAGGGAAAAATTATACAAAAGACAGCGCTGATCCTCGATGATCTTGGAGATCTTGAAGAAGAAATCGCTTCTGCCCAGGATGAAAATGAAGATCCTCATTTGAGTAGGGATTGTTCTGAACTGTTTGAAGAGATTAAGGAGAGGCTGGAAGAAATATGTGATGAATTATCAGATGAGCAATTATTAGAACTGTTCCAAGAAATAATGTTTGAAAAAAAAGACTTAGGTGTGTATGCAATTAAAGTAGTTATATCATTCTTATGTAGTAATTATCAAATAGAAAATAACATTATAAGAAATCGAAGGAAAATACTGGAATCGGTGGAAGAAGATGATAGATTGCTTCCTACAAGAGAATTAATTGAGATTAGCTATCATCTTGATGAAGATAATAATGTCTATGAAAGCTTAACATATAAGCTTTTATCAGATTGGATAATTAATGAAACTACAGATGGAACAATAGTTGTTGAAAAAGATGTAAAACCACTACTTTCATCCTTTTTCAGTTCGCCTTGGGCTTTTAAGAGGCAACTTGAGGTTGCTTCCAAAATAGCTGATGTAGAGAAAGATATTATAGATAGTACAGATAAATGGATTCTAATGGAACAGTACAATTTAGAGCACATATCAGAAATAATGGATGATCCAGATGCGCATGTTGAAAGTTTTTCTACAAGGTTAGTAACTGTAATAAATAGTTTATATGATGATTTCTATGATAAAAAAATAATTTTGTTCACCAATTATTCGGATACATTTATGGCGTATATGAATGCAATGAAACGGGTTTTTGCGGATGAGGAGATCAGTTTTTTTGGGGCAAGTATGACTTCTGATGAAATAGAAATAAATGCATTTCGTTTCCAAAATGATGAAGAATGTAGAATAATGCTATGTGACTATACGGGAGGAGAAGGTCGAAACTTTCAGTGCGCAGATTATATTATGCACATTGATTTGCCTTGGGATGCCAGTGCAATTGAGCAAAGAATTGGAAGATTAGATCGACTTGAAAGGGATACCGGTCGCTCAATTGTATATTCGGTTGTTGTGTTTGCAAAAAATTCGTTCGAGGAAGAGCTGTTCAAATTTTTCAGAGATGGATTGCGCATTTTCAATCAATCATTAAGCGGTATGGAAATTATTATGAGAGAAATCAATCAGGAGATAATTTCCGCTATTAGAGAAGATTTCAAATATGGTTTGTTTGATAAAATTCCTAAGATAATAGAATTAGCAACATCAATGAGAGATGTAATTCGAAAGGAACAAAACTATGATGCTGCAGGATTCTTGTATAGACCGATGTATTTGGAGTTAAAACATCTTATAAACTACTATGCGCAAAATGAAAATCAATTGTTTGCTAGTACAATGACTAATTGGGCAAGTTTGGCAGGATTTCACGGGTCCAATGGAAAAGACAATACAATAATATATTCAGCATCATCTTTTTCGCCTAAATCAGCGATTAACTCTCAGTTAATACCGCCTAGATGGTCTGATTATTTAAATGAAAAGCAGAATAAATTTGTAAATGATGTGCAATCAGCGTATAACAAATCGAAGTCAATTAAGATAGTGGAGCGTTCAATAAAAGGAACTTTTATACGAAAGAGAGCAATTGAGAATGATTATCTTCATTTTTTTGCACCGGGTGATGAAATCTTTGATTGTATTGTAAATAATGCTATGAGCTCATGCAAAGGACAAGCAAGTGCATTGGCTTTTCCTGCAAGCGTTAATTGGAGGGGAATTGTATTTACTTGGTCATTATTGCCAAATACTGAGTGTTTTTTAGACAACGGAATATCTACTTATGCTTTAAGCCCTTATAGAAACTATCTTATGTCTGAACAAGTAGTGGTTCCTTATGCTATTATAAATGATGAATCTGTCACAGATGATGAAGTAGTACGTACATATTTGCAGATTGTAAATGCGGGTTTCAATAAGTCTAAAACTGTGCATTTAGGAAAAAGAAGTAAGTTGCCTGGTATTTTACGTGATGTATTACCTGGTGAATATACAAACATTGGTTGGTTTAAAGAGGAATACAGTAGTGAAATATGGGCAGAGATGGTGTCTTCGGCCAGAGAAGAGTCAGCAAAAAAAGCTTTGGAAATATTCAAAAAAAGATCAAATATTCGAGGGGCTCGAAAAGAAATGGAGCGGACATTATCTGCTCGTTATGCGAACAAGGAATACTATGGGCTAGATGATGAAGGAATTGAGGAACTGCAGGAAATTCACCAGATTATATTGGAGGCTATAAAACGACCGAAACTTGTATTGGATTCGGCAGCATATATCTGGTTGGTAAAGGAGCAAGATGAATAAACAAGATTTAACAATATATGTTGAAAACTGCATAAACGAGAGACCAAACAGTATTATTGTTGAATGGAATAAGGTTGATAATGCATTGGATGCATTTCGTTTAAAAGTAATAAATAGATTATTATTTACTTATACCTTATATAGTAATCAACATATTTTCTTTGAAGATTTCATGCTTACACTTCGAGATTATTTACTTGTGTTTGAAACATCAATTGAGATATTAAACTTCTCTATACCGGACGATAATGATTATGCACTTAAAAGAAATACAGAAACAAACAAATATTTTGCTTCTTTTCAGCTTCCCGAATATGTAAATACTGAATTCGTAGAACAAGCATTTATGAGAGGAGTTGAGGGCAATAAAGAAAAAGTGGAAAATAATGTTCTTCTTACTGATCCACTGATTAATAAAATCACAGGTTTTACAAGATTTAAAACGTTGGCACAAAAATTGGCGGTTTATGGGGCGCTAAATACCCCAGATGGATATACAACTTTAGTATCCCTCCCCACTGGAGGTGGAAAAAGTTTAATTACACAAACAATATCTTATCAGAAAAAAGGGCTGACGGTAATTATTATTCCTACGATTTCGTTAGCAATTGACCAAGAGAGGGTAGCAAAGCAGATTATTAAAAGTGATAATGTGAATGGTGAGATATTTTCATATAGTAGTGGCACAGATTCTGTGCCAATAATTAATGCCATTAAGAACCAAACTGCAAAAATGCTATTTATATCGCCAGAAGCATTAATTAATAATCAGGTATTTGTAAATGCTATAAGCGATGCAAACAAGAAAAGATACCTGAAAAATATAATTATTGATGAGGCACACATTGTACTTGATTGGGGAGCTTCGTTTAGGGTTGAATATCAATACCTCGAAGCCTGGAGAAATAAACAATTATTATCCAATCCAACAATTAGGACAATCCTTTTGTCGGCTACTTTTGAAGAAAGAAGTATAGAATTACTGAAATCATTCTTTTCAAAAGACGGGAAATGGATTGAAATCAGGTGTGATTCTCTAAGGCATGAGCCTAGATATATTGTGGTTAAATCTCGCTCATATAATGAAAAAACGAAGAGGATTGTTGAACTTGTAAAGAAGTTGCCACATCCAATGATTGTATATGTTGCAAGGCCAGCGGATGCGAATACTCTGAAAAAATTATTATGTGAAAGCGGAATTCAGAATGTAAAAACTTTTACGGGGTTAACTAATAAAACAAGTAGAAAAAAATTAATAGACGATTGGAATAATGATAAATATGAAATAATGGTTGCAACATCAGCTTTTGGTGTTGGAGTTGATAAAGGGGATGTGCGTTCAGTTATACATACATATATACCCGAAAATGCAAATGCGTATTATCAGGAACTTGGAAGAGCGGGGAGAGATGGACTTCCCTGTCTAAGCGTTATGTGTTTATATCCAGAAGATTCTAATATTGGAAAAGATAGAATAAAAAAGAGAGTACTTACTACAGAAAAAATCATTGGACGTTGGGATAGCATGTACAACAACAAAAATTCTATTCGACGAGATAATATTATTTATATGGACACATCAATTAAGCCAAATTATGCTTTAGATCCATTTGACGATTCACCTACAAGCGATGCAGATATGAATTGGAATGTATATGTATTGCTATTTCTCAGAAGATATCGCCTCATTAACATTGTGGAAGTTTCACCGCAAGGAGATAAATATATTTTTTTGATTGAAATTATGGAAGACATACTGAGAAGAATTGGTGATGAGCTAACAGCGTTAATAAATGAGGTAAGAGAAAGAGAATGGGATTATTATAGAAAGTCCTATGAATTATTGCAAACAACAATAAGAAATAGTGGAAAAGAGTGTATGTCTGAAATGTTTTATGAGACATACAGTAAAGTATTCGAGTTCTGTGCAGGCTGCAATGCACACACTGTGCCAGTAATAGGAGATGCTGGACAATTTCCGTTGAAAGCACCAATTACATTGTTAGGGAAACCTCTTTCGGATAATCAAAAGATGATGTTTCAAGACTCTAATGAATTAATAATTTATGCTGATTTCCAGAAGGAAGACACACTACTTAAAGGCTTGATACAAAAAAGAGTTTCATGTATTTTAATCCCATCAAAAAAGGAAGACTTGATTTGGAAAAGTATTTTAGAGCAAGAAGCTTTGGCGAATATTTTAATCACAGGATATGATGAAGTATTTAAACTGGTAAAAAAACAGGGATTTTACTACATTGAGGGCATAATTGCTATATTTTATCCAGATGAGGCAGAAGAGATATTAGAGGTATTCAGACTAATAAATAGGTATTTGCGTAATAGAGATGGTATAAAGATTATTCATATAGTAAAAGTGAATGTTTTTTTTAGTAATCTGGAAAAAACGATAACAGAGCTTATCGAAGGACCAGTGACAACTATTGAGGCATTACTTTCATGAGGGAGGAAATGTATGTTCAAAGAAAAAATGGTGACACCTGCGATACCGGAAAGAGTATATGCATTGTGTAAAATAGTAGAGAAGAAGCCAATAACTAACTCAGCTCTTAAGGACAAAATGGAGCCTGACTTTTTGAAGAATGGAGATACCTTGTATTATGGAGACTATAGAAGAGCGGCAGAAGAATTGGGATTAATTATTGTTTCTGATAATCTTATCTCATTAGGTGTTGAGTCCAAGGTATTGAACTCCATTGATAGCATGCGTGCATATATAAATATGAAATTGGAAGCATTTAATGACGGGCAGTTTTATGCTGTTACAAGAGTTTTCTTTAATATGGGAAATGAGGTGCTAAACGGAGAGAAAAATGTTGCTGCAATGGGTCCTATGTTTTCTCAAAAAACAGATCGACCAGTAGATGCCATGGCAATGCACGCATGGAGATTCTGGGTTTCGTTTTTGGGTTTTGGTTATTTGCAGAATATGTTTTTTATTCCCAATGCGAATACTTTTCTACGAGATATAATAAGCGGCTCAGCTTTGGAAAAAGGCAAAAGATATTCTACAACCGATTTTGTTGAAGCAATAAGGCCTTATTGTAATATTGTGATTGATCCGGATCCAACTAATAGAAAATTCAACTATGGTGTTTCAAATGGGCTAAGAACACTACATGATGCTGATTTTATAAAAATAGAGCACATTATGGATCAAAAAGACTTGTGGAATTTATACCCAATGAATGCCCACCCTTTAAGTACAACAATAACAAATATTACAATATGTAAGTAGTAGGAGGAATTTTATGAATTCACAGATTGCAATGGTAAGAATCTCAAATGTGGCAAAGACAGATTCTATCACTGCTTCACAGGGTGATTTTTTGGCAACGCATGTAGCAATTAAGCGACTTCTAGTATTAAATAAATTTGATGTAATGCCCGCAAGTGGAAAATTTTATTCGGAAGAGAATGTATATAAAAAATATATTATTAACCCACAAAATCAACATCAATTCATTGTTGTATACGGTCAGAGTGGTACCGGAAAGTCTCATTTGATTAGGTGGTTAGAGGCTAGATATTCTCAAAACAAACCGGATGATGAAGTGTTGCTATTCATTCGTCGTAGCGATAACACTCTGAAGGGAACAATTAGGCAGCTATTGGAGAAGCCTGAGGTACAGGGAATAAATAATCGAGAAGTTTATGAAAGACTAGTAAAGGCCTCAGTATCAATCGATGAAAACAGACTAAAAGACATGATTTATCATAATTTCATTATTGAAATACATAATGATAATGATGAACGTGATATCAAAATAACGAATGTAAAAAGAAAACGATTGGAAGCTTTTTTAAATAATGAAATTGTGCATGATTATTTAATGTCTGAAAGAGGACCAATTGAAAGAATGTATTCTAAGATCGCAGAGCATACGCTAGTAGATAGAGATACTATTGCCCAATTTGAACCTGAGGACTTCTATGTGACGGCAGATTTGTCAGATAGTATCAAAATGGCTGGAGCAGATCCAAAGGCAGAAAAGATGGTTCGTGAATTAATGGCAGACGAGTCAGGTAAGAATGAGGCAAAGAAAATTACTGAATATATGAATCAGTTTGTAAATGATGTAATTCAGCGATGCGCAGGAATTGAGCCAGGAGATTTCAGGCAGGTATTTCAAGACATAAGAAAAGAGTTATATAGATTAGGAAAAAATCTCACATTGTTTATTGAAGATGTGACATCATTTACTGGCGTTGATGGTGCACTATTGGACGCGCTAATGGAAGAGCACACGGGTGTCCGTAATGGAGAAGACATCTGTAGAATTTCATCAATTGTTGGGACTACAGGAAACTATTTACAATATAATTTTAAAGATAACCATAAAGATAGAATTACTAAGTATGTGTATATTCCAAGTGATGTTCTGGATGAAACAGGATTATATGAATTCGTAGGAAAGTATTTAAATACTATGTCATTACCAGCAGAAAAGGTAAATGAATGGCTTAAGAATCATGCAAATCCGGAGGAGTATCCTATACATGATATTACGGATGGAGAGAATTGGGAATATGCGGAATGTGAGTACGATAAAAAGCTCTGTTTATTTCCGTTTACAAAGAGAAGCATTCTGTATTTATACGCAAATAGTTTAACAAAGGGGCATCAAACACCTAGATATATTCTTAGAGATATTATTGAACCTATTGTGAATGATATTTTATACAATAAGGAAAACTTCCCGAGCGTAAAATATAATATTGCTAATATAAATACGACATTAAGTTTCATGATTCATAATCAAATAAAAGATGAGATACAATCAGATAGAATACTTCGATTCATGAGTATATGGGGTGATGGAAAAGCAGAACAATATGCACAGGATGGGGTATCATATATTGCTTCAATTCCAAAGATGTTATATGAAGAAATAGGGCTTCCAATAATAGATCTTAAAGTAGTCAAGGCCAGGACTGGAGATGGGACTGAAACCGGGGATGGGACTGGAAGCAGGATCAAAACTGGAGATGACGTAGGAGCCGGAACTGGTTCTGATGTAGTAGTTTCACCAGACAAAATCAAAAGAGTAAATGAAGTTAATAAAACATTGACGAATTGGACAACAGGAAAATCAATTGATGTGTCAACAACAGGTGGAATATCAGGTATTATTCGAGCTGCGAAGGAAGATATGTGTAGTTATTTGTTTTCTGCAATTAATTGGCAAGCTCACGGAGTATCAATGGACAATATCAGCAAGGTCAAAAAATCTTCTGCTAAGTTAGTTATTTTTGAAAATCAGACTAAAGGAAATGGATTTTATGTTTTACCAGCAAATTGGAATAGTTTAAATGTCATTAGTGCATTTGTGCGTTGGAGAGAGTACGGAAATAAAAGTTGGAATTACCCCGAGTCCGATTTTGATGCTTTTTTAATCACATCATGGACAGTTTCTGTTGAAAAGAAATTACTTAATGCTGTGAATGAATATAAGAAAGGTATTGATGTGAATTACATAGATGCCGCTATTGCTGCTGAAGTGTATCGTCTTATTATTGCTGGAGAGTTTCGAGAGAGATCTCTAAAGAATTTAACGGTACAATGCTTATTTGACAGCAAGCCGAATAAAGCGGTAGAGAATAGTCATAGCAACGAATGGAATGCATTGCTAATGGTAATGAAACAGAAAGATGCAGATCAAACAAATAAAGATACAGTTCGTCAGTATTTCAATATAATACAAGGAAGTGGAGGATCCCTTGTGGTTTTAGATGGAATCAGGCTTTCCAGTGCATTTCGGAGAATCAAAACTAATAAATTGGTAATTCCGGAAGATGAGCAGCAAACAGATGATATGGTTAGGCTGAGAAAAGATGTATATTCTTACTTACGAGATATCACTGATCGCTTGGATGGTGTCGCCAAAGAAGAAGTTTTGATTGCCCGGAGAAAAATTCAAATAATATATGACTATTTTGAAGAGAATATTATTGAAGAAGCGGTTATTACTGAACTTGTGTCAAGAGTGAAGTTATTCTATGAGGAAATAAACAAGACGCAAATCAACATTCCGGTTGTTTCAACAGATAGGGTTAATAAAACGGCAATTCAGATTGAAAAAGCGTTGCATGATATATCAGAGGTTCTGGATGAAGATGATTTGTTATCTACAATTATGACTTTCTCCGGGGATCCCGTTTCAACACTTAATCCGTTAATTGAGTTACTAGAACAACTTGATAAAGACGTGGCAAAGGTTGAGAAGGAAATAGCCAAAAGAAAATTGACAGTGAGTGATCCGGCAGATGAAACAGATGTCTTAAATAGATACCAACTTGAACTAAAATCAATTGATGATGATATTGATATGATGAGAGGCGAGGAGGTGAATGCATGATTATTAGTGTGCTTGATCAAAAGATAAAAAATATGAGGGATTTACAACGGTTGGAAAGTCTTCAAGCAAATAAAGAACAGCAGGAAACCACAGATGAAAAGTATCGCAGACTGGTTACAAATACCCATCAACTTGTTTCGGTAATTGCGTATTTACAAAAAAGCACAGAGATTGAACAAGAGGAAAACACAATAAACAAACTTTTGGAACTGTTATATGAGTTGAAAAAGGCAACTGAATCTGGCCTGGTGGACAAGGATATGATGGCATCATCTGAAGCCAGATTGACGGTGATTCAGGTAGAATGCAGGAAAAACTGGGTAAAACAATATGCCTTGCTGACAAGTGCAAGAGTGAGTACGCTTAAAGTTATTTCGGGAATAAATCCTGAAAAGGTTTCATCGTGCTTACGGGACATTCAGAAAGCAGAGGGCTGGAATACTGATATTGCCGTCTTTAAAACAATGGTGTCAGGGCTTGAATCCGCAGATCAGTTGATTACAAATCTTGGACTAAATCAAGAGATTATTCCGTTCTTACAGAATATGAACCAAGGAAGAGCAACATTGGCAGATTTAACTGAAGGGGTTTTGAGCTGGATAAAAGAAGAAAACTTAGAGCCCCAAATTAGACTTATATTTAGGTCCGGAAACCGAGTGTAACTAGGACAAACGCATCAAACATGAATAACCTATAAAAGAAAATCCATAAAGCATCAATGTAAACGGTCATTGTTGCTTTATGGATTTTTTTCCATTTTTTTGAGGCTGCGGAGGTTGATAAAGT
>Ga0153949_1000073_pt1 | contig 31904 bp, 26 predicted proteins | sample TSNJ033MetaG_FD_104705 | JGI IMG/M metagenome (GOLD analysis project Ga0153949, IMG submission 104705) | Attine ant fungus gardens microbial communities from New Jersey, USA - TSNJ033 MetaG | ecosystem: Host-associated > Fungi > Mycelium > Unclassified | place: USA: New Jersey, Wharton State... | reverse complement strand
TAATTATAACCATGTGACCGGTATGGTTATTGCAGGAAATTCCGGCAGTGGTAAATCTTATTTCCTGACCTATCTCTTAGAGCAGCTCCTCCCAATATCTGAACTGATCATTGTGGATCCTAAATTTGATAGCCCCGCACGCTGGGCAAAACATCATGACTTATCTGTTCTTCACCCTGAACGTAACCGCTCGAAGTCTGATTTTGTGAGTCAAGTAAACGATGCACTAAGCTCTGTTCTAAGTATCATTTACCAACGCCAGGAAGTCTTGTTTGAAAATCCAACTCATGAATTCGAACACTTAACTGTAGTGATTGATGAGGTGCTGGCACTCTCAGAAGGGGTAAATAAACAAATCAAAGATGCTTTCATGTCTCTTCTAAGCTCTATCGCGTTACTTGGTCGGGCAACACGTTGCCATCTGGTCCTTGTGAGCCAACGCTTTGATTTTAATGCCGTTCCTGTTTCTGTGCGTGAACAAGCCAATGTGCTCATTCAAATCGGAAATATAAGCAGTAAAACCATCCAATTTCTTTTTCCAGATTTAGATCCCGAGGGAATTGTGATTCCTATTGGAAAGGGCACTGGACTGATTCAAGTCATTGATAGTGAGCATCCTCATCAAGTCCTTCCCCTTCTTACGCCCACATTTTATACAGAAAGAGGCATCCTCTCATGAAACCTTACAGAAAGACCTACTTTATCCTAATTTATAATCTCTTAAAAATAGCGGCTCTTCTCCTTCTTACTTCCTTAAGTATAACCTTCTTATTGTTCTTTCATATTCAACAAGGAAAAATAATTAGTGGAGTAAACCCTCTCTTTACTTACCTTATAGCGTGGTGTCTTTTCCTTATTTTCCTTCTTCTTGCTTTACTTTTAAGCGAGGCCTATTCACGTCTCAAGAATGACCAACTAAGAAATTGTTTGAAGTCTTTTTGGGCAACCTTCAGGTTACGTCACTTCTTAATCCAACACGATAAGTATAATGAAGTAAACAAAGAAGAAATAGTGAATAGAAAAGATCCTGTCCTCCACTCTTTTAACCGTGCTGCTCGAAAAGCTGTGCTTGATTTAAGAGAGGATCAACTTCTCTTATGCTTAAAACTCCCCAAAGAACTCCAAGCTCAAGCTCTTTTTAAAGCGCAGGAAGAAGCAATTAGAGAGCATATTTCTAACCTCTATCCCCATTACATTCTCACACCCTTTGAGCGCCAAAAATTTAATTTATGGCTTAAAGGTACAAAAGAAAAATAAAAGGTGTGCTTTTGGTTTCGGAACGAAAAACCAAAAAGCACACCCTAAAAGACATTTTCTATTGGGGCCTACTACGACCCCCAATAGATCAATAATCATTAATCAAGAAAGGAAAAAAGCAGATGCAAAAACAGAAAAAAGAGCAACGTTCAAGCAAATGGGCCTTCCTTCTCTATAAGGAAAGTGCGCCCAAAGATTATCTTGAAGTCTTAAAAGAGTTTCATATTCCCTTTATTCTTAGCCCATGGCACGATAAAGATGTCAATAGAGAAACAGGAGAATTTAAAAAAGCCCATAAACACGGGGCACTCTTCTTTGACTCTCTCAAGAGCTATTCTCAGGTGTCTGAGCTACTCACAGAGCACCTTCACACTCCCGCACACGTTGAAATTGTCCGCTCCCCTAAAGGCATGTATGACTACTTTATTCATGCGGAAAATCCTGATAAAACACCCTATGACATTAATAATATAGAGAGTGGTTGCGGGTTTGAATTAGAAAAATTCTTAAGGGAACAAAATAGTAATAAATTCTTTATCCGAGTCATTGATGTGATTGAAGAAAAAGATTTGGTAGAGTTTGAGGATTTAGTCCGTTATGCAAGACTTCATGATTCTTCACTTTTATCTCTTATCATAGATAAAACTTACTTTTTCACAAAATTTCTTGACTCAAGAAGATATAAGACACCAGCACACCGTGAAATTCCAAAGGAGGATTTACAATAATATGACACAACTCAATATTCACTCATCATTAGAAATTGAATCACAGCTCTCTCTTATTATCGCCCTGATGCAACAACTTTCAGAAACAAAATCTTCCCTTGGAATCTTAAGTCAAAAAGAACTCCTTGCACAACTCAATATATCACCGAACACATTGAAATCATGGGAAAAACTAGGATTGAAGCGCTTAGAACCTCCAATTGAAGGAACACGTACTGTCTATTATAAGACAAACGATGTTGTTCAATTTTTAGCAAGTTAAGTAAAAAAAATGGTAAAATAGGTCTATTCATTGAATATAGAGAACACCTATTTAGCCATTTTTGTTTATCCGACAAGAAGGCAAGCTATGAATAAAGAAATCATTTATCACAAAGATAAAAAAATTACAAAAACAACCAAAAATAATGGAACTTTTAGCTATACTCAAAGAGGTGTTTATCTCGGAGTTGATTTAAAAACAGGAAATAAAGTTACTACTTCAATCACTGGGCGTACACTTAAGGAACTAGATAGAAATTTACTTCAAGCAAGATTAGACTTCAAGAAAAATGGTTCAACTAAAAAAGAGCAACTGAGTATAAGTTCCTTCTCAGATTTAGCCAAACTATGGTTTACAAATTATCGTTCAATGGTCTCCTCAGAAAACACCTTGAACCGTGTAGGCAGTTATATTGATAACTATATCATTCCTCAATTTGGCGATTATAAACCTGAAATGATTGAACCCTCTGACATTCAAATTTGGTTAAATATCCTTGTTAAAAATGCGCATGAAGCTGTGGATTTAGAACGTTCAGCAAAAAATGGTAAAACTCAAGAATTCGGAGCTATCATGCACAAACTCTCTGATATTTTTGATTATGGTATTACTAATTTCAACTTGAAAACCAATCCTGCTTCTGTTGTTAAAATTCCACCCAAACCTAAACGCAACAAAAAGCAGGTTAAAGTATTGCATGACGATGATTTAAGCATTTGGCTAACGTTTTTGAAAACTCTCCCAAACAATAGAGCAAACAAACGATTTATCCTTATTTGTGACACATTACTGGCTTCTGCCCTACGAATTAATGAGTTGTTGGCTTTAACTCTCGATGATTTGAATCTTGAAACATTAGAGATACGTGTTGATAAGACACTCATGTGGAAGAAAGCAGATAAAAAGAATGGTCTCAAAGGAAAGGTAATTTGTAAGCCAACACCGAAAACCCAATCAGGTTATAGATCTGTCTCTATACCAAGAGAGCTTATTCTACGCTTGATTGAATGGCACAAGGAAAATAATGCTTATTTTAAGCAAAATGACATTCCAGACTCTCCTTTAATTTTTCCAACTGTACACGGAAATTATATGTGCGATAGGAATGAGAGGGCAACGCTTAAAAAGCGTTTATCTGAAGCGGGACTCTTTAAAAATGGGTTTCATCTCTTCAGGCATACACATGCTTCAATCTTATTAAATGCTGGCGCGAATTGGAAAGAGATACAAACAAGGCTTGGTCATAAATCTATATCTACTACTATGGATTTATACGCGGAATTAGCTCCTAAAAAGAGAGCAGAGATTTCAAGCTTATTCAGCAAAAAACTTACTGAACTTTCCGATTAATTTCCTGCATCTTACAAATGACTACATTTATGACTACATTTCGATTTTAAAAAATAAAAAAAAGCAAACAAACGTAGCCATAGAAATACTCTAAAGGCTAAAAAATTAAATTTGTGTTCTTTAAAGAAGTTAAATAATATTAAACCGCGGTGGCGGTTTTTTTGTTTCCCCAGAATAACCCTTTTAGAATCCCCCCGTTACTACTTATTTGCCAAGCTCCACAAATAAAAAAACTTCCCAACATCAAGTGGGCAATCTTTTCCTATTTTTTATTATTAAAGATTAAAGCGACCAGTAAACACCTGCACGTAAGTTCTTCACCGTGAGCATCGCCAAGAAGCTTAAAATATAGAGTACAGAGATGAAGAGCATAACAGTCATGATAGAATAATGCGCTAAGATAAAGCCAATAACTATTGAAGAGAAGCCTCCAATACAGCGGCCCGTATTCATAATCACGTTATTGGCTGTGGCTCGGACTTCTGGTGGGTATAAGCGAGAAACTACGGCGCCATACCCTGTAAACATCCCATTTGAAAAGTAACCAACGACGGCACCAACTAAAGTCAGTGATGCGAGTGTTGTCGGAATGGTCAAGACATAAACAGCCAAGGATGAAGCGATAAGGAAGAGACCAAAAGCTACTTTCGGACCAAGTTTATCCAAAATTTGACCAAAGGTCAGCATACCTAGAGACATCCCGATAATGGTCGCAATCATCCATGAGGATGAACCAGCGACTGTTAAGTTCAGTTTTTTCTGCATAATTGTTGGGAGCCAGTTCATCAGGCCAAAGTAACCAGCGATTTGAACGATAGCCATCCACATTAGAACAAGTGTTTGGTGTGTCAATTGACGTGTTTTAAACAAGTCGGAAATTTTTCCCTTGTTTTCGGTTTTTATAGCCTTGAAAGAATCACTTTCCTTCAGATGCTTTTGAATAAAAACGGTCAAAACTACTGGCACCAATCCGAACAAGAACAAGAAACGCCAACCGTAAGTAGGTAAGATGCTCATTGACAAAATTGCTGCACACATGGCACCTACTTGTCCCGCAACGGCGACAATCGAAGAAGTTCGCCCTAGTTTTTTCTTACTGAAATTCTCAGCGAGAATGGTCATTCCGACCCCATATTCACCACCTCCACCAATTCCGGCGATGAAACGTAAGATATAAAGCGATGTAATGCTGTGCGAGAAATAAATCGCACCCGTTGCCAGACCAAAAATGAGGATCGAAAGGGACAACATTTTTACACGTCCAAATTTATCTGCCAGAACCCCAAAAAGAATTCCGCCCAGCAGCATCCCCAAGTTAGTGACTGTAGAAATGGCACCTGCTTCTGTTGTTGTGAGGCCAAATTCACCAATAATTGACGAGAGGGCAAACGAAAGAAACATGATATCCATGTTTTCTAAACCAAATCCCGCAGAAACCAAGGCTCCTACTTTGACTTGATAGGTGCTCACAGCCTTGGGTTGTGCCGATGTGTGTGTTCTCATATTCAATTCCTCCAAATGCCAGATCTCTGCCTGGCTTTATTTGCTTTTAGACAGTTTATCACTTTAAAAATTGTGATTCAAGGCTTAGCCAACCTTATACGAAACTAAATTGCCAAATGTTCGGCTTTTGCTATAATTTATCTTTATTCTAAGAAAACACAAAGAATCCTCTTTGCTAGCACCCCAATAAGACACTTATCCGAAGCTAGGAAAATTTTTTTGCTAGAATAGAAATATGTGTACAAGTATAAAAATGCATGCTGCTAATGAAAGCATCGTCTTCGCAAGAACAATGGATTGGCATAGCTTTGTCCCCGAAGCTCTCGTTCTGCCGCAAAATTACCAGTGGAAAAGTGTCTATAATAATAGGAATATCTCCAATGTTTATACTATATTAGGAGTGGGCCGAAATATTCCCGATTTGCATGCGGACATCTCAGATGGCGTTAATGATTTTGGACTTTCCGTCCAAAAGCTGACTTTTTCTAACCACTCAGAGTATGCTGAATATCCCCATGAGGGCAAATTACAGCTCGCGCCTTTTGAATTTGTCACTTGGGCTTTAGGGAACTGTCGTTCTGTGGCTGATTTGATAAACCAACTTGAAAGTGTCCAACTCATGAGTGACACCTTTTCGCATTATAAATTTGGCCGGAGTGATTTGCACTTTTCTGCTGTCGATCCAACAGGTCGTATGATTAATATTGAACCACGCAATGGCAGCTTTGAGATTATCGAAAACACAATCGGTGTCGTCACAAATGCTCCTAAATTTGAACGTGAAATCGTCAAATTACAAGATTATATGGACCTTACTGCTCAGCCCTTAGCACCTAACCGTATTTCAACTGGGGATTTTAGCGGAAAGCCTGTTTTTCCTGGAGGCTTCACCCCAACCTCGCGCTTCATCCGTGCCACAATTCTTAAAGAACGTGCAATTCTGCCTGCTGATGAGCAGCAGAATATCAGCGAAATCTGGCATATTTTAAATGCTGTCACTGTGCCCAAGTCTGATGGACGTTCAGATACTTATACTGTTTATCGCAGTGCGGTGGATTTAAATAGCCGTACCTTGTATTTTCAAACTTATGATTCTCTTTCTATTATAAGTTACCCATTTCCTGATTAGTTTAAAACCGCTCCAAGCGGTTTTTTGCTCTTTTTCTTCTATCTATGAACTTCTCCATTTAAAAGATGGGATATGAAATCCCTTTCTCAAAAAAATTTAGAATTTGAACGCAAAATTATAGACGCTCCGTCCATTTTGTGCTATAATTGCATATCGTAAACTCAATAAGGGTTGTAATGAGAATCTTTGCTAATTATAGACACGTTGTTCTTTTATATTTTAGTAATAGAGGAGGATTTATGGAAAATAGAAAAGAACGTACGAAATCAAAACTTCGCGACGCAATAACACAACTTTTACAGGAAAAGTCGTTTGACCATATCACAACAACTGAGCTTGTGAAGGTAGCTAAAATTAGCCGCAGCGGCTTTTATACACATTACCAAGACAAGTATGATATGATTGACCAATACCAAAAAACCTTGTTTAATACGATCGAGTATGTCTTTGAAAAAAATAATGGCGATCTTCATAAAACCATGTTAGAAACTTATGAGTTCCTTGATAACAATGAGATTTATGCTGCTTTATTTTCAGAAAATGGCAGTAAAGAAATCCATCAGTTCATGCAAGCCCAACTGAAAAACATTTTGGCACGTTCCATCCTGCCACAAAATCCTAAGCGTGAAAAACTGGATAAATTGGAAAGTATCTACACCACAACTTATTATGCCAATGCCATTTTCGGTTTAACTCAAGCTTGGATTCGTCGCAAACGGAAAGAAACACCAGAACAAATTTCGGAACTGTTGATGGCTCTGATTAGCTGATAACAAAAATTAAAACTGCCTTAGATTTACTAAAAGAGGAGAATATGTGAAACATATAAAAAATACTGGGAAACTATTTATTCTGGATTGGAAGCGTATCTTTAAAAATCCAATAGCAATCTTTTTAGTGGTTGCTTTGATGTTTATTCCATCCTTATATGCTTGGTTTAATATTAAAGCCCTTTGGGATCCTTATGCGAATACTTCACAGCTCCCAATAGCGGTTTATAGTGATGACCGAACAGAGAAATTTCAAGACAAATCGATTAATATCGGTGACGAAGTCCTGAAAAACCTCAAAGAAAACAAACAACTCGGCTGGAAGTTCGTTGACTCTAAACAAGAGTTGGATAAGGGTGTCAAATCTGGTAAATACTACGCAGGTATCTATCTGCCAGAGGATTTCTCTAAAAATTTGCTTAGCTTCACCACCGGGGATATCCAGAAGCCTAAAATCGTTTATTCCATCAATGAAAAAATAAATGCTATTGCCCCGAAAATTACTTCAAAAGGTGCGTCTTCATTACAAAGTCAAATTTCCGAAGAATTTATTAAAACGGCAAGCAGCACATTGCTTAAAACCTTTAATGATATCGGATATGACATTGATAAAAATATGGTCAGCATCCAGAAAATTAAAAACACAATCTTATCTACCAACGATAATTTAGATACCATTGACCAATATACTCAACAAGTCGTGGATTTGCACGGTAAGATGCCTGATTTGAAAGCCAAACTTGCGAAAGCAAATGAGTTTATTGACTACTTGCCTGAGGTTGATGCACTGGGTCAAAAAGTCGTTCAATTGGACGACAGCATGCCAACTGTGAAAAATCAGCTTGCGATTATCATGACCTTGCAAGAAAAAATACCTGAAATTCAAAATGCCGGTAAGCAGATCGCAATGATTGACAATGACTTTGCTTCTGTTGAGCAAACAATGAATGAAGGAATCCAAGAAGCCAAACAAGGCTTAACCATCATCCAACAAGTCCAAACTGCCTTGCCAGACATCCGCAAACTTGGCAACCAAGCCAATGACCTGGCTTCTACTACTTTGGACGGTGCAACGCAACTTCAAAATGCTTTGCCAAGTATTACAAGTAGTGTAGAAGTGACTTTAAAAGCTTTGCAAAATGTGGCTGACAGTACTTCTTCTATTGTTACTACTATAAGACAAGCCATTGCAGATGGGCAACTCACTGATGAGGAAAAGGCAAAAATTGACAGTCTAGTCAAAGCTTATCAAGCAAGTGTTCCCCAACAACAAGAGGCCATCGGAAATCTCATTGATTTTCTCCAAAAAGCGCAAGAAAGCGCCGGTAACAATGAATTTGATGCCACTATTAAAAACCTACAGGATTTGAGTGCATTATTAGGTGACATCAGTATTAGATTAGGTAAGGTTAATGAATTTGTTCAAGCTGGAGATATTTCTTCTATCGAGGCATACTTAGATCAAATCGATGCCCTCGCAAAGAATATTTCTGGTCTTGTTGGTCAAATAAATGTACCAGATATAACTGCAAAAGTTCAAAGTGTCCTCACCCAACTCATCGCAACCATCAAAAATGCTCAAGGTCTCTTAACCAAAGCCCAAGCTATTGATTTTGAATCCTTGCTCAGCTCAACAAGTAAGACGGTTTCTAATGCGATTACTTTGCTTGAAAAGTATCAAAAAGAAATGCCTGCGATCAAACAAGAAGTTCACGATGCCAACATTATGCTTAACGGCAACATGAACACGATTGTCAACGCGATTAATAAAGGGGCTTCACTTTATCAAAATGACTTGCCCGTTGTGGAGCAAAAACTTGATAAAGCCGCTGATTTTGTCAAAAATGATTACCCGGGTATTCGTAAAGATTTGACAGAAACTTTAGGGACTGTCAACGAAAAAATGCCTGATCTTGAAAAAGCCTTGAACCAAGCAAATGACCTTATCGTCAATGACTGGCCAGGAATCAAAACAGGCATTCGTAAAGCTGCTGATGCGATTCGCAAAGGTGAAAAAGAAGTCGATTTAGGTGAAATTGTAAAACTTCTAAAACTTGATGCGACGAAAGAAAGTGACTTCCTGACTCAACCTGTTGAAGTTCAAGAAAATGCGATCTACCCTATCGCAAATAACGGTTCAGCCAGTACACCTTTCTACACTGCACTTTGCTTGTGGGTCGGCGCTGTGCTCTTCTCTAGTGTCGCTGTAACCGGCTTCCACTTAGAAGGTAAAGATAAACTGCTCTACTCTAAACGTGAACAATTCTCAGCACGTATGCTTACTTTCATCGTGATGGGACTGGGGCAAGCACTTATCGTTACCCTGGGGAACTATTTCGGTCTTGGTGTAGACGTGCGTAATCCTGTTTATAGTGTCTTATTTGCCTTACTGATTGCTATAACCTTTATGATTATGGTTTATGTTCTAGTAGCTTTGTTTGGAAATATCGGGAAAGGGATTGCCATTATTATCTTGGTTCTCTCTATTTCCGGTGGGGGCGGTAACTATCCTATTCAAGTCTCTGGTAAATTCTTCCAAGCGATTAACCCTTACTTGCCGTTTACCCATGCGGTCAACCTTTTACGGGAATCTGCTGGTGGTATCTATTGGCCAAATGCTTGGCTTGCCATCATCATCCTCGTAGCCGTTTCTATTGTCTTTTTAGTTGCTGGGCTTATCTTCTTCCCACATCTGGAAAAAACCTCGAAAAAGATTTCAGAAATGACCCAACGAAGTCATATCTTCCACTAATAAAAGCAAAAAAACTCATATTTTTATGAGTTTTTTTATATTTCCCTTGACCTTGACCTAAGGTCAAGATATATAATAGAAGCATCAATGAAAGGAGCCTTATGCAAAATATTAAAGCGATCACGAAAATGACAGGCTTAACCTCCAAAACTTTGCGTCATTGGGAAGCTGTTGGGCTTCTGTCCCCCGTGAGAGACCAAAACGATTACCGTTTATATTCTGAACAAGATATTGCTCAAATTTTTTATATCATGAGCTTAAGGAAGTTGGACTTGCCCCTTGATCAAATCAAAAATATCCTGTCAGAAGATCAAGAGGAAAAGGAAACTTTAAGGCAACATTTGACGCGATTAAATGACCAACTTGAGCACCTGGAAAAATTGATTGAGCATCTGTCACACAAGTTAGAAAAAGGAGACTATCGTATGAATGAACAAGAATTTGAACTTCTCAAGAGTACACAACTGAAAGAAAATGAAGATAAATATGGCCTAGAAATTCGTCAAAAATGGGGCAGTGCGCGCATAGATAAATCTTATCAAAAATATGCTCAAGCCGATCAAGCCAAAATCCAACATTGGCAAAACGGCCACGAAAAAATGGTTCAGATGCTCGAAGAAGCTTATGAAACGCAAGACAATCCTCTCGCCCAACAAGCTATTGCCCTCCATAAAGAAATCTTAGAACTCTTTTGGCCCGAAGCAACCATCACTCCGGAAGCACATATCGGTTTAGGACAAATGTATGTTGAGGACCCCCGCTTCCGTAGCAATTACAACAAAAAACACGCCCAACTTCCCGAATATTTCCTAGAAGCTATACAAAATTACTACAAATAAAAGCCCTTTAGACCGAGGGCCTTAAGTTAAAAAGGATAAAAAAAATCAGATTTAAACGTGAAATCTGATTTTTTTGTTTACACTTTTTTCCTAACTTAACGGCCTTGTCCAGAGAAGAACATTTTTTAATCTTCTTAATACGGCTATCTCAGATTTCCGCGTTTTTCTAGACCACTCTGGCCTAAGAACTTCAGCCCTAAGGCTACAACAGGGATTTACTTTTTATTACTGAGAGAGGGTTCAATTAGGGTTGATGATGAGGGCTGGGCGAACACCACCAGAGGTAACTTCAGCTGTACGAATACCATTACCATGCAAGTTGCCATTGAACACATGCCAAGCATACGTGCTAGTAGCAGGAGTACATAACCACCACCAACCTAGCGCATCTGGGCCACGCTGTGCATGATTAGAAAAAGCTAAGCCTGGACCAGATAAGCGTGAGACGTCCGCAAGAGAAAGGGCAAAAGCTCTAGCTGTTCCTCCCAACACAACTTGAGTATGGTCTGCCGCAACGTCTCCTTCTAAATTATCAGGAACCCATCTTGTACCACCTGTAAATGTAACAGAAGCATCTTGGACTTGTCCTGTCGTAAAACTGTTGGCTACAGTCTGAACCATGGCTTGGACTGCAGGGTCGAGTTGTCCATACCAAGAAGTGAGTGTAGCCTCTTGGTTGTTCCAAGAAGAATTACGGATAGCATCATTCCGAATAATCAGATGATTGCCATTGCCCATATTTTCAAGATAACGGTATTGCTCGCCCGCCATGGTAAAGATACGGCCTGGGCTCATACGATGAAAGGCAAAGGCAGACGGTGGACTATCCACATTGTAAGCTGGGTTGCCTACAGTTTCATCAACAGCGTTATTTTTAATGCCTTCAAGAAAAGCCTCAAGGTTAGAATCATGTGTTTCCCCATCATTGGTGAATTCCATGATATTACGTGGGCTAATCAACTGGCTGTCCACATGGATACCATAATAGTAATACCCATTAGAAACCGTTTCATCGATTTCCGAAGTCATCTCGGCTGCATCAAGCAAGTAAGAGGTCGCATTGCCTGGCTCCAAGAGCGATGCCCAATAAGCCCAGCCGGTCTGGTGGTCAATCACCCAGAAGTCACCGATTTTTTGATTGTTGGGCAAGTCGAACCACTGAGCCATCGTTATTGGTGCACGTTCTTGTTGTAGATTTTGTGCCACTTCTTGGACAATCTCTTGGCCAGGCCAAATGCCTGTACTGTTATCAAAAGTATCGCCACTTGACCAGTAAGCATCTGTCCCATCTCCCGGGTGCGTCGTGCCATCAGTTATGCCGTCTGTGGCTCCATTTCCCTCAATCCAGTCACGCGCATGACCAGCAGCAGCCGTTCTGAGGTCGTCGCTGTCATGATTAAAGCTGGGCATATACCAGGGGGCATCTTGTTCGGGACGGGACCAACCCAAAGTGAGGGTCGAGTAGCGGTTAAAGGCATTGGAACCATTGACATTGGCGCGGACATTGATATTGTCCGCAGTGGGTATCCATGTGGTCCAACTTTCAACATTCTCCCGTACAGTACCTGGCACTAAGGGAGTGAAAGCTGCCTCACCATCGCTTTTTGTCTCTAAAAACTCTGAGAGACGGATACGCGCCATGATGGGACGGTCCCCATAGTTTTCGACAAAGACATCCTTGTTTTCGGTATCTCTATTGTAGTAGTCGTGCACACGACCTCCTGTTCCGATGTCCTGCCGGTTCTCCCGGTCATTGATGGCTCTTGGATTAAAGGCTTGAAAGGCATAAGTGCCAATAACCACGAGCAAGAGGAGCACTAAAAGAGCAATATTTCGTAAGTGCCGGCGTTTTTTCTTTTCTGGTATTATCATAACTCTCTTTCCTTTGATTTATTTATTTTCAAGAGCGAAAAACGCCCTAGGTTGAGGTGCAAGTTGAAAAAGACGGTCTTCTACCGTTGTGTTGTGTTGTGTTGTGTTGTGTTGTGTTGTGTTGTGTTGTGTTGTGTTGTGTTGTGTTGTGTTGTGCTGATTATAAGTCATAGTCTTCCCTCGTCAAGTCTTTTATCATACATATCTAAGAATATTTCTTATTTAATTCTAACATTTGTGGTTTTGATGTCAAAATGATTTCATTGGGATTTCACTTGTGTGAGGCAGTCTTGCGAGGGGAAACAAAAATGTTCCAACACCTTTTCCTCGTGTTGGAACATTTTACTCTATTTTTTTCCGAAGCTTTTCTACAAAAAGATAAGCTGCTGGACAGGTTACTGTGTTTTTCAAAGTCAGATTATTGATTTGATAAATCTTTTTCCGGTCTGTGTGGGGAAATTCACGGCAGGCCTTGGGACGAACCTCGTAAATACTACAAAGATTGTCACTCCCAAGAAAGGGACAGGGCATCGTTTGAAAAACCTTGTCGCCATCTTCATCTACACGTAAATACTGGGCTTCAAAATCGGCTGCTTTCATGCGAAGATACTTCGAAATACGGGTAATGTCCGCTTCTGTAAAAAGCGGGCCTAAGCTCTTACAGCAGTTCGCACAAGCCGTACAATCAATCTCCGCAAAAACTTCTTCATGGGTTTCTTTTACAAGGTAATCTAGGTTTTTGGGCGCCTTCTTTTTTAAATTGCCCAAAAATTTCTTGTGCTCTTTCTTTTTCTGAAGCGCCAAATCTTTATAATGTTCTATATCCATTTCTTCATTATTATATCATAATCGAAAAAACAAAAAATGTCTGAGTGTACTCAGACATTTTCTGCTTTTAGGAGTAGGTTTTATGAAAAATTTTATTGGAATAAGGATATTATAATGGACCCGACTTAAGCTAGGCTAAAGCCACACTGAAACAAAACTAAAAGTACACTTTCTCCCAAATTATGCTGTTTCAAAAAGACTGAAAATATGATAGAATAAGGCGATAACCTTTATAAAAGTTAACTTTTATAATTCAATATACTCTAGGAGAAAAATATATCCATGCTTACAGTTTCTGATGTTTCATTACAATTTTCTGACCGCAAGCTTTTTGATGACGTTAACATCAAGTTTACGGCAGGAAACTGCTATGGTTTAATCGGTGCCAATGGTGCCGGTAAATCAACTTTTTTAAAAATCTTGGACGGTGAAATCCAACCCACAACGGGTCACGTTTCAATGGGACCAAACGAGCGTATGTCTGTTCTTCGTCAAAATCACTATGACTATGAAGATCAAACACCGCTTGATGTTGTCATGATGGGTAACGAAAAACTCTATGCCATCGCTCAAGAAAAAAATGCCATCTACATGAAAGAAGACTTTTCTGATGAAGATGGCATGCGTGCTGCTGAACTCGAAGCCGAGTTTGGTGAAATGGGGGGTTACGAAGCCGAAGCCGAAGCTGCTCAACTGCTTCAAAGCTTAGGCATTAAGACAGAGCAACATTATGACCTCATGGCAAACCTAACCTCTGGCGAACACGTTAAGGTCCTTCTGGCACGCGCGCTTTTCGGTAAACCAGATGTTCTTCTCTTGGACGAACCAACCAATGGTTTGGATATTCAAGCGATCAACTGGCTTGAAGACTTCCTCATCAACTTTGAAAACACTGTTATCGTCGTATCCCATGACCGTCACTTCCTTAATAACGTTTGTACTTACATGGCCGACCTGGATTACGGTAAAATCAAACTTTATCCTGGTAACTACGATTTCTGGAAAGAATCTTCTGAACTTGCCCTTCGTTTGCAAGGGGATGCCAATCGTAAGGCTGAAGAAAAAATCAAAGAGCTGCAAGATTTCATCGCCCGCTTCTCGGCCAATGCCTCTAAGTCAAAACAAGCCACTTCACGTAAGAAAATGTTGGATAAAATCGAAGTGGAAAGCTTTGTGCCTTCTTCTCGTAAATACCCATTCATCGGTTTTGATCAAGAACGCGAAATCGGGAATGACTTACTTCGTGTAGATAACTTGTCCGTGGAAATCGATGGTGAAAAAGTCATTGACAACATCAGCTTTATCTTAGCTCCTGGTGACAAAACTGCCTTTATCGGTCAAAATGACATCCAAACAACTGCCTTGATTCGTGCCTTGATGGGCGATATCGAATACACAGGTGAAATTAAATGGGGTGTTACTTCATCACGTTCTTATCTTCCAAAAGATAACAGCCGTGACTTTGCGACAGACGAGTCTATCTTGGACTGGCTCCGTCAATTTGTCTTGACTAAAGAAGAGGATGATAATACTTATCTCCGTGGTTTCTTGGGACGTATGCTCTTCAAAGGCGAAGAGTCTCTTAAGTCTGTTTCTGTCCTTTCAGGGGGAGAAAAAGTTCGTGTTATGCTTTCTAAAATGATGTTACAACGTGCAAATGTTTTAGTTCTTGATGATCCAACCAATCACTTGGACTTGGAGTCAATTTCTGCACTTAATGACGGACTGAAAAAATTCAAAGGCAGCATTATCTTTGCTTCACATGACCATGAATTTATCAATACATTGGCCAATCATATCGTTGTTATTTCTAAGAACGGCGTGATTGACCGTATTGGAGAAACTTATGATGACTTCTTGGCTAATGATGAAGTCCAAGCTAAAGTGAAAGAACTTTGGTCTGAAGATTAAGATAAACTTTAAAAGAATAAATTGTTGCTCCGCCAAGACTATCTTGAAGCGGAGTATTTTTAATAAGGGGACAAGATGAGTAATCAATTGAAAATATTTGCGACGGATATGGATGGCACTTTTCTGGACGAAAACCGTGCCTACGATAAAAGTCGTCTACGTGATATTTTAAAAGAATTCAAAAAAAGAAATTATCTTTTTTGTGCAGCAAGTGGACGTCAACTTTTGGCTTTAGAAGAACTCTTTGACGAATTTCAAGACCAAGTCGCCTTCTGTGCGGAAAACGGTGCACTGGTTAAATACCAAGGTGAGATTCTCTACAGCAGTATCTTAGGCCAAGATAAGGCCAGCAAACTCGTGGAACTTGTCCGTCAAAATCCACACATGCACCGTGATGTCGTTCTCTTTTCAGGACTCAACGGGGCTTATGCACTTCAAACAGCCGATCCACAATTTGTCGAATTTGCCAACCTCTATTATTCTGATTTAAAATTGGTGCAATCCGTCCATGATATTGAAGATGAAATCTTAAAAGTCTGTGTGGAGTTTCCACCAGAACAAATCCGCGAATGTGAAGACTGGATAAATGCACAAATGACCGATATTCGTGCAACAACGACCGGTTTCCGCTCTATTGACATCATGTCAGCAGGCATCAGCAAAGCCACAGGTCTCTCCCACTTGCTCACACACCTCCAATCCACTCCGGAGGCACTTACAGCTTTTGGCGATCAAAGCAACGACTTAGAAATGCTACAATTGGCAGGTACCGCTGTAGCCGTTGAGAATGCTATACCGGAGGTTTTAAAAATTTCCGATAAGGTTATTGGGCACAACCGTGATGCAGCTGTCTTAACTGAGCTTGAAGCCATTTTGACACATTAATCAAGAGTATGAGCTTTGCCTCATACTTTTTTGACTGTTTTCAACCTCAATCATATTGGCTAAAACAAAATATTTTCGTTATAATTGAACAGAGAAATTATCGGAGGATACACTATGAGAATCGCAATTGATGCTATGGGTGGCGACTATGCACCCGAGTCAATCGTTAAAGGAATTAATTTAGCAAAAAAAGAATTTCCAAATATTGAGTTTCAGCTCTACGGAGAACCTGAAGCAATTAAAGCACATTTAGAAGATGAAAAAAATGTAAAAATCATCGCAACAACTGAACTGATCGACTTCCACGATGAGCCGGTAAAAGCCATCCGTAAGAAAAAAGACAGCTCGCTCGTCCGTGCGGTCAAAGCAGTCAAAGACGGCGAAGCTGATGCTGTTCTTTCTGCGGGAAACACTGGAGCTTTGCTTGCTGCGGGCTTGTTTATTGTCGGCCGCATCAAACAAATCGACCGTCCTGCTCTTATGAGTACACTCCCTACTGCAGATGGTACAGGCTTCGACATGTTAGATTTAGGTGCTAACGCTGAAAATAAACCTGAGCATCTGGCGGACTTCGCTATTCTAGGAAGCTACTATGCGGCCAATGTACGTGGTGTTAAAAACCCTCGTGTAGCGCTTCTCTCCAACGGATCTGAAGAATCAAAAGGGTCAACGATGATCAAAGAAACGCATGCTTTGCTCTCAAATATTGAAGATATTAATTTTATCGGGAATATTGAATCGCGTGACATCTTGACTGGCGCAGCTGATGTCGTTGTCGCGGATGGTTTCACGGGAAACGCTGTGCTTAAAGCCATCGAAGGCACTGCAAGTGTGCTCATGCGTCAAATCAAAAACGGCATCATGAACGGAAGCTTCACCACTAAAATCGGTGGAGCGCTTGTGAAAAAAGAACTGAGTAAACTCAAAGATACGATGAGTACCGATAGCGCGGGTGGTGCAGCTTTAGTAGGTGTCAAAGCACCTGTCATCAAAGCGCACGGTAATTCTAGCCCAGAAGCCATTGTTTCAACGATTCGCCAAATCCATCGGATGCTAGAAACAGATGTTACTGGCCAACTGGTGAAACATTTCGAAGACAAAAACGAATAAAAAAGCTTTACCCTCAGGGTAAAGCTTTTTTATTAGTTGTATTTCTTGTAGTACACACTTTTGACAAACTGTAACAACAAGAGGTAAGCAAGGATAATTAGACCCCAGTAGAAGAAGAATTGAACAGGCAAGTGTGCCAAGTCAATAATTGATCCATATGAACTTAAAATCAAAGTAAAGCCAACGACGAATGCGCCAATTGTGGAAAGGATAACTGGCACTGAAGGACGACTTTGCAAGAAGGGTACTTTTTTGGTACGCAAGATATGGAAAGCCAAAGCTTGTGTACCTAAGCTGACTGCAAACCAACCTGCTTGGAAAAGGTTAGCGTGGGCAACTGTATTGAAGCCAAATACATACCACAACACAAGGAAAGTGATGATGTCAAAGACAGAAGACACAGGTCCAACAATAAAGGCAAAACGAGCGAGGCCTTTGGTCTGCCATTTCACTGGACGCGCAATGTCTTCTTCGTCCACATTATCCCAAGGAATTGAAAGTTGACTCATGTCATAAATCAGATTCAAAGTTAAAATTTGTAAACTGAGCATTGGTAAGAAAGGTAAGAAGGCGCTGGCTACCAAAACTGAAAAGACATTCCCAAAGTTTGAGGATAAAGTGATACGAATATACTTCATCATATTTGTAAAGACTTTACGCCCTTCGGTTACACCAGTTTCCAAGACCTGTAAACTTTTCTCAAGCAGAATAATGTTTGAGGCGTCTTTAGTGATGTCGGCTGCGGTGTCTACGGAAATCCCGATATCTGCCGCGCGTAAACTTGGGGCATCATTGATTCCGTCTCCCATAAAGCCAACTGTGTGAACTTTACGAATAAGTTCAATAATACGTGCCTTTTGCATGGGATTTAATTTTGCAAAAAGATGCACTTCCATAGCTGTATTGAACAGTTCTTCGTCATCCATGAGATCAATCTCACTTCCGATACAATAACGGTCAACAGGAATTCCAACATCTTCACAAACTTTTTGCGCGACAATGGCATTATCACCTGTCAACACTTTTACAGTTACACCGTGATTTTGTAAACTATTAATTGCTTTGGCCGCAGATTCTTTGGCCGGATCAAGGAAGCCAATAAATCCGACCAGTGTCATATCACGCTCGCTGTCAGAGTCAAAGTCTTCCAGTTCATCATCTGAAATAATGCGCTCAGCAATAGTCAGAACACGCATGCCTTGCATATTCATTTCACGGTTGACTTCTTTCATCTCTGCTAAACGTTCTTCAGTAATTTCAACACGTTTCCCGTCTTCCATTACATGTGTACAGATAGCTTGCATCTCCTCAACGGCCCCTTTTGTGACCATCAAGTTTTTATTGTCGGTTTTTACAACGACAGACAAAAGACGACGTGAGAAATCAAAGGGAATCTCGTCTACTTTTGTAATATTTTCATCAGGCAATTCACGGCCCAATTTTTTAAAATAGTCAATGACCGCAACGTCCATCAGATTTTTCCAACCGGTTTGGAAGTTAGAGTTGATAAAGGCGGAATTTAATACTTCATCTGCCTTATTGCCACGCGAGTTTACGTATTCAACCATAACGACACGGTCTTCTGTAATTGTGCCTGTCTTGTCTGTACAAAGTATATCCATCGAACCTAGGTTCTGAATAGCGGATAGATTTTTTACAATGACTTTTTCTTTACTGAGTGCCACTGCCCCTTTAGCCAAGTTGGCATTGACAATCATAGGGAGCATTTCGGGTGTAAGACCGACGGCTACAGCGATGGCAAAGAAGAATGATGTTTCAAAATCGCCCTTTGTTACCCAGTTCAAAACTAAAACAACAGGGAACATGATCGCAACTAAGGTCAACAGAAGACGACTTACACGGCTCAATCCTTTATCAAAAGCGGATTCAACCTTGGTTGCTGTGGCTTTACTGGCAATATCACCAAACATGGTAGAAGCACCAGTTTTAACAATTAAAATCTCACCATTTCCTGATAAGACGTCGGTTCCCATAAAGAGAACATTTGGAGCATCAAGTGCGGAAGTAACTTCCCAATCAATTTGCTCATCTTCATCTAAATCTTCTGGTAAACGCTTCTCAACTGGGAAAGATTCACCGGTTAAAGAGGCTTGATTGATAAAGAGATCTCGGTGTGAGAGCAGAATAGCATCTGCTGGAATCATGTCTCCCGTTTGAAGTTGAATGATGTCTCCTGGCACAACTTCATCCATTGGGATTTCAAAATTTTCCGCCCCACGTTTAACATTTGTGGTATTTTCAATCATCTCGTGTAAAGCGATTGAAGCTTTTTGTGACTTGTATTCCTGTACAAAACTGACACCAGCAGATACGGTAACCATGAGCAACATGTAAAGTGCGCCCTCCATATCTCCTGTCAATGCGGAAACAACCGCCAAAAAAGCAAGAACAAAAACAAATGGATTTTTAAAAGCATGGAGCAGTATAATATACCAGGGAATGGGTTGCTGACTTGCAACCACATTCGGTCCGTATTCGTCTAAGCGTTCCTCAGCCTGTTCAGCGTTCAAACCCGTAAAACTCGTGTTTAAACGTTCAAAAAGCTCGTCACGATTCAACTGTGCCAACTCTTTAAGCACATCGTTTTTGTTTGTTTTCATTTTTTGCATACTTGCACCTCCCTCGTTTCTAGGGCGTAAACCTTTAGCAGGTCTACTTTTCTTTTATTATGGTGTGGTTTGCGAAATTCCTCTCTTTATTCTACTACAAATTATAGAAAAGTCCTATGAAGATACTTAAACGAAATTATAAAGTAATTTATTATACATACACGAACACAATTCACTTCTTAGTGTTATGTTTGTAACCAAAAACTCTATTATCCACATGTAAACCTTGTTGACACATCTTGACAACTCCTCTTAGTTTGAGAAAAAGGTTATACACATGTTTACAACTTATTTTTAGTACAAAAAAAACATGTGGAAAGCTATGGAGGCCGCTTTCCACATGTGAATAACTGTAGTTTAAAGCACTAATTCAGCATCAAGTTCAATAGGAACTGATGCTAAAGCTTTAGAAACCGGACATGTTGCTTCGATTTCTTTGGCTAATTTTTGGAATTCGTCATCAGAAATTCCAGCAATTTTAGATTGGTTTTTCAGATGGATTTTTGTAATTGCAGGCCCATCAGCTGTTACTGCAAAGGTAACATCTGCTTGAGTGTAAATGTCATTGACCTTGTAACCTTTTTCGCTTAAAAGCGATGAGAATGCCATGCTGAAACAAGCGGCATGTGCGGCACCCAAAAGTTCTTCAGGTGTTGTTATTGATGCCGAATGCTCTGCACGCGCTTCAAAATTATAAGGTGTGTCAGTAAATAATTGTGAAGAATCTAGACTGATGGTACCTGAACCATTTTCTAAATCTCCTTGCCATTGTGCTGATGCTGTGGATACATTTGCCATATTTTTCTCCTTTTTATATTATAAATAGTTCGTTTGCCTATATTCTCAGTATAGGATTTTATTATAGCCTTTTCAAGAGATTGGGCTTAGACTTATTTGACATTATTAAAAAATAAATGTAGAATTTGAACTATCAGAAGAGTAGCTTTTCAAAGAATTCTTTAGGAAGTTGGCGGTTGTGCAAGCCAATGTTTTCAGAAAAGTGAATGGACTGATCATAACAAAATGATTTTAAGCAATATAAATCACGGCTGCTCCCGTTAACAAAGCACTCGTTCCCAGGACGAGCTAGAGGAAATTCTTAAAGAATTTCGAATTACGGTGGTACCGCGTGCTAACGCCCGTAAAGTATTTTTACAATGCTTTACGGTTTTTTTGTTATAAAAATTCGTACATCAAAAAGGAGACTTACTGTCATGAATAAACCTACAATCTTAACTGGCGATCGTCCTACGGGCAAACTCCATATCGGACATTATGTTGGCTCACTTAAAAATCGTGTGCTTCTACAAAACACAGGAAAATATAACATGTTTGTTTTCCTTGCCGATCAGCAAGCACTTACCGACCATGCTAAAGAACCAGAAAAAATTATCCAATCTGTTGGAGATGTTGCTTTAGACTATTTGGCTGCTGGTCTTGATCCAGAAAAATCCACCATTTTTATCCAATCTCAAATCCCTGAGTTGGCTGAACTTTCAATGTATTACATGAATTTAGTCTCTCTTGCACGACTTGAACGTAATCCGACAGTGAAAACTGAAATTTCTCAAAAAGCCTTTGGCGAATCTATTCCTGCAGGTTTCTTAGTTTATCCTATTGCTCAAGCTGCAGACATTACAGCCTTTAAAGCCAATCTAGTCCCTGTAGGAAACGATCAGAAACCAATGATTGAACAATGTCGCGAAATCGCCCGTTCTTTCAACAATGCCTATCACTGTGACGTTTTAGTTGAACCTGAAGGACTTTATCCAGAAAATGAAGCGGCAGGACGTCTGCCTGGTCTTGACGGAAACGCAAAAATGTCTAAATCACTTGGGAACGGTATCTATCTCGCTGACGATATGGATACACTCAAAAAGAAAGTGATGAGCATGTACACAGACCCTGAACACATCAAGGTTGAGGACCCAGGTAAAATTGAAGGCAATATGGTCTTCCATTACCTTGATGTCTTTGGACGTGAGGAAGACGCTTCTACTATCGCTGAGATGAAAGAGCATTATCAAGCTGGAGGCTTAGGAGACGTAAAAACAAAACGTTATTTATTAGACATCCTCGACCGTGAACTCTCTCCAATTCGTGAACGCCGCATCGAATTCGCAAAAGACATGGGTGCTGTTTATGATATGCTTCAAGCGGGCTCTGAAAAAGCACGCGCTGTTGCTGCAAATACCTTATCTGAAGTAAAATCAGCGATGGGTATTAACTACTTTGATGCTCAATAAAAAGAATACAAGAACTTATGACTACTCACGAAAAAATTGCTGCCTATGCCAAGAAAATCCATGAGAACAACAATGACGGACATGGCTTTGATCACGTCAGCCGTGTTGTCAAGCTGGCAAAACAAATTCTTGCTACTGAGCCCCTTGCAGACTCTGATTTAGTTATTGCTGCTGCTTACTTGCACGATACCTATGATGAAAAGCTCTGTGCCAATGTCGACAAACAAAAACAGGATCTTGCAGCCTTCTTAAGCTCCTTAGATTTTTCCAAAGAGAAACAGGATAAAATCTTTTACATCATTGACAATATGAGTTATTCTGCCAATCTTTTAGAGAAAAAAGAACTCGACATCAATGGTCAAATCGTCCAAGATGCCGACCGTATTGATGCGATGGGGGCTTGGGGCATTGTACGGACTTTAGAGTACGGCTGGGCCAAAGGGCGTACCTTTTACGACCCAAAAATATTACCTGAAAAGTTCGAGAATAAACATACTTACCACCAAAACCAAGGCACAACGCTCAACCATTTTTACGAAAAGCTCTTTTTGCTCAAGGACCTCTTGAACACAGCACATGCTAAAAAATTAGCTGAAAAAAGAGATAAAATTATGCATGATTTTGTCACTGCTATTGAGGAAGAATACAATATTTAGAAGGAAAAGATATGGCCTTAGAGAAAAATGATTCTTATATAAAAAATCAGAATACTTGTCTTATTTTTGCTCATCGTGGCTCCAAATGTAACCGCCCTGAGAATACTTTAGCCGCCTTCCAAGAAGCGCTTCGTGTCAAAGCGGATGGTATTGAACTCGATGTCCATCTGACTAAGGATGAGCAACTGGTCGTCATCCATGACGAAAAAGTCAATCGGACAACCTCAGGAAAGGGACGTGTCCGTGATTTAAGACTGGCAGAACTCAAGCAATTAGATGCCGGCTCTTGGTTTGATCGCCATTTCAAGGGAGAAGCTATTCCTACATTAAAGGAAGTTCTAAAACTCCTGAAGAATGAGAATTTCACTGGTTTCTTAAACATCGAACTCAAAACTGATATTATCAACTATCCTGGCATTGAAGAAAAAGTAGTGGAACTGATTGCTCAGGAGACTCTTCCTTTTACAATCATCTACTCTTCTTTTAACCTCACTACACTTCAACGGCTTCATGCGCTCGGTGTAAAAGATGAAATTGCCTATCTTGCAGGTAAAAAACTGCAGAAGGTCCGCTTAGATAAGGTAGAGAACTTCATGTCCAGTCTTCATTTGAAAAAAAAGTATGTTTTAAAGTATCCCGAACTTCTAGCTCCTGATCATCGGCCAATCCGCCTCTGGGGGATTGATTCGGAAACGGACATGCGTTATGCCTTTCAGCATAATATTGCAGGAATTTTTACAGATTTTCCTGAAAAAGCACGACACATCAGGCAACATTTATAAAAATTATTGAAAATCATAAAGACATGCCAAGGCATGTTTTTTTTACACCCTTAACTTCACAAATTTTTCAAAGAAATAGCATAATATTCACTTATGATAGCGGAGTCATTTTTCTTTACTTTCTATTTCACAAGGGATATAATGAAACTATATGTGTTCAATGTCAAAGACATTTGACATATATTTTTAATGGAAGGAGAATCTATGCAATATATCAATTATCTCGGGCAGGATGCCTATACTAACATTGCGATGGATTCTTGGTTATTAAACAATTTGAAAGCAGACGAGCCCGTATTTTCCCTTTGGCAAAATAAGCGCGCTGTTATCGTTGGACGTAACCAAAATACTTTTGCTGAGATAAACCAAGATTATATTGATCAACATGATGTACAAGTTGTACGTCGCGTATCTGGTGGTGGTGCTGTCTATCATGATGAGGGAAATATTTGTTTTACCTTTTTTGTCCCCGTAGCCAGTTCAGCCCAGGTCAACTTTCATCAATTCGTGAAACCCATGTATGATGCACTTCGTTCCCTTGGTATTGAAGCCGAAATTACTGGAAGAAATGATTTAGAAATTTCGGGGAAAAAAGTTTCAGGGAACGCTCAACGTTACGCTGGTGGTTACCTTATGCACCACGGTACTTTACTTTGGGATACTGATGTGGAGGCGATGATCCGCTCACTGAATGTCTCTGACGAAAAGTTTGTCTCTAAGGCTGCTAAATCTGTTCGCGCACGTGTCGGGAACATTAAAGACTTTGCCCCTGACTTAAACTTAGATACTTTTATTGATGCTCTCAAATACTATTTGACGGACCAAGGTAAAGATGGTGAATATATTCTGAGCGATGAACAGCTCGCTGGTATAAAGGCTGCACGTGATGAACAATTTTCAACTTGGGATTGGAATTATGGCGAAAGCCCTAAATTCAGTTTCAACAACCATGCCAAATTTACTGGTGGATCAATCGATATCCAAGTTGACGTTGATAATGGTCTGATTACGGATATTAATTTCTTGGGGGATTTCCTTGGTGTCCGTGACTGGCGTGATATCAAACAAGATTTTATCGGTCTTCCGTTTAATCCAGATGCTGTCTATGATGTTTTAGAGAAAAACAAAGCAGGTCAGTATTTTGGGACAATTGAAAACAACGAACTTTCACAGCTTTTTAGAGCTGATGAATTGGTTTAAAAAACAAGAATGAAGAAGAAAGGGAGATATTTATGTCAAACAGCACAAAAATCCTCGATTTCAAAGAACAATTAGAATTACAAGATAGCGCATTTCCAACGCTCCAAATCTTAGACGAAAACGGAAAAATCGTTGACGAAGAAGGCCTTAAACGTGCCGATCTTTCAGATCAAGATTTAGTAGAACTCTTTAAAAATATGCTTCTCAGCCGTCAAATTGACATCCGTTGCATGAAGCTTGCTAAACAAGGACGTATGGGATTCTTTGGACCAACTGCAGGTCAAGAAGCTTCTCAAATGGCTTCTGCTTTTGCCTTCACTGACGAAGACTGGCTTTTCCCAGGTTACCGTGACTTGCCACAAATTTATGCTAAAGGTTGGCCAATTTGGAAAGGTCTCCTCTGGTCTCGTGGTCACCAACTCGGTAACGAATATACAACAGATGAAGGTGCGGAAGTAAAATCTTGGTTCCCTCAAATCATCATTGGTGCTCAATATGTTGAAGCAGCGGGTGTTGCTTTGGGCCTTAAAAAACGCAAAAAAGATGCAGTTGCCTTTGTTTACACAGGTGATGGTGGTTCATCTCAAGGTGATACTTATGAAGGTATCAACTTTGCTTCTGCTTACAAAGCACCGCTTGTTGCTTTTATTCAAAATAATGGTTATGCAATCTCAACACCACGTGAACTCCAAACAGCAGCACCTCACTTGGCTGCTAAAGGTTGGGCAGCGGGTGCCCCATCTATCGTTGTAGATGGTAACGATGCAATCGCTATGTACTTGGCAGCTAAAGAAGCGCGTGCTTGGGCTGTTGCTGGTAATGGACCTGTAGTTATTGAAGCTCTTACTAACCGTTTGGAGCCACACTCAACAGCAGGTGATGATCCACTTCGTTACCGTAGCCAAGAAGGACTTGATGCTTGGTGGGCAAAAGAACCATTGCTCCGTATGCGTACTTACTTGACTGAAAAAGGTATCTGGGATGATGCTCAAGAAGAAGCTTATATCGCAGAACTTGATGCGCGTATCGATGCAGACATCAAGAAAGCAAATAATGTTGAAAAACAAAAAATCTCAAGCTTCTTGAAAAACACACTTGAAGTACCTAGCCAAGTAATGGCAGAACAAATTGCAAAATTTGAAAGTGAGGGCAAGTAAACATGGCAGTAAAAACTTATATTGCAGCAATCACAGAAGCGCTTGACTTGGCGCTTGAGCGTGACGAAAACACATTGATCTTCGGTGAAGACGTTGGACAAAATGGTGGGGTATTCCGTGCAACTGACGGACTCCAAGCTAAACACGGAGAAGATCGTGTCTTTAACACACCTTTGGCTGAATCTGGTATTGGTGGTTTAGCAATTGGTCTTTCCACTCAAGGCTTCCGCCCTGTTATGGAAATCCAATTTGGTACATTTGTTTATGAAGTTTTTGACTCAATTGCTGGGCAAATGTCTCGTACACGTTACCGTTTTAACAACACACGTCATAACCCAATTGTTATCCGTACACCTTATGGTATCGGTACAAAAACACCTGAAATGCACGCAGACTCTATTGAAGGTCTCTTTGCTCAAATTCCTGGACTCCGTGTGGTTATGCCTTCAAATCCGGCTGATGCGAAAGGTCTCCTTTTGGCAGCCATTGAAAATAATGACCCTGTAATGTATCTTGAAAACTTACACCTTTACCGTTCTGTGAAGGGCGAAGTTCCAGAAGGTTACTATACAACACCTTTGGACCAAGCCGTTGTAGCTAAAGAAGGTTCAGACGTTTCAATTATCGCTTATGGTGGTACAGTGCCTTTGGCTATCAAGGCTGCTGAACAACTCGAAAAAGAAGGTGTTAGTGCTGAAGTTCTTGATTTACGTACCGTTTCACCACTTGACATCAAATCAATCGGTGAAACAGTTGAAAAAACTGGGCGTGTTGTTGTCGTTCAAGAAGCACAACGTACAGCTGGTATTGCTGCTAACGTTATGGCGGAAATTTCAGAACGTTTCGTTCTGTCACTTAAAGCACCTATCGGCCGTGTAGCTGGGCCAGATTCTATCTTCCCATTTGCTCAAGCCGAAAATGACTGGGCAATTAAAGCAGACGATATTGTGAAAAAAGTGAAAGAGGTAGTAGATTATGACTGAAATTTTTAAAATGCCTGATATCGGCGAAGGCATGCACGAAGGCGATATCGCTAACTGGCTTGTAAAAGTCGGAGATGTCGTTAAAGAAGACGATCCCGTAGCCGAAGTACAAAACGACAAATTGATGCAAGAAATTTTGTCTCCTTACTCTGGTACTGTAACAAAACTTTTCGTTGAAGCTGGAACAACTGTTGAAGTTGGCGCTCCACTTATCGAATATGATGGAGATGGCTCAAGCGAAGCTGATACTGCAGATGCGGCACCCGCTGCTGCTTCTGAAGCTCCTTCAGGGGATGCTCAAATCTTCACCATGCCTGATATCGGTGAAGGGATGCACGAAGGCGATATCGCCAACTGGCTTGTAAAAGTTGGAGACGACGTCAAAGAAGACGACCCTGTTGCTGAAGTACAAAACGACAAATTGATGCAAGAAATCTTGTCTCCTTACTCTGGTAAAGTTACAAAACTCTTTGTTGAAGCTGGAACAACTGTTGAAGTTGGCGCCCCACTTATCGAATACAATGGTAATGGTTCTACAGCTGCCGCTACACCAGCTCCGAAAGCCGCTCCAACTGCTGATACTGCTCCGGCAGCTGCTCCTAAAGCTGAAGGCGGTGCTACAACACGTACGACTGCCGATGGACGTGTACTTGCGATGCCATCTGTACGTCACTATGCGCGTGAACATGGTATTGATTTAACTCAAGTTCAATCTACAGGTCGTCACGGCCACACAACATTGGCAGATGTTAAAGCCTTTGCTTCTGGCGCAGCTGCTCCTAAAGCCGCAGCTCCAACTGAGGCTAAGCCAGCTCCGAAAGCTGATGCAGCTAAACCTGCCGCTCCTAAACCAGCTCCAGCTCCTGTACAAGCAGCTGAAGGCGATCGTCGTGAACCAATGACGCCAACACGTAAAGCTATCTCTAACGCGATGAGCACACAAAATGCAAATATTCCAGCGGTTACTAACTTTGACCAAGTGGAAGTCTCTAAACTTGTTGCTCACCGTAAAGAATACAAAGAAATTGCGGCTAAACAAGACGTTAAACTTACTTACCTTGCTTACGTTACTAAAGCCTTGGCTGCGACAGCTAAGAAATTCCCAGAAATTAACGCTTCTATCGACGGTACAGATATTGTTTACCACAATGATGTAAACATCGGTATCGCCGTAAATGCGCCAAGCGGACTTTACGTACCTGTGATTAAAAATGCGGATAAGAAATCAATCTTTACAATTGCTAAAGAAATTTCTGAACTCGCTGAAGCTGTACGTACTGGTTCTATCAAACCCGACCAAATGCGTGGTTCAACAATCACAATCTCAAATATTGGTTCTGCCCGCGGTACTTGGTTCACACCAATCATCAATGGCTCTGACGTTATGATCCTCGGCCTTGGTTCAATCGTTAAAGAACCAATCGTTAATGCTGAAGGTGAATTAGCTGTTGGTCAAAACATGAAGCTTTCTGTAAGCTATGACCACCGTCTTATCGATGGTATGCTCGGACAAGGTTCATTGAACTATCTTAAGAGTCTTTTGGCTGATCCAGCTTACATGCTCATGGAAGTTTAAGAAGAAAAGAGGAAAGAATAATTATGGTTGTTGGTGCACAAGCCACTGAAGTAGATACAGTTGTCATCGGATCAGGCCCTGGCGGTTACGTTGCGGCGATTCGTGCGGCTGAACTTGGTAAAAAAGTTGTTGTTATCGAAAAAGATAACGTAGGTGGGGTCTGCCTTAATATTGGTTGTATCCCTTCAAAAGCCTTGATTAACGTGGGACACCACTATCAAGACGCGCTTAAACAAGAAGCAGGAAAAAGCCCGTTTGGTCTTTCTAACGGTGAAGTAAATCTGGATTGGGCAGCTGCTCAATCATGGAAAGATGAAAAAGTTGTAAAGCAGCTCACTGGCGGTATCGCCATGCTTTTGAAAAAGCATAAAATTGAGTTGATTAAAGGAACAGCTGAATTCATTGATAATGAAACAATTAACGTGGAACAAGAAGACGGCTTCCAATTGTTGAACTTCCAAAATGCAATTATTGCTACAGGTTCACGTCCAATTGAAATCCCAAGTTTCCCTTACGGCGGACGCATTATTGATTCAACAGGTGCGCTTAACCTTAAGGAAATTCCTAAACATTTGATCATCGTTGGTGGTGGTGTTATCGGTTCTGAACTTGGTGGTGCCTACCGTATGTTAGGTTCTAAAATTACTATTGTTGAAGGCTTAGATCACATCTTGAATGGCTTTGACAAAGAAATGTCTGATATCATCGCTAACCGTGTAAAAACTGCCGGTTCAGAAATCTATACTTCTGCTATGGCAAAATCAGCTACTCAAACAGACACAGACGTTACCTTGACTTTCGAAGTAGATGGTAAAGAACAAACTGTTACTGGTGACTACTTACTCGTATCTGTAGGTCGTCGTCCAAACACTGACATGTTAGGTCTTAACAACACTGACGTTAAACTTACAGATCGTGGCCTTATCGAAGTCGACGACTCATTCCAAACTTCTGTACCACATATCTATGCTATCGGAGATGTTGTTCCTGGCCCAATGCTCGCACACAAAGCATCTTTCCAAGCTAAGATTGCTGCTGCTGCCATTGCGGGCGGAGAAGACGCTGTTGACTTGCATATCGCCCTTCCTGCTGTTGCTTATACAACAACAGAGTTGGCTACTGTAGGTGAAACACCTGAATCTGTAAAAGACCGCATGGATCAAGTTAAAATCAGCAAATTCCCATTTGCGGCTAACGGACGTGCTATCTCAATGGACGATACAACTGGTTTCATCCGTTTGATTACAGAGAACAAAGAAGGTGCCGTTATCGGTGCTCAAATCGTTGGTCCTGGAGCTTCTGACTTGATTTCAGGTCTTGCCCTAGCTATCGAAAATGGTTTGACTTCAAAAGACATTTCATTGACTATCCAACCTCACCCAACACTTGGTGAAGCAATCATGGATACAGCTGAAATTGCTGATGGATTACCTATCCACGTTTAAAAGAAATAAAAAAGCATTCGTAGGAATGCTTTTTTTTATTCTTTCATTATGTCGGCCCAATCTTTCATGCCATCTAAAAACTTTTTAGATTTCAAATGAATACCGACATACTCGTCGTAGATACCATCAATAAATAAACGTATCTTCTCCTTCATCTCTTTTTTAACAGATATTTTTTCGAGTTGATCTAAAGATATTTCCTGAAAAAGATGAACCAAATAAAGGACGTTAGGATCCAGATGTAAACGACGCATGTCCTCATCAAAGTGATTTTTGCAAAGGCAGGCGTTGAATTTATAGGAATAATCAAACGGACCTTGCTTACTATGACAAAAAGCACATTCCGTACAATTTAGAGCCACTCCAAAACGACTTAAAACTTGGATTTCGAAAATATTGGTAATAATTTCTTTATCAAAACCTTGATCCAACAAGTCCATACACTTAATCACGAAAGCATAAAGAGAGGAATCATATTGGTTATCCGGAATTGCTGCATCGGCTAGACTAATAATATAAGAAGCATGAGCATTGAGGAAAATATCCTCACTGATATGCTTGTAAGTTACAGCTTCACTCACATCATCAAGGAAGGAAAAACCTTCATCATTGATTGTTCCCATTAAACTTGCAGCCGTAAAGTTTTGTAGGCTGCTGGCATATTTAGAACGCGCAAAATTTTTAACAAAAAACATACGCTTACCAAAAGACTCGGTAAAAATTTTAACCAACTTATCCTTTTCACGATAATTTTTAGTATACAGGACAAGCCCACGGGTTTCAACACTCTTCATTCTTATATTGTAAAGGCAGAGGTCTATCTTTGTCAAGAGACTTATCCTATGGCTTATACACCAAAGACTGTTTGTTGCTCAGAAAAGTAAGATAACATACCATTAGTAAAATGACTTGCTCATCTTCATTCGATATAATAAAAAACAGTCTCGTCAAAAAGACGAGACTGTTTACTTTATAGTGCCCCCTGCAGGGCTCGAACCTGCGACCCATAGATTAAGAGTCTACTGCTCTACCAACTGAGCTAAGGAGGCTATTCACATGTAATAACTTACTTTATTAGTATAGCACTTTCAGTAAAAAATGCAAGAATTTTTGTATTTATTTCACCCCTTCTTCACAGCTCCATATAAGCTCATTCTGCGTCTTTTATGGACTATAGTAAAATGATATATGAACCAAGTTAAGAAAGCTTATAAAGACGTTTTATAGCCTTTTAAACCGATAACTACAGATACGAAGAGAAGAACCCGGAGTATAAAAAATATTTATAAATGCACAAAAAAAAACACTGATTGAATGCCGTATGCTTACTCCAGTATTGAACCCGCCAAGAAGCCAGGTGGGTGTTCTCGCTTCAGATCAGCTGCTCTTACTTTATTCAGAGTCTTAACGCTATCGAATGTCTCTTGAACCCCTATGCAATACAAATATAGTCGGTCAAAAATTTGAGTAAACTCGCACATTCCAGTGCTTTTCTATATACATATACTAACATGTTCCGAGGTCTTTTTCAAGTAAAAGAGTTAGCGGTTTCATATTTGCATATAAAATAAAAAAAAAGACAACCCTTAGATTGTCTTGGGACTGCGGATGTCAGACTCGAACTGACGACATCATGATTAACAGTCATGCGCTACTACCAACTGAGCTAATCCGCAATACTTGGCATCTACCTTATCTCACAGGGGGCAACCCCCAACTACTTCCGGCGTTATAGGACTTAACTTCTGTGTTCGACATGGGAACAGGTGTATCTCCTATGCAATGAATACCAAATATGGGAACACGAGGATTTGAACCTCGGACCCCTGCGTTATCAACACAGTGCTCTAACCAACTGAGCTATGCTCCCTCATATTTGAAAAGTATTTTTTATGCTTTCATAAAAAATAAAGCGGGTGATGAGAATCGAACTCACAACATCAGCTTGGAAGGCTGAGGTTTTACCACTAAACTACACCCGCAAATGGCGCGAGACGGAATCGAACCGCCGACACATGGAGCTTCAATCCATT